>ULYJ01004811.1_pt1 | contig 110084 bp, 102 predicted proteins | sample 1962111 | NCBI WGS metagenome assembly ULYJ01 (sample SAMEA4835861, study PRJEB28245) | human gut metagenome | biome: gut microbiome; material: fecal sample | place: Denmark | collected 2008
AATAAAATTTATAGAAACTCTGAGAGTTTCATCTTTAATTCATAATTCGTAATTCATCATTCATAATTAAAATAGAGATTACAAAAATTTTTGTAATCTCTATTTTTAGTGTTTTCTACACTCTTTACATATGCCGTATATTTCTAGCTTATGTCCTGTTATTTCAAAATCTAAATTATCTTCTAATTCGCTTTCATATTTTGAAAGTGGACAGTTTTCTAAAGGAAATATTTTTTTGCAGGATGTACAAACTAAATGATGTTTATGCTTTAATGTATTTATTTCATAAAAAGTTTTGTTAGTATCCCCAAGTACATATTTATTTATTAAATTATTATCTACTAAAGTATCAAGTATTCTATATACAGATGATAAATTTATGGATATACCTTTTTCTTTTAGTTTTAAAAAGATATCTTCTGCTGTTAAAGGCTGATTTTCAATTTCTAAAACTTCTAAAAGTGAGTTTCTATGTTTTGTTACTTTTAAGCCCTTTTTCTTTAGCACTGTAATAAAATCAGTTTTTGTTTGCAAACTTAAATCCTCCAAATTTTTATATAATTATTACTAATTATTTATATTATATAAATTTTTTCTTTAAAATTAAAGTTATGAAAAATACCACGGAAGAAACTAATACTATAGTTGCTCCGGTAACTGTATTTAAGTAATAAGATAATATAAGGCCTGTTATACCTGAAAACAACGCAATAACTATAGAGAATAAATGATATTGTCTTACATTTTTGGCGATATTTCTAGCAGAAGCTCCTGGAAGTACTAATAAGGAGTTGATAATTAGAAGTCCTACCCAGCTTACAGTAAGAGTTACAACTACAGCAATAGTACATGTAAAGAGTATTTCTATTAATAGTGTATTAATGCCACGGCTATTTGCTAAGGAAGTATTTAAACTAGTTATAAGTAGTTTATTGAAAATAAAATACCATAAAATAATTACGGCTATAAATACTAATATAAGCAGTAGTATTTCAGAGCCAGTTATGCTAAGTAAATCTCCAACTAAATATGAAGAAAATTTACTAAGGCTACTGGAATAACTCATAAGTACTAATCCTAAAGCAATAGCTGTAGATGAAAAAACGCCAATGATAGTATCAGTGGATGAAGTACCTTTATTTTTAATTACAGTAATTGCTATGGCAAAGCAAATTGAAAATAGTGTTGCACCCCACATTGGATTTAAGCCACCAAAAAGAATGCCTAAAGCAATTCCAGTAAAAGCACCATGTCCTAAAGAATCAGCAAAGAATGACATTTTATTGTTAACAACCATAGTACTAAGAAGTCCAAAAAGAGGAGTTACTATTAATACTGCCAGTAAAGCATTTTTCATAAAATCATACGATAGCCATTGAAATGGTAAGATTGTATCCATCAAGTTATAAATAGAATCAAGCATTATTATAGTCCTCCTGTGTTTGATGATTTATCATTATAATTTAAACTGAAAAGTTTCTTTGTGGCTGGATTATTAAATACTTGTGCAGGAGTTCCAGAACATACTACAGTACCATTAATAAGAGCAACTCTGTCAGAGTACTTATATACTAAATCAAGATCATGAGAAACTAGGATAATAGATAAATCATAATTTTTCTTTATTTCCATCAGCATATCATAAAAAAGTTCAGTTCCATTTTGATCCACGCCAGAAATAGGTTCATCCAATAGAAGTATATTAGGTATTGGGTCTAAAGCTAAAGCTAGCAATACCCTTTGCATTTCGCCACCAGATAAAGCTCCCAGTCGTCTATCAATTAAATGAGAAGCTTTTACCTTGCATAAGCTTTCATATACTTCGTTTCTAATTTTCTTTTTAGGCTTAAATATAGATGGCCTAGGAGATTTACAAGAAGTAAATAAATCTAAAACACTTATTGGTGAATTAGAATCAAAAGTAAGATATTGAGGTACATAACCAATTATAGGCTGATGAAATGTTGAATCATTTGTACCTAGAAATTTCAAGCTTCCTTCATGTTTTATTTCGCCTAATAATGCTTTTAAAAGTGTACTTTTTCCAGCACCATTTGGCCCAATAAGAGAAGTTAATTCTCCACAGTGAATGTGGAGATTAACGTTATCTAAAATCTTGTTACTGCCAAGGGTTACTGAGAAATTTTCGATTTTTGTACAGCAAAAATTCTTACAGTTTTTATCAATATTAGAAAATTTATCTTTATTTATCATTTTAAGGCCTCTTTCAAAGTGTTTAAATTTTCTTGCATTTTGACAATGTAGTCATCATATGCATCTTCATTGGCATCACCTGTTACAATTGGATCAAGCGTATAAATAGAAGCTCCAGTTTCCTTGGCAATAGTATCGGCAATTTTTGAAGAATACTGAGGTTCTGTAAATAGAGCTTTAATATTTTTTTCATTAATTATTGAAATAATGTTCTCCACTTCTTTTGCAGAAGGTTCAGAATCAGGCTCAACTTCTATTACACCAGCAATATTAAGATTAAATTCTTCTGCAAAATAAGGAAAGGCTTCATGGAAAGTTATAATATCCTTATTATTTACATTATCTAAAGCTGCATGCATTTCAGTTCTTAAATTTTCAAGTTTTGCAATATATGCATCTGCATTAGCTTCATATTCACTGGCGTGATTAGGGTCAAAAGCAGAAAGTTCTTTAGCTATATTAGAAACTTCTTCAATGTTTTTAGAGATACTTACCCACACATGAGGATTAACATCATGTTCGTGTTCATCATGATCTGTATCTTCAATTAAAGATATACCATTACTAGCTTCAATTATTTTTAAATCAGAATATTCATCTATAACATCATCTAAAAATGATTCCATTCCTGCACCATTAATTACAAATATATCAGCGCTGCTTAAGGTTTTTAAATCTTTTGTAGAAAGACTATAATCATGAAGGCAACCAGTTTGTGGAGCTGTCATATTTATTACTTCTACATCAGGAATATCTTTAACTATATTTAAAGTAGAAATATACATTGGATAAAAAGAAGTAACTATGGTTAATTTATTATTAGATTCAATAGAATTATTAGATTCTGCAGAATTATTGCATCCTGTAAGAAGCATAGATGCTGCAAAAACTATAGTTAAAATTTTTGTTAATTTGGTTTTCATTAATATCCTCCTAAATTCAAATAAGAATAGTTTGCATTTGCATATAATATTATAAACTAAAAAGATAAATTTTAGAACAAAAAATTTAAAATAATAGATGAAATAATACTTTTACGAATGATTATTTTTGGTTATATAAAAATATTCGACGAAACTATTGAAAAAACGCCAAAATATGATATTATAATTTAGTACTCAGCGAAATATAAGAAAAGGAAGATAAAAAATGGAAAGATTTTTTAAACTTAAGGAAAATGATACGAATGTTAGACAAGAAGTTGTAGCTGGAATTACAACATTTATGACCATGGCATACATACTTATAGTAAATCCTACAATTTTATCAGCTGCAGGAATGGATTCAGGGGCTGTCTTTACAGCAACAGCATTATCATCTGTAGTAGCTACATTAATTATGGGTATATATGCAAAACTGCCATTTGCTCAAGCTCCAGGTATGGGACTAAATGCTTTCTTTGCATATACAATAGTATTGCAAATGGGATATTCATTTGAATTTGCACTAACAGCGGTTTTATTAGAAGGTTTAATTTTTATTTTATTAACATTATTTAATGTACGTGAAGCAATAGTTGATTCAATTCCAGTTAATATAAAGAAAGCTATTTCAGTAGGAATTGGTTTATTTATAGCTCTATTAGGTCTTGAAGCTGCTGGAGTAGTAATTGGTGATGGAGCAACAATATTAGCATTAGGTGATGTAAGAAACAATACAATTCTTCTATCATTAATTGGTATAGTAATTACAGGTATATTAGTAGCAAGAAAAGTTAAGGGTGCATTATTCTTAGGAATGATTATTACAACAATTATTGGTATTCCTATGGGAGTAATTGAGTTACCTAATTCTATAATTAGTATGCCACCATCAATTAGCTCAACATTTATGAAATTTGAATGGCATAATATTTTTTCATTTGATATGGTAATAGTGTTATTTACATTATTATTTATGGATATGTTTGATACAATTGGAACACTGGTAGGAGTTGCTACAAAAGCAAACATGCTTGATGAAAATGGCAAAGTTAAGAATATTAAAAAAGCTTTATTTGCCGATGCAATTGGTACAACTGTAGGGGCTTGCTTAGGAACAAGTACTGTAAGTACTTTTGTTGAAAGTGCATCTGGAGTTGCAGAAGGAGGAAGAACAGGTCTTACAGCAGTATCTACTGCAGGTATGTTCTGTTTAGCATTATTCTTCTCACCATTATTTGGAATGGTTACACCAGCAGTTACAGCATCAGCTTTAGTTATAGTTGGATTATTTATGATTGAAAATATTAAAGAAATAAACTTAGAAGATTATACAGAAGCTATTCCTGCGTTCCTTACAATAATAATGATGCCTTTTGCGTATTCTATAGCAGATGGGATTGCATTTGGAGTACTATCATATATAGGTGTAAAAGCATTTTCTGGAAAAGTAAAAGAAATATCAATACCTACATGGATAATTGGAGTAGTATTTGTATTAAAGTTTATCTTAATACATTAAGAATTAAAAATTAGAAATTGAAAATAAAAAATAGACATACTATTTGATTTTATATCAAAAAGTATGTCTATTTTATTGCTTTTACTATGTTATTTTAGGAATTAATTTTAAAATATTATCTATTGATTCAGAAAGCATATTTAATTCATCTTCATTTAAATTTTTAATTTTATTATAGATGTTAATTTTAACTTGTTCTTCTAAAGATTTAAATAAATTGCATGCAGATTTTGTATGTTTAATCAATATAACCCTTCTATCATTATCATCACAATACCTTTCAACATAACCTTCGTTTACTAGTTTATCAATAATTGGAGTCATATTAGGTTTAGATATTGATAAATCTTTAGCTACTTTTGAAATAGGATTTGCTCCGTTATGTATTAAATAAAATAAAACTTTAGCATGAGATGAAGGAAGATTTAATGATTTTAAAGCATCATTTGGATTAAAAACTCGTCTATTTAGAGATAATAAAAGTATATATAAATTATTAGGTATATGGTCTATAGAATTCATAAGTTACCTCCTGAATTTCTTAATATTATCATTATAATCTAATGTATAAAAATTTACAATAAAATAGTGATAAAAATATAATTATTATATAAATATAATAAAATCTATTGACGAAAAAAGGTTATAAAAATATAATAGTTATTAAATAATAAGTTTAATGCATAAGGAGAATAAAGCAATGAAAAAATTACTAAAATATTTAAGGCCTTTTGCAGGAAGTATAGTAATTGCAATAATGTTACTATTTGTTCAAGCAATAAGTGATCTATCACTGCCAAGCTATATGTCTAATATAGTTAATATTGGAATACAGCAAAAGGGAATTGAAGATGCAGTACCTAAAGCAATAAAATCTTCTGAATTTAATAAATTATTATTATTTATTAATAATGATGAAAAAAAATTACTTCAAGATAATTATAATCTCATAAGTAAAGAAGAGTTATCTGATGAAGATTACGCAAAATATATAAAAAAATATCCTGAGTTAGCCAATGAAGAAATATATGAATTAAATACCAAGAACAAAGAGGTAAAGGAACAGCTAAATGATATTTTAGGTAGACCTATATTAATAACATCGCTATTTGAAAGTGGAGATGCAGCTAAATTTATAGAAACTTTTAATAATAACATGGCTGCACCAGAAGGTGCTGACATGGGAAATATGGATCCTTTTATAATTTTATCTAATATGCCAGAAGAGCAAGTTTTAGAAATTGTTGAAGGAATTAATAAAAAGTTAGATGAAATGCCTGAAAGTATGATTACTCAATCTGCAGTTACATATGTTAGAGAGCAATATAGAGAATTAGGAGTAGATACTGATAAAATACAGACAAATTACTTATTTGTAGCAGGTGCTAAGATGCTAGGTGTTGCTTTAGTTGGAACTATTGCAGCAGTGATAGTTACATTTATTGCAGCAAGAACAGCTGCAGCATTGGGAAGAGATTTAAGAAAAGATGTATTTAATAAAGTTGTAGGTTTTTCTAATGCTGAGTTTGATAAATTCTCAACAGCGTCACTTATTACAAGGACTACAAATGATATTCAGCAAATAATGATGCTGATAGTTATGGGACTTAGAATAGTATTTTATGCGCCAATATTAGGAATAGGTGGCATAGTAAAAGTAGTTAAGACAGGTGCTGGAATGGGATGGATTATAGTAGTAGCTGTAATTTCTATTTTATGTTTAGTTGGAGTGCTATTTGTGTTTGCAGTTCCTAAGTTTAAGGTTGTACAAAAACTAGTGGATAAATTAAACCTAGTAATAAGGGAAAGTTTAACAGGAATGCTTGTAATAAGAGCTTTCAGTACAGAAAAGTATGAAGAAGAAAAGTTTGAAAAAGCTAATATGAATTTAACAAAGACAAATCTTTTTGTTAATAGAATAATGTCTATGATGATGCCACTAATGATGTTTGTTATGAATGGAATAACCCTTCTAATCGTATGGGTAGGTTCTCATAGAGTGGATTCTGGGTTAATGCAAGTTGGAGATATGATGGCATTTATGCAATACGTTATGCAGATAATAATGGCATTCTTAATGATTTCTATGGTATCAGTAATTTTACCAAGAGCATTAGTTTCAGCAGGACGTGTATCAGAAGTATTAAATACTGACATTGCTATAAAAGATATTGAAAATCCAGTTAGATTTAACGTTGAAAAGAAAGGTGAAATTGAATTTAGAAATGTTTCATTTAAATATCCAGGTGCAGATGAATATGTATTAAAGGATGTTAATTTTAAAGCTAAAGCTGGAGAAACTACTGCCTTCATAGGAAGTACAGGTAGCGGTAAATCAACACTTATTAATTTAATTCCACGTTTCTATGATGTTACTAGTGGTGAGATTTTAATTGATGGAGAAAATATTAAAAATGTTTCATTATATGATTTAAGAGAAAAGATAGGATTTGTACCACAAAAAGGAATACTTTTCTCAGGAACTATTGAATCTAATTTAAAATATGGTGGAGAACATATCAGTGATGAATATATGAATAAAGCAGCTGCTATAGCTCAAGCAACTGAATTTATATCCAGTAAGGAAAGTGGATTTAATACAGAAATCTCACAAGGTGGTACTAATGTATCAGGAGGACAAAAACAAAGATTAGCTATTGCTAGAGCACTGGCTAAAAATTCAGAAATATTTATTTTTGATGATAGTTTTTCAGCTTTAGATTTTAAGACAGATGCTAAGTTAAGAAAGGCTATAAATGAGGAGTTAAGTGATAGTACGCTATTAATAGTAGCTCAAAGAATCAGTACTATAATGAATGCTGACCAGATATTAGTATTAGATGAGGGAAAAGTTGTAGGAAAGGGAACTCACAAAGAGCTTATGGAAAATTGTGAAGTTTATAGACAGATAGCTCTATCACAACTTTCAAAGGAGGAGCTTGAAGATGAGTAATCAGCAAAGAAAAATGAGAGGTCCCATGGGAGGACACATGGGCGGAATGAAAGCCAGTGGTGAAAAAGCTAAAGATTTTAAAAAGACTATGAAAACATTAATGTCTTATTTAAGACCTTATAGATTGATGATAATAATAGTAATAATATTTGCCATAGGTTCAGCAGCATTTTCAATTGTAGGACCTAAGATATTGGGAAAAGCAACGACGGCTTTATTTGAAGGTTTAATTAGTAAGGTTACAGGGCAGTCAGGATCAGGAATTGATTTTGGCTATATAGGACAAATAGTAATAGTATTATTGGTGTTATATATAATTAGTACTGTTTTTTCATTGATACAAGGATTTGCTATGTCAGGAATAGCACAAAAGGTTTCTTATAAGATGAGAAAAGAAATTTCAGAAAAAATTAATAGAATGCCTTTAAAGTATTTTGATACTAAAACCCATGGAGAGGTATTATCAAGAGTTACTAATGATGTTGATACAGTGAGCCAAACGTTAAATCAAAGTATGTCACAAATAATAACTTCAGCCACAACTTTAATTGGTGTACTTATTATGATGTTCTCAATCAATTGGATAATGACATTGGTAGCATTATTAATAGTACCAGTATCTTTAGGTCTTATATCAATTGTAGTTAAGAAGTCACAAAGATATTTTAAGAGTCAACAAGAATATTTAGGACATGTAAATGGCCAAGTGGAAGAGGTATATTCAGGGCATAATATAGTAAAGGCCTTTAATGCAGAGGAAAGAGAAATTAATACATTTAATGATTTAAATGATACTCTTTATAAAAGCGCTTGGAAATCTCAATTTTTATCAGGGCTTATGCAACCAATAATGATGTTTGTTGGTAATTTAGGATATGTGTTAGTATCAATTATTGGAGGGTTTTTAGCTATAAAAGGTGCCATAGAGGTAGGGGATATTCAAGCTTTTATTCAATATGTAAGATCTTTTACACAGCCTATAGCACAAACAGCACAAATTGCTAATGTTCTTCAATCTACAGCAGCTGCTGCTGAAAGAGTTTTTGAATTCTTAGATGAAGAGGAAGAAGTTAAAGATGTAGAAAATCCTATAAGTACTAAAGATATTGTTGGTGAAGTAGAATTCAACCATGTACATTTTGGATATAATCCAGAAAAAATAATAATTAATGATTTTACAGCTAAGGTTAAACCAGGTCAAAGAGTAGCTATAGTAGGGCCTACAGGTGCTGGTAAAACAACTATGGTGAAGTTATTAATGAGATTCTACGAAGTTAATGAAGGAAATATAACCATAGATGGACATAATATAAAGGACTTTAGTAGAAGCGATTTAAGAAAAATGTTTGGTATGGTGCTACAAGATACTTGGTTATTTAATGGTACTATAATGGAAAATTTAAGATATGGAAGATTGGATGCCAGTGATGAAGAGGTTAAGAGAGCTGCTAAGGCAGCCCATGTAGACTCATTTATTAAAACACTTCCAGATGGATATAATATGGAATTAAATGAAGAAGCAAGTAACGTATCACAAGGACAAAAACAACTTCTTACTATAGCAAGAGCAATACTTGCAGATCCTAAAATACTTATTCTTGATGAGGCCACAAGTTCTGTTGATACAAGGACAGAACTACTTATACAAAAAGCTATGGATAAATTAATGGAAGGAAGAACAAGCTTTATCATAGCTCATAGATTATCAACTATAAGAGATGCAGATTTGATATTAGTAATGAAAGATGGAGATATTATTGAACAAGGAAACCATCATGAATTATTAAAAAAAGGCGGGTTCTATGCATCACTATATAATAGTCAGTTTGAAAATGCATAATATATATAAGATACCTAAAGTTTATTCTTTAGGTATTTTTTTCATAAAATATGGTATAATGTAAAAAGCAGTCGAAATGAAAGGGAAATTTGTTGGCATGAATTTAAAAAGTAAATATTTAATTATAATTTTAGCAGTAATTATTATTAAAATTAATTTCAGTATTAATGTTAAAGCTGAAGAATATAGCAGATTTAACAATATATCCATTGAAGATGGTTTGAGTCAAGCTACTGTTGAAACTATGATGCAAGATAGCAAAGGTTATATATGGCTAGGAACAAATGATGGCTTAGATAGGTATAATGGATATACATTTAAAAAATATTCCTATGAAAAAGGAAGTAAAAATAGTTTAGTAAATGGTTATATTTTAGATATTAAAGAAGATAGTGAAGGAAATATATGGGTTGCCACAGCAGCAGGTATAAGTAAGATATATAATGATGGAGAAAAGGTACAGAACTATACTAGTGATAGTGAGTCAGGTAATTTATCTAATGATAATACTGCTACATTGTTAATATCAAGTTCTAATAAAATTTATGTTGGAACAGCTGAAGGAATAAATTTATATGATAAAAAAACAGATAAATTTAACTTAATATATCCAGAATTAAAAGAAGAATATGTAAATTCTTTAGCAGAGGATAAGTATGGTAATATATGGGCTGGTACTGAAAATGGGTTATATAAGATAAATGTTGTTACCAATGCTATTGAAAGATTTGAAAGTACTGATGATGTAAATACCATAAGTGAAAATTATATTTATAAGGTTTATTATGATGGAGATAAGCACATATGGGTAGGAACTTATGATAATGGATTTTGTAAATTAAATATTGAAAATAATAAAGTAACTAGATATTTACTAACAAGAGAGGATGGCACAATAAGGGGAGCCTTTGTGAAGAATTTTTTGAAGGATCATAGAGGAAATATGTGGATATGTACTGATGAAGGTGTAGTGTTATTTGATATAGATAAAAATATATTTACATGGTATGAAAATAAGGTTTATGATCCTCATAGTTTAATAGATAATAATACATTTTCTATTTTAGAAGATTATAGTGGATTAATTTGGATTGGTACATATTCTGGAGTAAGCACTTTTGACCCATATAGCACCATAGGCCATTACAAGAATGATCCGTTTAATAGCAAAAGTATAAATGAAAAGGCTGTATCAGGAATTTATGAAGATGATGATGGACTGCTTTGGATAGGGACATCTTCCAGTGGAGTAAATATTTTAAATAAAGATAGAGACGTTATAGAATGCTTAACCACTGCTAATGGTTTAAGCAATAATAGAATAACAGATATAACTGGAGCTGGAGATTATATATTTATAGCTACTTATAATGGATTGAATGTTGTAAATAGAATAAGTGGTGAAATAGAAATTTATGATGAGGAAGATGGATTAGCAAGTAATATAGTAAAGAAGTTATTTTATGATGAGCTAGGATATTTATATATAGGTAGCATTGCAGGATTAGATGCCTTAGACTTAAATGGTAGGTCAGTAATAAAGTTAAATTATATTTTAGATGAAATTGGAATGAATAGTAAAAATATTAGCGCAATATATAAGGACTCAAAGAGAAATTTTTGGTTTGGAACTTTTATAGATGATGGGCTTATTAAGATTGAGGCAGATACAGGTATTGTAGATATATTTAAAAATAAGGAAAATGATAGTTTAAGCTTATCCGATAATACCATAAGGTGTATAGGAGAAAATTCAAAAGGTGAGATTTGGATTGGGACAAACTTTGGATTAAATAGGTATAATGAAAAAGATGATACATTTACTTCATATACTACTAAAGATGGCTTAGCCAATAATACAATTTATGGTATATTATTTGATGATAAAGATAATCCATGGGTAAGTACAAATTTAGGTATAGCTAAAATTAATATAGATACTAATGTCATAAATAATTTAAATATAACAGATGGTTTGCAAAGTAATGAGTTTAATGGCAATTCATATTTTAAAACAAAGAAAGGTGAATTTATTTTTGGAGGAATTAATGGTTTTAATTTATTTATTCCTGATGAAGTTGTAATTAAAGGCCCAAACTTAAATATTGTTTTTGATGATTTTGAAGTTAATGGAAGTAGTAGAAAGAGTATAAATAATCAAGTCTTTAAGTTTTCAGAAAATAATATAAGAGTGAGTTTTTTCCTTCCAGATTATAAAAGTATGAGAAATATACAGTATTATTATACTTTAAATGAGGAAGAAGATGGTTGGATACCTCTTAGAAATAATTATGTTAATTTAGCTAATTTAGCACCAGGAAATTATGAATTAAAGGTAACAGCAAGGTCAGCAGATGGAAGTTACAGTGATACTCAGATAGCTCGATTCAAAATTAACCCACAAGTTTGGAAGAGTAAGGAAGCAATTTTAGTTTATATTATTATTATTATATTTTTTATTATAAATAATAGAGTTAAAATAAAAAAATTAGATAAGATGGTTATGGAGAGAACTAAGCAATTAAGTAATGAAATGGAAAAGAATACTGGATTACTTAACAAAGTTATAGATTTAGAAAGAAAAAAGAATAGTTATTTTGTAAATCTATCACATGAATTAAGAACTCCTTTAAATGTAATATATTCAACACAACAGCTTATTATAGAATTGAATAAGAAAGGTATATTAAAGGAAAGACTTGATAACTATATGGATATTATAGGACGTAATAGCAAGCGATTATTGAAGATGATTAATGATATAATAGATACCACAAAGATGGAAAGCGGATGTTATCATTTAAATATTACAGAAACGAATATTGTTTATTTAGTGGAAGAAAGTGTATTAACACTAAAAGATTATATAGAAGGAAGAGGGGTTAATCTTATAGTAGATCCTGAAATGGAGGAAAAAACTATTAATTGTGACAATGATGCAATAGAGCGATGTATAATTAATCTTGTAAGTAATGCAGCAAAATTTACCGAAGCAGGAGATAGTATAACTGTAAGGATAATAGAAGAAAAATCTCAAGTTAAAATTGAGGTTATTGATACAGGTATTGGTATTGCAGAGGAATATCATGAGACAATATTTAATAGATTTAATCAAATTGTAGATAATAATTCAGAAAAAAATGGCGGAAGTGGATTAGGACTAACTATAACAAGACAAATAATTGAACTACATAAGGGTAAAATATATGTAGAGAGTAAAATAGGAGAAGGTAGCAAGTTTACTATAATATTGCCTGATAATTTTTAACAATTATATTTTTAAATATGAACAAATATTTAAAGTATGTTCATATTTTTAGACTGATTAGTATAAAAATATAAAAAGGCATATTTTTAAAGCATAATTAAACATAATGGACATAAAAAAGAAAATTTGCCCTAATATGAAGTTTGAAGAGTTTATCTAAAAATTATAATATATATAAATAAAAAGGATGATGGAAACATCATTATATAACTTAAGATAAGAAAGGGGTAAAAAAGTGAAGAACATTTTAAAAATTTACAAAGAAGATATGAAGAAAATTTTTACTAATTATGCAGCATTAATAGTATTTATAGCACTTTCTATATTACCTTCTTTGTATGCATGGTTCAATATTAAAGCGTGTTGGGATCCATATGGAAAGGAAGCAACTAGCCAAATAAAAATAGGAGTAGTAAATAATGATAAGGGAGCAGAACTTCGAGGAGAGCCTAAAAATATAGGGGACCAGATTATAGAACAGTTAAAAGAAAATGATGTTATGGGCTGGCAGTTTGTTAGTGAAAAAGAAGCTGTAACAGCCGTTGAGGAAGGTAGGTATTATGCAATGCTTACTATTCCAGAGGAGTTCTCTCAAGATATATTATCATTAATAACTAATAATATTACCAAAGGTAAAATTATTTATACTGTTAATGAAAAGATCAATGCAATAGCGCCGAAGATTACTAGTAAAGGTGCAACAGCAGTGCAGGAAAATGTTAATGAAACAGTTATTAATACGGTAAGCGATATAGTTCTTTCAACAGCAAAAGATTTTGGAATAGAGATTGAAGGACAGCTACCTAAGTTAAGCAGTATGTATGATAAGCTTTTGGAGATTCAATCTAAGTTTAAGGATTTATATGAAACAACGGATATAGCTTATGATGGAGTAACTGAAATAAAGAGTTTAGCAACAAGTCTTAAAGAGGATATCCCTTTAATTACAGATACTTTAAGCAATACAAGAGGGTTAGCAACAAATATAATTGACTTTATCAGTAAATCTCAAACAGAGATAAATAATATAGCGCCAACCATTAAAACTGATATAGGTTTAGTAAGAGACTTAGCAGATGAAGTATCATCTTATGTAGATGTTGTTATTAATGCTATAAACACTGGTAGTGAAAATGCAAATGTATTATTAGGAAACTTAAATACTAAAGTAAGTGGACTTAGAGATTATCTTACATCTATAAGAGTATTAGTAGAAAAAATAAATGGTCACTCACAAAATGGAGCATTATCAGATGTGCTTAATAATTTAATAACAGCTGAAAATACTTTAAATCAGTTATATAATGAAATTGAAAGTATAAAAAATTCACTAGCTAATGGAAACTTAATAGATACATCAAAACTTGAAAATGTAAAAACTGTATTAAATGATGTGAGCAATATTACAGGTAATTTATATGATAGATTTGATTCAGAGATATTAGGAAATATAAATTCTATATTAAATACTGCCAATGATAGTGCAAAAAGTGCATTAGAAATATTACAAAGAGCACAGGATAAATTACCACAAGTTGAAGAAATACTAACAACAGTTTCTACTTTATGCGACAAAGGTATTGAAGGTATACAATATGCAAAGGATAATTTACCAAAAGTAGAAAATATTTTAAATGACATAACTGCAAAGATAGGAAGCCTAAAGGATAGTGACGATTTAAAAGACTTATTAGAATTAATAGAAAATAATGTTGAGGAAAGAGCTAATTATCTTGCTTCACCAGTGGAATTAGAAGAAAATACTTTATACCCTATGGGTAATTATGGTAGTGCAATGACTCCGTTTTATTCAGTATTAGCACTTTGGGTAGGTATGACTTTATTGGTATCTATGTTTAGCGTTCAAGCACATGGAGAATATAAACCTATGGAAGTATACTTTGGAAAAATGTTATTGTTCCTTACAATAGGAATAACACAAGCTTTAATAGTAGCATTGGGGGATTTATATTTATTAGGAATATATTGCGTAAATCCAGCATTGTTTGTAGTAGGAATTTTATTTGCAAGTATAACATTTGTGGCTATAGTGTATTCACTGGTATCGGTATTTGGCAATGTAGGAAAAGTAGTAGCTATAATATTACTTGTTTTACAAGTAGCAGGTTCAGGTGGAACATTTCCTATACAGCTTACACCTAAGTTCTTCCAAGTGATAAATCCATATTTACCATTTACGTATGCTATTTCATTTGCTAGAGAAGCAATAGGTGGAGTGGTTCAGTCAGTACTTGTGAAGGATATAGTTATAATGTTAATTTATATAGTAGTAGCAATACTTATTTCAATATTCTTAAAGAAACCAATCAATAACCTTTTAAGTGGATTCACTAAAAAGTTCCATGAAAGCGGACTAGGAGAATAGAAATTAATTATGAATTAAGAATTATGAATGATGAATTAAAGATAAAAGTGCTAGATATATTTTGTATCTAGCACTTTTTTTTAATTTTCTAAAATTAAACTAGGCATAATAACATTCTAAATTTCACATAATTATATATAAATTATATAGTTGTGATTTTTAAAGTGCAAATTAAAGAACAAATTCAAGGAAATAATAAAAGATATGAAGTAGAATATGTTAAAATAAGTTATAAGGATACTTTTGGAAAGGGGCTTAAATGCATGAAAAAAAATGCTGCTCAAAGAGAGTTTAAAAAATTAAAGGGACAAATAGCTAATATTGAGGATATAATAAAGCATTCTAAAGCAGGGGCTTTAGTAGAGCAGGAAACTGCACTTAGAAAGAAACTTAAAGCTTTAAAGGAAATGGAAAATCAAGGTTTTAGGGAATATAAAGAAGTAGTAATGAAATATGAAGAAGCTTTAGAAGAAGCATCTAAGAAACTCTTAGAAGATTATAATAGAAAAAATAAAACATCATTTGATTTTTATGATGTAATTGCGGGAAATTATAATTCCTTTCTTAATTCTGGATTTATGACGGTACTTACTAAGCTTCATATTCCTAAAATAGTAGGTGAAGAATTTGAAAAGAATTTCCCAGAAAATCCAAAGGATGAGTATAAACTAGCAAGAGCAATAAAGAGAAAGGTTATAATTCATTTAGGTGATACCAATACAGGAAAGACGTATAATGCCATTGAACGTTTAAAAAATGCAAAGAAAGGCATATATTTATCTCCTCTTAGGATTCTTGCACTAGAGAATTATGAAAAGCTTAATAACGAAGGTGTTACTTGTGATTTAATGACTGGTGAGGAAGAAATAATAAATGAAAATTCTACTCATGTATCATGTACTATTGAAAAAGTAAATTTAAATGAAGAATATGATATAGCTGTTATTGATGAGATACAAATGATAGGTGATAGTAGAAGAGGAATGGCATGGAGTAGGGCTTTATTAGGCTTAAGATGTAAAGAAATACATATATGTGGAGCTTTAAATACTAAAGAACTATTACAAAAGATATTAACTGATTGTAATGATGATTATGAAATAAATGAATATACAAGAAATACGCCATTGGAAGTTGAAAATAAAAACTTTAGCTACAATGATACTAAGGAAGGAGATGCTATTGTAGTATTCTCTAAGAAAAGAGTTTTAGAAATAGCACAAAGCTATTCAGAGAAAGGTATTAAGGCAAGTATTATATATGGAGACTTACCACCTGAAGTAAGAAAAATGCAGTATGCAGAATTTTTAAATAAGGAAACTAAAGTATTAGTTACTACTGATGCAATAGGAATGGGAGTAAATCTCCCAATTAGAAGAATTATTTTTATGTCAGTTTCTAAATATGATGGAGAGGAAGTTAGAGAGCTTACATCACAAGAAGTAAAACAAGTTGCTGGAAGAGCAGGTAGAAAAGGTATATATGATGTAGGATATGTAGCGTCTATAGGAGGTACACAAGATCTTATTAAAGAAAAGCTAGAGATGAAGGATAAGCTTATAGATAAGGCAGTTATAGGTCCATCAGATGCCATATTAAAAATTAAAAATTTACCATTAAATCAAAAATTGGCATTATGGAAAGATAGAAAAGAAAGTTTAGATTATTATACAAAGATGGATATAAGTGAATACTTACTAATTCTTGATAGAATTAAAAAGTATAAGTTAAAGGAAATAGATCAGTGGAAATTAATAAGAGTTCCTTTTGATGTTTCCAGAGATGATTTAATGGAAGCGTTCTTATTCTATGTAGATGAGCTATTTGTATTAAAATATAAGGAATTAACAAAACCTCAATGCTTTGCAGGAAATTTAGATGATTTGGAAATATACTATCAAAAAATAAATATGTATTATTCATTCTCAAAGATATTTAATTTAGACTTTGATGTGGAATGGGTCTATAGCGAAAGAAGAAGGGTAAGCGAAGACATAAATGATATTCTAGTGAGAATTTAGTTAAAAAGGGGAGGGAAGAGTTTGCTTCCCCTTTTTTTATAGCTTTCTTCTCGGTATAGTAAAGCCTATTTTTTCTTCAATTTCTTCTAGTACCTTGAAGTTTTTAGGGTCAACGAAAAGGCATGTATAGCCTTTTTCACCAGCTCTTCCAGTTCTACCAATTCTGTGTATATAATCAGTGGCTTTTTCAGGAATATCATAGTTGTAGATATGTGTTACTCCATTTATATCAAGTCCACGAGAAGCTACATCTGTGGCAATAAGGAATTGTATATCTGCATTTCTAAATGATTTAATAATTCGTTCTCTTTTAGATTGAGGAATATCACTATGAATCTTTGCACAATTAAATTTTCTTTGGTGCATAGCAATTTCAAGCTCATCAGCACGTCTTTTTGTTCTACAGAATATTATGGCCATAAATGGATTATCTTCAAGTAAGGCATTGCATAATGAATCTCTCTTCCATCTATCTGTAGTTTCCACCACTTCCTGAATTATATTATCAAGAGTAGGTTCTTCTTTTTTTACAGAAAAGACAAATGGGTCAGTGGTGAATCTATAGGCTAATTTTTTAACAGCTGAATCCATTGTGGCAGAAAAACATAAAGTTTGGCGTTTTTTTGGCAAAACTTTCATGATTTTTTCAACTTCATTTTTAAATCCCATTAGAAGCATTTGATCAGCTTCATCTAAAACAAAGGTTTTTAATTTTGATAAGTTTACAGTTTTTCTATCTATATGATCTAAAAGTCTTCCAGGAGTAGCAACAATAATATGTATATTACCTTTCAGTTTTTTTAATTGTGAACTAACATCTTTTCCACCATAAAGAGAAAGTATGTTTACTTCTTTGCCTTTAGAAAGCTTATGGGCTTCTTCTGTTATTTGTAGTGCTAATTCACGAGTAGGTGTAAGTATCAGTGCTTGTATATTATTATCCTTTATACTTATCTTTTCAAAAATAGGAAGTAGAAAAGCCAGTGTTTTACCACTACCTGTATGAGCCTCACCAATAACATCATTACCTGACTTTATGGCAGGAATGCTTTGACTTTGTACTTCTGTAGGTTCAGTAATTCCAGAGGATTTTAAAACTTTAATTAAATTTTCACTTATATTTAAATCTTTAAAATTCATATTAACCATCCAATTTTTATTTCCAATATTAATATTAAATGCATTAAGATAAGTCATCATGATTTATCTTAATGCATTTTATTTTTAAAATTACATTTAATTATGTAAAATATTAAATATTAAATTTAGAATTAATTAGCAAACTCTTTTTATATAATCTAAAAGTTCTTCTTCAGTTGAAGTTTCAATTAATTCATCATTAATATATGCAACAAATTCTTGTCCGCATTGACCGATGCATCCAACTTCAACATTTTCATCACCAACAATTGTTTTAATGGCATCAATATCAACATTAGAACAATATCCGCATACTCTTATCATAGAAAGCACCTCCTAGATATTATTTTTCTTTAGTAATAATTTTCTCACAAAAATTTACTTTTACCGAATATACTCTTTAAGCAACATTATATTATAACTAAATAAAAAAAAATTCAAGTGTTTTTTATGTGATAAATAAAAAACTTACTGAAATTTATTCAGCAATTTTTTCCCATTCTTCATAAAGAGATTCTAGTTTACTTTCTGTTGAACGTATTTCTTTATTAACCCTATTACTTTCTTCAGGGTTAGAATATACGCTTTCTAGACATAGTTGATTTTGAAGTTCCTCTAATGCTTCTTCTAAGTCGGTAATACTTTTTTCTATGTTTTTTATTTGAAGTTTTAACGCTTTTGCTTCTTTATCAGCTTCTCTCTTTTTCTTCTTTTCCTCTTTTATTTGTGTTTTTGTTTTTCCAGAAGCTAATTCCTCATATTGCTGGAATCGATTTGGATTTTCCTTCTTTTCTTGGTAGTAACTATAATTACCAAGATATTCAGTAATTCCATCTTCCTTAAGTTCTAAAATACGATTTATAACCTTGTTTAAGAAATATCTATCATGAGATATTATCATTAATGTACCATCATATTCAAGGATAGCATCTTCTAAAGCTTCTCTCGATAGTATATCTAAATGGTTTGTAGGCTCATCAAGTAAAAGTAAGTTAGACTTAGAAAGCATAAGCTTTAATAAGTTAATCCTACATTTTTCTCCACCACTTAGTTTACTTATTTCTTTAAAGACATCATCACCAGTAAATAAGAATGAGGCAAGTACACTTCTAAGCTTAGTTGTAGTCATATTAGGGAATTCATCCCATACTTCATCTAAAATAGTCTTTGATAAATCAAGGTTAGATTGCTCTTGATCATAGTATCCTACATTTACGTTGGTACCTAATACTTTTAAGCCACAATCAGGTTCAATCTTATCCATTATTATTTTAAATAATGTTGTTTTTCCTCTACCGTTTTCACCTATTAAAGCAACTTTTTCACCTCGTTTTAAATCTAATGAAAGATTTGTAAACAGTGTTTTATCGCTATAGGATTTCTTCAAGTTTTCAATATGTAAAACATCATATCCACTTTTAACTTGAGTTTCAAATTTAATTTTAGAGCTTTCCTTATCAGTAGGAGGAGCATCAATCTTATCCATTTTTTCTAGAGCCTTTTCTCTACTTTCAGCAGCTCTAATACTTTTTTCACGATTAAAAGAACGGAATTTTTCAATTATTGCTTCCTGTCTTTTAATTTCTGCTTGTTGAAGATCGTATGCTTTTTGCAAAGCTTCATATTTTTTCTTCCTTTGTTCAATATATTTAGTATAAGGAACATTATAAGTTTCAACGCTTCCGCTGATTACTTCAAAAGTTTTGTTTGTTACAGAGTCAAGGAAGAATCTATCATGAGATATAACTAATACAGTTCCCTTATAGCTTTTTAAGTATTCCTCTAGCCATGTTATTGCTTCTAAATCAAGATGGTTGGTAGGTTCATCAAGAAGTAGTATATCAGGTTTTCTTAAAAGAAGCTTACATAAAGCTACTCTTGTTTTTTGTCCACCACTTAAAGTATATATTTCTTTGTCAAAATGTTCTTCTGCAAAACCAAGCCCGTTTAATACTCTAGATATTTCACCTTTATAAATATATCCACCTTTATGTGAATAGATATCTTGCAATGTAGTATAATCCTTTATAAGTTTATCATGATAGGCTGCATTGCTAGCATCATAAGGTTCGTTCATTTTCACTTCTAAAGTAGCTAATCTATTTTCAATGTTTAATAATTCTTCAAAGACAGATAAAGTTTCTTCATATATTGTTTTTGAAGAATCAAGGGATAAATTTTGTGATAAGTATCCAAGGTTACTTGTTTTATCTATAAATACTTCACCAGAATCTTGCGAAAGCTCTTTTGTTAATATTTTAAAAAGAGTTGATTTACCTTCACCATTTGGACCTATTACACCAACTTTATCTCCTTCATTTATAGAGAATGTAATGTTTTTTAATATATCTCTAATACCATAACTTTTACATATATCTTTACAACTTAAAACTATCATTATAATTAACCTCCATATTAAGTAGAGTCGTAATTATTATACTATAATAAGAAATTTAAAGCTATTGTAAAAGTAAAGTAATAAGCTCAGGTGGAAAATTAATCAATGAAGATTTATAAAGATAAAATTTAGGAACTGTGTTATTTGAATGTTTAATTCAATTAAAACAGTTCCTAAGTTTTATTGGTAGTCTACAGTAAGAAGATATCCTAATTGAGGAGTATCATTAAATAAACCAATTATATAAATGGTATAGAAGTTACCATTATAAAAAGAAATGTTCTTTATATATTTTGTAATGCTTTGATCTGAAGCAACGGTAACTTGTAGATTATAAATGCCAGAAGAAAGCATATAGTAGCCTGTAGTTTCTAAATATTCAACGCTATTGAAGAGTTCTATATTATTAGGCAATGAAAGGCTAAGTAATGGAGAGTTAGGAGAAAGGTTTATAAACCTAAGGAAAGTATATATCTTGGTAGAAGGAACATTATCATCTTTAAGCCTAAAAAGATATAGGTTATCTTGTAGTGTAACTACTGATATTGTGTAATTTGAACCATGAATGGTGGTGATATCCTGTGAAAGCAATGGTGTATCATAAGTACCTGCAGCATAGAGTTGGAATTGGTAGTTACCTGCTGGTAAAGCAGAGTATTTAGTTAGTTTTCCAAAGGATACATTGCTGGCAATAAGATTACCATTGGCATATATATCAATAGGATTAGCTGTTGGAACAGCATGTAGTATTCTAATATTAGAATCGGTAACAGGTGCATTTCTATTAAATAAGCTCATTGAATCACCTACTTATTTATGTTCTAAAGTAATTTTGATTATCTTTTTAATTATTAAAGATGCTATAGGAAGTGGTATCCTATAGGCTTTTAGGGTAGAAAAGATATGAGAATTATTAGTTTTTATGGATTCAAATATTTCATCAATTTCCTTATTAGAAGCAGAGTCTCTAGAATCATCATATAAGGATAAGTTAAAATTTCTTAATATATCTAACGGATTTATAAGCGGAAGATAATAACTTATATTTCTAAAATCAGTGGTGTTATATGAAAATAAATCATTAGAAGACGGTTCAGATGGAAATTCATTATTTAAGGCATTCTCATTAGATGAAGTAATAGAAGTAGTATTACTGGTATCCATTGAAGGAATATTATTAGGATAAGGCATTGCAGGATAATACCCTGTAGTGTTACCGGAATTAAATGTAGGATTAAGTAATGATGAATTAGTCATATATGGATTACCTATATTAGTGCTACTCATATTAGTATCTGCTATATTTTCAGTGTTCATATATGGAGTATTCATATTAGTAGATGAATTTAATCCTAAAGGTGGGAAGCCTATATAAATATTATTACAATCACTATTTATGGAAATTCCATCTAAAGCATTGGGGGTAGTAATTGAATTAAGCTTGGAATTACCCATATTCAAGGGCGGATTAATATCTAAAGGTGTAAATTTTAAATCATCATTATTATTATTTTTTTTTACTTTTTTCTTTTCCACTTTAATTTTTATCCTCCAAAAATAATTTATTAATAATGTATGAAAAAATTAATTTATCTGTTACTTAAGTTTATGAATAGGTCTGTAACCTTAGAATCTTATAAAAGAAATATAATGAAAAGAGGTAGTAGCAATGTCAAATTGGAATGAATAGTATGTAATGGAGGGGAGAATGTCATGCATAGAGATAATATAGATGAAATTAGAAAATTATTTATAGGGTTAGACAATAAGATTGTAATTAATGGAAAAAAACAAGTTATTCCTATAAATTTAGATAATGCCGCTACTACTCCAGTTTTAAAAAAAGTTATGAAAGCTGTATTAAAGGCTAGTGAAAATTATGGATCTATTGCTCGGGGTGATGGACAAAAATCACAGTATAGTAGTGATTTATATGAGGAATGTAGAAGATATGTTATAAAGTATTTTAATGCACCTCTAAATAAATATACTGCTATATTTGTAAGCAATACCACTGAAGGAATCAATAAATTATCGAATATTTTAATTAAAAATAAAAATGATATAGTAATAACCAGCAGAATGGAGCATCATTCTAATGACCTTCCCTGGAGAGGTAAGTGTGATTTGAAATATGTGGAAGTAGATGAAAAAGGTCGTATAATCATGGAAGAGTTAGAAGAGATGTTTAGTATTTATCAGGACAGAATAAAGTATGTAACTATTACAGGTGCTTCTAATGTCACTGGATATATTACTGATATAAGAATGGTAGCTAAATTAGCTCATAAATATGGAGCTAAGCTTATAGTCGATGGAGCTCAATTAGTGCCACATAGGGCAGTAAATATATGTGGGCAAGAAAATGATGATTATATCGACTTTTTAATATTTTCAGCACATAAAGTATATGCACCATTTGGTAGTGGTGCAATAATAGGGCTACGGGATGAATTGGAAAAGTACCCACCTGATACTAAAGGTGGAGGAACTGTAGAAAGGGTTTTAGATGATGAGATAATATGGCTATCTACACCTGAAAAAAATGAAGCTGGAAGTCCAAATTTTTTCGGTGCAGTTGCATTAATGCAAGCATTGAAAGAAATGAATAAAATTGGACTTGAATTAATTGAAAGTAATGAAAAGAAATTGCTGAAAATGTTGATTGATGGAATGAAGAATTTTGAAAGAGTAATTCTGTATGGTGATAATGAAAATATTGAAGATAGATTAGGAATAATGGTATTTAATATAGATAGATTATGTTATGAAATGGTTGGAGAATATTTAGCGAGTATTAGAGGAATTGCAGTAAGACAGGGAGGATTTTGTGCGCACCCATATACACGAAGATTGCTGGGGATAAAAAATGATGAAATAGAAGAATATATTAAAAAAAATGGTATGCCAGGTATGGTAAGAGTAAGTTTAGGAGCATATAACTCAGAAAAGGAAGTAAATATATTTTTAGAAACCATAGAATATATATGCAAAAAGTGCTTGTAAATAATATATTTTTTATATAAAATTCACCTTTTTGGTAGAGTTATCATATTTTATAGTATAAGAAACTTAGGAGGGAAACGTTATGAGCGGAAGAATAGGTAGTTGTACTTTTTCAACTGGGTGTAATCAGCAAATTAATGCAGTAGCAAAAATAGAAAATGAAGATAGATGTGCAGTATTAGGAACTGTAGTAAATAATGGTGGGAGAGCAATAGCTGACGCTGTAGTTGTATTATTAAAAGTTAATGATAGATGTTCAATTCCAACACCAATAACTCATACTTTTACAGATAGATATGGCCAGTTTGTATTTGGACCTTTATGCCCAAATTCAACTTATATGCTAAAGATATACAAAGATGATATTAATGTAGAAAATATTAATTTAATTTGTAATTGTCAAGTTGGTTCATGCTTAGGAAGGAACAATAATAATTCTAATAATTATTCAAATAACTATTCTAATGGCTATTCAAACAATTATTCAAACAATTATTCAAATAATTATTCAAATAACTATTCAAATAACTATTCAAATAACTATTCAAATAATTGCTGTAATAGCTGTTCAAATAGAAACAGAGAAGGCTATAGAAAATCTGAAGATAATATGTAGATAAGAATATAAGTAAATAAAAGGCTCTAGTAATTAAACTAGGGCCTTTTGTTATATTATTTATTAAATACTTTGAACTCTGGAAGAGGAGAAATTAGTGGTAGTAAATATTTAAGAGCTTGTGGTTTTATATGATTTCCCTTATCATTAATCCAGTCAGTTGGAAAGTATTTAATGTTATTAGCAACTTTATTAGCTTCAACAAGTGAATAAGAAGTTTCATATGGTTCATTAGAAGTTCTTTCAATTGTAACCATGTATCCACATTTTCCAGTAAGTGAATATTTTAATGCTTCATATCCAGCTTCATAAGCTTCTTTTAAATCTATTTCTGAAGCACAATGCATTGCGCATCTTTGAAGTACACCAAGTTCTAAAGATTTAACTCTTTTTGTTATACCTGCATTTATAATCAGGTTTTTTAAGTAATTACCTACGCCGCCTAATTGAGCATGTCCGAATTTATCATTGGCATCAGCTTGCATTTCAGAAATGAATTTTCCTTTTGTATCTTTAATGCCTTCAGAAACCACTATGTACACTTGGTTTTGTTCTTCGAATTTATCTGTAACATCTTTTAAAAATGTTTCAATTTCAAAAGCTTTTTCTGGAAGATAAATAAAATCTGCAACTGGCTTACCATTCATTTGTGCTAATGCTCCAGCAGCAGCTAGCCATCCAGTATCTCTTCCCATAGTTTCTAGTATGAATATACCATTGTTAGTATATACAGAAGAATCTAAATATGTTTCTAAAACTGAATTTGCGATAAATTGTGCAGCACTTCCAAAGCCAGGAGTGTGATCTGTATACATTAAATCATTATCTATAGTTTTAGGAATTCCTATAAATGTGATGTCTATGCCAGTTTCTTTTGCATATCTGCTAAGCTTGGCAGTGGTATCCATAGAGTCATTACCACCTACATAGAAAAATGCTTTTATATCATTAGCCTTTAGTACATCTAATAACTTGTCATATTCTTCAGTTGATTCATCTAATGATTTCATCTTATATCTGCATGAACCTAAGCCAGAAGATGGAGTAAATCTAAATTTATTAATTTCTTCATCACTATAAGAAGTTAAGTCAATTATATTACCATTTAAAATACCCTCAATCCCATTTAAGCCTGCAAAAACCTTATTATATGCTTTTAATTCCTTGTTTGCATTATAAAGTCCTACTACACTTGAGTTTATTACAGAAGTGGGACCACCTGATTGTGCTATGATACAATTTGCCATTAAAATACGCTCCTTTTCTAAATGTGCTATACTATTTAAAGTTAATTCGTAATACAATATATACTATACAACAAAAAATAGATAAATAAAAGTATTATTTTTATAATAAAGTACAAATTAATGTAAAAATCAAAAGGAAAATTAAAATATGTCGCCAAGTAACATATGTAAAAATATTCAATAATACAATGTTATATAAGTATAATTTAGGAGTGGGCATATGAATATAAAAGATATCCTTATAGTTGGAGTAGCTTTGGCTATGGATGCATTTGGTGTAACTATAAGTATTGGATTAAATAAACGTGTAAATAGAAGCAAGAAAATAGGTTTTATTATTTCTTTTGCATTATTTCAATTTTTATTTTTCTTTAGTGGCGCTATTATGGGCTTTTTATTTGAAAAATATATTACTGCAATTCCCAATATTATTGGAGGAACAGCCATAGGGATAGTAGGGGCAATGATGATAAAAGAGGGATTTGAAAAAAATGAAAATGAAGATCTAGTTTTAAAAAATATTATGTATTTAATTTTAGGTGTTTCAGTAAGTATAGATGCATTGGTAGTAGGATTTACTACTATAGGTACTACAATATCTTATTGGATTATTTTTATTGATTCTATTTTTATAGGAATCATAACTCTTATTATATGTACCTCAGGATTTTATTTTTGTCGTTTTATAAGAAAGATAAATTTCATAACCCAATATGCAGACTTTCTAGGGGGAATCATTCTTATTCTCTTTGCCTTCAAAATGATCTTTTTCTAAAGGAAAAGGTCATTTTAATTAAGTCACCAATTGAAAATGTAGAATGTAAAATGAAGAATTAAAAATTAAGGGTAGAATTTCTACGAAATTCTTTTTAAATATATATTTAAGAAATTTCCTCAAGGAATTTCATCCTCAATTCTTCATTCTTCATTTTTAATTTTTCATTCTTAATTGTTTAATTAAACAATTAGTTTCGCAGTTTATTTAATTTTGGCTATAATAGTAGATAGTATAAAAATTTCGGAGGTGTTTTTGTGGCACTGAATAAAGAGCAGGTTACAGTTGTTAATGAATTAAATGAAAATATAATGCTTTTGGCCTCAGCAGGAACTGGCAAGACTGAAACTTTAGCCAGAAGAGTTGCTAATATAATTGAAGCTAAAAAGGCCAGTGGTGATGAAATATTATGTATTACCTTTACCAATAAGGCATGCAAGGAAATGAAGGAGAGGGTGGAGCAGATTGCCGGTGCTGAAGGAAATAAGGTTAATGTAAGCACTTTCCATAGTTTTTGCTTCGATATTATGAAGCTACAAGCCAAAAAAAGAACAGATATATTTACTGATTTTGTGGTTTTTGATGAAGATGATTGTGTGGAAATAATAAAAACATGTAATTATTACAATTTTCCTATTCCCTTAATTCAAAGATTTCTAGATTTTATAAAGTTAGAAAGAGCAAGAAGAGATATTTATTCTGAAGATGAAAAGAAGGATTATGAAGAAGTAATAAATTTATCTTTTAAAGAGAATGAAGAGAAGCTTAATGGCATATGTTCAGATAGAGGTAATATAAATTTAAATTTTAAAAAATTCATTAAAGAAAATGGTCATACACTTATTAATAGCTATAATGGGGCTTTACGTAATAATCATGCCGTTGATTTTGCTGATATAATTGTCAGTGCAAAAGAGCTGTTTAAGAATGAAGATTTAATAAATAGCCTAAGAAGCAAGTATAAATATATAAATATTGACGAAGTACAAGATACTAGTTTCTTGGAATATTCAATAATAGAAAAGATATTTGGCAATAATAATATTTTAATTTGTGGAGATGTTTTTCAAACTATATATAAATGGAGAGGTTCGGAACCAAATAAGATATTTGATAAGTTTAAAAGTAAATATAAACCAAAGGAAATTATCTTTGTAAAAAATTATAGGGCAACTAAGAATCTTACAGAGGCATCTTTATCATATTTAAAAAATGCCTTTGAAAATGAAGTAAATGAAATATATAAAGAAGAAATAAAGGCTTTTACGGAAGCTGAAGGTGAAAAGATTAAATATAAAGCTTTAAATAACTCCATGGAAGAAGCAAGATTCATTGTGGATGAAATAAGAAGGCTACAAGCTAAAGGTGAAGATTTAAATAAGATAGCAGTACTAACAAGAGATAATAGATATAATGTTGAGCTTAGCAGAAACATTGAGAATATATTATCTAGAGAAGGAGCAGATTTTTCTTTTGCCTTAGTGGATCAGTTTAGATTCTTTAGAAGGCAGGAAATAAAAGATATTATTGCTTTTTTAAAGCTTATTGGCAATAAGAATGATGCAATTAGTTTAAAAAGAATTGTAAAAAGACTACCTACTGGTGTAGGAGATAAGGCTTTTGAGGCTATAGAATCTGATGAGTATAAATCAATAGGCATAAGCCTTTGTGATTATATTGATGAAAATACTGTTTTATTTGGTGAGAAATACGGGCTTTTAATCAATGAATTTGAAAATAATAATATTATTGTCTTTGATGTGGAAAGCACTGGTGTTGATGTTACTGAAGATGAAATAATTCAAATAGCTGCCATAAAGATAAATAAATATGGTGAAGTTACAGAAAAATTTGAAAAGTTCTTAAAGAATAAGAAGTCAGTAAAATCATCGGAGCATGTTCATGGATTTAGTGATGAGTTCTTAAGGGAAAATGGAGAAGATAAAGAAGTTGTATTAAAAGAGTTTATAGAATTTTCAAAAGATGCAATAATTGTAGGGCATAATGTACAATTTGATATAAATATATTAACTAGTGAATTAAGTAGATTAAATTTAGGAAAAGTAAAATTTAAAGGCTTTTTTGATACCTTAGATATTTATAAGAGATTTTATTCCAATTTACCTAATCATAAATTAGATACATTAAGCAGGATTTTTGAAACTGTTAACAAACCAAGCCATGATGCTATGGATGATATTTTAGCCACAAAAGAACTTTTAGTGATGGCAATAAAAAATAAGATAAAACCTACATCACTAGAGAGAATTGCTCATATGTCAAAGCATATGAAGGCTTTTACAGCTATAAGAAATAAGTTAAATGCTTTATTTATTAAGGCTGAATCTTTAAGACCATGTGATATTGTGGCTGAAGTTATTAATGGGTTTAGTATAAAGACCTTATATCCAGGAGAAGAGGGACGTGAAAAAATAGAGCGTCTGAGGGATTTTTATATGCTTTTAAAGGAGTTAGATGAAGAAGAAAAGAGCAATAGGGATGCTCTTATGGAAATAATTAAGATCATTGCATTATCTAATGGCGATTTAGAAGCACTTATTATAAATAGAAGCAAATTTCCTAAGATACCTATAATTACAGTGCATCAGTCAAAGGGACTAGAATATGATACGGTATTTTTAGCAGGACTAAAGGAAAATACTTTCCCTTCATATATGTCAGTGAAAGCAAATAATATTGATGAAGAAAAAAGGACTTTTTATGTTGCTATCACTAGAGCAAAGAAAAGGCTTTATATGACATGCAGTCTTGAAGGAGCTTATGGAAGAAGAGGAGAAGAAAGTAGATTCATAAAGCTAATAGATGATAAATACTTAGGTTAATGATGAATTATGAATTATGAATGATGAATTGTGGAATAAACTCGTAGAGTTTAGAAAAATTAGAAATTAAAGATAAGTAACTAAGAGGTGAAAATGAGCAAGATAAGTAAAGCAATAGATTTGTTAAAGACAAAATATAAAATGGCAATGAAACAAAAAGTATATCAGGGTGAAAAATATAAAGTTAAGTATATATTGGAGGAAAATAAAAATTCAGAAGTTTTATTAATTCTTTTTACTTCATGTACAGCTAAAGGTCAAAAGGCAAGATATAATTATATGAGAACCGTTGAAAAGTATGATGTCAATAAGCTTTTTATCTTAGATGATTTTGGCTTTGATGGACGAGGGGCATATTATTTAGGAAAAGATAAGGATTTTAAGATTGTAGAAGATGTAAAAAGTTTGATAAATAGCATTTGCAATAAGATAAAGCCTAAAAAAGAAGTTTATATAGGTTCAAGCAAAGGTGCTTATGGAGCATTATATTTTGCTTTAGATAGAAAGAACACTTATGTTATTGCAGGGGCTCCTCAGTATATGTTAGGTAATTATTTAAATTTACCAGGTCATAAAGAAATTTTAGAATATATTATGGGAAATACATGTGAAGATTCCATAGAGTATTTAAATGTACTTATGAAGAAAAAATTAGAAGAAAGCACTAAAAATAATACTAAGATATTTTTGCATTATTCCAGTGAAGAGGAAACTTATGAAAGTGATTTAAAGCCCTTGGTTAATGAGATTAATAAATTAAATTATGATTGTGAGTTTGATGTAATGAAATATAATAGTCATGCAGAGCTTACAAAGTACTTCCCTAAGTATATTCAAAATTGTATAGAAAAAATAACTAGAGCTTAATATAAGCTCTAGTTATTTTTATGTTTATTACAAAATTGTAATTTTTAAATTTATGGTAAAGTAATATTTGTAAATTATAGTATAAGTATAAAGTTTGAGAGAGAGGGGAAATAATAATGGCTTTTATAGAAATAAAGAATTTAAATAAGATATATGGCAAAGGTGAAGTTGAAGTTAAGGCTTTAAATAATATAAATTTAGAAATTAATGAAGGAGAATTTGTAGCTATAGTAGGGGCATCAGGATCAGGAAAAAGTACACTTTTACATTTACTAGGGGGAGTAGATAAACCAAGCAGCGGAGAGGTAATTTTAAATGGTACTAATATGTATAGCTTAAAAGAAAGAGAACTTTCTATTTTAAGAAGAAGAAAAATAGGTTTTGTATTTCAGTTTTTTAACTTAATACCTGTATTAACAGCAGAAGAAAATATTGAAATGCCAGTACTTTTAGATGGTGGTAAGATGGATAAAGAATATAAGGCTGAGTTATTAAAGATTTTAGGTTTAGAAGAAAGAAAAAAACATCATCCAGCTCAACTTTCAGGAGGACAGCAACAAAGAGTTTCCATAGGAAGAGCGTTAGCTAATAAGCCATCATTAATTTTGGCTGATGAACCAACAGGAAATCTTGATTCTAAAAATTCAAAAGAAATCTTAGAATTATTAAAGTATTCTGCTAAAAAGTATCATCAAACGTTGATTCTTATAACTCATGACTTAGCCATAGCAAAGGAAGCTGATAGAGTAATAACCATTGCTGATGGAGAAATAATAGGCAATGAGGTGAATAAATAATGAAAAATTATAGTGAAATCACTGTAAAGTATTTAAAAGAAAAAAAGAAGAGAACCTTATTCACCATTGTTGGCATAATAATATCACTATCATTAATTAGTGGAGTGGGCTTTTTAGGATTAAGTTTAAAAGATTATATGTATAATTTAATCATAAATGATGGTGGAGATTATGAGTGCAGTTTTAATGGGATAAATTATAAAAATATTAAAGCACTTAAATATGATGTTGATTTAGAAAAGGTGGCTGTAACCACTTATGAAGGAGTTTTTACAGATATAAAAAATGAAAAAGAAAACTATATTGATATTTTAAAAGGTGATGAAGAATATTTTAATATAATTACTTCATATAGGATTAAAGAAGGGAGAGTATCAGAAAATGGTGATGAAATAATATTAAATGAAAGTGCTAAGAAGTTTTTTGGTATTAATATTAATGATGAAATTGTATTAAATATAATAAATGAAAATAATGAAGTAACTGATAAAACTAAGACTTATAAAGTTGTTGGATTTGAAAAAGATAAATATATTGGTGGTACTTACTTTTCGGCATATACATTATTAGAGAATATAGAAGCAAATAAAGACTATTTTGTTTATTTTTCAGTAATTGATAGTGGTAATAAAATAAATACAATTTATGAAAAAGCCAAAAGGTTTAATGTTGAAGATATAATGAATATTAATAATGATCTTTTATTATTAAAAGGAGAAAGTACAAGAGATGGAATAAATATTGTAATTAAAGGTATAGTAGCATTTGTTTTTGCTGTAATAGTAATAGCAACTATATTTTTAATATACAATGCAATAAATATTTCAGTGGCAGAAAGAGTTAAGCAGTTTGGTATATTGAGAAGTATAGGAGCTACTCCAAGGCAAATAAGCTCCATAGTTTTTAATGAAGGTATAATAATGTGTTTAATATCAGTGCCTTTGGGAGTGATTTTTGGATATTTAGGTGTAAAAGTGACAGTTAGCCTTCTAGGTAGTAAAATAGCATCAATATTTAATGGTGACTCAATGACAGTAAAGTTTTATCCAAGTATTATATTATTTACACTTGTTTTAGGATTAATTACTATTTTATTTGCATGTTATGGATCAGCAAAAAGGGCAGGAAAAGTTAATGTTATTAATGTTATCAAAGGCAATGATCATGGTGAAAAAATAAAATATTATAAAGGAACATTAGTAAGAAAAATTTTTGGAGTGGAAGGATGGATAGCTTATAAAAATATAAGAAAAAATTCTAAAAGATTTGTAGTCACAATACTTTCCTTAAGTATTTCACTTATTATGTTTATAACTTTTACCACATTAAATTTAAAAAGAATAAATGAATTAAAATATATACAGAAAACTAGTTTCATTCATGGAAGAATATATGAATATAAAGCAGAAAATTCAAGTGAAGTAGAGGATAAATTAAAAGAGATTAAAGATATAGATAATATATATAGAAGACAGCAAATAACTTGTAATATTGTATTAGATAGTAACAATTTAACTGATGAATTTAAAAGATTATATCCAGGATTGTTAATAGATGGATATTTCACTAATGAAGTGTTTTCTTATTCAGAAAATACACTTAAGGAAATAGAAGTAGATAATTTAAAGGATGATGAGATAATACTTATAAATAGTATTAGCAGGTATAATGAAGATGGAAAATTAGAAAAAATAGATATTACAAATTATAAAGAAGGGGATATTATAAAAATACCTGCAGCTTCGTTGAAATATATGAAGATTATGGATATGGAAGAGTGTAAAAAGGCTATTAATGAAGATATTAAAAATAATAATTATATGGAATTTAAAGTGAAAAAGATAGTGGATAAAGATTTATTTTAAATGACGGACTGTATTTATCACCATTTATTATAGGGATTATAGCTAATTTAATAATTGTTTTAATTGCTTCACTTATTCCACTTAGAAAACTTAAGAAAATGACATTGGTGGAAACCATAAAAGCAAGCGAGTAAACTTTGATAATGATGAATTATGAGTGATGAATGATGAATTGATGAATAAACTCCTTAAGGGAGTTTAGAAAATATATATTTATTAGAAACTCTTTGAGTTTCATCCTTAATTCATAATTTTTAATTCATAATTCATCATTATTATAAATATTTATATGGAAAAATTATGTAAATGAGAGAGTGAAGGTTTTGATGTAGTTCATAGTAAAAATTTAAAGGAAGCTAGAGAAAGTTTTGAAAAAGGTAACTTTAACTTAATTTTGCTTGATGTTATGTTACCAGATGGAACTGGATATGATTTTTGTAAATATGTAAGAGAAAAAAGTGAGATTCCTATAATTTTCATGACAGCTTGTGATGAAGAAGTTAATGTGGTTATGGGATTAGATTTAGGTGGGGATGATTATGTTACTAAACCTATAAGAGTGAAGGAGCTTACATCTAGAATAAGAGCTGTATTAAGGAGAAGAGGAATAAATGAAGGCAGGGAAGAAAATAAAGGATATATTATTTCAGGTGATATAAAGTTGGAGCCACTTAAATATAAAGTTTATAAAAATGAGTTGCCTATAGAACTTACATCTATTGAATATAAATTAATGCTGATACTTATAGAAAATAGGGGAAATGTATTAGAAAGAAATAAATTATTAGAAAAGCTTTGGGATATTGAAGGTAACTTTGTAGATGGAAATTCATTAAATGTTTATATTAAAAGATTGAGACAAAAAATTGAAGACGATGTTAAGAAGCCAAAATACGTAGAAACTGTAAGAGGAATTGGTTATAGATGGGCTATGGATGTTAGGGAGAGGTAACATGAGTAATATATTGAAAAATAGTGAAATAAAAAAAGTAATTATTGCTGTAGTGACGTTAGGAATAATTTTTTATTGTATTTCATTTCTAAGTATTAATTTAACTTTTAATAACATAAGTAAGAATTATGCCAAAGAAAATATTGCTTTAGCAGGAGCTATATTAGAAAAATATCCAGAGTTAGAAGATGAAATAATACCTATAATTATTAAAGGATATAATAAAGAAAATTATAATTTAGGATTAAGTTATATGGATAAATACTCATATGGTATAACTTTACCAGCGTATAAAAATTATCTTATAAACAATGAAAGAAGAGTTGTTAATAAAATATGGATAATTGTATAGGCAACCTTTTTATTATTATTAATTTTAGTAAATATAAAAATAATCATGCCTATATTTAATAAATTAAAAGTATTGGGAAATTTAGCTGATAATATGGTTGAAGGAAAGTTTAATAGTGAGATTATTGATTTTAAAGAAGGGGAGCTTTTTATATTCTATAATAAGTTTTTATCTATGGGAGAAAGACTGAAAAAAGCTTTAAATGATCTTCAAAATGAAAAAATACTTTTGAAAGATATAATAAGCGATATATCACATCAATTAAAGACACCTCTTGCGGCACTTATATCTTATAATGATATTTTAAAAAATCATGAAAGTATGTCTGTAGAAGATAAAAATATGTTTATAGAATTTACTTCAAAGCAATTAGATAGAATGGAATGGCTTATAACAACCTTATTAAAATATGCCAGAATAGAAAGTAATGTTGTGAAATATAATAAAGATACAATACCATTAAAAGAAACTATAGTTAATGCCATAGGACCTCTAAGGTTAAAAGCAGAAGAAAAAAGTCAAAAAATAATTTTAAATTGTCATAGCCAAGGATATTATCTTCATGATAAAAAATGGATGGAAGAGGCTATTAGTAATATTATAAAAAATGCTATTGAACATACAGAAAATAATGGTATTATAGATATAAAATTAGAAGAAACACCTTTATCTATAGGAATTTCAATAAAGGATAATGGAGAAGGCATAAAAAAGGATGAACTTAGAAAAATCTTTAATAGATTTTATAAAGGAGAAAATTCATTGAATCCTACCAGTATAGGTATTGGCTTGTCATTAAGCCGTAAAATAATAGAGGCACATAACGGCACTATTACAGTGGAAAGCCAGCTTAATAAAGGTACTACATTTTATATAACATTTTTAAAAGGAATAATATAAGGAGAGATTAACAAATGAGAAGCGATAAAATAGAAGAGTTAATGGACATTTATGAAACACTAGTGGATGCAGGAGTAACTTTTTATTATGAAGATGAAGAAATTTCTCATGGAGAAGTAACAAGTCTTACTTTTAATGAAGATGATACTGTGGATATAGAATTAGATGAGTCAGAAAACTTTACTGTAGAAGTAAAAGATTTCATTAATAATCACTCAAAAGAAGGAATGAATTATCATTGTTTTGAAACAGTAAGAAAATTTGATAAACTTTTAAGCTAATATTATAATAAAAATATATGAAAATTTTACAAGAGAGAAATAGGAGAAATGCAATGGATTATTCAAGTTTAATATTAATGGAAAGAGATAATGAAACAGGATTTGTATCGAAGGAGGTTGGAAGTTTTCAAGTTTCAGAAGGTGCTGAATTTGTAAAAAACTTCTATGTAAAAGGTGATACAGTTTACTTCATATTTGATACAAAAGAGGATGTAGAAGAATGGCAATATTCTGCTATTTATGATTTATTTGATTATGAATTATTTAAAGGTGAAGGGTTAGATATAGAGGATATAGAAGATGAATATAATCCAACATTTTTAGTAAAGTTTGAATATAAGGATGATTATGATTATTTAAAAGAAAAATTAGATCTTTGTATAGAATTAGTTGAAGAATCAATGGAAAAGGTATTTAAGGATATTGAGGGGAAAGAAGAAGAGTATAAATAAGAAAGGAGTGCTACAGTGTAGATTGTAGCGATAGGGCTATGGAAGATAAGGTTTTAAAGAAAAGAGAGGAAATAAGAGAAGAAGATAAATGGCTTGTAAATGAAATATACAGCAGTGATGAAGTATGGGAAAAGGAATTTGAAGAGCTTAAGACAGAAGCACCTAAATTAAAAGAATTTCAAGGAAAGCTTGGTTCTGGGGAAAAGCTATTAGAATACTTTGAAGTAAATGAAAAAATATCTAGAAAAGCTGAAAAGATTTATATATATGCACATTTAAGAAGTGATGAAGATACTGCCAATACTAAGTATCAAAGTATGATGAATAGAATAGATGCCTATATGGCAGAATATGCTACATATTCAGCTTATTTTGTACCAGAAATTCTTTCACTGGAAGATGGATTTGTTGAAAAAGAAATAGAAAGATTAGATGGCTTAAAAGAATATAAATTTTTACTAGAAAACATCCTAAAGGAAAAACCACATGTTTTAAGCGAAAAGGAAGAAGAACTTTTAGCAGCAGCATCTGATTGCCTTGATGCACCATCGTCTATTCATAATATAATGACTAATGCAGATATGAAATTTGGTGATATTAAAGATGAAGAAGGACACACTGTTGAATTAACAGAAGGAAATTATTCTTCATTTATAAGATCAAAAGATAGAGCTGTTAGAAAAGCTGCATTTGAAGGATTATTTAAAGAATATAAGGCCTTTGAAAATACTTTAGCAACCACTTTATCAAGCTCTATTAAAACTTTTAATTTTGGAGCCAAAATAAGAAATTATAATAGTGCACTAGAAGCATCATTAAAACCAAATGATATACCAGTTGAAGTATATACTAATGCCATCAAGACAATTGATGAAAACTTATCAAGTCTTCATAGATATGTTTCGTTGAAGAAGAGATTATTAGGGTTAGATGAAATGCATATGTATGATTTATATGTTCCTGTTATTGAACTTGATAAGGAGCATATAGAGTTTGATAAAGCTGTAGAAATGATTATTGAAGGACTTACACCTTTAGGAAAAGAATATTTAGATATATTTACTCAAGGAATTAAGGATGGTTGGGTAGATAAATATATGAATAAAGGTAAAAGAGGCGGCGCATATTCATGGGGTGGATATGATACTAAGCCATATGTACTTTTAAATTATAATTATCAATTAGGTGATGTATCAACATTAGCTCATGAAATGGGTCATTCAATACATTCATACTATTCAAGAAAAGAACAAAGCTATTATTATGCAGGATATACTTTATTCTGTGCAGAAGTAGCATCAACTACAAATGAAGCTCTTTTAATACATCATTTAATAAATACTGAAAAAGATAAGAAGAGAAGATTATATTTAATTAATCAAGAGTTAGAGCAAATTAGGACTACTGTATTTAGACAAATGATGTTTGCTGAATTTGAACTTTGGACTCATGAAAGCTTTGAGCAAGGAATGGCGTTAACAGCTAAAGATTATAATGCAAAATGGCATGAGTTAAATGTTAAATATTTTGGTGAGGATATGATAGTTGATGAAGATATAGATGTTGAATGGTCAAGAATTCCTCATTTCTTTACCGATTTTTATGTATATCAATATGCAACAGGATATGCAGCAGCATCAGCTTTTGCTAAAAATATTTTAGAAGGAAAAGAAAATGCTGTAGAAAAATATGTAGGATTCTTAAAGAGTGGTGGAAGCGACTACCCAATAGAAATATTAAAGAAAGCTGGCGTAGATATGACTACATCTGAACCACTACAAGCAACTATCGATAGATTTAATGAATTATTAGAGATGTTAGAGAAAGAAATATAGTAATGGATAAATTTGAAAAAAAGCTTTTTAATACTTTGGTAAGCAAAGCAGGTTTTTACATAAGAAGTTTTTATAGTGAAAGCCTTAAGAAAGAACAATGGATAGCAATTTTAGAAAATGAAAGTATGCTTTATTCTATAATAATAGCAGAAAACTCATATAATGTTTCACTTTATGATGAAACATATAAATATCTTAAGTCTTTATATAACAAAAACATTGTGATAAATGAAATTGTAACTATTGAAGGTTCTTATGATTATTATGAACATGATAATATGCTTATTTATTCATTAAGAGATAAGAAAGTAGTTTACAGCAGCAATAGCTGTAAACTACTTATTCCTATTATTAATGAAATGGATATTACGAAAAAGACCAATAATAAAAGAGATAAATATATGATGTTGACTAACATATTAATAGCTATTAATTTGTTAGTATTTTTAATATCTGCCTGGATTTCGAAAAATATATTTGATATAGATATATATACTTTAATAATCATGGGAGCAAAAGTAAATTCTCTTATTGATAAAGGGCAGGTTTGGAGGTTGATAACCTGTGCCTTTCTTCATGGAGGGTTAATTCATATATTTTTTAATATGTATGCCTTAAAAATATTAGGGCCAGAAATTGAATATGTTTATGGAAAAGTAAAATATTTAGTGATATATTTACTGTCAGCTATTGCAGCAAGTATATTTAGCTATATTTTTGGACCGCAATCAGTTTCAGTAGGAGCTTCAGGGGCTATATTTGGATTGTTTGGCGCAATGCTCATATTTGGCATAAAACATAGAAAGCAAATGGGAAAAGCATATATGATGAATATTTTACAGGTTATCTTTGTAAATGTAATAATAGGTATAAGTAGCAGCAATATAGATAATGCAGCTCACTTTGGTGGCCTTATTGTTGGGGCATTAATAGCATTATTATTAGGTGAGAGGAGATCGTTAAAATGACCATTAAAGAAAACAAACCACTTTTAGTTAATCTCATTTATATGGCAGTACTAATTATAACTTTTATATATAAGTATGCAATAAAGGATTATGATGAGTTGTTTAGGATAGGTTTAGCAGCAGTCACTGCATGGATTGTTTATTTTGTATGTAAAATAACATTTTTAAAAAAATCTGAAATATGCTTTTATGTAATATTAGCTTTTACTTTTTCCTCCATATACTTAGGAAATGTATGGGATTTATATAGAATAATTCCTATCTATGATAAATTGCTACATTTATTATCGGGTGTAATAATTGCTATCATAGGATTTGTATTATTTTTATATTTAAATAACGGAAATATTAAAGGGGATTTTAATACTTATTTTGTAGTTATATTTTCTATTATATTTTCTATTGCAGCAGCAGGATTATGGGAGATATGGGAATTTTCCACTGATATGCTTTTTGGATTTCATTCACAAAATAATAGTCTTATAGATACAATGATGGATATTATATGTGGAAGTATTATGGGTATAATAGCTAATATACCTATATATTTATACATCAAAGGAAAAAATATATCTTTTATAGAAAAGATTATTGATGAAATAAATAGGTAAAGTAAGAAACTATATAAATGGTTATGAAGGGTATGATATGACATGAATGTACTCATACTGACTGCAGCTACTGGTGGTGGTCATATAAGGGCGTCAAATGCGTTAAAGAATTATTTTAAAGAAAAAGATAAGGCCATTAACGTAAATGTAGTGGACACTTTTAAGTATATAAATCCGTTGCTTGATAAGACAGTGAGCAATGGATATTTATATCTAGCTAAGAAAACTCCTAAATTATATGGAAAGCTATATAAGTTAAGTAATGATAAACCAATGATGAATAATTATATTAATAGGATGAATAGTATATTTGCCAGAAAGTTAATACCTCTTATTGAGGAATTTAAACCACAAATAATACTTACAACTCATCCTTTTTCTACTGAAATGATTGCTTATTTAAAGATGAAAAATAAGATTAATATCCCTCTTATATGTGTAATGACAGATTATAGTTCACATAATGCTTGGATAAGAGATAATGTAAATGAGTACATAGTATCCAATGATGATATGATGAAGGAAATGATAAAAGTAGGTGTAGATAAGGAAAAAATACATTCTTTTGGTATTCCCATTGACGAGGATTTTTATGATGAAAAAAAGAAAAGCTTTTATATAAATGATGTTAATTCTAATCATCATAAAAAAGTTATCCTTATGATGGCAGGAAGTTTTGGCGTGAAGAATATACTTGCAATTTATGAGGATATTATAGATATAAACTATGATTTTAAATTAATTATAATTACTGGCAAAAATAAAAAACTTTATGAAAAGTTTAAGGAAAAAGTTGCTTTAAGTAACAGAGATATAGAGCTTATATATTTTACAGATGAAATTGTTAAGTATATGAAATGTGCCCATATGATAATTACCAAACCAGGAGGGCTTACAGTAACTGAAGCATTAGCATGTAATACACCTTTAGTAATCTTTGATGCAATACCAGGTCAAGAAGAAGAAAATGCAGATTTTCTTGTTAAGAATAATATGGCTATAAGATTAAGTAGTAATGATAAAAGTATAAGAAACACCATTGAAGCTCTATTAACTAATGATGAAAAGTTAAAAACAATGAAAAAGGCATGTATTGCTTTTGATAAAAGTAAATCTTGTGAAAATATATTTGATTTAATAAAAGAAATAAAATAATAAAAAAATAAGGTTTATTTTACGAAAATATTAAATTTTTACAAAACATTACTTTTTTTCTTCCAAAAGGATTATAATAGAGGGTGAAGAAATTTTAAGGGGGCCTACAAACGTGAGAGGAATTGAATATGTAAATTACGTATTGGAACAAGTTGAAAAAAGAAATAATGGTGAGAAGGAATTTAATGATGCTGTGAAGGAAGTATTAACTTCTATTGCTCCAGTATTTGATGTTCATCCAGAATATGTTGAAGCTGGGATTCTAGAAAGAATAGTTGAACCTGAAAGACAAATATTCTTTAGAGTTCCATGGGTAGATGATAAAGGAAAAGTACAAGTAAATAGAGGATATAGAGTTCAATTTAATAGTGCAATTGGACCATACAAAGGTGGGCTAAGATTACATCCAACTGTTAATGCAAGTATTATTAAATTTTTAGGTTTTGAACAAATATTTAAAAACTCTTTAACAGGACTTCCAATAGGTGGAGGAAAAGGTGGATCAGATTTTGACCCTAAAGGTAAATCAAATGGAGAAGTTATGAGATTCTGTCAAAGTTTTATGGCAGAGCTTTATAAACATATAGGACCTGATACTGACGTGCCAGCTGGTGATATTGGAGTAGGAGCTAGAGAAATAGGTTATCTTTATGGATATTATAAGAAATTAAGAAATGCAAGCCATATGGGAGTTTTGACAGGTAAGGGATTAAATTATGGTGGTAGCCTTACTAGAACAGAAGCTACTGGATATGGATTAGTGTATTTTACAGAAGAAATGATGAATGATAATAACATGTCTTTTGTAGGTAAGAGAGTTGTAATTTCAGGTTCAGGAAATGTAGCTATATATGCAACTCAAAAAGCTACAGAATTAGGAGCTAAAGTTGTTGCACTTAGTGATTCTAATGGATATATCTATGATGAAAATGGAATTAATTTAAATGCTGTAAAGGAAATAAAGGAAGTTAAGAGAGGAAGAATCAAGGAATACTTAGATTATGTACCTACTGCTGAGTATCATGAAGGATGTAGAGGTATATGGAATATTAAATGTGATATTGCTCTTCCATGTGCTACACAAGGAGAACTTGATTTAGAATCAGCAAAGGTATTAATTGCTAATGGAACAAAAGTTGTTTCAGAAGGAGCTAATATGCCTACATCATTAGATGCTATAGCAGAATTACAAGGAGCAGGTGTATTATTTGGGCCAGCTAAGGCAGCTAATGCTGGTGGAGTTGCTTGTTCTGCTCTTGAAATGTCACAAAATAGCATGAGATTATCATGGACATTTGAAGAAGTAGATGCAAAATTAAAAGATATTATGACTAATATTTATAAAAACTCTGCAGAAGCAGCTAAAGAATATGGCTGTGAAGGAAATATATTAGCAGGAGCTAATATAGCAGGATTTATAAAAGTTGCAGATGCTATGATGGCACAAGGAATTGTTTAGAAGTTAAGAAAGTTAAGAAGTTAAAAATTATAGAAGAGTTCTCAAAGATTTTGGGAACTCTTTTCTTTTTTGCGGGATAATATGTAAAGAGAAATTAAAATATTATAATTAAAAGTTTTTAATGCAAGAGATAATAACTGTAAAAGGAAAAAATAAATAGATGTAATCGAAAGTATGTTTTGTTAAAATATAAAAATGTGATAGAATAGTATAGTTAAAAAATTAAAGAATGGTTTTTGGAGGTTCGAAGGGACATGGAAAATAAAGTTAAGTATGATGTAACTGACTTAACGTCACTTGAAAAACTTGAACCAGTAAGAGTTAGACCTGGGATGTATATTGGGTCTACTGGAACAAAGGGATTACATCATTGCATATGGGAAATATTAGATAACTCCATTGACGAAATTTCTAATGGTTATGGAAATAAAGCAAGCGTTATTTTAAATAGAGATAAAAGTGTAACAATTATAGATAATGGTAGAGGGGTTCCAACAGGAGTACATCCAATTAAGAAAAAAACAGGGGTGGAAATGGTTTATACTGAACTTCATACTGGTGGTAAGTTTGATAATAAAAATTATAAGACATCAGGAGGACTTCATGGTGTTGGTGCAGCTGTAGTAAATGCGTTATCAGAATGGCTAGAAGTAGAAGTTCATCAAAATGGTAATATATATAGACAGAGATTTGAATATGCCTTTGATAAAGAAATAGGTAAGGATATGCCAGGTACAGCAGTTACTCCTTTAGAAATAGTAGGTAAGTCAAAGGATACTGGTACAAGAGTAACTTTCAAACCATCAAAGGAAGTATTCAGTACTACAGAATTTAAGTTTGATATCATAGATGAGAGATTAAAAGAGTTATCATTCCAAAATAAGGGGATATATTTAGAGCTTATAGATAGAAGAAAAGATGAAGAAGTAAAGAAGGAATACTATTCAGAAAATGGTCTTTTAGACTTCATTAAGTATTTAAATGAAAGTAAGACACCAATTCATCAAAATCCTATTATATTTGAAGGAGAAAGAAATGTAGATAATACACAGATGTTTGGTGAAGTATGTATTCAATTTACAGATTCAACAACTGAATATATAGCAAGTTATGTAAATAACATTCCAACAACAGAAGCTGGTACACATGAAAGTGGATTTAAGACTGGGATGACAAGAGCATTTAAAGAATGGGCTAAGAAATTGGGATTAGTTAAGGAAAAAGATAAGGAATTTGAAGGTGATGATTTAAGAGAAGGTATGACTGCCATCGTTAGAATCAAGATAACAAATCCTGTCTTTGAAGGACAGACTAAGACTAAGCTAGGAAGTTCAGAAGCTTATACAATGATGAATGATTTATCTTATACAAAATTCTGTGAATGGATAGAAGATAATAAGGAAGTAGCTACAAGCCTTATAAACAATGCTTTAGCAGCAGCTCAAAGAAGAGAAAAAATCAAAAAAATCAATGAAGCAGAAAAGAAAAAAGTAGGAAAAGGAACAGCACCTCTTGCAGGAAAGATAGCTGTATGTACTTTAAAAGATAAAAGTGTAAATGAATTTATTGTGGTGGAGGGAGATTCTGCCGGAGGTTCTGCAAAACAAGCTAGAGATAGAAGATTCCAAAGTATAATGCCATCAAAAGGTAAGATTATGAATACTGAAAAGCAAAAGCTTGAAAATGTCTTAGCATCAGAAGAACTTAAGATATTTAATACTGCTATAGGTACAGGAACATTAGATAATTATAAAGAAGAAGATTTAAAATATGACAAAATAATTATTATGAGTGATGCCGATGTTGATGGATATCATAGTGCGACACGTTGCTAGTTGAAAAGACTAGCCACTAGCTCCTAGGAGCTAGGAGAACTAACAATTTGAGAGATGTAGAATGAAGGAGTAACGTCCCGAAATGCACCCCTAATACTCCGACATGCAGGAATTTGGGTAGACAATGAACTGTGTGGAGCTCGGTGAAGACGGCTGAGAGTACACCCTAACATGGTATCTAAGATAGCATAGAGGAAAAGCGAACCAGAGGTGGTCGAGTGTATGATAGGTCGGGGGTCCATAAAATGTCCATGGTGAGAATGTTACGATGTGTAAGCAAAGTGACTGACGAACTTCCGAATGTACAGTCCTATAAGCCTGAAGTAATCGAAATGTTACTCACACCGAAGTTGTGTGGTCTTGTGAGGAAAAGTAAGATTTGTGGTCATGAAATTCCTTATGTTGTTACAGGCAACATTACGCAAGACAGGATTAAAGGAAGCACCTAAAGACATATGTAAGGATATTAGTTGTTGGAACGTGGAAAGCCAAGAACATGGAGGAGCTACATCCTATGAAGTGTTGAGATAGAAAGGTAATACAGATTTAGGGAAACTTAAATTTGAACTATAATATTTCTTAATCTTGGTGAGAGTAGTGCCACAGTACCGTTGAAGCAGTGATAATAAGCTGTGGAGGGATAGGCACAAGTCAGATTATAACTTTAAACTTTACTACTAGAACAATCTAGTAAAACAATTTTTGAAAATTAGGTTCGAGTAAGACTAAGAGAAGCGAAAAACACCGTAAGGAGTAATAGCTAACTAATGACACATTTTGACGGAGAGAAAATAGCGAAGAAAACTTCTCTTAGGAATAATGAGTACTACAGTACTCAAGAAATCTTTGATAAGCTTTATAAAGAAAGTAAGGCTAATAAAAAGTTTAAAAACTTAATGCCATTAATAGTAAGCGAAGAAAATATAAAATTAGCTTATAGAAACGTTAGAAAGAATAAGGGTAGTAAAACAAGTGGTACAAATCACAGAGATATCCGAGATATTTCTAAAATGAGCATTGAGGAAGTCATTGAATATGTTAGAAAAAGATTGGAAAATTACAATCCACAACCTGTAAGGAGAAAGGAGATACCAAAAGAGAATGGTAAAACAAGACCTTTAGGTATACCTACAATAGAAGATAGACTTATACAACAGTGTATAAAGCAAGTCCTTGAACCAATATGTGAGGCAAAATTTTATCACCATAGCTATGGTTTTAGACCTAATAGGTCAACTCACCATGCAGTATCAAGGGCAATGACACTAATGAATAAAACAAAACTACACTATGTTGTAGATATAGACATCAAAGGATTCTTCGATAATGTAGACCACTCCAAACTAATAAAACAAATGTGGAGCTTAGGTATTCAAGACAAAAACTTGATATGTGTTATAAATAAGATGTTAAAGGCAGAAATAAAAGGAGTTGGAGTTCCTAATAAAGGTACACCGCAAGGTGGAATCTTATCGCCACTATTAGCTAATATAGTTCTTAATGAACTGGATTGGTGGGTCAGTAGTCAGTGGGAAGCTTTTCCGACTAGGAAAAATTATAGTAAAATAAGAACACTAAAGTCAGGAAAAGCATATTTAGACCACTCAAATAAATACAGGGCGATGAAAGAATCAACAAAGCTAAAAAGAATGTTCATTGTCAGATACGCAGACGACTTTAAAATATTCTGCTCCAGTTATGAAGATGCTCAGAAAATATTTATAGCAACCAAGCAATGGCTGTCAGAAAGACTTCACTTAGAAGTAAGCCCTGATAAATCTAAAATTACCAATTTAAGAAAGAACTATACAGACTTCCTAGGTTTTAAACTAAAATTAAAGCCTAAGAGAAAACAATTTGTCTGCACATCACATATTGCTGATAAGCAGATGGAAAGAATACAGAACAAGATTAAAGAAGAAATTAAAAAGTTAAAAGCTGAACCGAGTAGAAAAGGGGTTATGAGATACAATTCAGTTATACTGGGACAGCATAATTACTACAAAATAGCCTCAGAGGTCAACACAGACTTCAAAATAATCGCTTATCGAGTCTTACGAAAACAATATAATCAGCTACGGCGAAGGTTTAAAGCAACTAAATATGTGGGTGCGAAAGAAAAGCTAAAAAGGTACAATAGGTACAAAATAAAAACCTATGTCCATAAGGTGAATAATAATAAAAAAGAAACCACATATGCAATACTTCCAATACAGGCGATAACGAATAAGCCACCTATGAACTTTAACAATGATATATGTAATTACACAGAATCAGGTAGAAAGTTAATTCACAAGGAGCTTGAAACGATAAGCTGGAAGATACTTAGGTATCTAAGAGATAATCCAGTAAAAAGCCAAACAGCAGAATACAATGATAACAGAATTTCGTTATACTCTGGACAATTAGGATTATGTGCAATCACTAAGCTACCTCTTGAAATAGAGGAAATGGAAGTACATCATAAAAAGCCAAGAAGTAAAGGTGGAACAGATGAATATAAAAATCTAATATATGTTAATACGTATGTACATAGATTAATTCATTGTACATCTGAAAACACAGAAAAAAGGCTTATGGAAAAACTTAAACTTACAAGCGAGATGATAAAAAAAGTTAATTCACTACGCAAATTATGTGGTAGTAAAAAATTGGGTGAAGTTAAAGCTATAATTTGAGGGAACGCCGTGTGCGGTGAAAGTCGCATGCACGGTGTGGAGCGGGGGAAAATTTGGAGATAATATCAAAGGATTACCTATCGCTATTCAGAACATTATGGATGACTTATATTTATAGATATATGAGACCATTAATAACTAATGGCCACTTATATTTAGCACAGCCACCTTTATATAAAGTTTATAAAACTGTAAAAGGTAAAGAAGTGTTTAAATATGCTTTTAGTGATGATGAGCTGGAAGAAGTTAAAAAAGAAATTGGAAAGGGCTTCTTAATACAGAGATATAAAGGACTTGGAGAAATGAATCCAGAGCAGCTTTGGGATACAACATTAAATCCAGAAACAAGAACTCTTTATAAAGTTACCATAGAGGATGCTGCAAAAGCAGAAAAAATGGTATCACTTCTCATGGGTGATGTAGTGGAGCCGAGAAAAAATTATATGTATAAATACGCAGAGTTTTAGAGTGGAGGAGAGGAGAATTAAGGATGGCAAAGAAAGAGATTAATATTCCTAGAGATAGGAACATCATGACAGTGCCAATAGAAGAAGCTATGCCAGATAATTATCTTCCATATGCAGTTGAAGTTGCAAAGGAAAGAGCACTTCCGGATGTTAGAGATGGATTAAAACCGGTTCATAGAAGGATTCTTTATGGATCATATCTGTTAAAAGCTTTTCCAGACAGACCATATTATAAATCAGCAAGAATTGTTGGGGATGTACTAGGTAAGTTCCACCCTCATGGTGATTCATCAGTTTATGAAGCAATGGTTATTATGGCGCAAGATTTCTCAACAAGAGAGCCTTTATTTGATGGGCATGGGAATTTTGGATCAATGGATGGAGATAGTGCAGCAGCAATGCGTTATACTGAGGCAAGGCTTTCAAGTATAGCTATGGAAATGTTAAGGGATATTGATAAGGACACAGTGGATATGGTTCCAAACTATTCAGATAGTGATTTTGAACCTAAAGTGCTTCCAGCAAGATATCCTAACCTTTTAGTAAATGGGACATTTGGTATTGCAGTAGGACTAGCAACAAATATACCTCCACATAATTTAGGAGAAGTAACAGATGGAGTACTAGCATGTATAGATAATCCAGAAATAACTACAGAACAGTTAATGGAATATATAAAAGCTCCAGACTTACCAACAGGAGGAATACTTATAGGTAAAAAATCTTTACTTTCTGCTTATGAAACAGGAGAAGGAAAAGTTACCTTAAGAGCTAAAACATCTATAGAGACATTGGAAAATGGTAGACTGGGAATTGTAATAACAGAATTCCCATACAGAAGATGTAAAGCAAAATTATTACAAACAATATCTGAAATGACTGGTGATAAAAAGCATCAAAAGGTTCTTGAAAGTATAGTTGATATTAGAGATGAATCAGATAGAAGCGGAGTAAGAGCTGTAATAGAGTTCAAAAAAGCTGCCACAAGAGAATCAGTAGATAAGGTTCTTAAATATTTATTTAAGAAGACTGATTTACAATGTAACTTAAGTTTTAATATGGTTGCTTTAGCCAATGGAAAACCAAAAACAATGGGGCTTAAAACTATATTAATGCATTATATTGAACATCAAAAGGAAATTATCACAAGAAGAACTATAAGGGAGTTAGCAATAGCAGAAAAGAGATTCCATATAGTTGAAGGTTTTATTAAGGCAATTAATATATTAGATGAAGTTATTGCTACTATAAGATCTTCAAAGTCTAAAAAGGATGCAGGAATAAACCTTGTTGCCAAATTTGGATTTACAGAAGAGCAGGCAGAAGCAATCCTAGAGCTTATGCTTTATAGATTGACTGGTCTTGAAATAACAGTATTCCAAAAGGAATATGCTGAGCTGGAAAAGAAAATTAAAAAATTAAAGAAAATTTTAGCCAGTGAAAGAGAACTTTTAAAGGTTGTTAAGACAGAATTAAAAGAAATCACTGATAAATATAGAAATCCAAGAAGAACCATGGTGGTGGAAAATGATAGCGAAGCTAAGATAGATGTGGAAGAGCTTATTGTAGTTGAAGATGTAATGGTAACTTTATCAAAGGATGGATTTATTAAGAGACTACCAGTAAGAAGCTACACAAGATCTAATTCTAATGCTGATGATATAGATTATAGAGATGGTGATGAACTTAAATATCTATTTAAATCAAATACAGCAGAGAATGTCTTAGTATTTACTGATAAAGGGAATATGTATCAAACTAAAGGTATAAATATTCCTGAATGTAAATGGAAAGAAAAAGGTGAAAGAATTGATTCTATTATCAAATCATTAAAACTAGAAGAAGAAAATATTGTATCTGCAATGTCAATAAATATATTTGATGCAGAGAGAAGCATTCAGTTTATTACTAATAAAGGTACTGTAAAGAGAAGTACATTAGATAAGTTTGTAACAAATTATAGCAAGCTACAAGCTTTAAAGCTTAGAGAAAAAGAATTTGTTGTAAGCTGTGTACTTGTAGATAGTGAATTTGATGGACAATTCTTAGAAGTAAAATCAAAACTAGGTTTAGAATTCAAGTTACAGGTACCGGTGATTGAAGATATGCAAAGAAATGTCTTAGGACAGCAGCTATTTAATCTTACAGCAGATGATGAAGTGGTTGAAGTAGCTTATACTAATGAGTTTGAATACTGTGAATTCTCTGTAGGACTTACGGCGAAGAATAATTTCAAAGCTTTTGCCAAAGCTAAGAAAAACCATAGATTAAAGGTGAATACTGATAATTTAAGTGATTTAATATTATTTAGTAATAAGGGTAATGTATATAAGGTTAAGGGATTCTTACTTACAAAGATCAATGAAAAAGAAATACCATTAACAAGTTTAGTAGATGGATTTAGTAAGGGTGAAAGAATTATAAATATTTATTCTATAAAAGATTTCACTATGGAAAAGATGCTGTACTTCTTCACGAAAAAGGGAATGGTTAAAAAGACTGCCTTAAGTGAGTATGGTGGAGAATATTTGGTTCAGCAAGGTTATAAATTCAAGTATGAAAATGATGAGATAATTGCTGTGGGAATGGCTGATGATGTTTTAAGTGATGTTATTATAGTAACTAAAGGTGGAATGGCTATTAAATTCTCCAGTGAAAATGTAAATCCAATGGGAAGAATAGCGTCAGGTGTTACTGGAATTAGTTTAAAAGATGGCGATGAAGCAATTGCTGCAAAAGTAAAAGAAAACTATGAAGACTTAGGTATAATAAATGATGATACAATAACATTAATATCTAAGAATAAGGAAAAGAAAGATATTAAGGCTATGGATATCAAGCTACAAAATAGGGCTGGAAGAGGAACTGTAGTTATGGTAACTGATCTTGATGATGAAGTTGTAGAAGCAAACTTTTAAGAATTAAGAATGAAAAATTAAAAATGAAAAAATGAGGTATAAATTATATACCTCATTTTTTTATATAAAAATAAGGATTTAGTGATAAAATATAACATAGAAATATAATTTAATAAGGAGAGATAGATATGAAGGTAGCTGTATTATTAGCAGAAGGCTTTGAAACTATAGAAGCATTAACAACAGTAGATATATTAAGAAGAGCAGGTGTAGAATGTCATACATTTGCTACAAAAAATCAAGAAGTAACAACATCTCATCATATAACATTAAAGGCAGATAAAGTTTTCAATGAAGAAATTAAAGAATATGATATGGTAGTATTACCAGGTGGAATGCCAGGATCAGTAAATTTAAGAGATGACGAAAGAGTTATTAATTTATTAAAAGAATTTAACAGTAACAATAAGAAGATTGCGGCTATTTGTGCAGGACCAATATCTTTAGGTAAAGCAGGTTTAAGTGAAGGTAAAAATGTAACATGTTATCCAGGATTTGAAGATCAATTAGGTAATTGTAATTATCAAGAGGAGTTAGTGGTTGTTGATGGCAATATAATTACAGGAAGAGGACCAGCTGCTGCCATACCTTTTGCTTTTGAAATATTAAAACAAATAGCACCAGAGAAAGTAGAAGAAATAAAAAAAGCAATGCTTTTTAATTAATGATGACTTAGATGATGAATTAAGGATGAGACTCAGAGAGTTTATTCCAAAATTCATCACTCATCATTCATAATTTATAAAATGCGTGCATTTTATTTAGTGAGGAGAAAATATGGAAAAGTGGACCATTAGAAATGTAAAATTTAATACTGTAGGCTTTGCAAAAGCATTAGGAGTTAGCCCCGTTGTGGCAAAGCTTATGGTTAATAGAGGTATATATGAATTAAATGAAGCAAAGGCTTTTTTAAATTCAACTATAGATAATTTTCATGATGGAAAGAGTATGAAGGATTTATCTAAAGCAGTAGCTTTAATGAAAGAGAGTATAGAAAACAATAAGAAAGTACTTATAGTAGGAGATTATGATGTAGGTGCGAGACGTTCCTAACTGAAAAGGTTAGGCATGCAGACGTAAATCTGTAGAGAACTGTTTGAGTGAGAAATGGAATGATTGGGTAACGCCTTGAAACATTTTCGATGATACTCCGACTTGCGGTTTGAAAGCTAAATAAAAATCGTAAGAAGCTCGGTGAAGTCGGCAGAAGTATTCCTAAGTATAGAAGTGACTAAAGTAAGGTTGGTTAAAAGCGGTCAGAGTCCACCTGCCCAAAAAGGTTATGAAAGTATATGGAATATGATATGCCGGTCGTCCTATAAACTGTCTATGATGAGAATGGTGGGGTAAGGCCTACTGACGAACTCTCGAATGTACGGGACTATACGTAGACCTTATGGAAACATAAGGGGCTCCAAGAGGAGTGAACATGAGGTAAAGTAAAAATCTGACGTTATGAAATACCTTACGGTGTTAAAGGCACCGTCCAGTGTTCAGGACCATAGAGAGCATCTAAGGGCAGATAGAATGGATAACTCAAACGGAACGTCGGAAGTTTGGTACGTGGAGATTTTAGCTAATCAAAGAAGCGGTCGAAATATAAATAAGATTCTTTAGTATTTCACTAAAGTTGATTTAGTAAATTCGTTTAATCAAATGAAAGTGATGCCATGGTACCAGTGAAACAGTGATAATAAGCTGCGGAGGGACGGGTATCAGTCAATATTTGGAAATTGTTTAAGTAATATAGTTAATAATAGGTTCTAATGTGAATAAGAGAATCAAATCCAAAGTATAGTTAATCTTTGGAGGTGATGACTATAACCAATAAAGTGTTAAAAGTAACAAAAATTCGAAATACGGAATACTACGATATGACGTATGTATTTGATGATTTATATGCCAAAAGTTTGAAGAACCAAAAGTTCACGAACCTTCTAGAAATAATACAAATGGAGGAAAATATCAAGCTTGCTTATAGGAATATGAGGAAGAATAGTGGTGATAGGACTCCTGGTATAGATAATTTAACGATTAATCATATCAACTCTATTTGCGAGGATGAATTTCTAAGAATAGTGAAATCTAAGATGAGAAATTATCATCCTAAACGCGTAAGAAGAGTTGAAATACCAAAAGTAAATGGGGAGATGAGACCTCTGGGTATCCCAACAATATGGGACAGGATTATTCAACAGTGTTTCCTACAGGTTTTAGAACCAATATGTGAAGCGAAATTCTTTGAGAGAAGTAATGGATTCAGGCCAAATAGGTCTGTAGAAAACGCCATTGCACAAAGCTACAAAATGATGCAGATGTATAAATTGCATTATGTAGTAGATGTAGACATCAAAGGGTTCTTTGATAACGTTAATCATGGAAAATTGTTAAAGCAACTATGGACAATTGGTATTAGAGATAAAAGAGTAATAGCTATGATATCAAAAATGCTAAAAGCCGAAGTTGTTATGCCAGACAAGAGTATTGTAAAAAGTGAGAAAGGTATACCACAAGGAGGAATTCTTTCACCATTATTAGCAAATGTGGTTTTGAATGAATTGGACTGGTGGGTGGCGAGCCAATGGGAGAGGTTCCCTGCGAGAAATTTTGTAGAAAAACCAAGATCAGATGGTAAAGGCACTAACCTATCGAGTAAATACAGAATGTTACAGTGGAGTACACTCAAACCATGTTATATCATTAGATACGCCGATGATTTCAAAATCTTTTGCTTAAACTATGAGGACGCAAGGAAAATATTCTTTGCAACAAAAGATTTCCTAAAAAAGAGATTGAACTTGGAAATAAGTGAGGATAAGTCAAAAATCACGAATCTAAGAAAAGAATACTCTGAATTTTTGGGATTTAAAATGAAAGTGTATCAAAAAGGCGACAAATGGAAAGTTAAATCTCATATGTGTGACAAAGCCTATGATAGAACAAGGAAAGAGCTAAAAAAAGCCATGGATGTTATCAAAGATACAGAAGGTTCAGCCAATACTGGCAGAGCAATCAGTATATATAATGCGAAAGTTATTGGTATACATCAATATTTTCAACTGGTAACTATGATTTCAGAAGATGTTTCAAAAATATCGTATGAAATTCAACACAAATGTAAATCTCGCAAATTAGAAAGAAGAATTGAACAAACTGGCAGAACAAAGCAAGGATATATTGAGAAAATATATGGAGCCAGTAAACAGCTAAGGTATATAAATGAAGTTGCTATAGCGCCTATTGGATACTGCAAACATAAAAATCCAATGTATAAGAAAAAGAAAGTTAACAAGTATACGCCTGAAGGAAGGGAACTGATATACAAAAATATATCAGTGAGTCAGACAGCAATACAATACATGCTTAACAATCCTATTGAAAACAGGAGTATTGAATACAATGATAACCGTATTTCATTATATGTAGGACAACAAGGTAAATGTGCTGTAACAGGAAATGTATTAGATTTTTACAACATGCACTGTCATCATAAAATTCCAAGAAAAATGGGAGGAACGGATGAGTATAATAACCTTGTTATAGTTGAAAGAGAGGTACATACTCTGATACATGTAGTTGATGAAGAAGTTATAGCGAAGTTATTAGGAAAACTTAGTCTGGATAAAAAGAAACTTGCAAAACTAAACACGCTGAGAACTAAGAGCGGAAACAAAGCTATAAATTGGTAAAACTATATTTTCTATAAAATAATAACTTAATTTTGATGGAACGCCGTGTGAGCGGGAAACTCTCATGCACGGTGTGAATCGGGGGAAAAGATGGAGATAGTATCAAAGTCTTACCTATCGATATACGGCGTTATAAGTACTTATATTCTAAATAAGGCATTGACTAGATGTAATGCTAATGTAAGTTTTCATATACCAGATAGAATAAAAGAAGGTTATGGAATAAATGAAAGTATAATTAGAAAAGCTGCCGAGGATAATGTAGATATAATTATTACTTGTGATAATGGAATATCTGCTATAGATCAAATACGTTTAGCTAAAGAATTAGGCTTAAAGGTTATAGTAACAGATCATCATGATATTCCTTTTATAGAAAAAGAGGATGGTAGTAGGGAATATATAATTCCTAAGGGAGATTGTGTAGTTAATCCTAAGAGAAAAGATTGCAACTATCCATTTAAAAGCTTATGTGGAGCTGGGGTTGCTTTTAAGTTTATTGAAGAACTTTATAGGGAATTTAATATACCAGAAAGTGAAGCTATTGAATTACTACAATATGTTGCTATAGCTGTTGTTTGTGATGTAGTGGATTTGGTAGATGAAAATAGAATAATGCTTAAAAAAGGATTGGAACTTATTAATAATACAAACAACATTGGCTTAAGGGCATTGTTTAAGGCAACTGGTTTAGAAGGAAAAACTATTAATGTTTATTCCTTAGGCTTTGTTATAGGACCTAGCATTAATGCTTCTGGAAGATTGGAGCAAGCCATATGGGCATTGAAATTATTAATGGAAGAAAATAAAGAGTTGGCAGAAGAATTAGCTGACAAGCTTCATGAATTAAATAAAGATAGACAAGAACTAACAAAGGAAGGTTTGGAAAAAGCCATTGAAATAATTGAGAGCAACAATATGGATAAAGATAAAGTTTTGGTGGTATATCTAGAAGATGTTCATGAAAGTATAGCAGGGATAATTGCAGGAAGGATTAGGGAAAGATATAATCTACCAGCTATTGTGCTTACAAAGGCACATGATGGAGCTAAGGGATCAGGGCGTTCCATAGAAGAATATAATATGTATGAAGAATTAATAAAATGTAAAGATATTCTAGGAAAGTTCGGTGGCCATCCTATGGCAGCAGGAATGTCTATTCCTAGGGAAAATATAGATGAGTTTAGAAAAAGGCTTAATGAACTTACAGTGTTAACTGATGAAGATGTAATTCCTAAGGTATCCATTGATATGGCGCTTAAATTAAGTGAGATAAATTATGGACTTATTGATGAAATATCTATGCTAGAACCTTATGGTAAAGGAAATTCCAAGCCAAATTTTGCAGTGAAAAATTTAATTGTCAGAGGAGCTAGGATATTAGGTAAAGATAAAAATGTTTTAAAATTAAATTTAACAGATGGCAGTATGTTTATTGATGGAATATATTTTGGCAATATTGAAGTTTTCGAGGAAGAAGTTAAAAATAACTATGGTGAAATGGAATATATGAAGCTTTTAGATGGTAATGCAAGAACTATAAAAATGGATTTTGTTTACTATCCAGAAATTAATGAATATATGGGCAATAAAAAGGTTCAGATGGTGATAAATAATTTTAGAGTATCGCAATAATTATAAAAATGAATAAAATATAAATTGTGTTAATATAAAGTCTAGACATAATAATAAAAACTAAGTAAAATAGTATTTGATTAAAAAGGGATATGTTCATTAGAGGGAGCATATCCCTTTTGTAATTCATAGTACAAAAGAAAAAATTAGGGGATGGATATGAATAACAAGAAAATAATTTCATTTTTATTGGCTGTTGGAGTAGTGGTATCTTCTTTTTCAAGTGTTACTTTTGCTGATGTTGAAGAAGATGTTATTAATGCTCAAGCTAAATATGAAGAATATCAAAAAAGTATAGATAAAATGACTGAAGAGGTAGTGAAATTTAATAGTGAAATAGAGCAATGTTTAAGAACTATTGAAGATGCAGAAAGTGAGTTATCTACTCTAAATTTACAAATTGAAAATAATGAATTAAGAATTAAAGGTTTAGAAGAGCAAATAAAAGAACGAGAAAAAATTAAAGACAAGCGTCTAAGAGAATATCAAAAAAATGGTGGTAATATTAATTATGCTACGCTAATTTTTCAAGCTGAAGATGTTATAGATTTGTTAGATAAGATGTATGTAACTACAAAGCTTATTAGAATGGATAGAGAAATAGCTGATAGTATTAATGAAGATAAGGAAGAAATAAATAATATACTTGAGCAACAAGAATTAAATAAGCAGACAATTAAAAAGTTATTAGTAATGCTTGAAGATGAGAGAGCAGTATTAGAAGAAAAGAAAAAAGAGCAAGAAGAGTTATTAACAGAACTGAAAGAGGAACAGAAAAAGTTCAGTGTGGAAGTTTTAGAAGTGGCAGAAATGGCACTATTAAAAGTTCAGGAAGATGTAATAAAGGATTCTAAAAGTTCTATTAGTAGCTTAAGAGGTGCAGTTAGTCAATTGAAGGCTGTAAAAGACAATCAATTAACTATGGAAGGCCCTAAAAAGAAAGCAGATTCACTAATAAATGAGGCAAATGAAAGAATTAATTATTTAGAAGCAGAACGTATTGCTCAGGAAGAGGCATTTAAAAATCAAAACCCAGATTATTGGTTTGAAAAAGGTGAGGGAGAGGTAACGGGACAGGATATTGTTAATTATGCATATAATTTCTTAGGTCGTCCATATGTGTGGGGAGCAGTTGGACCTGATACTTTTGATTGTTCAGGATTTACAAGTTATGTATATAGACATTGTGCAGGTATAGAAATAACAAGAACTACATACACTCAAATTAATGTAGGAGTTCCAGTTTCATATAATAATATGCAACCAGGTGACTTGGTATTTACTTATAACAATGAACATGTTGGAATTTATGTGGGAAGTGGAATGTACATTAATGCTACATATCCAGGTTCAACTATAAGAGTTACACCTGTTACTAACTTCTATGCAGCTAGAAGAATATTATAAAAGTAGAGGAGCTATTATTTAAAATAGCTCCTTTTTTTTATAAATCAAAGGATTTGTGAAATTTTATTTTAAGCCTTGTTCGTATTGTTCTACCATACGTTTAACCATTTCTCCGCCAACGCTACCACATTGCTTAGAAGTTAAATCGCCATTGTAATCACTAAATGGTACTCCCATTTCGCTAGATACTTGGTTTTTAAATTTTTCTAATCCGCCTCTTGCTTCAGGTACTAATGTTTGTGACTTTGAATTTGAGTTTGACATTAATTATTCATCTCCTTTTCCTTTGACAGTAATATCTTGCCCCAATATTAAAACTCTATTTTATTTAATTCAAGGAAATGGTGGAAAAAAAATATTGAAGTGGTAAAATGGTAATGAAATAAATAATTATAGGGGTGCAATATAATGAGTAAATATAAGATAATAATGACTGGTGGAGGCACAGCAGGACATGTTACTCCAAATTTAGCTTTAGCTCCAAAGCTTAGAGAAAAGGGTTTTGAAATAAAATACATAGGCAGTTACAATGGTATAGAAAAAGAAATAATAACTGATGCAGCCATAGAATATTATCCTATTTCTTCAGGAAAATTAAGAAGATATTTTGATGTTAAAAATTTTACAGATCCTTTTAAAGTTATGAAAGGTATTTGCCAGGCATTAAGTATATTATCTAAGGAAAAACCAGATGTAGTATTTTCAAAAGGTGGCTTTGTGGCTGTACCAGTAGTCATGGCAGCTTCAATTAAGAAAATACCAGTAATAGCTCATGAATCTGATTTAACACCAGGTCTTGCTAATAAGTTAGCAGCACCATTTTGTAATAAATTATGTGTAACATTTAGAGAAAGCTTAAAATATATAAATGAAGGTAAGGGAGTGCTTACAGGAACACCTATTAGGGAAGAAATACTACAAGGAAGCAGAATTAAAGGTAAGGAAATCTGTGGGTTTAAAGATGAAAAGGAAATATTATTAGTAATAGGTGGAAGCTTAGGTGCAAAAAGCATAAATGATGAAGTAAGAAAAAATTTAACAAATATCTTAAAGGAGTTTAATGTTATTCATATATGTGGAAAAGGAAACTTAGATGCTAGTTTAGAAGGAACTTTAGGTTATAAGCAATATGAATATGTTAAGGAAGAGCTACCACATATGCTTAAAGCGTGTGATTATGTTATCTCTAGAGCGGGAGCTAATGGAATATTTGAGCTTCTAGCACTTAAAAAGCCTACATTATTAATTCCGTTATCAAAGAAGGTAAGTAGAGGAGATCAAATTTTAAATGCTGCTTCTTTTGAAAAAGAAGGTTATTCTTTAGTATTAGATGAAGATGAAATGATGGAAAAAGATTTATTAATGAATAAGCTAGAAGAATTAAAGAGTAAGAAAAGTGAATTAATAATGAATATGGAAAAAAGTACTGCAAAAAATGGAGTAGATGCAATAATAGATATAATAATGAAAAGTATTTGTTAAAAAATAGAAAATAAGGAAAAGGTATCTTGAAAATTATTTGTGGTGATATATAATAAAGATAGAGCGACAAATAATTAACAATCTTTGATGAGGTGCTATTATGAGTAAAGTTTCAATTATTTATTGGAGTAATGGTGGAAATGTAGAAAAGTTAGCTAATTCCATAGCGGAAGGCGTTAAGATGAGCAATGTAGAAGTTGATATAAAACATGTAAATGACTCATCTGTAGATGAAGTACTAGAAGCTGGAGCAGTCGCTTTAGGAAGTCCAGCAATGGTAGAGGATGATATTGAAAGGATTGATATGAAGCCATTTATAAATAAACTAAGTAAGCTTAATATAAAAAATAAGCCCGTAGTATTATTTGGATCTTGTGGATGGAGAGATGATAAATTTATACACAAATGGTCGTCTGTTATGAAGGAAGCAGGATTTGATGTAATTGGTAAATTGGCAATAAAAGAATCACTTACGAAAGAGGAAATTAAGTTTGCTGAAGATTTAGGTAGCACTTTAGCTAATAAGGTTAATCAGTCTTGCTAAAAAGCAAGGGTATTAATATATACTTAAGGAGGAAGATATTCATAAAAGAATATCTTCCATCAATTTTATAGAAAAGTTAAAGGGGAGAATGGGATATTATGAGAAAGATGAAAACTATGGATGGTAATACTGCAGCTGCACATATATCATATATGTTTACAGAAGTTACTGCAATCTATCCAATAACACCATCATCACCAATGGCAGAACATGTTGATGAATGGGTTGCACAAGGAAGAAAAAATATTTTTGGAAGACCAGTTAAAGTAATGGAAATGCAATCAGAAGCAGGGGCAGCTGGAGCAGTTCATGGTTCATTACAAGCAGGTGCATATACTACAACTTATACTGCATCTCAAGGTTTACTATTAATGATACCAAATATGTATAAAATAGCAGGTGAAAGATTACCAGGTGTTTTCCATGTATCTGCTAGAGCATTAGCTACATCATCATTAAATATATTCGGAGATCATCAAGATGTTATGGCTGCAAGACAAACAGGTTTTGCTATGCTTGCTGAAGGATCAGTACAAGAAGTCATGGATTTAGCAGCAGTTGCACATTTAACTGCTATAAAGACAAGAATGCCATTCTTAAACTTCTTTGATGGATTTAGAACATCACATGAAATTCAAAAAATTGAAGTTTTAGATCAGGAAGAATTAGCACCATTAGTTGATATGGAAGCTGTGGAAAGCTTTAGAAAGACAGCAATGAATCCAGATCATCCAGTTACAAGAGGTACAGCACAAAACCCTGATATCTACTTCCAAACTAGAGAAGCAGTAAATAAATATTATGATGATATTCCAGCTGTAGTAGAAGACTACATGGCTGAAATCACTAAATTAACAGGAAGAGAATATCATTGTTTCGATTACTATGGAGCAAAAGATGCTGATAGAGTAATTGTTGCAATGGGATCAGTGATAGATGTTGCTGAAGAAACTGTTGATTATTTAAATTCTAAAGGAGAAAAGGTTGGTTTAGTTAAAGTAAGACTTTACAGACCATTCTCAATAGAAAGATTATTAAATACTATTCCAGATACAGTTAAGAAAATTGCTGTATTAGATAAGACTAAGGAACCAGGATCAATTGGAGAACCTTTATACTTAGATGTTGTAAGAGCATTCTATGGAAAAGAAAATGCTCCAATGATAGTTGGAGGAAGATTTGGTTTAGGTTCTAAAGACCCAAATCCATCTCATATAGCAGCAGTTTATGCAAACTTAAATGCTGATGAACCTAAAAATGGATTCACTATTGGAATAGTAGATGATGTTACAAATACATCATTGGTAGCTACAGATGACATTGATGCTACACCAGAAGGAACAAAAGCATGTAAGTTCTGGGGATTAGGATCTGACGGTACTGTAGGTGCTAATAAGAGTGCTATTAAGATAATAGGTGACCATACAGATATGTATGCTCAAGGTTATTTCTCATATGACTCTAAAAAATCAGGTGGTATTACAGTATCTCACTTAAGATTCGGTAAGAAGCCAATTAAATCACCATATTTAATCAATAAGGCTGATTTTGTAGCATGTCATAATCAATCTTATGTATATAAATATGATGTATTAGAAGGATTAAAGAAGAACGGAAGCTTCTTATTAAATACTATTTGGACTCCAGAAGAAGTGGAAGAAAAATTACCAGCTTCTATGAAGAAATTCATTGCTGAAAATAATATTTCCTTCTACACTTTAAATGCAGTTAAGATTGCACAAGAAATTGGTCTTGGTGGAAGAATTAACATGATAATGCAAGCTGCTTTCTTTAAGATAGCAGATATAATTCCTGTAGAAGATGCAATTAAATACTTAAAACAAGCAGTTGTAACTTCTTATGGTAAGAAAGGTGAAAAAGTTGTAAACATGAATAATGCTGCTATAGATGCAGGTGTACAAGCTATAGTTAAGATAGATGTACCAGCTTCATGGGCTACAGCTACTTCAAATGATGAAGCAGCAGCTACAACTGACCTTCCAGAATTTATTAAAGAAATAGTTGAACCAATGAATAGACAACAAGGTGATACTATTCCAGTTTCAACATTCATTAAAAATGGAATGGAAGATGGTACTTTCATGGCAGGTACTGCTGCATATGAAAAGAGAGGAATAGCTATTAATGTTCCAGAATGGCAAGAAGATAAATGTATTCAATGTAATCAATGTGCATTTGTTTGTCCTCATGCTGCAATTAGACCTTTCTTATTAACTGAAGAAGAAAAGGCTAATGCACCAGAAAGTATGAAGATGGTTGCTGCTAAAGCATTAAAGAGTGAAACACCATATATTTATTCATTAGGAGTATCTCCTCTTGATTGTACAGGATGCGGAAACTGTGCTGAAGTATGTCCAGCTCCAGGAAAAGCATTAGTAATGAAACCACAAGATTCTGAACATGATCAAATAGAAGCTTGGGATTATGCAGTATCAAAGGTTAAAAATAAGAAGAATCCAATGAACAAGAATACAGTTAAGGGAAGTCAATTTGAACAACCATTACTTGAGTTCTCAGGTTCATGTGCAGGTTGTGGAGAAACTCCATATGCTAAACTTATAACTCAATTATTTGGTGATAGAATGATGGTAGCTAACGCTACAGGATGTTCTTCAATTTGGGGTGGTTCTGCTCCAGCAACACCATACACTGTAAATCAAGAAGGACATGGACCAGCATGGGCTAACTCTTTATTTGAAGATAATGCTGAATATGGTTTAGGTATGTTCTTAGGTGTTGAAGCAATAAGAAACAGAATTGCTGAAAATGTTAAAAATGCTTTAGAAGAAGAAATATCTGAAGATGTAAAGGAAGTATTAAGTGCATGGCTTGAAGGCATGAATAATTCTGAGGGAACTAGAGAAAGAGCAAAGGATATGGTTGCTGCCTTAGAAGGATGCGATGCTCCAATAGCACAAGAAATATTAAAAGACAAAGAATACTTCGTTAAGAGATCTCAATGGATCTTTGGAGGAGACGGTTGGGCTTATGATATCGGATACGGTGGAGTTGACCATGTTTTAGCTTCAGGAGAAAATGTAAATGTATTTGTATTCGATACAGAAGTTTATTCCAATACAGGTGGACAATCTTCAAAAGCTACTCCAACTGCTGCAATAGCTAAGTTTGCTGCATCAGGAAAGAGAACTAAGAAGAAAGATTTAGGTATGATGGCAATGAGCTATGGTTATGTATATGTAGCTCAAATCTGTATGGGTGCTGATAAGAATCAAACACTTAAAGCCATTGCAGAAGCTGAAAGCTATGATGGACCATCATTAATAATAGCTTATGCTCCATGTATTAACCATGGTATTAAAGCTGGTATGACAAATTCACAAGCAGAAGCTAAGAAAGCTGTTGACTGTGGATATTGGTCATTATACAGATATAACCCAACATTAAAAGCTGAAGGAAAGAATCCATTTACCTTAGATTCTAAAGAACCTAAGGGTGACTTTAAAGAATTCTTAATGGGTGAAGTAAGATATGCATCTCTTGCTAAAGCATTCCCAGAAGTGGCTGATCAATTATTTGAAAAGACACATGCTGATGCTATTGAAAGATTAAACAACTACAAGAGACTTGCAAATCAAGAATAGTAAAAAAGAGACCAAACGGTCTCTTTTTTGTTAAGGGAATTATGGACTAAAGTCATAATTCGGTTAAGTTATTGCAAGCAATAGTGAAAAGTTTATTTATTAAGAGTTTATAAAAGAGGATATATGTCAATGCTTTTAATGAGGGGATAAAGTGAATAAAAGCATTATATATGTAAAATGCGAAAATTTCTCAGTGCTAATTATAGAAATCTATAAATTGTTAATAGATAAGAAAGAATTTGTTATGTCAAAACAATTACTAAAAAGTTCAACATCTATAGGTGCTAATGTTGCTGAAAGTAGATTTGCACAAAGTAAGAAAGACTTTATTTCAAAAATGCATATTGCTTTAAAGGAGGCTAATGAAAGTGAATACTGGATTAAGTTACTTTGGAAAGGTGAATACATAGATGAGGGCATATATTACTAATATAATGAGTTTTTTTATTAATAGAAAATTTTTCTTAAATATAATTAGATTTTACTTTTAATTTTTAATAATTGGGGGTACAATGATAAAGACTACTAATATTAGGAGGAAGAAAAATGAGCGAAAAAGAATTAGATAAATGTGGATGTGGAGATAACTGTGGATGTGGAGATAACCACGGACATGATGCATGTGGATGTGGATGTGGAGAACACGAACATGAACACTTTGTAATAGATTTAGAAGACGATAATGGAAATATAATTTCATGTCCAATCGTTGATGCTTTTGAATATGAAGAAGCTGAATATGTTTTAGCTCAAAATCCAGAAGATAACTCAGTATACTTATTTAAATCATCAGAAAATGGTGAATTAACAGTACCAGAAGAAGCTGAATTTGATAAAGTTTCTAAGTACTACGAAGAAGTATTAGCAGATCAATAATTTAAAGTACCCTTAATGGGTACTTTTTCATATTAATACATTTACTTTTTTATACCAGAATGATATATTTTAACTATAATTAATTGAAAATATAAGTTATCTTATAATATATAAAGATTACTTTAACGAAAGAAAAAAGGTGTATAAAATGAAGTATGCAGATTTACATATTCATTCAAGTTATTCTGATGGTGCATATACTCCTGAAGAAATAATAGATATTGCCAAGAAAAATGGAGTTAAATATATATCTATAACTGATCATGATTCTATTGGTGGCCAATATATTAATGGCAAAGAGGTAGAAGATATTGATATTATTTCTGGAATTGAGCTCAGTGCTGAATATAATGAGATGGAACTACATATTTTGGGGTATTGTATTGATGTAAATAATGAACGGTTAAGAGAAAGTGTTAAGATGCTCAATGATAAAAGGTTAGATAGAGTGCAAAAAATAATAACTAACTTAAGAGAATATGATATACAGTTAGGAATTGATGAACTGTATAAAAATAATAACGAAACTTTGGGTCGAAGTCATATAGCCAATGCTATGGTTGAAAAGGGGTATTTTTCCAATTACAAGCAAGCGTTTCAAAGTTTTTTAATCAAGGGAAAGCCTGGTTATGAAAGAGGTTTTAGATTGTCATATAAAGAAGCTATCGATATAATAAAAAGTGCCGGTGGTGTGGCTGTTCTTGCTCATCCAGGGCAGATTTATAAACGTATGGAAGTGGAAAAAATCTTAAAAGAATTAAAGTGCTTTGGGCTTAGTGGAGTTGAAGTTTACCATCCTAGTCATGATAAGAGGGATAGTAATGAATTTTACAATTTAGCAAAAAAGTATAAACTAGCAATTACTGGAGGAAGTGATTTTCATGGTGGAAGCACGTATAAGGAGAATAATATAGGTAGTTGCGGTCTAGATGAAATAATGCTAGATAAGTTTATGAAAAGTTTTAAGTAGTGTATATGGGGGATTGACAATGAATTTATCAAAAAAAGCAAATAGTATTTCACCATCAATAACTTTGGAGATTACTGGGAAAGCAAATGAACTTAAAGCACAAGGTGTTAATGTAATGAGTTTTGCTGCAGGAGAACCAGATTTTAATACTCCAAAGAATATAATAGAAGCAGCAATTAAAGCAATGGATGATGGATATACAAAGTATACAAAGACATCAGGAATAGTTGAACTTAGAAAAGCTATATGTAAAAAATTGCATCAGGAAAATAATCTTAATTATAGCGAGGAGCAAATTGTTGTTTCTACAGGGGCAAAGCAATGCTTAGCTAATACTTTTTTAGCTATTTTGAATAAGGGAGACGAAGTTATTTTACAAAATCCTTGCTGGGTAAGTTATACTGAGTTAATTAAATTAGCAGATGGAGTACCAGTAATAGTTAATTGTGATGAAAATGATGGATATAAGCTTTCAGCAAAGAATATTGAAAAAGCAGTAACAAGTAAAACAAAAGCAATATTATTAAACTCTCCCCATAATCCAACGGGAATTGTTTATAACAAAAATGAACTTGAAGAAATAGCACAAATAGCTAAAAAGTATAATCTTATAATCATCTCAGATGAAATTTATGAGAAGTTGATATATGATGGGGAAGAACATGTAAGTATAGCAAGTTTATCAGAAGATGCATATGAAAGAACAATTGTAATTAATGGTTTATCAAAAACTTATGCTATGACAGGGTGGAGAGTAGGTTATACGGCGTCATCTGCTAAATTAGCTAAGATAATGAGTAGTGTGCAAAGCCATATGACTTCTAATGTGTGTTCAATATCACAATATGCGGCATTAGAGGCTTTAACTGGACCACAAGATAGTATTAATATGATGAAAAATGCTTTTGAAGAAAGAAGAAATTTTATGATGAAGAAGCTAGAAGAAATAGATGAAGTGAGCTTTATCAAGCCTCAAGGAGCTTTTTATATTATGGTTAATATAACGTACTTTATTGGTAAGAGTATCAATGGTGTTAAGATAAATAATTCTATTGAATTTGCAAAAATGTTATTAGAAGAAGAAAAAGTAGCTGTAATTCCTGGAGCAGCTTTTGGTTTAGAAAATTTTATAAGATTATCTTATGCTACATCTATGGAAGTTATCGAAGAAGGATTGGATAGAATTAAATCTTTTTTAGGCAAGCTTAAATAAAAAAACTGCGGATTTTTAACCGTGGTTTTTTCTAATGTACATTAGAGAAAGGTAGAAGAAATGGAGAAATTAGCTTTATTTGATGTGGATTATACCATAACAAAAAAAGAAACGTTAATGGAGTTTTATAAATATATAGTAAGTAGAGATATAAAAAATATTAAATTTTTACCTAGAGCATTATATTCAGGTGCCATGTATGGTGTTGGAATATATGATGAGAAAAGGGTTAAGGAGTCGTTTTTAAAGTTTATTGAAAATATAGAAGAAAAGGAATTAGCTATTTTAACAAAGGAATTTTATCATGATAGATTAAGCAAAATTTTATATAAAGATGCTGTAGATATGATAAAAAAGTTAAAAAATGAAGGATATATGGTAATTTTGATTTCAGCATCACCGGAATTTTATATCAAGGAATTTTACGCAATAGATGAAGTGGATTTAATCATTGGTACAAGATTTAAATTTGAAAATGGTAAATTCATAAGAAGTATGGATGGTAATAATTGCAAAGGTCAGGAAAAGGTTCGTAGATTGAAAGCAGTATTGAAAGAAAAGAATATAGAAGCTGACTTTAAAAATTCTTATATGTTTTCTGATTCTTTATCGGATAAGCCACTGTTAGATCTTGTAGGGAACCCGTATTTAATAAATTATAAAAAGAAACATGAAATAGAAATATTAAAGTGGAAATAAAACAATAAATATGAATAGTGAAAATAAGGTATATCAATGAAAGTTGATATGCCTTATTTTTTTAATAAAAATCATTTAAATGGCATTAAAAAAATAATTAAATTTATATAAATATAATTTTATTTTAATTTATATTATGATATAATTTAAATAATAATGGGGTGAAATGATAAAAAGTGGAGGAAGATGGCGAAAAATGGAAAAATAAAAGTAGTTTTAGGTAAAATTATAGTTATTAATCCAGTTGGCGAAGGAAAATATCCAACTATAACTCCATCAAGTAAGGGAATGTTGACTATAAATGGTAAAGAGATTTATGAAACTACTAAGGTAAATGAAAGTGATGAAATAGAGTTTTTATCTAATGATAAGCTTTCTAAAAATATTAAAGTAGATATTTCAAAAGATAAAATGGAAGCTTATATTTCCTTTGAATATAAGAATGCAGTTAAAATAAATATAAAAGATAGCAATCCTGTGGAAAATTTGGTTATTGATGTATATGAAGAAGAGATGGATTGCAGAGGTCTTTTAAGTAAAGAGGAAATAGAGCAACTACTTAAAGAAGCAAATGTGATATATGGAGTAAAAGAGGAAGCTATTGAAGAAATAACCAAAGCTCAGAATGGTGGAAGAGTTTTGGTGGCAGAAGGACTTAAGCCTATAGATGCTATAGATGAAAAGATAGAATTTGTTTTTAATAAAGAAGATGTCAGTATTGGTGAATATGAAAAGATTGATTATAAAAATATAAATAAAATTAATGGTGTTGAAGCTACTGCTATTATAGGTAAGGTTATAAAGGGAGAAGACAGTAAGTTTGGCATAAACGTTTTTGGGCAAGAAGTAAAACCTAAAAAAATAAAAGAAAAATAATAAGATGCGGTAATGGTTGTAATATTTTAGACGATAATATAATTGCAGAAATTAGTGGACAAGTATCTTATAAATTGGCAATAAAAGATGGAGATAAAAATTCCCAAGTGTCAAAGTTTATTAAGGAAAAACTTCTTCCTATGTCTAGAACCAATATAAACTCTATTAAAGAGCTAAGAAATTTTGTTATAAGTTTACTGGAGGAAATACAATATTTAGAGGAATATATGGCCAATATGTCATCTATTACTTTGAGTTATTGTCAGGAGGCTAGTATTCAATCTTCAGGTGATATTTTAATAAATGGCAAAGGTCTTTATTCCACAGATATGTATGCTGTTAGAAGTATTAAGTTTTTAAATAAACAATCAGTATGTAGAGGTGGAGTATTAAAAGCTGGAGAATTTATAAATGCATCTGTAGTAGGTAGTGAAGCTGGAGCACATAATGTTTTAGAGGTTTTTGGAAAAAAAGGAATAGTAACTATAGAAAAAGCTTATAGCAATACACTGATAATCATAAATAATAAAAGATATTTGGTTACAGAACCTTGTAGAAATGTTAAATGTTACATAGATAACAAAGGTGAGCTTGCTGTAGAAAAATTAGTATTATAGGGAGGTTTATATGAAAGAGATAAGAATATTAGTATTTAAATTAAATGGTGAATATTTTGCAACAGATATAATGGAAGTTGAAAGAATATTAGGAAGTATTGGAACTACAAAGCTTCCAGATTCGCCTAGCTTTTTAGAAGGAATTATAAAATATGAAGAGGAAGTAATACCAGTTATTAATTTAAGTAATAAATTTGGTTTTAATAGCTGTAGTGTTGATTCAACAAATAAAGTTATTGTTGTAAAAAAAGAGTTAGGAAAATTTGGTGTTATAGTAGATGATGTTAATGAAGTAACTACAGTAAATGAAGAAGTAATAGATTATTCTTCATCTGTAGCAACTATAATTTCAAAAAAATATATTAAAGGTATTATAAAAGAAAAGCAAAATCTTATTATTTTATTAGATTTAAATAAGGTTTTGTTAGAAAAAGAAGAGGAGCTTGTGTTTGAAAGGGTGGAGTAAGGCACATGGAAGCAGTAAGAAAAAATGAGGTCAGAGTTGGAATTGCTGATGCTAAAATAATATCAGCGCCTAACAGTATTATGACCATAGGGCTAGGTTCTTGTGTTGGAATTGCATTATATGATACAGTGAAAAAAATTGCAGCACTTATACATATAATGCTTCCTGATAGTCATGCCTTTAAAAGTGTAACTAATCCGTATAAATTTGCAGATTTGGCTATTCCTTTAATATTAGAGGAAATGACAAAACGAGGATGTATTAAAAAGAATGTGGTAGCAAAGATAGCTGGAGGAGCTTCCATGTTTAAGTTTTCTGAGAAATCTATTAATAGTTATATAGGAAATAGAAATATTGAAGCTGTAAGAGAAGCGATTAATAGAGAAGGAATAATTATAGCAGCAGAAGATGTTGGAGGCAGCAAAGGAAGAACAATGTTTGTTGAATCTGAAAGTGGAAAAGTATTAATTAGAATAGTGGGGCAAGGAATTAAGGAAATTTAAATGGTTTACTGATTGATAGGAGGAATAATGGAATTTACAGAATTTCATAATTGGGTATATAAAGAAATTGGATTAAGCTTAAATTCATATAAGCCTACTCAGTTAAATAGAAGAATAGGAAGCCTTATGGAGAGAGTAGGTGTAAAAACTCTGGAGGAATATACTAAACTGCTAAAAGAAGATGCAGTTGAAAGAGAAAAGTTTATGGATCACATAACAATAAATGTAACAGAATTTTTTAGAAATCCAGAGTTTTTTGAAGCGTTAAGAAAAAATTTACTATCAGAAATAATTCCCAATAGAAATAATATTAAAATTTGGAGTGCAGGATCATCCATGGGGTGTGAGGCTTATAGTCTTGCAATGATGTTTGATGATATGAATGATAAAGTTAGTTACTCTATTCTTGCTACAGATATAGACAAAAATATTTTGGCAAAAGCAAGGAAAGGAGTTTATTCCGCAGCTGATGTTAAAACTTTGGATAAAAAATATTTAGATAAATATTTTAATAAATATGACGATAAATATATAGTAGATTCAAAAATAAAGTCAAAAGTAAATTTTAAGAGACATGATTTGATTTTAGATAGTTATGAAAAAGACTTTGATTTAATTCTTTGTAGAAATGTGATAATTTACTTTAAAGATGAAGTAAAACAAAAGATAATAGAAGATTTTATTAAATCTTTAAAGGTAGGAGGACTACTTTTTGTTGGAGCAACAGAAAGTATAAACACATATAAGACAAGTGGATTAGAAAAATTATCACCATTTATTTATAAGAAAATATAAGGAGGGTAAAAATTGGATACATCACAATATTTAAGTATGTTTTTAGATGAGTCAATGGATAATCTTCAAACACTTAATGAAGCGTTACTTAATTTAGAACAAAATCCAAATGACATAGAAATGTTAAATCAAATTTTTAGAGTGGCACATACTATTAAAGGTATGGCAGCAACTATGGGGTTCACAGCAATGGCTGAATTAACTCATAAAATGGAAGATGTTTTATCTAATTTTAGAGAAGGTAAATTAGAGGTAAGTGAAAATGTTGTTACAGTGCTATTTAATTGTCTTGATACCTTAGAAACTATGGTTAATAATATAGAGGCAGGGGTAGATGATGAAGTTGATGTAACAGATATAGTACAATCCTTGGGAAATATAGTAAATGGTAATGGGAAAGAATTAGAAGTTGTTGTTGAACATGGTGAAGAAGACGGAAAAGAAGATAAGAAAATAAAGGTTGAGTTAAATCAATATGATATATCAATTGTAAGGCAAGCTATTAAAGGTGGATTTAACACTTTAAATGTTCAGATAAGATTAAGTGAAGAAACATTATTAAAATCTGCAAGAGCTTTCTTAATATTTCAAGAGTTAGAATCACAAGGTGAAATAATAAAATCAAAACCAACAATTGAAGATATAGAAACTGAAAACTTTGACTTTGATATTTATTTCCTTCTTGTAACTAAAAAATCTGCACAAGAAATCAGTGATATTGTTGAAAATATTTCAGAAGTTGTAAGTGTAACAGTTGAAGATGTAGATATAGATATTGAAGATTTAGAACAAGAAGAAGCGCAAGTTCAAAAATCTGAAGTGGTAGCAACTCCTGTTAAACCTAAAGATATTGCAACTAAAAAAGCTCCAGAAGTTAAGAGAGAACCTAGAGCTAACAACAAGAAGGCTCATCAGTCAGTAAGAGTAGATTTACAAAGAATAGATACACTTATGAATATGGTATCAGAACTTGTAATATATAGAACAAGACTTGAACAGATAGTTGTAAATAACAAATCACCAGAATTGGTGGAGACGTTAGAACAAGTTGAGAGAACTACTTCTGATTTACAGGATTTAGTAATGAAGATTAGAATGCTTCCGTTAGATGTTGTATTTAATAGATTCCCTAGAATGATGAGAGATTTAGCTGTTGATTTAGGTAAAGAAATAGATTTTATCATTGAAGGAGCAGATACAGAACTAGATAGAACTGTAATTGATGAAATTGGTGAACCACTTATTCACTTATTAAGAAATTCTGCTGATCATGGAATTGAAAAGAAGGAAGATAGAATAGCAGCTGGAAAGCCAGTGCAAGGTACAGTTAAGCTAATGGCTTATCAAGAAGGTACAAAAGCTATCATAAAGGTTACTGATGATGGTGCAGGAATCAATGTTGATAAGATAAAAGCTAAAGCTGAAAAGGTTGGTATTTCTACATCAGGGCTTACTGAACAAGAAATAAAGAATTTAATATTCCATCAAGGATTCTCAACTAACGAAGTTGTTACAGATGTTTCAGGAAGAGGAGTTGGAATGGACGTTGTAAAGACTAAGATAGAAGCTTTAGGTGGAACAGTAGAATTACATAGTGAACTAGGAAAAGGTACATCATTTATAGTTACTCTTCCATTAACATTACAAATAATTCAAGCTCTATTGGTTAAAGTTGGAGAAGAAACTTTTGCAATTTCTTTAGGATTTATCGATAGAGTTATAGAGTTTAAAGATGAATATGTGAAACAAACTAATGGAGAAGAAGTGATTGTATATAGAGATAAAATTATTCCATTAGTAAGATTAAATAAAATATTAGGCATTGAATCAGGTTCAAGAGGAAAAGAGTATGTAATAATCGTTAAAATAGGCAATAAATTAAGCGGGTTATTAGTAGATTCTTTACTTGGACAACAAGAAATAGTTATAAAACCATTAGGAAAGATATTTAAAGATACTAGGGCTTATATAGGAGCAACTATATTAGGTGATGGTTTAGTAACGTTAATATTAGATGTTGGTTCATTGGTATAGTGATGAGGTGAGAACGATGGATTATAGAAACTTGAGTTCTATGCAGTTAGATGCATTGAGAGAAGTATTTAATATAGGTTCAGGAAATGCAGCTACATCATTGTCATTTCTTTTGAATAGAAAGATAGATATGGGGATACCCAATATAAAAATAGTAAGGCTAGAAGAGATTTTAGAAAATGACTTAAATAATGAGGTCATTGCAGTATTGGTAAAAGTCATAGGAGAAGCTCCAGGAAATATATTATATGCCTTTGATAAGCATGTTGCTAAAGAAATAATAGAAGCGTTGATTTCTAATAGTGATGTATTTAGCGATATAGGAATGTCTGCTATAGCTGAAATAGGTAATATAATAGCATCATCTTATATGAATTCCATTGTATCATTTACAGGGATTAAAATGATTGCTTCTGTTCCAGCAGTGACTCATGATATGTTTAATGCAATTCTGACCTCGACATTTATTGAGTCAGGTCAATATGATGATTATATTTTAGATATAGAAACATTATTTAAAGGACACAATGGCCAAGATGTATTAGGACATTTTTACTACATACCGCAGCCAGGGTCTTTAGAAAATATATTGAAGCAATTAGGAATGGTTTAAATTTAGGAGGAATAGAAAAATGGCAAAAATATTAATAGTTGACGACGCAGCGTTTATGAGAATGATGATAAAGGATATTTTAACAAAGAATGGATATGAAGTAGTAGCTGAAGCAGCAAATGGAGTAGAGGCAGTAGAATTATATAAATCACATCAACCAGACTTAGTAACAATGGATATAACAATGCCTGAAATGGATGGAATAGAAGCAGTGAAACAAATTAAAGCAGTTAATCCAGCTGCAAAAGTTATAATGTGTTCAGCAATGGGGCAACAATCAATGGTTATGGATGCTATAAAGGCAGGAGCAAATGACTTTATAGTTAAGCCGTTCCAAGCAGATAGAGTTTTAGAAGCAGTTAAGAAAATAGTAGGATAATATTTTATAGCGGAGGAGTAGCTATGCAATTTATAATCTTTAGATTAGGTAGCGAATATTTTGCTACAGAAACTGAAAAAATACAAAATATAAGTGATATTATGCAAATAACTAAAGTTCCTACAGCACCTTCTTATATAAAAGGTCTTATTAATTTAAGAGGTAGCATCAAACCTTTAGTTGATATTGGTATGCTTTTAAATATTAAAAATCAAAGTGAAAATCAAAATATAATAATATTAAAACTTGATGAAGAAGAAGTGGGAATAGCTGTTGATGAAGTGATAGAAGTGGCAGATATAGACTTAAATATGTTGCAAAACACATCAATAGACAGCAAAGAATATATTAAAGGTGTAATAGAATTTAATAAATATTTATTAACTGTTATTGATATAAATAAAATTGTTAATATATAGATTTAGTAAAAAATAAGGAGGAATATTTATGGCGGAAGTACTATCTCAGGAAGAGATAGATGCACTTTTATCAGCTTTGTCATCAGGAGATGTAGAGCCAGAAACTATAGATTCTGTGGAAGAAGACATACATAAAGTGAAACAATATGATTTTAAAACCCCACAAAAATTCTCCAAAGATCATATCAGAACATTAGAAAAGGTTCATACTAAATTTGCGAGATTAATAAGCAATTATTTAACTATGCAAACTCGTAAGAGTGTTAAAGTAAATGTAGAAAATGTTGAACAGGTTCCTTATGAAGAGTTCATAAGATCTATTCCAAATCCTACTATAATCTCATATTTTAAATTACATCCAATGCAAGGAAATATAGTAATGGAATTAAATCCAGAATTTGGTTTTCAAATATTGGATTTACTTTTGGGTGGTTTTGGAGTTAAACGAGGAATAGATAAAGATTTAACTGAAATTGAAAAAAATATACTATCTAAAGTGTGTAGAGAAATTATTGAACAATTAGAATCTGGGTGGTCTGAAATAATGGAAGTAACTCCAGAGTTTGAATCATTAGATACAAATCCTACTGCAAACCAGACATTAGCACCAAATGAGCCTGTGGCGTTAATAAGCTTTTTAGTGGAATTTGGAGAGGATAGTACATATATTAATTTATGTATTCCTTATTTAAGTATAGAAAAGCTTCTAGATAAGTTAGTAGTAGAATATTGGTTAAGAAGTTCTGATGATGAAGATGAAGAAGATTTAGTGGAAATTATTAAGGGAACAATCCAACCTGTAGAGTTAAAAATAAAAGCTGAACTTGGTAAGACTCAAATAAATGTTGAAGAATTTTTGGATTTAGTAGTTGGAGATGTACTAAAGCTAGATACTAAAACAATAGAGCCTATAAAGGTATATGTAGAAGATGAGTTATGCTATAGTGGAAAACCAGGAATTATTGGGAAAATGGCAGGAGTAGAACTTTTAGACACTATAAATAAGGATGTGAAAACAGATGAGTAATGGTTTTTTATCTCAAGATGAAATTAACTCATTATTAAATGGTGAGTTAAATAATGATAATGAAGTTGAAAATAATGAAGAATTATTAAGTGATTTAGAAAAAGATTTGCTAGGGGAAGTTGGAAATATATCTATGGGTTCTGCTTCCACAGCATTATATCAATTACTTAATCAAAAAGTTAACATAACAACACCAGTAGTAACGGTGACAACAATAAAACAAATTAAAGAGAATTTTGATGTTCCTAATATAATACTAGATGTAGAATATGTTGAAGGTATTTCTGGAAGAAATATGCTGATGATGAAAATATCGGATGCAGCTGTCATCGCCAATTGCATGATGGGTGGGGATGGAAAAATAGAAAGTGATGAATTATCAGAAATAGAAATAAGTGCGGTGCAAGAAGCTATGAATCAAATGATAGGTTCTGCAGCAACTTCAATGGCTACTATGTTTGGCAGAAGAGTTGATATATCACCTCCTCAATCAACATTATGGGAAAGTAAAGAACAAAGTCTTTCAAACGATATTGAAGAAGAAGAAAAGGTAGTTAGGATTTCTTTTGATTTAGAAGTAGGAGATGTATTAAAGTCTAGTATAATGCAAATACTACCTTTAAATACAGCAAAAAAAATTGTTTCTATTATGATGGGAGAAGAGCAAGTACAAGCTCCGGTGGATGCACCTGTAAGTGAGACAGCACCAGCACCAACACCGGCATCAGCACCTACTATGCCAAGTTCATCACAACCAACATATGAAGCACCGGTACATGGGCAGCCAGCATATCAACAGCCGGCATATGAAGCACCTGTAAATTATGCGGCACCTATGAGTCATACACAACCAATGATGCAACCATCAGTGGAAGTACAAAAAGCAAACTTTGCACCATTAGGGACAGAACACGTAAGAAAGTCTCATGATAATATTGATTTAATATTAGATGTTGCATTAGATATATCTGTTGTTTTAGGAAGAACTAAAAAGAGTATAAGAGATATTTTAAATCTAGGAAATGGATCTCTTATAGAATTAAATAGATTAGCAGATGAGCCAGTGGAAGTACTTGTAAATGGTAAGGTTATAGCTGAAGGAGAAGTTGTTGTTATAGATGAAAACTTCGGAGTAAGAATTAATAACATTGTTAGTGGAGCAGACAGAATAAAGAGTTTAAGATAAGTAAAAATAAGAAAGACAGTATATAAATCTTATGATTATATGCTGTCTTATTTGTATTATATAAAAATATTAAGGTATGTTATAATATTTATAATTTAATAATGAAGTTAATATTATTTAGATGTGAGGTGATATAAATGTCAAATTATTTAAACACTAATGTACTTTTAGAAAACTATAAAAATTTATATAGAAGTAAATATTTTATAGATAAATCTTTAATTATAGATAGTTTAAATGAATTATTAAATACCTCTGATAAGTATGTATGTATAACAAGACCAAGAAGGTTTGGAAAATCTTCAATAGCAAGTATGATTGGAGCTTATTATTCAAAAGCCGTAAAGTCAAAAGAAATTTTTGATAATCTTAAAATAAGTAGTAGTGAAAGTTATATGGAAAATCTTAATAAATACAATGTTATAAGTATATCATTTAATGAAATACCTGATAACATGAAGAGTTATGATGACTATATAAATATGATTAGAACACAACTTATTAGAGATATAACAGAAAAATATACTCATATTAAAGAAGATAAATATTTTAATATAAGTTCCATGCTTATGGATACACAAGAAAAATTTATTTTTATCTTTGATGAATGGGATTATATTTTTAATAATAATATGTTTGTAGAAAATCAAAATGATTTTTTAGAGTTTTTGAGAAATTTATTAAAGGATCAGCCCTATGTATCTCTTTGTTATATGACAGGAGTATTACCAATAAAAAAATATTCAAGTGGCTCAGCACTTAATATGTTTGATGAATATACATTTTTGAAGGACAGAAGCTTTGGTGAGTATTTTGGTTTTACAGAATATGAAACACTAGAGCTTTGTAATAAAAATGGAAAGCTAAGATTTGAAGAAGTTGAAGCTTGGTATAATGGTTATTTAACAGCTACAGGCATAAGAATTTACAATCCACGTTCTGTAGTAAAAGCACTTAAAAATAATTATTGTGAAAGTTATTGGACTAATACTGGAGCTATGGATGAAGTAGTAGAATATCTTAAATATAATACTTTAGATATTTGTGATGATGTTATAGAAATGGTTTCAGGAGAGGAAATTGATATAACAATAAATGAAGAATTTAGAGCAGGACAAAGAGCACCTAGAACAAAAAAAGAAATTTATTCAGCAATGATAGTATTAGGATTTTTATCGTATTATGATGGTTATTTAAAAATTCCCAACAAAGAACTTATGCAGGAGTTTGAGAAAGCTTTAGAAGATAAATCCTTTGGATATGTATCAAAAATAATAGAAAATTCTAAAAATATGTTAAAAGCAACAGTTAATGGTGATACAGATACTATAAAATCAATTCTTCATGATATTCATAATTCTGAAATACCAATATTACAATATAATGATGAAAACAGCTTATCGTGTGTATTAACATTGGCTTATTTAGCAGCTAGAGATACTTATAGAATTGAAAGGGAAGAAAAAAGTGGAAAGGGTTATGCTGATTTTACATTTCATCCAAGAAGAAAAAATGATACTGCTTTTATAGTAGAGTTAAAAAAAGATGAAACTCCTGAAGTGGCAATAAATCAAATAAAAGAAAAAGAGTATATAGAAAAATTTAGGAGAGAAAATAATAATCACTTAATTTTAGCTGTAGCTATATGCTATGATTCTAAAACAAAAGAACATAATTGTAAAATTGAAGAGCTAAGATAGAGTATGTTGATGATATATAAAAATAGATATGATATTTTAAGTAGAAGAAAATAGTAAAACGGAAAGGGAATAAAAGTAATAAATTAAAAATACTGGCTCATATATAAAGAAGTCAGTATTTTTTGTATAAATAACATAATAAATACTATAAATTTTTATAATGCTGCTACGATAATTAGTTAAAGGGAATATTCATAAGGGAGGTAAGAGACATGAATATTAACGGAATAAGAACACAAGGAATTGCAAATATATATGCTTCTAATGGAGCTAAAAGAATAAAGGAAACTAATACAGATATAGGAAAAGATAAAATTGAAATATCTGAATTGGGAAGAAACTTAAGTATGTATGATAATGTAGATTTTAATATAGATAATAGTGCTAAAATAGAAGAGCTTAAAGCAAAAATCCAAAATGGCACTTATAATGTAGATGCTAAATTAACAGCACAAAGTATTTTAAATAATATAAAAGAAGGAAGATGAATAAATGATAAATAATCTTATAGGTATTATTCAAAAAGAAACAGAAGCATTAAAAGGGCTATTGGTAATTTTAGAAAAACAATATAAGAGTATCATAAATAAAGAAACCTTTGAACTAGATGCAATAGTAGATGAAATAAAACTAGCTAATAGAGAAGTAGCTAAGCAGGAAGTTGAAAGAAGAAAGCTTCTTAATGGAAAAAAAGTACAAGATATAATTAATGAAAGCGGAAATAAAGAGTTAGACAGAGTTTATAGAGAAATAAAAATGGTTTTAGAAAGTATTAAACATCAAAATGAAACCAACGACTTATTAATAAAACAACAATTGGTTTTTACAAATAGAATGTTAAATATAATAAATCCTAAAAGAGAAAAAGGAACTTATAATTCCTATGGAAGATTATAAAATAAAAGGAGAATTTTAATATGGCAAGTATATTTTCTACGTTTAACACAGCAAAAAGTGGACTGACGGTACATCAAAGTGGAATCAATGTTACATCTCATAACATTGCCAATTCATCTACAGTAGGGTATTCAAGACAAAGAGCAAAAATACAGACATCAAGACCTATTACGTTAGGAGCAGAAGCAGGGCAAGTAGGTACAGGAGCTCAAATTTCAGCCATTGAAAGAGTAAGAGATTCTTTTTTAGACTATCAAGTTAGAGTTGAAACAGCAGAACTTGGTAAGTATTCAACAAAGTTAGATTACTTATCACAAGTGGAAGGGATTTTTAATGAACCTTCAGATACAGGAATTTCTACAGCACTATCAGATTTCTTTGATGCTTTTCAAGAGTTATCAAAGCAAAGTACAAGTTCCAGTACAAGAGTTGTTGTTACTCAAAAGACAAAAACTTTATGTGATTTATTAAATAACACATATTCAAAACTTGAAAAATTACAAGAAAATTCAGTAGAATCACTTAAAAATAGTGTAAAAGAAGTTAATAGTATATTAGAGCAATTAACAACAGTAAATAATCAAATTAGAATTGCTAGTATAACAGGTGATAATCCAAATGACTTAATGGATAGTAGAGATAATCTGTTAGATGAATTAAGCAGTAAATTTGGTATAGATGTTGATAAAACTCAATTTAATGGTAATGATATTACTGCTACTGGAATTGGAGAAAATTTAAACCCATTAGTTAATTCAGAACCTAATGGTGAAGTAACAAGATTATCATTTATTTCAGAAATTAAAGATAATGGAAATGGTAGTCATACAATAAGCTACTTTGTTAATGGTGATACTGAAAAACCTAAAACTATAACTGTATCAGGATTAGCAGCCACTGAAGTAGATACTTTAAAGAAAACAAGAATATTACTTACAGATGGCAATGGAGAAATGATTGATGGTCAAGGAAATATAGTGAAAGATGGAGGAACTATAGCAAATCCTATTGAAAAGTTCATACCAAAATCAGGAGAAATAGCTGGAGCTATAGAAGTTCAAGATAGTATTGGAAGTTATATGAATCAATTAGATAAAATGGCTAAAGGGTTAGCATTATCAGTAAATGCTATTCACAGTGGTTCAATGGATTCTAATATAAAGGATACAACTAAAACTTTAGACTTTTTTGTAGCTTCTGATGGAAAAGATGAAGCAGGTATAAGTGCTAAAAATATTTCAATAAATGCTTTAATTTTAGAAAATCCTTCACTTATTAATACTAAAGAAAATGCTGATGCAGGAGAAGGAGATGGAAGTAGAGCCTTAGCCATAGCACAATTACAAAGCACATTAATATCTATAAGCAAAATAGATAGCACTACAACAAGGGCTCAATTATGTAAGTTTACCAATGGTAGCACTATGTCATTAGTTAATGATGTTGCCAGTGGAACAAAGGTTGAGTCATACTTCCAAGATGTAGTTGATAAATTAGGAGTTGAAGCACAACATGCCAAGAGAGTTGTTTCTAATGAAGAAGATTTATTAAATTCATTAGATTTAAACAGGCTTTCAGTTTCAGGTGTTTCACTGGATGAAGAAATGACTAACTTAATTCAATATCAAAAGGCATATAGTGCCAATGCAAAAACAATAACTACTGTTAGTGATATGCTAGATATTATTTTAGGATTAATTTAAGGAGAAAAATTATGAGAGTTACAAATCAAATGATGAGCACAACGTATTTAAAAGACTTAAATAAAAATTTAAATAATTTAAATACTTTAAATAAACAATTAACTACAGGAAAAGAAATTAGTAAGCCTTCTGATAATCCTTTTAAAACAGCAAGAATAATGCAAATGTACTCAGATATATCTGCCAATAAACAATATAATGAAAATATTAAAGACACTATTAACTGGCTTGATACCACTGATGTAGCTTTAGAACAAATAGGGAATTCAGCACAAAGAATAAGAGAGCTGATGGTTTCAGCAGGAAATGCTTCTTATGGTAGTGATGAAAAAAATGCTCTTAAAGAAGAAATCAATGAAAAAATCAATGAAATAGCACAAGTTTTAAACACTAATTATGATGGTAAATACATCTTTGGAGGAACTAAAAGTTTATCTAAACCTGTTGGAGTAGAAAAAGATAGCAATGGAAACAATATATTAGTATTTAAAGATGACAATGGAAATTCCTTTAATGAAGAAGGAAAAGCCTATATAAAAAATGCCGATGGCACTATTACAAGAGATGCCAATGGAAATTTAGCAGTGGAACCAAATCCAAAGCCAGAATATGAAAAATTATTAAATCAAATGAATGCTAATTTAAGTGTTGAAGTATCTAATGGTGTAAACATGAATTATAACGTAGGAACGCCAAGTATATTAACTTTAAAAAATGGAAATAACGTTATGAAGTTATTAAATGATGTTGTTAACAACTTAGATAAAGTAGATAGTAGTGATGTTATAAAAGGTAATTTAGAAGAAATGGATTTATTTGTATCTAATGTAAGTAGTATAAGAGGTGAAGTTGGAGCTAAGCAAAACAGAATGGATTCAGCTAAAACTCAAAATGAAGAGCAGAACTTAACCATGAAAGATGTACTTTCAAAAACTGAAGATATTGATATAGCAGAAAAGACTATAGATTTAGCAACTCTTCAAGCTATATATCAAGCATCACTTCAAGTAAGTGCATCTATAATTCAAAAATCACTGGTAGATTATATTTAGGAGGGAAAATTTATGGAGGTTATATCACCTGTTCATGGAAAAATAACTTATGATGAAAATGAAATAATTAAATTTGAAAAAACTATATTGGGCTTTGATGAATTGCATAATTTCATATTAAGAAAAGTGGAAAATAGTAACTTTACAATACTTCAATCCATTGAAGATGAAAAAATCTCTTTTGTACTTGTATCTCCTTTTGATGTAGAAAGTGATTATGAAATTAAATTAAGCAATGAAACTATAGAAAGAATAAAAGCCAAATTTGCTAGCGATGTCAGTGTATTTTCTTTAGTAACTTTAAATAGTGATATCAAAAAAATTACTGCTAATTTAAAAGCACCAGTGGTTATTAATGTTAATGAAAACTTAGGTGAACAAGTAATTATAGATAAAGAAAAATATAAAATAAAACATCCTTTAGTTAAGGAGTGATATAAATGCTAGTTGTTAGAAGAAAAAAAAGTGAAAGTATTTTAATTGGAGACAATATTGAAATAAGTATTGCAGCCATAGAAAATGGTACTGTAAAACTAGCAATAAATGCTCCAAAAGAAGTTCAAATATTAAGAAAAGAACTATACATAGAAGTAGAAAAAGAAAACAAAGAAGCTGTAAGCTTAAATATAGATATTTTAAAAAATTTAAAATTAAAATAATTAACATACGGAGGCGAATAATTATGCATCCAAATGCATATGGAGTATATAAAAATAATAGTGTGAATTTTGCATCTAAGGAACAGATGCTTTTAATGCTTTTAGATGGAGCCGTTAAGTTTGCTAAGAGAGGAAAGCTTGCAATACAAGAAAAAGATATAAAAATGGCTCATAATAGTATAACAAGAACACAAGATATATTTACAGAGTTAAAAGTAACTCTTGACCCAAATGCAGGAGATTGGGCAAAGCAAATGTTTAATGTATATTCATTTATAAATGATAGATTACTTCAAGCTAATATAAAGAAGGACGAAGCTATTATGGATGAAGTAATACCTTTAATAGAAGAAGTAAGAAATATATGGAATGAAGCTTATAAGTTAAGTATAGGTCAAAGATAAGGGGTGTTAACAAATGACAAGAATAACAGGGTTAGCCACAGGTCTTGATGTAGATTCATTAGTTCAAGAAACAATGCAAGCATATCAAACAAAAATAGATACAGTAGATCAACAAAAGAAAGTAGTTGAACTTCAACAAGAAATGTATAGAGAGGTAATAACAGATTGTAGAAATTTCTATAATGATTACTTTGATATATCTAAATCTAACAGTATTATATTACAAAAAAATTGGTCAGCAACTACTTTTGAATCTTCAAGTTCAGCAGTAACAGTAACTGGAGGAGCAGGGGCAGAAGCAGCAAACTATTCAGTAAAAGTTGAAAGTATAGCAAAAGCAGCTTCTTTTAAATTAGAAAGTAGTAATGCAAATGGAACTGTTTATATAAATAATGTGAAGGTTGAATTAGGTAATGATAAAAGTGATGCTGAAAAAGTTAAATTAATTAATGAAGCATTAAAAGACAAAGGTGTTACAGCTAAATATAGTGATTTTGAAAAAGGAATAGTTCTTACTACTACTAAGCTTGGTTCTGATGAAACTATAAGCTTTACAACGCAAGCACCTAAAACAGAAAATCAAGGTAGTGATTACTTTGAAAAATTAGTTAAAGATTTTGAAGCTGGTAAGGGTGTAACTACAGATAAAGGTAAAAAAGAGTTTACTTTTAAAGTAGATGCTACAGAAGTAAAAGTTGATTGTACTGATGGAATTTCTGAAGATAAGATAAAATCAGCTATGAAAAAGGCTGGTATGGATGTTGTTGAAGAAAAGAGTGGTGGATTTAAAATAACTTATCCAGCTGACAGTAGTGCAACAAATATAGTCAATGGAACAGATTGTAGAGCTACCATAACTAAAGATGGAAAAACATATGAAGTTGTAGGTAATAAAACTAACAATATTACTTTAGATGGTGTTACATTTAAATTTAATAATATAATAAATGAAGAGATACAAATAACTGGTAAAGCAGATGTTACAAAAGTAAAAGAAAATATTGTTAAGTTTGTTAATGACTATAATAAGTTAATGGAAAAATTAAATACATTAATAACTGAAAAAAGAGATAAAAGTTATATGCCATTAACTGATGCTCAAAAGAAAGAAATGAGCGAAAGTGAAATTGAACTTTGGGAAAAGAAAGTTAAAGAAGGTCAATTAAGTAGAGATAGTGATTTAACAAGAATAAGAAATGCCATGAAAAGTACCATGAGTAGTTTAGTCGGCGGAACTTCAAGCTCATTAAAATCTATTGGAATAACTCCAGTATCAGATTATAACGGAACTAAAAATGGAACATTTACCATAGATGAAGACAAGTTAACTAGTGCTTTAGAAAGTAATATGGAAGATGTAATGAAGCTATTTGTAAGTACAGGTACTGATAAAGATGAGAGTGATAAAGGTTTATTACAAAAATTAAAATCAGTTTTTGACACAGAAACTCAAACTAACAAGGGCTCATTAATTAAAAAAGCTGGTATAGTTGGATCATCTACAGCATCTAATAATACTTTAAGTAAACAAATTATAAAATATGAAGAAAAAATATCAAGAATGCAAACTATTTTTTCAAGTAAACAACAAGCTCTATATACAAAATATTCAAGACTTGAAACATTGATGAATAACTTAAACTCTCAATCAAATTATTTAACTTCAATGCTTTCTAGTTAGGAGTGTTATTTATGAGAACTTTATTAAAAGAATATAAAGAAATATCATTAAAACTTTTATATGAACTTAAAAAAGACAACTTAAATGAAGCTTTTAAACTTAGTGAAGAGAGACAACAAATATTATATAAATTAAGTGGAATGACTATAGATAAAACTATAAATTTAGAGAAAGAATTTAATATTTATTCTTTAGATAATGAAATAGCAGAAGAAATAAAAAAACAGAGAATAGAAATTAAAGAAGAAATGGAGCAAACAAAGCGTCAAAAGATGGCTAATTCAGTATATGGAAGACAATTTGAAGATATATACTTTTTAAATAAACAAATTTAAATAAATTTTTATAAAAAGTGTAAAGTGTATCAAAAAAATGTCGAGTATATAAGAGTAAGGTTAGTTATTAAACATTACAAAATATATAAATAATTGACAAGGAAGTCAAAAAGGAAAAATCAAGGAGGAACACTGAAATGATTATTAATCACAATATGAATGCGTTAAATGCGCACAGAAACATGAACGTTAACAATACAGCTGCTGGTAAATCAATGGAGAAATTATCTTCAGGTTTAAGAATTAACAGAGCTGGTGATGATGCTGCAGGTCTTGCAATATCAGAAAAAATGAGAGGACAAATCAGAGGGTTAACTCAAGCTTCAAGAAATGCTTCTGATGGTATCTCAATGATCCAAACTGCTGAAGGTGCTTTAAATGAAACTCAAAACATTCTTCAAAGAATGAGAGAATTATCAGTTCAATCTTCAAATGATACAAACACTTCTGCAGATAGAGCATCTATCCAAAAAGAAATTGAACAATTAACAGAAGAAATCGATAGAATTGGTAATAACACAGAATTCAATACTCAATCTTTATTAAAAGGTGACGGATCTACTAAATTAGAAGGTGTTGGTATAGCTATGCAGGATATGGTACCAGGTGCTGATGAAACAACTATAGAAGCTAAGCTAGAGTTAACAGTTTCTAGTGGGACTGCAGATACAAAGGCTACAATAAAATTAAATGGACAAGAAATAAAAGTAGATGTTACACAAAAAGGTGCAAATGGTCAAACAGAGAAAAATGAAATTGCTAGAGAGTTAGCAGATCAAATTCAACAAGAAATAGAAAAAAATTCTTCTCTTAAAGATCAATATAAAGTTAGTGTATCTAATGAAAAAGTAACAATAGAAGCAATAAAAGGCGGGAAATATGAAGGAAGTCAAGGAACTATTGAAGTAGGTAAGACAAATAATAATGCAACTAACTTAAAAAATAATAATACGGATATTAATAATATCACAAATACAGGTGTAACAAATGCAGCAAAAGGAGCTAGTATTAAATTAGATTTAACAGGATTGGGGACAGCAGCACCAACAGGTGATTTAAATGGTAAAGGTATAACAATAGGAAAAACACAGATAGAATTTTATAATGCTAAAGAAGGTGCATATTCTGGAAAAGCTATAGGTGTTGATATTAATGGAGTAGATGATGCAGATAAATTAGCTACAGCTATTTTTAATCAAACTCAGGGAAAACTTGAGGGGGCTACAATAGAACTTGAGGCTGGTTTTGGTTTAACTGTGAAATCATTAGATAAGGGTGCTAATTCGACAGTTAATGTTCAAGATGGAGCTAAAAATGAAGGCTTCGAAGCTACATTCCAAGTAGGAGCAAATTCAAACCAAACTATATCTATATCAATAGGAGATATGAGAGCTGAAGCTTTAGGAGTTAAAAATGTTGATTTAAAAACAGCAGAAGGTTCTCAAGAAGCTACAGCTACAATTCAAGCAGCCATAGAAAAAGTTTCAACTGAAAGAGCAGGTTTAGGGGCAGTTCAAAATAGATTAGAATATACTATTTCTAACTTAGATAATACTACTGAAAACTTAACTTCAGCTGAATCTACATTAAGAGATGTTGATATGGCTAAGGAAATGATGACATTCTCTAAGAATAACATATTAAATCAAGCTGCACAAGCAATGCTTGCACAAGCTAATCAACAACCACAAAACGTATTATCTTTATTAAGATAATAGATTAATAATCAAAGGGTGAAGACTTTTCTTCACTCTTTTTTCTATAAAGAAAATGTATTTATATTCGATAAATTAATTATAATAAATTTGGAGGCGATAGATATGAGGGTATTAAAACCTTTTTATTATGATGATTTTAAATGCATTGGAGGACAGTGTATAGATAATTGTTGTAGTAGTAATTGGAGAATTGATATAGATGAAAAAACATATAAAAAGTATAAAAAGTTAAAAGGGGAATGGGGTAAAAAAATAAATAGTAATATTAGTAGAAAAAGAAGTAACCCTAATTATTTGCAATATGGAAAAATAAACTTAAAAAATAATAAATGTTCATTATTAAGTGAAGATGGTTTATGTACAATACATGGTTCTTTAGGAGAAGATTATTTATGTAACACATGTAGAGTTTACCCAAGGGAAATAAGGAAATATGGAGAAATATATGAAAGAAATTTAAGTATATCTTGCCCTGAAGTTGCTAGATATATTATTAAAAGTAAATATAATTTTTCTTTTAACTTAGAAAATGAAAAGCTTAGTGACTTAGACAAAGATTATATTGTTAATAATAAATATAATGAAAAATTATATAATATTCTTTGGGATACTCGTAGTTTAGCTATGGAAATAATTCAATTTAAAGAAATTGAAATTTGGAAGCGAATAGCTTTCTTTAAAATGCTTACTGATAAAGTGCAAAATATAATAAATGAAAAACAATATGATAATTATGAAGAAGTATTAAGTAATTTTAGAGATCAAATTACAGACATTAATGCAATTAATTCTTTGGATAAAATATCGCTTATTCCAGAGGTGAAAGTTAAATTTATTCAAAGTGCACTGCAAGTAAGAGCTAATGAAGGTACAAATAATAAAAAATTTAACGATTTATTAAGAGAATATAATGAATTATTTGATAAAGATATTGATTTTAAAGGTAACATAGAAAAGATAATAAAAAAAGAAAAAGAATTTAATACATATTTAAAAGCACAAGAAAATATAATTGAAAATTTATTGATTTATTTAATATATAAATATTTTATGAAATCATTGTATACAAAAGATTTAAATGCTGAAGTTAACAATATTATTCTTTCTTATGCCATGATGAAAATGCTTCTTTTATCAAGGTATAATAAAAATAATAAAAAACTTAATGAAGAAGACTTTGTGGAAGTATTTTATTTGTTTTCAAGAGAAATAGAGCATAACCTTGTATTTTTATCTAATATATATAAAGATATTAAAGAAGCAGGTTATGATACTTTAGCATATATGACTATTTTAGTGAGATAGCAAGGAGAAAGACATGAGAATTAATATAAATATGAAATCCTTAGGGATATATAGTGGATATAAGAAAAATATTATTGATAATTCTGCTGCTATGAATAAAATATCTAGTGGTAAGAAGATTAATTCTGCTAAAGATAATCCTCTTAAAATTGAGCAAAGTGAAAATTTTAAAATGCAAATAAGAGCTTTAGAAATGGCTAATAAGAATTTACAAGATTCTTCATCTATGATTCAAGTTGCAGACAGTACCATGGGTACTATAAGTGAAGCTTTAATTAGAATGAAGGAATTAACTGTTCAAGCTGCCAGTGAAACAACTAATGAAGCTGATAGAAATATTATTCAAAGTGAAATAGATCAGTTGAAAAGTTATATTGATGATACAGCCAATAATACTGAATTTAATGGAAATAAGCTTTTAGTTAATGGTAATGTAACTGATAATAGCAAGCCAAAGTATGTGGAAATGCAAATAGGTGCTAATGTAGGTGATAGCATTGGAATTCCATTCTTTAATGTATCTAGTGAAACTTTAGGTATTGATAAATTAGATGTGGTTAATGATGCCACAAAAGCTTTAAATTCTATTGATGAAGCTTTAAAAAATGTAAATGGGTGTAGAGCTAAATATGGAGCAGTGCAAAATAGATTGGAAAATTCCATAGAAATTACTTCTAGTTCATCATATATATATGAAAAATCTAGCAGTGATATAAATGATGCTGATATTGCACTGGAAATGGCGGAAATTGCAAGAACATCTATATTGATGGAATCAGCCACAGCAATGATGGCTCAAAGCAATAATTTCCCTAAGGATATGTTAAATATATTAGCAAATTTAAGAAGATAATATTTAAAAAAAATTTAAAAGAACTAAAATGTGGTTAAAATTCATTTTAGTTCTTTTTTTATTTTTATTAAGTAAATAGAAGTAAATAATGGAATAAAATTGGAAAAAATTATAAAAATTTTATTTTGAATTTAAAAGCTGAAAATGTTTTTTAGTTTGAAAATTCAATGTTATTTAATATTATTAGAAAAAATAATTTAAAGTTTTATAAATGCTAATATATATTAAATTATTTTAAAAATCATGTAGAAAACACTCGTTAAATGTAATATAATAAAAACTAAAGTTTCGACATTTATAGAGTTTGGAGGGAAATTAATTGTCTAATAGTTTAAATACATATGACTTAATAAAGCGAGGATTAAATGCCGCTGCTGTAAGAAGTGAAACTATAGCCAATAATATAGCAAATGTTAACACCAGTGGATATAAGGCTTTTAAAGTTGTTTTTGAAGAAAAATATAAAGATTCTGGTTTTAATATGAAGGCAACCAATGAAAAACATATTCAAAAGGAAAAACCAGGAAGTATCACTACTGTTAGAGACAAAGAGACAAGTATGAATGAAAATGGAAACAATGTTAACTTAGATTTAGAAAAGGTAAATCAAGCAGCAAATACTTTAATGTATCAAGCATTAACATCACGTGCCAGTGGAAAGTTAGCATCAATGAAAACTGTGATTGGAGGAAATTAAAATGGGAATGTTTGATTCAATGAGAATTAGCGCCAGTGGATTATCAGCAGAAAGATTAAGAATGGATACTATAAGCTCTAATGTGGCAAATGCTCAAACAACAAGAACAGAAAATGGTGGACCATATGTGAGAAAGGTAGCTGTTTTTAAGGAAGCATTAGATGAAGCAGGAAGATGCAAAGGTATATCAGCAGTGGGAATAGTAAATGATGAATCAGAGCTGGAAAGGGTGTACGATCCTACTCATGTGGACGCTGATGAAGACGGATATGTAACTATGCCTAATGTGAACATATTAAATGAAATGGCAGATATGATAGTTGCTACTAGAACATATGAAGCTAATGCTGATGCATTAAGTGCATCTAAATCAATGTTTACTACAGCATTATCTATAGGAAAATAGGAGGATATAACAAATGAAGATAGACAATTTTACACCCAGTGAAAAAATATTTGAAAAAAGAATAGCAATAGAAGATGAAAATAAGGATGGATTTGGACAAGTATTTAAAAGTGCATTACAAGCGGTCAATGATAAACAAGTTTATTCTGATGAAATGACAAATAAACTTGTTTTAGGTGAAGATGTGGAAATTCATGAAGTAATGCTGGCGGCAGAAGAAGCTTCATTGGCATTACAAACAGCAGTTCAAGTTAGAAATAAATTAACAGAAGCAATTAAAGAATTAACAAATTTACAAATATAGTTAGGAGTGCTTAAGCATGGACAAGTTTTTAGAAGTTTTTAAAAAGCTTTTAGAAAAATTTAAAAATTTAAGCAAAGGTGTAAAGATAGCATCAATTATATCTGCTATAACACTTATCATAGCTATTTCATCATTGTTTTTTTATCAATCTTCCAATAAATATTCTGTTTTATTTTCAGGTTTAGACTCAGCAGATTCAAAAACAGTTTTAAGTGCATTGGAGGAGCAAGGTGTAGATTTTAAAGTTGAAGGTGATTCAATTTTAGTAGATAAATCTGTAGTAGATAAGCTTAGATTACAATTAGCTTCTAATTTAACTATGGGAAGTACAGGCTATGAACTAATGGACTCAGGAAGCTCTTTTGGTATGACTGAAGAAGAATTTCAAATTAAAAAGCTTAGAATGCAACAAGGTGAATTAGAAAAAACCATAAAGAGTTTTGAACAAATAAGTGATGCAAGAGTACATATTACTCTTCCTACAAATTCGGTATTTGCCGATGAAAAAGAACCAGGAAGTGCAGCAGTATATGTTAAGTTGGTAGCAGGAAAAACTTTATCACAAGAGCAAGTTAAATCAATAGTGGCTTTAGTTTCAGGAAGTACAGCCATATCTAAAGATAATATTCAAGTAATGGATAGCAATATGAATCTTTTATCAGAAGATTCAAGCTTTAAATTAGATGAAAATAGTGATCAAAATGTAACTTCTACTTCCATTGCAACTCAATTAGAGTTAGAAAAGAAGTATGAAGCTCAATTACAAAAATCAATTTTAGAACTGTTAACACCGGTATTAGGAAATGGAAAAGTTAAAGTAATGGTAAGTGCTGATTTAGATTTTGATTCAACAAAGGTTACAGAAACAGTGGTGGATCCTAATAAAGTAATAATCAGTCAAAAGACTTCAAAAAGTGAGAGTAATTCATCAGAAGGTAATGATAATGCAAGTGGTAGTGGAAGTGTAATTGATGAAAATATGGGAAATACAATAGTTACCAATGATAAAAACACAAAGAGTACAACTGAAGAACAAACAACTAATTATGAAGTTGGAAAAACTGAAACAATAAAAATTAAAGCTCCAGGTGAAGTTAAATCATTAAGTGCATCAGTAATAGTTGATGGAGAAATCAATGATGCATTAAGAACTGCCATTGAACAATCTGTGTCAGCAGCAGTAGGGTTAAATGCTGAAAGAGGAGATACAGTTAGTGTAGCAGGAATTACATTTAACACTAAAGATACAGGAAATATTACTGATCCATTTGCAGAGCCAGAAGCAAATAATAACAATATGATTTATATGATTATTGCAGGAGTAGTAGGTGCTATTTTATTAATAGTATTTATTGTGTTAAGAAGTAAAAAGAAAAAGGTTAATAAAGAAGTAGTTACAGAAGAAGAAGGAAATCTACTGGATATAGTTATAGAAGATAAGATTTCAAAAGTAGAGGAAGAAGAATTAAAACCTATAGAGTTTGAAGTTCCAAATCAAAATATACATATTGAAAATGAAATTAAGAAATATGCAGCAGAAAAGCCACAACAGGTAGCTGATATAGTTAAAACTTGGTTAGTAGAAAGTGAGAGATAGATAAATGGCGAAAAAACAATTAACAGGTATTCAAAAGTCAGCTCTATTATTTATTACTTTAGGGCCAGAAGCATCAGCAGATATTTTAAAAAGATTACCTGAAACTGAAATACAAAAGATAACTTATGAAATAGCAAATATTTCAACTGTTACATCAGAGCAAAGACATAGCATATTACAAGAGTTTTTAGAAATGAATAAGGCTAAAGATTATCTTCTAGAAGGTGGACTTGACTATGCTAAAGAATTACTATCTAAAGCTTTAGGACCACAAAGAGCAGGGGAAATATTAAACAAGGTAGCAGAAGCATCACAACTTAATAGACCTTTTGCCATAGCAAGAAAGGCAGATGCTCAGCAAATACTTAATATCATTAATTATGAACATCCTCAAACCATTGCATTAATACTTTGCTATTTACAAGTGGAAAAGGCAGCTCAGATAATTGCTGAGCTACCTGAGGAAATTCAAAGTGAAGTAGCTTTAAGAATAGCTACTATGAATACTACATCACCAGATGTTATTAGAGAAATAGAAAAAGTATTAGATGATAAGTTATCTACTATTGTTAAAACTGAAACTACAGTATTAGGTGGAATAGATACTTTAGTAGGTATATTAAATCAAGTTGATAGAACAACTGAAAAGAATATAACTGAAAGCTTACAAGAACAAGATTATGAGCTTGCAGAGAAAATCAAAAGCTGTATGTTTGTATTTGAAGATATTCTTACTCTTGATGATGTGGCAATTCAAAGAATTCTTAGAGATGTTGAAACTAAAGAGCTTGCTCTTGCTCTTAAGGGAGCTTCAGAAGAAGTGGCAAATGTTATTTATAAAAATCAATCTAAGAGAGCAGCAGCTTCATTAAAAGAGGATATTGAATACTTAGGACCAGTAAGGTTAACTGATGTTGAAAAAGCACAACAACAAATTGTAGCTGTTATTAGAAGATTAGAAGATGCACAAGAAATAATTATTTCAAGAGGTGGAGAAGATGCACTCATCATGTAATCTTATAAAATCTAGTAATACATCTGTTAAAGGTGATATTGAAATAGTAACAGAATGTGTTGTTACTGAAGAAGAGCAACATTTTCAAGAAATTGAAAATAGTCAAATTAAAAGCTATGAAGTCATTGGCGCAAGTATATTAGATAAGGCAAGAAAAGATTCTGATCATATTATTATGGAAGCTTTTCAATATTCAAAAAATATTGAAAAAGAAGCTTATGAAAAAGGATATTCTCAAGGTGTAAATAATGGATATGAAGATGGCAATAAGCAGGGATATGCAGAATCAAAGGAAGAAGCTAAAAGTATCATAGAAGAAGCTGTAAAAAAAGCTAGAGAAATTTTATTAAGTGCTGAAAAGCAAGTGGAAGATTATAAAATAAAAAAAGAGAAGGAAATAGTGAAACTTTCATTGGAAATGGCAAAGATTATAACAAATAAAAATTTTGAAAATGATGAAAGTGTTATAAGCTTAATTAATCCTGTACTGGAGCAATTTAGAGGTGAAGAAAATATAGTTATAAAATGTAATGGAAACTATATTGTGGCCATTGAGTCTAAAGTGAATGAGTGGAAAAAGTCATATGCTATTTCTGGGGAAATACTAGTTCTTGAAGATCCATTAATGGAACTTGGAAATGCAGTTTTGGAAAAAAGTACAGGTAAAGTTGTAGTTGGTTTAGATGTTAGCTTAGAAAAATTAGAAGAATCTATAAAGGAATTTTGTGGTGAAGAAGATGCTTAATATAGATTTTAATTTAATTAGGAAAAGAGTTAATGAAATAGATACTACTTACTGTGAAGGCATAGTAAGTGAAGTTATAGGTCTTACCATTGAAGTGCAGGGAATAAAAGCTTTTGTTGGGGAAGTTTGCACTATATATAATGTTTATAATAATCCTGTAAGTTGTGAAGTGGTAGGGTTTAAAAATAACAAAGTCATATTAATGCCTTTAGGTGAACTTGTAGGTATATCTCCAGGATGTATAGTTGTTCCTGAAAGAAGACCTCTTGAAGTACAGTGTTCTGATGATTTAATGGGAATGGTATTAGATGGTTTAGGTAAACCAATATATGGTGGAGAACTTTTAACTGGAACACCATATCCTTTAGAAAATCAACCACCAGATCCATTAAAAAGAAAAAGAATAAAGGATATACTACCTACAGGAGTAAGAGCTATTGATGGTTTTCTAACTTGTGGTGATGGACAAAGAATAGGTATTTTTGCAGGTTCAGGAGTAGGTAAGAGTACAACATTAGGAATGATTGCAAGAGAAGCAGAGGCAGATGTTAATGTTATATGTCTAATTGGGGAAAGAGGCCGTGAGGTTCTTGAGTTTATTGAAAAAGACTTGGGACCGGAAGGGATGAAAAAATCAGTGGTAGTTTGTGCTACTTCTGATAAATCAGCCTTAGAAAGAGTTAAAGGTGCATTAACAGCCACTGCCATAGCAGAATACTTTAGAGATAAAGGTAAGAAAGTTATTCTTATGATGGATTCTGTAACAAGATTTGCCATGGCGCAAAGAGAAATTGGACTTGCCATTGGAGAGCCACCAGCACAAAAGGGGTATACACCGTCAGTTTTTGCTAAGTTACCAAAGCTTTTAGAAAGAGCTGGTACATCAGATGTTGGTTCCATAACAGGTTTTTATACGGTACTAGTTGATGGTGATGACTTTAATGAGCCTATTGCAGATACAGTAAGAGGTATACTTGATGGTCATATAGTTCTGTCAAGAGCATTGGCTCACAAGAATCATTACCCAGCCATTGATGTATTAAATAGTGTAAGTAGATTAATGTCTCAAATAGCTGATGATAAGCATAAAGCAGTATCATCGCAAGCAAGAGACTTACTTGCTACTTATAAGGAATCAGAAGACCTTATAAATTTAGGAGCGTATGTTAAGGGCTCCAGTAAAAAGATAGATTTGGCTATTCAATTTAATGATAGTATTAATGCTTATTTAAAGCAAGGAATTGATGAAAAAACAACTTTTGCAGATAATTTAAATAATTTATTTGCTATATTTGGATGATAATTTTAGGAGAGATTAATTTTGGCAAATGGATTTAAATTTTCTCTTGAGAAATTGTTAGAAATGAGAAAAACAAGAGAAGAAGAAGGTAAGAAGCTTTTTAATAATAGTCAGCAGGAACTGCAAAAGTCCATTAATAAGTTAAATGATCTTAATGATAAGTATAAACAATATAATGGAATTGCAGCAGGAGAAACTGTTATATATCAAAAATTAAAGAAAAATTATTTAATAGCTTTAAATAAAGGTATTGAACAAACTGAAATAGAAATAGAGAAAAAACAAAAAGAAGTAGATTATAGAAGAGAGCAATTAAAGGTTAGGCAAATTGAAAGAAAAACTGTAGATATATTAAGAGAAAAGAGATTTAATCAGTTTATGGCAGATGAAAAAAGAAAAGAAGAAATAGCCAATGATGAATTTGCACTATATGCTCATATGAGAAAGATTGGAAAGGAGGTGAAAGAACATGGATTTAGGTAATTTAAATGCTGTAATAGCCAATATTGGAAAAGTTGATAATAACAGTAATGTTAATGGTGATAATTCAGTTAAAACTGAAAATAAAAGCAGTAATGGTAATTTTAAATCAGTGATGAGTTCTAAGGAATATTCTCTTTCTAAAACTACAGAAGATAACAAAACAACTGTTGAAAATGTATCTAAAGATATAAATGAAGCTATAGATAAAACTGAAGTTATTGAAAAAATTGAAAATGGAACTAAGGAGGAAATAATTGAAGAAGTAATGGTATTACTTCAAGCATTAAATATTCCAGTTATTGATAATAGTAATTTACCTATAAAAATTTATTTAGAATCTGGCAATACTTCTAGTTTAGATTGTATCAATACTTTAAAAAATATAAATTATTTAAGTGAAATTGCTGATTTAAATATTTCATCAGAGCTAATAAATAACAATAACTCTAATGTGTTAGAAAATATAGATTTAAATGAAGAAACATCATCTAATATAATCAATTTGCCTATTAAAGAAATTGTTAAAACTTTAAATTTAGAAGAAGATAAAGTTGTTACAACAGATAATATAGATAAAATATTAACTGTTTTGTGCGATAAAGATGGCAATGAAATTAAAAAGGATAAATTTATAGAAGTTGTGGATAGTTCTAAAGGCGAAAGCAAAAAGGATACTTCACAAGGTGTTGAAATGTTAAAGATGGTATTTAATATAGATAAATCTAATGGTGAGCAAAAAGGTGAAGAAGATATTTTAGCCAAGCTTATGACAATGGATGAAGACATAAATAAAGTTGAAGATTACATAGTTGAAGACACACCTATATTTACAGAAGTTTTAAATAGTAAAAATGATGTTGCTTCAAGTCTAATATCAGAGGTGAAACCTGTGGCAGTTTCAAGAGAAACAGTAGCTACTGATGTGGTTTCTAATGTTAAGTATATGGTTAAAAATCAAGTGGAGCAACTTACTGTAAAGATATATCCTAAGGAGTTAGGTGAAATAACCATAAAGATAATATCTGAAGATGGAATAATGAAGGCAGATATTAAATCAACATCTAAAGAAACATATACATTGTTAAATTCTAATATGGAAGAAATTAAAAAGCATTTAAGCAATGAAAGTTTAATTATTAAAGAAGTAAATATTGGCTTATATGAAGATACTACTTATTATAGTGGACAAGGTTTTAGTAATGAATTTAATGATGAAAGAAATAAAGAAAATTATTTTGTAGAAGATAATGATTCTATAAATATACATAAAGAAGAAAATGAAGAAATTTCAGAAGAAATTTCTAATGTTAACTTATTAGCATAGGAGAGAATACATATGTCAGATATAAGTACAATTTCAGGGCAAAGTAGAGCTGGTGGTAATTATACTGTTGGAGGAAAAACTGATAGAGGAACTTCAATTGTTGAAGCAGGTGGAAGTGTAGATAAAAATGCATTTTTACAAATATTAGTGGCAGAATTATCTAATTTAGATCCAACGGCTGATACAGATTCAACACAATACATATCACAATTAGCACAGTTTTCAACTATGGAACAAATGTCTAATTTAAATACTACAATGTCTAATTCAGCAGCATATAACTTAGTAGGTAAAGGTGTTACAGTTAATGTTCTTGATAATAAAGGTATTCCTTATACTGGTATAGTTAGAGGTGTAAGTGGAAACAATGGGACGAGTTATACAGTATCAATAGAGGTTTATGAGGATAATCAAACAAAGTATATTGATGTTCCAATGAGTAGTATTCAAACGGTTTTAGATGTAGGAGACTCATCACTTTCAGCTTTAAATAATATGAATACAAATATTGCGATGATGACAGCAAGTTCTTATATAGGAAAATATGTGGAACTTACTGAAAGTAAAGAAAATGGTAATAATGAAAAGGTAACAGGACAAGTTATGTCTGTATCTAGAGAAAATGGTGCTATAAATATTAAAGTTAAGCTTTTAGATGGAGAGGTAAAGACTTACGACTATAGTTTAGTTGAAAAGGTGCAAGATACTCCAATATAACAAAAGAAGGTGAGTTATGGGGTATAGAATAGTTAATGGAAGAGCATATGCTGTAGGTAATTTTTTTAACCTGGAAAGTGAATCAAAATTAACTAATGGTAATACAGGGGAAGTTAGCTTTAATGATGTATTAAATAATGTAAAGACAGAAAATGAAGGATTTATTTTATCTAAACATGCTTGTAAAAGATTCAATGAAATAAGCTTTTCAAGAGATGATATGAATGTGATAAATAATGGTTTTGATTTAGCAAAAGAAAAGGGTGCTAAAAATGCAGTATTTATATATAAGGATGTGGCATTAATAGCTAATATAAAAAATAGAACAATAATAACTGCTGTAGAGAAAGAAAGAGCAGAAAATAATGTTTTTACCAATATAGATAGTGTAGTTATATTATAAAAATTTATTAGGCTGGACCAAATATGGAGGCCTTGTCTTGTGGAAAGATAGAAGCAAGAAACAAATGGAAAATTTTTAGGAGGAAATATTTATGTTAAGATCGTTATATTCAGGGATTTCAGGAATGAAAGTAAATCAAACTAAGTTAGACGTTATAGGTAATAACTTAGCCAATGTAAGTACAACAGCATTTAAAGGGTCAAGAGTAAATTTCAGTACTACAATAAGTCAAACATTAGGTAGTGCCAGTGCAGCATCAGATTCTTTAGGAGGTGTTAATGGTAAGCAAATAGGTCTTGGAGCACAAATTTCAAGTATTGATAAAATAATGTCTCAAGGTTCAATGCAATCAACATCAAGAGCTCTTGACGTGGCAGTAGATGGAAGTGGATACTTTATGGTAGCTACAGGGCCAGCACTTACAGGAAATGCTAATGACTCTATAACAATAGCAAATAATGGAATAGGAAATATGCCAGCTAATAGTTCAGTGGCATATACAAGAGATGGTTCTTTTGTATTAGATAATGAAGGTAATCTTTTAACATCAAAAGGTTATAGAGTTTTAGGGTTTGCTATGGAAACTACAGATCCAGTTACTAATAAAACTGGTGATAATATAGAAGATGATGGAAAAGTGTTATATGTGGAATCAAATAATCAAACAAAAGCTATAGATAATAAATTAGTATCTTTAAAGATACCTGATAAAGTTCTTAAAGATGATGGTAAAGGAGGTAAAACTCCAGTTGCAGTAAAGAGCTTTAATATATCTGCTGATGGATTAATAACAGGTGTATTAGAAACTGGTGAAATAACAGCTCTTGGTCAAATAGCCATGGCAAGTTTTAAAAATGAAGTTGGTTTAACTGAAATAGGAAATAATATGTATGAACCATCAGGAAGTTCAGGAGCAGCAATAATTTCAAGTGGTAAAAATAGTGCAAATAGGAATAGCTCAGGATATGGAGATATTCTTCAAGGATATTTAGAAATGTCAGGAGTAGATATGGCAGAACAATTTACTGATATGATAGTTGCTACTAAAGCTTTCCAAGCAGCAGGAAAAACAATCACTACAGGTGATGAAATTCTTTCAGAAATAATTAATTTAAAGAGATAGTTTGTAAATTATTAATTGTGAGCAATGAATGATGGATTAAATTTAATTTATCATTCAGCTCATAAATTATAGTAAAAAATTGAATTACCAAAAATGAGTTAATTATTTTTAATTGATTCATTATTGGTAATTCAATAAGCAAGAAAGGTGTTAGTATGATTGATTTAACAGCAATGAATAATAAAGAATTTACTTTAAATGCAGATCATATAGAAAAGATTGAAGAAGTTCCTGAAACTTTAATAACACTTACCAATGGGAAAAAGTATATTGTTTTAGAAACTATACATGAAGTAAAAGATAAGGTTATAAGATATAAAAATAGAATAGCTACGTATAGAATTTAGGGGGAAATTGATGTGAAGAAAACAGATATTATGACGCCGGCTGGGTTTGTACTTGGAGCTGCCTTAATAGGATATGGAATTGTTTCTGGAGGTCCTTTTAGTATATTTATTGATATTCCATCAATATTCATATGTGTTGGAGGATCTTTAAGTGCTTTATTTATCACATATACTATGGATGAAATAAAAGAGATGTTTGGAAGTCTTGGTAATGCATTTAAAGAAAGTAGTGCTTCTCAAAAAGATATAATAGTACAGTTTTCAAATCTTTCACAAAGAGCAAGAAAAGACGGTTTACTATCTTTAGAAGAAGATATAAGTAATTTAGAAGATCCATTCTTAAAAAAGGGTATGCAAATGGTTGTTGATGGTATTGAGCCGGAAACTATTAAGGAAATATTAGAATTAGATATATATGAAACTGAAAATAGAGGAATGAATGTGGCAGGTATGTATACTGCTTGGGGTGGATACGCTCCAGGGTTTGGTATGATAGGTACATTAATAGGGCTAGTTCAAATGATGCAAAACTTAAATGATATTCAAAGTATAGCTGTTGGTATGGGAGTTGCACTTCTTACAACTTTCTATGGTTCATTCTTAGCTAATTACTTTTGTAATCCAATAGGTGCAAATTTAAAAAGACAATGTGCATTAGAAACTGGTACAAGAACTATGATGTTAGAAGGTATCTTAGCAATACAATCAGGTGTTAACCCAAGAATTGTAGAAGAAAAACTTTTAACTTATTTATCTGCAAAAGAAAGATTAGAATATATAAATAGTAATACAGAAAATACAGAAGGAGTTGCATAAGTTATGGCAAGGAAAAAAGTACAGCGTGATGAACCAAGCGGTGATGAATGGTTAGCTACCTACTCTGATTGTGTTACTCTTTTGATGACTTTTTTTGTTCTTTTATATGCAATGTCTTCTACTGATGAAGCTAAAATGAGAGCACTTTCTCAAGCTTTCAGAAGTGTAATGGCAGGTGAAGTTGGTGATAGTATTTTAGAATATAATTTATATAATGGTGATGTTCCTTTAATTGGTGGAGAAACACCAACAGATACTGTAGATGGTGAAAATATTGAAGAAAGTATGTACTATCAAGTAAGTAAATTTGTTAAGGAGCATGAATTAGAAGCATCAGTGGAAATAATTGAAACTGAACAAGGTGTTGCCATTCAAGTTAGAGAAAGTATACTTTTTGAAACTTCAAAATCAACTTTAAGAGAAGATAGCAAGGAAGTATTATCATCTATTGCAGAATTATTATCTTCTATAGATAATACTATTGTAGTAGAAGGGCATACTGATAATAGACCTATTTCTACAGCAGAATTCCCTTCTAACTGGGAATTGTCAGTGGATAGAGCTGTAAATGTAGTAAAATATTTTGTTGAAAATACAGGCATAGATCCAAAAAGATTAAGTGCTACAGGATATGGTGAACATCATCCAGTGGTGCCTAATGATACTGAAGAAAATATGGCTAAAAATAGAAGAGTAAATATTTTAATTATAGCTGATGATAAGGAGTAAGAAATGGCAGAAGAAAAGAAAAAAGGTAAAGGTAAACTAATTATTATTATAGTTGTAGCATTATTACTGCTAGGTGGAGGAGTTTTTGCTGGAGTATATTATGGTATGTCAAAGGCAAATTCTGAAGAAGCACCAATAGTAGAAGCTTATACTGAATTAGGGCAATTGCTTGTAAATTTAAGTGATGAAGGTAGCAAAAAATATGTGCAAATGACTGCTACTGTTACTTATGACAGTGCTAATACAGAAGTAGGAGAAGAAATTACTACTAAGCTTGTTGCTTTAAGAGATTCAGCAATATTTTATTTAAAATCTTTAAAAACTTCAGATTTTACTGCTGATAATGAAGTTAATTTAAAGAGAGATTTAGTACAAAGATTAAATTCAAATTTAAAATCTGGAACTATTATAGATATTAAATTTAATGAACTTTTAGTTCAATAATAGGAAGTACATATATATGGAATTTGTATTGATGAGTATTAAAATTATAGGAACATTAATAGTTCTTATACTTTTAATGCTCTTACTATTAAAATTTAATGAAAGCAAATTAAATGAGGTAAATTCAAGAAAAACTATAAGAGTAATTGAAAGAACTCAGTTATCAAAAGATGTATCTTTACAAATAATAAAGATAGGAAAAAAAGCATATGTAATGTCAGTATCACCTTCTAAAGGTGAATTTATAAAAGAGCTAACTGAAGAAGAGCTAAATGAGATTGAAGTTTTAAAGAAATTTGAAATTGAAAAAAATAAAGAAGCTTTTAATAATATTATAAAGCCTTTTGAGGAAGTAATAAATAAACTAAAGAAAAGGAAAAATAAATATGAAAAATAAAAAAGCTTATAAATTAATAGTGTTTTTTATAATAGCAATTACTTTCATGATTCCAAAGGAAGCTTTTGCATCGCCACATTTTAATTTATCTGTTAGTAGTGGAGATACTCCAGCAGATTATGTGGATAGTATAAAAATACTTATATTTTTTACAATGTTAACATTATTACCATCATTTATAATAATGTTTACATCATTTACTAGAATAACGGTGGTCTTTTCATTATTAAAGAATGCCATAGGAGCGCAGCAATCAATACCTAGTCAAATTTTAGTTGGATTAGCTATTTTTTTAACTATTTTCATAATGCAACCAGTATATACAGAAATAAATGAAGTTGCATTAAAGCCGTATTCAAATGAAGAAATAACTTTTGAGCAAGCACTTGAAAATGCATCTAATCCAATAAAGGATTTTATGTTAAAAGAAACAAGGCAAAAGGATTTGGAATTATTTGTTGATGCCGCAAAGCTTAATAGTGGAGAATTAACAAGAAAAAATATTCCTTTATATTCTATTGTTCCTGCTTTTGCCATAAGTGAATTAAAAACAGCATTTCAAATAGGATTTTTATTATTTGTACCATTTATGGTAATAGATATGATAGTAGCCAGTGTGCTTATGTCTATGGGTATGATGATGCTTCCACCAACAGTTATATCTTTGGCATTTAAATTGTTATTATTTGTAATGGTAGATGGATGGAATTTAATTGTAAAATCATTAATTACAAGTTTTTCGTGAGGTGAATAAAAGTGAGTGAAGCGTTATTAAATGGAATAATAAAAGAATCTATAATGACAGTAATAAAGGTGGCAGGACCTTTTTTAGCTGCTGCATTAATTATAGGTCTTATAATAAGTATAATTCAAGCAACAACCCAAATACAGGAACAAACTTTAACTTTTGTTCCAAAATTGTTAGGAATATGTGCAATAGGATTATTTTTAGCTTCTTGGATATCAAAAACTATGGTTCAATATACAGAAAATATATATAATATCATTACTAAGATATCTTAGGGGGATAAATGATAGATTCAGCAATTATTTTTACTGTTATGTTTATCTTCGTAAGATTATCAGCATTTTTTATAGTTTTTAATATTATTTTTCCAAGTGGAACACCAAAGGTACTGAAATTAGCTATTCCAATGATTTTAGCTTTTGCAATTGAACCAACGGTTTCCAATGTAAGTATGGAAATTATAAATAATAATAATAAGCTACTGATATATTTTTTAAACGAAGGGATTACTGGAGCACTTTTAGGACTTGTAACTAAAAGTTTATTTCAAATATTAAAGCTTGCTGGAAGTTGGATTGATCTTCATATAGGATTTAGTATGTTGTCACTGGCAGATGCCAGTGCATCATCAACTACCACTGTAACAGGAAAGTTACTTGAATATTGTACTTTAGTATTATTTTTTATAACAGATGCACATCATTTGATCATTAAGTCATTAATAGAAAGTTTTTCAGTTGTTTCTGTAGGTTCATCAATAATTTCATCAGAATCTATGATGGAAAGTATGCAGATAATAATAGAATATTTCTTTATGGGAATAAAAATTGCATTACCTATAGTTATTATAATTATAATGACAGATATATGTATGGGATTAGTATCTAGAGTAGTTCCACAAATAAATGTAATGATTTTAGGTATGCCTGTAAAGATGATAGTAGGGTTATTAATGATTACACTTTCTATAGCGATAATAAATAAAGTTTTTATAGGTGCTTTAAGTTATTTACCTTCAGTTATAAGAAGAATATTAAATGTAGCTCCTGTAGCACTTATTTTTATGTCAGATGATAAAACAGAAGAAGCTACTCCTAAAAAGAAGTCTGATGCTAGAAAAAAAGGTCAAATTGCTAAAAGTAAAGATATAGGAATTGCTCTTACTACCATAGCAACTTTATTGGTGATTATGACTTTAAGTGATAAGATAATTAATAACTTTAAAGAAATAATAATTTATTATTTAAGCAATGTAGGCTCTATGGAGTTGACAGATGGTTTATTAAAGTCAATTGCAAGTAATTCTTTTACTAAATTTGCTTCAACAGTTATATTGGTAGTAATACCTATAATGGTTGCAGGAATAGTAGCTAGTTTAATGCAAACAGGATTTTTATTAACTGGAGAACCATTAAAACCTTCTTTAAAAAAGCTTAATCCTTTAAATGGTATTAAAAATATGTTTTCTAAGAAAAGTGCCTTTGACCTTTTAAAGAATCTATTGGTGGTAACTATTGTTACTTACATTGGATATTCTTATATGAAAGATAATTATAATGATATTCTTCATATATCAACATTAAATGTTTCAAGTATAGGTAGTGAAATAAAACAGATAGTTGTTGGTTTATTTACTAAAATAGTAATACTTTTAATAGTGCTGGCAGCTACTGATTATTTTATTCAATTTAGGTTCCATAATAAAGAACTTAGAATGTCTAAGCAAGAAATAAAGGATGAATATAAGCAGATGGAAGGGGATCAACAGGTAAAGGCTAAGATAAAGCAAAAACAAAGAGCCATGATAACTCAAGGTATGATGAATGCCGTGGGAGATGCCACTGTAGTTATTACCAACCCAACTCATATAGCTGTAGCTATAAAGTATGAAGATGGACAGAATAATGCACCTAAATTGGTTGCAAAGGGAATAGATCATTTAGCCATTAGAATTAAGGAAAAGGCCAAGGAAAATGATGTTCCAATAATAGAAAATAAACCTTTAGCAAGAATGATTTATAAAGAGGTAGAATTGGACAGAGAAATACCACAGGAAATGTATCAAGCTGTAGCTGAAATTCTTGTGGCTATATATAAAATGAAAAAATAAGATAATTAAAAGGATTGATGAAATTGGCTATCGATAGAAAGTTTAATTTAAAAGAAAATCTTGATGTGTTGGTGGCTTTTGGGGTAATTGGTATTGTACTTATGATAATAATACCATTACCATCAATAGCTTTAGATATTTTACTGGCACTCAACATAACTTTATCAATTATTGTAATAATGATTACTATGTTTACCACAAGCGTACTACAATTATCAGTTTTCCCAACATTACTATTGGTAGTTACCTTATTTAGATTGGGGCTTAATATTTCTTCTACAAGACTTATATTAAGTAAAGGTGATGCAGGAAGTATAATTACTGCCTTTGGTGATTTCGTAGTTGGTGGAAATTATGTTGTTGGAGTTATTATATTCTTAATAATTATGATAATACAGTTTCTTGTTATAACTAATGGGTCTACTAGAGTTGCAGAAGTTTCTGCAAGATTTACATTAGATGCAATGCCTGGTAAGCAAATGAGTATTGATGCTGATTTAAATTCAGGATTAATAGATGAAGCAACGGCTAAAAAAAGAAGAGCTGATTTGCAGTCTGAAGCAGATTTTTATGGAACCATGGACGGGGCATCTAAGTTTGTTAAAGGTGATGCTGTAGCAGGTATAATAATTACTGTAATAAATGTTTTAGGTGGAATTATAATTGGTATTACTCAAATGGGTATGTCAGCTGGAGAGGCAGCTAGTCGTTTTGTTATTTTAACAATAGGTGATGGGCTTGTAAGTCAGGTTCCAGCATTACTTATTTCTACTGCTGCTGGTATTCTTGTAACTAGATCAAATTCAAAAAATAATTTCGGTAAAACTTTAACTACTCAGTTATCAGCTTTCCCAGTGGCTCTTGGAATTGCAGCAACAATAATGTTTGCCTTTGCAATAATACCATCAATGCCAACAGTACCATTTGCATTGGCAGGGGCATCTATGGGTGGATTATCATTTATGCTTATAAAGGAAGAGGAAAAGAAACAAGAAGTTGCTATGGTTCAAGAAGTTGAAGAGCAAGAAGAGCAAATAAGAAAAGAACCTGAGAATGTTATGAATTTAATTTCTGTAGAACCTATGGAAGTTGAAATTGGATATGGTCTTATACCTTTAGCTGATGAAAGAAATGGTGGAGATTTATTACAAAGAATAGCTTCAGTTAGAAGACAGTGTGCCATTGAAATGGGTATAATTGTACAACCTATTAGAATAAGGGATAATTTACAGCTTAAAAATAATGAGTACATATTAAAAATTAGGGGAACAGTGATAGTTTCCTCTGAATTGATGCCAAACATGCTTCTTTGTATGGATCCATCAGGAGAAGGTGGCACTATGCCAGGAATTAAAACTATTGAACCAACATTTGGTCTGCCAGCTGTATGGATAAATGCAGATCAAAAAGAAGAAGCTGAAATAAGAGGATTTACAGTGGTAGATCCAATAACAGTAATGGTTACTCACTTAACTGAAACTATAAAATCTCATGCACATGAATTATTAGGACGTCAAGAAGTTAAGATGATAGTTGATAATATGAAGGAGAAGTATAGCACAGTTGTAGAGGAACTTATACCTGATTTAATGACCATCGGTGAAGTACAAAAGGTATTACAAAATTTATTAAGAGAAAAGGTACCAGTAAAGGATACTGTAACAATTTTTGAATCTTTAGCAGATAATTCAAGAAATACTAAGGATATAGAGTTATTAACTGAATATGTAAGATTTGCTATGGCAAGAACCATATGTAATACGGTAGTAGATGAAAATAGAACTGTTACAGTGATCACATTAGATCCACAAATTGAAAATATAATTGCAAATAATACACAAAAATCTCTGCAAGGATCATTCCCGTCAGTTGATCCAGAAACAACTACAAGAATTTTAGAAAAAATACGTCAAACAATAGATAGTGTTTATTTCTATAATAATCAACCAATTATTTTGGTATCACCTAATATAAGACCAGTATTTAGAAAACTTATAGAAATGGTATTTCCACATGTTATGGTACTTTCTTTAAATGAAATACCAAATGATGTACAAATAAGAACAGAAGGAGTTGTAGCTTTATAATGATAATAAAAAAATATGTAGTTAAAAATATGAATGAGGCTATGACGAGAATTAGATATGAACTAGGAAAAGATGCAATAATTATAAGTCAAAGAAAGATAAGACAATCAGGATTTAAAAAATACTTTTCACCTAAGCTTATAGAAGTTACAGCAGCCTTAGAAAACACTACAGAACCAATGAAAACACAAAAACCACAAAGTACTTTTGCAAGTAGTGATGTGTTAAAGGAATCTGTTGAAAGTATTAAAGCAATAATGAATAAGGATGTTGTAAAACCTAAAGAAGAAGAGAAAAATGTTCTTGAAGATGAAGTTAAAGAAATGAAGAGTATTTTAAATGAGATATTAAATAATACTAAAGGTGAAGATAATGAAGATTTATTATTAAATTATGTTAATAGTCTTGATTTAAATCCTGTTTATTTAGAAGAGTTTAGAAGAGTTTGGAATGAAGCTGAAGATAAAGAAGAAGCCATGAAAAGTTATTTGTCAGAGGTAGTACAAATATCAAATGAAGATATAAATGGTAGAGTTGTGTTGGTTGGACCTACAGGTGTAGGAAAAACCACCACAATAGCAAAATTAGCAGGAAAATTAGCTCTTATGGATAAGAAAAAAGTTGGGTTAATCACCATAGATACTTATAGAATTGGAGCTGTAGAACAACTTAAAACTTATGCAGAAATAATGAATATACCATTTAGAGTTGTTATAACCATAAAAGAAATGGAAGAAGCAATTAATTCCATGACAGATTTAGATGTGGTATTAATAGATACCACTGGAAGAAGCAGTAAGAATAATATGCAGATTTCAGAACTAAGAGCTTTTGTTCAAAAAGCTAATCCAGATCATACTCTTATGGTTATGAGTAGTACAACTAAAAACAAAGATGTAAAGATGATACTTAAAGGTTATGAGCAAATAGATTACGAAAAGCTTATTATTACAAAGTTAGATGAAACTTCATCATATGGAATTATACATACCATATTAAAGGAAAGTAATAAGCCGGTAGCTTTTTTAACTACAGGTCAAAATGTACCAAATGACATAAGGGTTCCAAGTAAAGATGAAATTATTAAGCTTATAATGGGAGAAGATTCAATATGATGGACCAGGCAGAAATTTTAAGACAATTAGCTAGTAAAAGTAGTGGATTAAATGAAAAATCAAAAATTATAACTATAACTTCAGGAAAAGGTGGAGTAGGTAAAAGTAATTTTGTAGTAAACTTAGCAATAGCTCTTGCAAAAGAAGGGAAAAAAATATTGCTTTTTGATGCTGATATTGGTATGGGAAATGATGATGTATTAATGGGAATATATCATAAGTACAATATTATGGATGTTATAAATGGTGAAGTTTCAATTGAAAATGGAATTATTGAAGGACCACATGGAATTCACTTACTACCTGGAGGAACAGGAATAAATAATATTGAAGATTTGACAGAAGAACAAAGAGAAAGATTTATTTCAGAAATAGATAGAATTGATGGATATGATTATATATTAATTGATACAGGTGCTGGAATAAGTAGAACAGTTCTTGCTTTTATTGCTAGTTCTGATGAAGCTATATTTATTTTAACACCAGAACCTACATCATTGACGGACGGATATAGCCTATTTAAAGCACTTAAGCATTTTAAAATAGAAACTCATGTTAATATAGTAATTAATAGAGTTATAAGTGAAACAGAGGGAAAATCAACATTTAATAAATTTGACTTAGCAACTAGAAAATTTTTAAATGGATATCCAAGTTATTTGGGATGTATATATGAGGATAAGCATATTACCATGGCAGTGAGAAATCAAATTCCTATAGTAATAAAATATCCTAAATCTGAAGCAGCAAAATCCATAGTGCATGTATCAGAAAAAATTATGGGTAGAGAAAGTTCTATAAGAGGAAATGGTGCAAAAGGATTATTTAATAAGTTATTTGATATTTTTTCTTAGGAGGAGATGGAAATGGCCAAGTTTAAATTAAAAATAAATGGAAGATTAGATGTATTATGTATGCAAAAATTATAGCTAACTAAGGAGGGGTAACAATGAGCTGGACTAATATAGATAATAAGGAAAAAATAGTGGAACAATATATTCCTTTAGTAAAATATATTGCGTCTAGAATAATGATTGGAAGGAGTACTTATATAGAGTATGAAGATTTAGTTAGTTATGGAATGATAGGGTTAATGGATGCCATAAGTAAATTTGATCCAGATAAGGGAATAAAATTTTCATCTTATGCATCAATAAGAATAAAAGGTGAAATGATAGATCAGATAAGAAAAGCCAGGCCTATTTCTAAAGGGGCAATGGATAAATTAGCAAAGTATAATGAAGCTATTGATGCATTGCAAAATAGGTTACTTAGAGAACCAATCATAGATGAAATAGCTGAATATTTAAATATAACTGTGTCAGAAGTTGCTGATATCGAAAGATATATTAATTTTATGTCAGTAGTATCTTTAGAAGGAATTCTATTTTCAGAAGATGATGAATTAACTGTTATGGGAATTGTTGAAGATAAAAATAGCCCAAGTCCTCATGATTCTTATGAAGATAAAGAAAAAGTAGAAATATTAGCTGAATGTATTGAAAAATTAAAAGAAAAAGACAGAACAATATTAAATCTTTATTATTATGAGGGCTTGACATTAAAAGAAATAGGTAAAGTACTAGAGGTATCTGAATCGAGAGTTTGTCAGTTACATAGTAGAGCTATTAAGAATTTAAGGGTTATGCTTCAAAAAATAAATTACATAGAGGTATAAAAAGTGATACATATTTTACTTATAGTTATAGGAATAGTTTTAATAGTTGTTAATAGAGATATAAAAAATGAAAGAGCCGATGATGGAGGCTCTTTTGCTAATATTCTAAAAAATGAAGAAAAAGAATTTACAGACTATGATATGAAATTTGTAGATATGAGAAAAGATATGGCGGAAAGTATTCTTGATTTACAAAAAGAAATTCAAGAATTAAGAACTGAAATTTTTAATATAGAAAATAGTAATGTAAATATAAAAGAGAATATAAAGCAAGTGAAATTAGATAACGATATAAAAAGAGATTGTATAGATAAAGATATAATTTCTGAAATTAATTTTAATAATTTAAAGGATAATCATGGTAATGATAGTAAGTTTGAAAATATTAAAATGATGATTGATGAAGGAAAAAGTGATGAAGAAATATGTAGTTCACTTAGTATAGGAAAGGGTGAAGTATTATTAGTAAGAGGATTATACAATCAATAAAAGAAAGTATTTATATATTTAGAGATAAAAAGATTTTAATGGGAATTGGAATTGGAATGATTATATCTACATTAATATTATTTTTATCTGGCACTAATAAAATGTCAAATGCAGAAATAGAAAAAGCAGCAAGAGCTATGGGAATGCATTATGAAGATGAATGTAAGGTTTTTTTTGAAAATGATAATTCTTCAAGTAATGATGCTACTACTAATAGCACCACAGAAGCTAATGAGGAGGATATATTTAATGATTAGAAGTTTATATGCATCATTATCATCAATGATTACTTTAGAAAATCAGCAAACATCAATAACAAATAATTTATCTAATGCTAATACAAATGGATATAAATCAGAATCTTTAGTTACTAAGAGTTTTAATGAAGTATACATAGGTAATAGAGAAAATGGTGTAATAGGTAGTTTGAGTTTGGGAGCTGCCATTGATACAGTACAAAAATCATTTACTCAAGGTGGACTTAAAAGTACATCAGATTCATCGGATTTTGCTATAAATGGAAGAGGGTTCTTTGTAGTTCAAAAAGGTAATGAATATTTGTATACAAGAGATGGAGATTTTACTGTGGGAGCTGATGGAACTTTAAAGACTACTTCAGGAGATTCTGTAATGGGAAGAAATATGAATACAGGGATAATGGAACCTATTTTTGTAGGCAATAATCAATATACATTAGGAGCAAATAATATTTTAAATGTTGAGGGATTAGCTAATTATCAAATGGTTACAGCTGATTTTGAAGATTATAGTACATTAAAAAAAGTAGGAGATAATTATTATACAGGAGAAAATCCTATTATGGATTCTGTAGTAAACACACATCAAGGTTATTTGGAAGGGTCTAATGTTAATGTAACAAATGAAATGGTTAATATGATGAGTACAATGCGTAATTTCCAAAGTAGTCAAAGTATCTTTAAGATGATAGATGGTACTTTAGATTTAGCTGCTAACAGCATAGGTAAAGTGTAGGAGGATATATAGATGTTAACAACATTATGGACAAGTAAATCAGGACTTAATGCTAATCAAGAGAAATTAGATGTAATATCAAATAATATAGCAAATGTAAATACTACAGGATATAAAAAAGTTAATGCAGGTTTTAAGGATTTAATTTCATCTTCATTAGATGAATGGGGAAATCCATTAAATGATAAAACAGCTACAGTAGGAAGTGGAGTTAAAGCTGGTAATTTTACTAAAGATAATAGCCAAGGTGGTTTACAAACAACAAATCAAAAAACTGATTTGGCATTAGATGGTGAAGGATATTTTAAAGTGATTTCCAGTAATGGAACAGAGTATTATACTAGAGATGGCAGTTTTAAATTAGATTCTTATGGAAGACTTGTAACTGCTAATGGGAATATTTTAGAGGTTCAGTATGCAAATGGGTATTCACAAAATAATACAGGTCTTACAGCTGATAATTTTACTATAAATAAAAAAGGGGAAATATTTGCAGAAAACAATGGTAACTTTGAAAAGGTTGGAGAAATTGCAGTATATACAGCAGTAGGCAATGATGCATTTACGTCTGTTGGAGATAATTTATTTAAAGAGTTAAATGGAGTTCAAGTATATAGAACTTTAGATGCCGATATGTATCAAGGATATTTAGAAGCTTCCAATGTGGATCTTTCACAAGAAATGACAGATATGATAGTAACTCAAAGAGCTTTTCAACTAAGTTCTAAAGGAATTACAGCTGCTGATGAAATGTGGGAAATGATAAATAATCTTAGATAAAAAATAATGGATAAAATTTAAAATAAATTTTATCCATTATTTTTTTATAAACTATTAATTTAATAAGGGTTTTTTCGACAATAAACATAGAGAGAAATTTTAGATAACAGAGGAAGAAATAATGAAAATTAATCATAATATGGGTGCCATGAACTCAAAAAGAAATATGAAAATAAATAATAAAGCCTCCTCTAAATCAATAGAGAAGCTAAGTTCAGGATTAAGAATAAGCAGTGCTGGAGATGATGTAGCAGGGCTTTCTATTTCTGAAAAAATGAGATCACAAATTAGGGGCTTGGAGCAGGCTTCAAGAAATGCAGCAGATGGTATTTGTTT
>ULYJ01038410.1_pt1 | contig 76881 bp, 76 predicted proteins | sample 1962111 | NCBI WGS metagenome assembly ULYJ01 (sample SAMEA4835861, study PRJEB28245) | human gut metagenome | biome: gut microbiome; material: fecal sample | place: Denmark | collected 2008
TTCTAACGGTGAATCATCTTGCTGTATTGCAATTAATTTATATTCACCATCAATATATTTTATAATTTTAACAACTTTAAGCAATGTATCTGCATGACAGTCTCCTGACACAAGAAATGTATTTAACACTTCACTTACTCCATCATTATCTATATCTTTTAATTCACAAGGTAATGAACTTCCTAACATAGTATAATCTCTTAGCGGTGCTCCATACGCATCATATATTACATTAATATATTTCTCTCTTTTATCTTCCGGTATTTGAATCCCAGTATATAATAATGTATCCTTATCCATTGCATAATAACAAAAGTTATAATCTGGTTTTACCTCCATATTACTACTTAGCACTTGATTATATAAGTCAAGCATACTATATTCTTTATCTTTATATTCATATATCTCAGACCAAGATACTGCATTTCCTCCTCCATTACATGAAATGCATATATCTTTAACCTTATCTCCATTAATATCAGCAATACTTTTTATTTCATAGCTTCCCATTCCACATTTTATATTAGTTAATACCTCATCTGTATTTCCTTCTAATATTCTTATATATCCTGATTCTGAATAAAATACTCCTTCACTATATGTCCATAATTCTATAGTATCTTCTATTACATCATTATTAATATCTTCTTTTACAGTTTGTTTCAATTCATATCCGTTTAAGTCTACATCATTTTTCTTAAATTCTACTATACTAATATGATCTTCTATTTCAATTGTAGTTTCATTAGATATATCAGTAATATTATCGTTAGTATTCTCTTTTCTACTTTCAATTTCTTTAGTAGATTTTGTACAACCCAATAGCAGTACACTTAAAATAAGTAAAAAACTAAATTTAAGTTTTCCTCTCATTATCACTCTATCCCCCCTATTTGGTAATAATATATTCATTTTATCTCACTATCCATTTATTGTAAAATGGGCAACTAGTTTAGATTCATGCTTCAAACCAGTTGTTTAACTTAATAATTTTCTTAATTTAACCTTATTTGTTCTCTCATTATTTAGTTCTATAAACAAAAAGCAGTTACAAATAAATTGTACTGCTTTTTAGTAAATCTAATCATATCAACATTTTAAATTTTCTTTATCAAATTACCTCCATTAAACTCTAATACGATTTCTTCCTCTAATTCTATCCCTTTATTGAACATTAAGTCATTTTCTTAACCTATTTCATACTGAAGGCTTACTTGTCCATTATAAGGAATTTTCAAGTTTATATTTTCATATGTAACATATTTTCCTTTTCTTATAAAAATTTCGCCAATTTACTCTGTCATTTTTCAATTCCTTTCATTCTTTATTTCTAACCATTAATCATGTAACTAAGTTTCTAATAATTTCTCATAAAATTCTCTTTTGCTTTCGTATCCATTAAAACTGCTTACTGCCATTTCAAATTCCTTTTGACTCCAAAATTCATCTTTATCTATTTTTCTAAATATCTCCTTTATATTGCTCTTAAACGGATTTTGAAAGATCTCTATATGTTTAACCCTATTACTTTCAGAGAGTAAAACAAAATATATATCATCTCTAAAATTCAGCTCAAAAAAATTTCTTCTGTCTATTGGATTACATATATTAATCCATTGACCATAAATGCTCTCATAATTGTCATCAAATATAATTAACAGTAAATTTGCTGTAACTCTTCCTATTGTAAAATAACGCATTTCATAATGTATAAATTTATTATTACTTAACTCCTTAATCTTTACATCTTTTTCTTTAATAAAGAAGTGAGCTTGTTCTAGTTTTTCATCTGGGTTTAATAATAACATTTCTCCAAACTTAATAAATTCCAATTCATCATATTTTTCACCTATTGCTATCATTATTTTAATCCTCCATACTTTGTTTAATTACTTTCATACACAATATTTTTAAAAGTAATTAAACCAGCAGTTAATATTTACACCTACTTATTTTACTTATTTATTTCTTTTTATCAATCCTGGAATTCTTTCATTTTCAATTAAGTAATATTTAATCTTATAGTTCTTTAAATTATATACCTCTTCATTGTCCTTGACTTCTGTAGTGACATTAAATTTAATATTGTTTAATTTATATATTTTTCTTTTGGTAGTGCCATCAATTTTTAAAGCAATTATATTTAATAGAGCTAGAGCCATTTTATATTGAGTTTTTTCTATTATTATTGTGAAATTATTAGACTGACTTTTTTCTATTCTATTAGTTATATCTAATAAGGCCCATTGAATTTCATTACGCTTAAAAATCTCCTTAAGAATAACAAAAGTCTCAACTGCTTTAATGTTTCTTCTCATTATTTCATTATTTTTCTTTTCATTAAAATAATTCTTCATGTATAACTCAATATTGCTAAATGAATCTTCAATGGTATTCTTCACATTATTATTTACTTCTTCAAAAAACTTTTCTTTTATTTCACTGTAGTATCTATTTTTAAAAATCTCATAGTCTCTAAATTGAACTTCTTCATAATTACCTTGCTGGAACATCTTTTCTCTTTCATTATAAATTGCATCTAATCTTCCTACCAACACTTCATTTAATACTTCCGTCAATTCCTTCAAAGCTGCTTGTGAATTAATAGTTTTAGCTCTTTTCCCAGCTATGGCTTTCTCAGAATACTTTTTGTAAAATTCGTCTCTCTTATTATTTTCATAATCTCTTAAATTTTTATAATGTTTTTGATCTATCTCAATTAAAGATGCTATATCTGAAGAATTCATATCTAAAGTATCAATTATCTCTATTAACCTATCTAAATCTAATTTTATTTTATTATTTTCATAGTTTATAATTACTTCTTCATTTAATCCAAGTACGTTTCCCAACTCTTTTTGCGTTAAATTTCTAGCAATTCTTGCTTCTCTAATCTTTTCTCCTATGCTAATCATTTTATTAACTTTCCTCCGGCCTTAATAATACACCTATTAATTATAGTAATACTTGTATATTTTTTATACACTTTTATAACTTTATTTTTATATCTAAGCAATATTTAATTATAATCAATAAACTTATTTATTACATTAATAATAAAAGCCATAATAAGCTCCTTTTTAAAAAGTAAACTTATTATAGCTCTTTAATTAAATACTATTTTTCATCTAAATATAAATCCCATATTTTTAAATTAACATCTGTCTTACCATGGGCAAAAATGCTTATGTTACTACTATCTTTAGCTGTAAAGATTCTTGCTGTAAATACTTCTTCTCCATCATTAACAAATACCTCTATTGATGATGTATCAACAAAGATTTGTAATTTTAAATTTTTACCTTCATATGGACATTTTCTTTCTCTACCATACTCTACTGCAAAATCTTGTCCTGAATTACTTCTATCTAAAACTAATTTCTTTTCTTCTAAATCATAGTAAAATACTGTTTCTTCTTTTAGTCCTTTTCTTAATTTAACACCTATTCTCTTGCCTGTAATATTCTCAAAATTACATTCCATTTCATATACATTTTCCTTAAAATCTTCTATGATAGTTTCCTCATTATTTAAAGTATATGTCATGGCTCTTTCATTTCTTCTTAATGATATAAGCTCTCTTACTGGCTTTTGTAGTAGTTTATCACCTTTTAAACTTAACTCTCTTGGAATAGTTAAACAATGTGCCCATCCATTTTCATCTGTAGGGTATGCTATTTCAGGTAATCCCATCCAACCAACTAATATATATCTTCCATCTGGTGCTTTTGTAGTTTGTGGAGCATAGAAATCAAATCCTCTATCTAATTCTCTAAATTCTCCATGATTAAATTCTAAAGTTTCAAAGTTAATCTTATTACCTATTAAATAACCTGATTGGAAAATATTTCTGTACTTATCACCATCAGCTTCTAACCCTTGTGGTGAGAATATAAGAACACCTTTATCATCAAGCTTTATGTAATCAGGACATTCCCACATAAATCCATTACCAAAGAAGCTTGTCTTTATTTCACCTTTATAATTCCAATTTATTAAATCAGCTGATTCATATACTGCTATAGTACCAAGATTTCCTTCTTTTCTTTCAGCTCCTATTACAAAGTAATATTTATCATTTTCCTTAAAGACTTTAGGATCTCTAAAATTATCAGTATATATTTCTGGTAATTCTTCTACAATAGCTTTTGGATGCTTAGTTATTTTCCCTTCTTCATCCATAATAGCTAAACATTGATATGGATGTCTTTCCCATTTATCATTTCTTGTATTTCCTGTGTAAAATAAATATAATTTATCATTTTCAGCTAATCCACTACCAGAAAATGCTCCATGACTTTCAAAGTACTCACTAGGAATAATACCAACGCCACAATCATTCCAATGTACTAAATCTTTTGATGAAACATGATACCAGTGTTTAATTCCATGTACAGGCCCTAAAGGAAACCATTGATAAAATAAATGATACTCTCCATTAAAATATGCAAAACCATTAGGATCATTTAATAATCCTGTTGTAGGCTGAATATGAAATTTTTGTCTATATGGGCAAGTATCTACCTTTTCTTTTAATGCTGACATTTCTTCATCACTTGCTTCTAATATTGTTCTATAACGTTCTTCTCTTGTCCACTCTTTCATGAAAATTTCTCTCCTTTTATATAAACTATTAATCTAATAAACTGAAATCATTAAGCCAAAAATAGAAGGTATTAGATTATAATCTAATTCCTCCTATTTATAGCTTCATAACATTATGCCACTTCTAAGTTTTGTTTCTTTGCTGTAGTCTTAGCTAAAATAATAGTAGATGCCACTGCCACAGCCATAGAAATAGCCATACCTATTATATAATTTATCATTGAATCTGGTCTTATTGATATTATACCTGGTAAACCTGCAGCCCCTGGAGCTAATGCTAATACTTTAGTTAACATTATATATGCACTTGAAACTGCTGTTCCTATCATTGCTCCATAGAATGGATAACGTAATTTTAAATTAACTCCAAATATAGCTGGTTCAGTAATTCCAAGTAAAGCTGAAATACCTGATGCTGATGCTATACCTTTCATTTTATTATCATTTTTAAGAACAAGAAGTACTGATAAAGCTGCTGCCCCTTGTGCTACATTTGACATTGCTGCAACTGGGAAAATAAATGATCCACCTGTTGTTGCTATATCTGCTAGCAATTGAGTTTCAACGGCTGTAAAGCTGTGATGCATACCTGTTATAACTATTGGTGCATAGAAGAATCCAAAAATAGCTCCACCTATTGGTCCTAATGTATTAATTAAACCTATTAATCCTGCAGTGATTCCATCACCAGCTAATCTCATTACTGGTCCTATAGCTACAAATGTTAATAATCCTGTGATAAATACTGTAAATAATGGCGTTAAAAGATTATCTAAAATTGATGGTACTATCTTATGTAATGCCTTTTCAACTTTTGCTAATACAAAAGATGATGCTAAAACTGGTAGTACTGTTCCTTGATATCCTACTTTAAGAATAGAGAAACCTAATATATTCCAATATGGTACACTTCCTTCAATAACTGCTGCTGGATAGCTATAACCATTTAATAAATCTCCATGAATCATTAAAGCTCCTATACAAGCTCCTAAATATGGATTACCACCAAATACCTTAGTAGCTGAGAATCCTAAGAATATTGGTAAGAATGCAAATCCTGTATTGGCAAATGTATTAATCATTTCTGCTAAATCTTTAAATTGTGGATGAGCCTCAATTAAAGATTGTCCTTCTATAAATAAACCTTGAGAAGTTAAAATATTATTTATACCCATCAATAATCCTGCAGCCACAAGAATTGGAAGTACCGGTACAAAAACATCTGCTAAAGATTTAATTAATCTTTGAACTGGATTTAGCTTTTTATCAGCTTCTTTCTTTAATTCTTCTTTACTTCCTTCAGATATATCTGCCATTTTAATTAATTCTTTATAAACTTCATTAACAACACCCGAACCTAAAATTATTTGGAATTGTCCTGAAGTATTAAAATTACCTTTTACTGCTGGCATTTCTTCAATTGCTTTAATGTTAATTTTCTTATCATCTTTAAGGACTAATCTTAATCTTGTAGCACAATGTGCAGCGCTAACTATATTTTCTTTTCCCCCTACATTTTCTAATATTTCTTTACTTATTTGATTGTAATTTTTACTCATGTCCATCTCCCCTTTGCGACAAAAGATTTTTATTGGTAATTATTTCATAAATTGAAACGTTTCATTTTTTCTATGTTTAAATATTAATACGTTTTCATCATTAAGTCAAGTATTTTTTTAAAAGAAGAATTTCCCAAAAAATTTTAATTCGGGAAATCTTTTTCTTAATATTTATTTAGTTGTATATCCTTTTATAAAACTTATTGGAAGAATTACCTTCTTTTCCACTGGTTTATCTTCAATTATATTTATTAATGCTTCCACTGATTTTTTAGCCATAAGTTCAATTGGTTGCCTTATGGTGGATATTTTAAATTCATCTTGGTTAAATGATCTACTTCCATCAAAACCAATGACTTGAACATCCTTTGGCACATTAACATTTATATTTTCCAGCCTTTTAATAAAATCCAATGCATGTCTATCAGTTACTGCAAAAACTCCATCTATCTTTATCTTTTCTTTAAAATTTTCCTCAATAAATTCATCTAGTAAAATTTCAAACTCATTGGCACTTCCTAGTAATTCACATATACTATAATTAATATTATTTTCTGTGCAATAGCTTATAAATCCTTCTTTTCTTTTTCTTGTGGCATTATCTATTTTCGATCCACGACCTATATAAGCTATATTTTTACAACCAGCTTCAATAAGCTTTTCTGCTGCTAATTTTCCACCTTGAAAGTTATCACTGGAAATATATGTTATATCCTTAGAGAAATATCTATCTATACTTACAAATGGTATTTTTTCTGAAACATATTCATCTATATTACTATAGGTTATTGCAATAATCCCATCCATCTTATTTTGTTTAGCCATAGATATATATTCTATTTCACTTTGCTGATTTTTTTCAGAATTACATAAAATCATCTTCATGCCTACTTCTCTTAGGCATTTCTCAATATTATAAGCTAATTCGCTGAAAAAAGGATGCCAAATTGTTGGTAAAATTACAGCTACAGTATTAGTTTTATTAATTTTTAAACCCCTAGCATAAACATTAGGCTCATACTTTAATTTTTTTATAGCCTCTTCTACTAAAACCTTTGTTTCTGATTTAACTGGTATATTGTTAATAACCTTAGAAACTGTACCTACTGCTACCCCTGCTTCTTTTGCAACATCTTTCATTGTGGCCATATTTACATACTCCCTTGTCTATCGTTTTATTACCAATTTTAATTATATTAATAAATAAAAAATCAGTAAATGCAATTTACACATTTACTGATTTTTTTAATTTTAGCCTAAGATTTTCTATGGTATCAATACTAAACTACTTTCTCTCTAATTGAGTAGCTTATATTTATTCTGCTATATACCTTATATAAGTAATAACCTAAAAGTCCACTAATGGTATTACAAAGTAAATCCATGGTATCAAAGGATCTACTTAAATTAGCAACTAAATATGACAAAACAACCTGGCTACATTCAATAAATAAAGATATTGCAAAGGCCATTGCTATAATTTGATTTATTTTAAAAGTAACATCCCTAAAATGATAGCAAATAAAAAATATAAATGGAGATAATAAAATTAAATTACCACCTACATTGGTAATTACCTCACTTATACCACCAATCCTATAAATACTGATAGTACTTTCCCAAGGTATTAAGTGAATTTTAGCTAATTTCCTTATGACGTTTTTACCCAAGGCTAAAGGTATTGGAAAATATACCACTGCAGCTAAAATAGTGATATATAAGCTAAAAATTAAATGCATAACCTTTTCTTTAATCTTATGGTCAAACTCTCTATATATTATTAATTTAACTAGCACTTTTAAATTTAAAAGTAAAATAATTGCTGACATTACTGAAATAAATTCTATTCTTGTTATAGTAAATATAATATCACCTTCTATTCATAACTATTATTATTTTATATTTACTAATTATATCCAAATATTTTCCATAAATTCACTTATAATAGCATATTTATTGATAATTATAATTATTAATATCAATACTGTGGTGATATTTTCACCAGTTTAATTCTTTATTTATTATTTCTTATCTTCATTCATTCTCTCATTAACATAGCTTTCAACAACAGTTCTGATTTCACTAAAATGCTTATTAGTACTATCTATCTTAGATTGAAACTTCATCATTTCATTTAAATACCCTTGCTTCACTGTAATTTTTATGCTTTCATCATATATTAGTCCAAATACCAATGAAATATGACCTACTCTATTATCTACTGCTGTCTTTTTTAAACTTCTTTTAATTTTATCTTTTCAATATTGCTATAATATTTTTCAACATATTCATTAAAAACTCTCTTTGCTTTTTCCTTATTTATTTTCATATTTTATTACCTTTTTATTTAATTATTTCCACAAACTTTCTGCTACAAACATTTTTAAATTAAAAAATAAGTACCTATCTTCAAAGGTACTTATTTGATATGTCATATTTATTCTTTTAATTCAAATCTTTTATGAAGCTTCCATGTGTTATCCTGCCACTTATATATGGAAATATTATTTAATAAAACATTATAATTACAATTGAATTGATTGATCCATTGCCACATTTCATCAAATACGAAAGAAACTTTTTTAGATGAAACTGTTACGTGAAATATTGCATTTTCACCTTCATGGCTTCCAAAGCTTATATAATTTACTTCTTTTATGGCCTTTACAAAACCTTTATGAAAATCTCTCATTTCCTTATTTTCAATAACATTCATATAAATAACTCTATTATCAAAATGTTCAAACCCCTTAATTTCATAAGGTATTGCTTTTTTGTCTTTAATATATTTTTCTATTGCCTCTTCTAATACTTCTATAGGCTCTTCCGTTTCAAAAGGTGCTTTTAAGGTAATATGTGCAGGTAACTTTGATGATTTAACCTTAAACTTTTCAAATGCTTCAGCACTAAGTTTTTTATTAAAAACTCCTGCTTCTCCATCCGCCACTGTCACAACAACATATCTCATACTCTATCTCCTTTTATTTTACTATTGACTAATAAAGTAGTTTACTTTATTATCTTTTCAAATTATATAATAATTAAAAAGAAAGTCTACACCTTTTGATGTAAACTTTTCTTTTATACTTATATTATTGTATTTTTGTATTTTTTAATTCTTCCAATCTATTTTGTAAATTAGAAGATTCACTTTCTAAATTACTAATATTCTTTTTTAAATTTTCTATTTGCGATTCTAAACTTGATTTCTCTGATTCTTTCTTATATACTTGTGCTTCTACGCTCTCTAAAGAAAATTTCATATTTTCTACCTCTTTTGAATTATCCCTTTTTCCAAAGTCTAAAAACATAAAACCTATAAGAAAAGTAATAATACAAAGTAATATACTCTTATTTCTGTAAGAGCTCATTTTATTTTCCTTTTTAAAATTATTTTCCATTGTATTTCCCCCTAATAACACTTAGAACATGGGTCTAAGCCTCTTGCTTCAGCACTTTCTCTTGTAACTTGTGAAACATATTTTGAATTCCCACAATTTCCATGACTATGGTATTTTGAACCTGTTTTTGTTATCCAAACCATAGATCCTATATTATCTTCATTTACCGTTGCCACATATCCATTTGATGAACTTGCATAATTTTGACTAGCTGCTAGCCTTTCCGCTTCTTCTCTGGCAGCTTGTTCAGCTGCTATTCTGGCTGCTTCTTCCTTAGCTGCTTGTTCTGCTGCTAGTCTTTCTCTTTCAGCCTTAGCTTTTTCTTCAGATGCTATTCTACTTTCTTCTGTGGCTATCTGAGTTTTTAAAGAACTTACTGTAGTAGTTAATGTTGTATGCTTGGTAGTTAATTCATCTTTAGTTGCAGTAAGCTTATGGATATGTTCTTCAAGCTCATTATATTCATTGTTACATTGGTTAACTTGCTCTGAAATTGCTGCAATTGCTTTAATATTATTATTATGTTCTTCTTTAGAAATATTTAATGTTGTACCAACACTTATCCCTAAAATTAAAGATAAAGCAGTTGCAATAGTCCTTTTCTTATTTTCCTTAACTGCTGTAACTATTTTTTCTTTAATAACCTCTTTCTTATTACTTTATCATAAAACTTCCTTTAATTTTTCTATAAAAGGTATATCTGCCGGTGCAAATTTAAAGTTTTCTACTTCAGATATACTTATCCATTTTGCTTCATCATGGACACTTAGCTTTATTTCTCCTGAAATCACTGTGGCAAAATACGCCATAAGCTTTACTGTTACATTAGGATATTCATAGATACTTGTCTCTATGTAATTACCTATTTCAGTTTCAATTTTTAATTCTTCCACCAGTTCTCTTTTTAGAGCTTCTTCTGGCGTTTCCCCTTGCTCTACTTTTCCACCTGGAAATTCCCACATTCCTTCAAGCTTTAACTTAGGCGCTCTTCTTGTTATTAAAAACTTATTATCCTTCACTATTACAGCAGCTACTACATCTATCATCACTTAATTCTCCTTTGTACTTTTAATTTATTATATATTATTTATTTCATAAGCAAAAGCCTCAGCAAATGCTGAGGCTCTATTTTCTAATGGCAATGTCCACCACAATGTTTGCAATCACAACCACATTGAATAGATTTACCTTGTTTCTTATCTTTTATCATTTTTCTAACAATTAAGCTTACTATTGCTAATAATGCAAGTCCTACTATAGCAGTTCCCATATGAATCCCTCCATATTATCAATTTAAGATTTACTCTGCCTTTAAATTTACAGTTAAGTTTTCGCTTTCCTTATATGGTCTAAAAAATAAATATAAAAAGATAACTATTACAATAAATGCTGCCACTGTACCTATACCAAATGTTCCTGCTGTAAATAACATACCTATTTGATAAACACATAATGATACGCAATAAGCTAGCACTGTCTGATAACCGATGGCAAACCAGAACCATTTAGCATTATTCATTTCTCTCTTAATAGCTCCCATTGCTGCAAAACATGGTGCACATAAAAGATTAAATATTAAGAATGAATATGCTGCAAGTGCAGTCATGCTAGCTGCAAGTGTTCCCCAAATTTCAACTCCATCTTCAGCAACTTCACCAAATCCATAAAGTATACCAAATGTTCCAACAACATTTTCTTTTGCAATAAGACCTGTAATTGCTGCCACTGCTGCTTTCCAATTTCCCCAGCCAAGTGGTTTGAATAGCGGTGCTAAAATACTTCCAATGGCTGCTAAAATACTGTCATTCATATCATCTACCATTCCAAATCCACCATTAGCAAAGCCAAAGTTTTGAGCAAACCAAATAAATATTGTAGAAAGTAAAATTATTGTTCCAGCTTTCTTAATAAATGACCATCCACGTTCCCACATACTTCTTAGAATATTTGAAACTGTTGGCATGTGGTATGCTGGTAATTCAATAACAAATGGTGCTGGATCTCCTGCAAACATCTTTGTTTTCTTTAATATAATTCCTGAACAAATAATTGCTGCTATTCCTACAAAATAAGCACTTGGTGCTACCCATGATGCTCCATTAAATAATGCTCCTGCAATTAAAGCAATAATTGGAAGCTTGGCACTACATGGAATAAATGTGGTGGTCATGATAGTCATTTTACGGTCTCTATCATTTTCGATAGTTCTTGAGGCCATTATTCCAGGAACTCCACATCCTGTTCCAATAAGCATTGGAATAAATGACTTTCCTGAAAGTCCAAACTTACGGAAAATTCTATCCATGATAAAGGCTATTCTTGCCATATATCCACAAGATTCAAGGAATGCTAAGAAAGCAAATAACACAAGCATTTGTGGTACAAACCCAAGTACTGCTCCCACACCGCTGATAATACCATCAACAAGAAGCCCTGATAGCCATGGAGCACAATTTATGGTATCTAAGCCATTTTGCGCTGCTGGAATAATCCACTGACCAAATAAAGTATCATTTGTCCAATCTGTTAAAATTGAACCTACTGTTGTAACGGAAACATAATAAACTATAAACATTACTGCTGCAAAAATAGGAAGTGCTAACCATCTATTTGTTACTATGGTATCAATCTTATCTGAAACAGTATGTCCACCTTTATTCTTTCTTACAAAACAATCTTCTATAATAGATGAAATATATACATACCTTTCATTGGTAATGATACTTTCTGCATCATCGTCCATTTCATCTTCACATCTCTTAATATCTGCCTCCACATGAGTAGCTATTTTTTCTGCTATTTTTAATTGTTCAATAACTTTTTCATCACGCTCAAATATCTTAATGGCATACCAACGTTGTTGCTCTTCTGGTAAATTATGAAGCACTGCTTCTTCAATATGTGCTAAGGCATGTTCAACGCATCCAGCAAATTTATGTTTTGGACTTTGAACCACTTTACTTTTAGCAACTTCCACAGCTTTATTGGCTGCTTCCATCACTCCCGTTCCCTTTAATGCTGAAATTTCAACTACTGTGCAGCCAAGTTCCTTAGCTAAATTCTTCGTATTCAGCTTATCTCCGTTCTTTGCAACAATATCCATCATATTTACCGCTACCACCACTGGAATACCTAGTTCCATAAGCTGAGTAGTTAAATATAAATTTCTTTCAAGGTTAGTTCCATCTATGATATTTAAAATTACATCTGGACGCTCTTGAATTAAATAATTTCTTGTTACTACCTCTTCTAAAGTATATGGAGATAAGGAATAAATACCTGGCAAATCCATTATTATGGTATCTTTACTTCCTTTTAATCTTCCTTCTTTCTTTTCTACCGTAACACCAGGCCAATTACCTACAAATTGATTTGAACCTGTAAGACCATTGAATAGTGTTGTCTTACCGCAATTAGGATTACCGGCTAAGGCAATTTTTATTGTCATTTTATCCATCACTTCTTTCTTCTATAATAATAGTTTTAAATCCTTTGTTATGCTAATTAATATCTAGAATCATTCTCATTGAATTTCTATAAAAATTATTCAACTTCAATGATTTCTGCATCTGCTTTACGAAGTGATAACTCATATCCTCTCACAGTAACTTCAATAGGATCTCCTAAAGGTGCTACCTTTCTTATATATATCTCTATCCCTTTTGTAATTCCCATATCCATAATACGTCTCTTTACTGGACCTACACCAACTATTTTTTTTACTTTTACAGTGTTTCCACATGCTATATCTCTTAAAGTTTTCATATTTACTCCTTTTATTTGCAAAATTTATACCATAATTTTATTAGCCATATCCTTACCAATGGCAACTCTTGAATCCTTAACTTCCACAATCATGTTGCCTTTTATTTCCGATATAACTGTAACTGCAGCTCCTACAACGAACCCTATATTACCTAAAAACTTTCTAACTTCTTCTTTTCCACCAACTCTTTTTATTATATTGGCTTCACCTTTCTTAACCATTGATAAAGGCATCCTCAATCATCCTCTTTCCTAATATTGATAATCATTTTCATTTACTATATTATTAGTATACATTCACTTCCATAACATGTCAATACATCATTTATTTTTTTTCTTACATATATTTAAATTTATATATTATTTTTCTAATCAAAAAAACACCTACAAGCTGCAAGTGTTTAAATGATAATCTTCTATTAATATTTTTATATGAAAAATGTTTTCTCCTAAAAATAAGTACTTGCAAAAAGCAAGTACTTAACTATATTCTAATTCATTAGAGCTATTACCATTTCCTCTATGTCAAATACATCATTTGTTTCAAAAAGTTCTGATAAGGCTTCTATATTTTCTTCTAAATGTTCAATGTCTTTAGAATATGTATGAGCTATATCTACCATGTCTTCATCAGTGAACTCATTATTTTCTATATATCTCACCACAGCCAGCTCTCTTATGATCATATAACTTACAAGAGCAGTCTTTATTTTTGCTAATATGTCATAATCAAATACAGCTTTCATAAAATATCTAAATACAAAGTAAACTAATATGTTTTCAAATTTATATAACTTATCCTTGTAATATTCTTCAAACTGCCTATGCTTTATTATGTATAATTCTTCATCTTCATCAGTTTGCCAAAAATATCTTAAGGCATCGTTAAGACCTAAAGGATCATCTGGAGTTATATGTTTTAAATCTTTAAAGACTTTGAAATACTCATGCATATCATCATACTTTGAACCTTCATTATCTCTATACTCTTCCAATTCATTTATAAGTTCTTCTAAAAATCCTTTATCTAGATATTTCTCTCTTACAGATTTTATTTCCTTAATTTCACTTTCATCTATTTTTTCTTGAATTTCATCAACAAATAAAAGTGCCACAACAGCTCTTTTTCTTAAATCAATAGTTCTATCCTGGATTATATCCATTACTATCTTTCTACTTTGAAGTAATTCTATAAAAAGCTGTGCATTTATATCATTATATGAACTTACAACTTCATTATTTTCACTTAATTCAAACTCTACTTTTTTTGAATTATTAAGCATTATTCTTGCTGCTTCTGGACATGAAAGTGATATTCCTACTTCTCTTAAAGAACCAAATTCTTCTGTGTATCTAGGATATTGCTGACATGTATAACAAAGGTTCTCCTCACCAATGTTTATATATATGTCACAAGTCTTTTCTTCATTTAAAAATGGACAATTATTACCTTTAAGGACAAATATATTTTCTCCTGCTTCATGAACTATTTCACTTCTTAATCTATCCCCAAATTCTCCTTGCACATTTTTATAACGATCATATGTAGCATCATCTATTACTATTCCCCAGCCTGCACAGCATGTATCTTCACATTTTGATGCTATACATTTAAAATCCTTAAAGTATTCTGGGACTCTAATTTTCATTTCTTATTCCTCGTTTATAATTTAATTATTTATTTTCACTTTTATATTCATTATAGAAGTTTATTAATATTTCATACTCTTCATCTGATAAGAATTTACTTTCATGTTTTTCATTAATTTCCACATCAGTAAAATTCAAAAATCTTACCTTATTCTTATATAATTCAATTAATCCTAATCTTACATTGTTATTTTCACTCATTTTTATTTCTCCTTTTCTTCTTATATTTTAAATCTTGCCATACCATATACAAATTCATTTGTTGCATCTAGTGGCTCATCATTAATCAATATAATATCACATTCTTGGCAAATATCATATAAAATACTCCCGATAAATGGATTTCTCACTACTACTTCCTTAGGTCTACCATTTTGCATTATAAAACCTATAAACATATTTAAAAGTATATTTTCTTCATCATCATGAGGATTCATTAACTGTTGCCCTAATACCATTCCATTATTATGTTCCATAATTAAAGCAATTTTAGCATTAATCTTTCTATGACTTTTTTCATCATTTATTGCAGTATTTAAATATACCATATCCATTTCTAACGAAATATCTACTTGTGGTTGCTTTTTCATTCTTTGCTTTAAAACTTCATCATTTATAACTAATAAGTAATATTCATTTTCATAAAATGGAAGTTTTGCTTTGGTATTAATATAATTACCATCCTCATCAAATTTACGTAATAGCATTTCACCTTGGTCAAAGTTTACCTTTATTTTTCCTTCCTTAAAATCACGTAAAATTATTACCAGTTCTTTTAGTACTTTAGAAAGTAAAATAGCTTCTTCTTTATTTATTTTATCTGGAACATATCCCTTTTTATATGATTCAAAATATATCCATTGGTTTTTACCTCTAAATTTATGTCCTACTTCCCTAATTATTTTTCTTTCGCCTTCTGTTAATTCATTTCTATCTCCTAAGAACATGCTAATACTATTTTGTTCAAACATAGCATATTCTGGTGGCATACCATATCTTTCACTTTCAATTATAAAAAGAAAATCCTTAAATCCTCTATAACCTACATATGCATTTACCCCGTAACATAAATCCCCATAACCTTGTACTACACAAAAGATTGGTTCTTCCATTTCTTTAAGTTTTATTGCTATAATATCTAAATTGCATAGACTTTTCCAAGGCTCTTCTGTTTTTACCGCCACAGCATTATCATATAGTTCTTGCCAAATATCCATTGTAATTCTTTCACTCATATAATTTCATCCTCTGATTTAAATATTATATTACTTCATTATAAACATATTAGTTATAAATGCTAGTTGTATTTAAATTTCTTTATAAAAAAGCAGTTATACTCTAAAGTACAACTGCTTTATTGGAGGCGCCACCCAGATTTGAACTGGGGAATAAAGGTTTTGCAGACCTCTGCCTTACCACTTGGCTATAGCGCCATTTTCTTCTTCAATAGTATTATATTAGATAGTTAGGCTTTTGTAAACAATTTTTTTGCTATATTTTATAAATTTCCTTCATTTAATTACTTTGATGAAAAAGTCATGCAAAATGATATAACCCATGCTATACATATAACTGCAGTTAATAAAATTAATAAAGGACTTTTCTTCATTGGAGGAAGCTCCTCTTTTCTCTCTTTGATAGAAATTGAATTTAAAGTAATGCTGCATATCATTATCATTATAAATCCTAATAAGACAAATCCCCATGAAATGATTCTTTCACAGTACATAAAATTTATAATTGTACTACATGCTACTAGGATTAATATTATTTTATAAATTATTCCTTTAATATCTTTCATAAAACATACACTCCCTATGATATACCATAAATATTATGAGTATGTTTATATTGTATACCTTTTTAAATTAATATAACATATTTCTAATAAATATTTATTCACTTTTACTTTTTATATGCATAATAAATGGGTATAAACTTAATAAAACAGCTTATTCCCCATTTATACAGTATTCAATTTCTTCTGCTGTCAAATTTCCTAAGTAAATATGATTTAAATACTTCTTTAATATATGGTAGCTTTTTTTAATTTCATCTATTGGTGTTGGTTGAAGATTCATTTTATATCTTGGAAAGTACCTGGAAAGATGTAAAGGGATATCTTTATTTAATGAACTTAAAAAAGTTGCTATTTCCATTAATGTTTCATCATCAGTATTTTCACATGGTATAAGCAATGTGGTAACTTCAATATGCTTTCCCATTTCATAAGCTATTTTAATGGTTTCTTTCACTGCTTCTAGTTCTCCAAAGCATAACTTCTTATAATACTCTTTTCCGCCTTTTAAATCTATATTTAATGCATCAACATAAGGCAATAACTTCTTTAAAGGCTCATTACAAATATAGCCATTGGTAACTAATACTACCTTGTGCTCTTTATTTCTTTCTTTAATCTTTCTAGCTACATCATAAACATATTCATACCATATGGATGGTTCATTATAAGTGAAGGCTAAACCAATATTATTTTCTATTTCCATAGATATCTCTGACATTTCTTCTGGTGGTATATACTTACTTTCAGCTCTATATTGAGAAATTGAATAGTTTTGACAAAATGAACATTTGAAATTACAACCAAAAGATCCTATTGAAAGTATCATGGTTCCTGGATAAAATTCATATAATGGCTTCTTTTCTATTGGATCCATGGAAAGAGAAGTTATTTCACCATAATTTATACTATATAACTTTATTGCCCCTTCTTCATCTTTCTTAACTTCTCTTACTCCACATACACCTTTATGTCCTTCACTTATTTTTTTACATCTATGGGGACAAAGATAACAATTTATTAATCCATCTTTTTCTTCATAAAACATCGCTTCCTTATTCATCATCTTCACATTCCTTAAATCTTTCTACTTTGAATCTTTCTAAAACATAATTATCACTTGGCCTTATATTACCTTTTTCCATGGCTATAGCTACTTGCTGTTCACTTGTATCTATTCCTTCCAGTTTAGGTAAAAGTAGTCCTCTTTTAGAGCCAGAAGAAACAATTACTCCATATTCCTTAGGATTAAGTTCTTCAAATGTAGTCTTTTCTGGTTCATGTAATAAATCAACTGAAATATCAATTTCCTTAAGTTCTTCTTGTGTTAATGGCGAAAATCTTGGATCATTAATGGCAGCACTTAATGAATTTCTTATTATTTCTTCAGCTATGGTATCTGTTACTGGTGCTATTGTTCCAATACAGCCCCTTAATTCTCCATTGATTTTCAAAGATACAAACACACCTTTTTTATCATTTAATAATTCCTCATCCTTAACATCATCTATTGTTAACAAGGTTCCCCTATCAAAATAGCTATTTAAATTTTTTCTGGCTAAAATGGTATATGGATTTCCTTCCTTCATTCTTCGTTGATTTTCCATTTCACTTTTTTGCAATAATTTATCATATAAATTTGTTTCTTTTCCCTTAAACTCCATTATTCCATAGCCAACACCTAAAGGTCCTTCATAACTTAATAACTCAGCTTTTGCTTCATTGGAATTAATTGCTCCTGCCAGTACGTATAAAGATCTTAATCCACATTGTCCACTTTCATTAACAAGAACCTTATCCATATTAAATAAGCCTTCTAATTTTCCACTTTGTAAAATACTGATAAGTTCTCTATCAAACTCTGCACCTAAAGGTGTATAAGGATAAGGACCATCCTTAGTAAGCCTATGAGATAAATCGCCTGAAGCTACCAATACTGCTCTTTCCTTACTATCTTCTACTGCTCTATTGATTACAGTACCAAACTTAGCAAGCTCTAATGGAGATAATAATCCATAAGTAATATGAACTAATTTATATTTGCCATACTTTTCAATAAAATATAAAGGAACCATGGCACCGTGATCCAACTCTAAATCAACGCCATAAACATATGCATTTTCTTTATTTAAAGCTGCTACATTTAAATTTTCCTCATCAGCATATTTAATTATTTTTCTGGTAAGATCTAAGTTAATATGATAATTAAATTTAACATTTGCAGCATTAAATTGAGCAAGGTTTCCTGAAATACTCCTTTCTGTAACCATTGCCATTGCATCTCTAAACATAGCACCATGAGGAGTTATTAATATTAAAGTATCTGGTTTTAAAGAAGCAATCCTTCTTGCAGCTTCATCACATGCTTTTACCGTATTATTTACTTCTACTTCTTTTCCCTTTCCTACTTCATGGACTATAATTGGTGGATGTGGCATTAAAAAATATCCTAACATTTTATATCACCTTCTTATTTTTGCTTATTTATAGTATATATAAGTAACGATTTTTTATGATAAAAACAAGCCATAGCAAAAATTTTTGCTATGGCTTATTTTTTTATTTATCTGTTTTTAATGATTACTGTGATAATCTTTCTTTTAAAGCTTGTACTGCATCTTCATTTATAGCAATTGCTTTACCTACTGTTCCACCAAGCTTTTCCCATACATAATTATGTACTTCTACAGCATTGCTAAAATCTAAATCATCCCACTTTAATAACTCTTTATATAAATAATCATCCTTACCCTTTAATAATGGTACTGTTTCATTTAAAAAGCCTTTATCTATTTCTATCTCTTCCCATATTTCATCATTTTCAGCAATAATTATTGTGTTAGCTCTTAAATGGACTTCATAATATAAATCTTCTATATTATACCCATTATCCACTTCTACTTCACTACTAGATACCTGCTGAAGTTGTGATGAAGTTTCTTTAGGTGAAGACTCTATAGAACTTTCATTTTCTTTACTGACAGCTACATTTTTACTTGAAGAACTTCCACCTAAAGTTAATTCAATGGCAAAGCTAACTCCTAAGACAACAGCCAAAATAGCAAGTACTATAGCTGTAGCCTTCAGTCTTTTATAAGGTTTATCTTCATTATCATATGTTCCATTATTACCATTTCTTTTTCCCCACATAATATACTTTATCTCCTTACTTGTTATTTTATGGTATATTATACATTATTTTACCAAAACCTTCAATGTGGTTAATATAAAAATACCTGCATAAAATGCAGGTATTTTGGCCCCTGAAAATTATTTATCCAATAACTTCAACTTTAGTAACTTCATCTATATAAGTAAGTTCTGATAAAATATCATTAATATCTACTTCATCATCTACATTAAGCTTTAAGATTATTTTTGCTTTATCAATAGATACCTTTTTTGTCTCTATTGATATTATGCAAACTCCAGCAATTTTTAAGCCATCTCTTACCTTTTCCATGGACACTACTGTATCACCTGTTAAATCAAGTTCAATAAAAACATGAGAGTTTCTTTTTATTGACTTTATTTTTTTTAATCTAAAGATATCTGTTAAGAAAATATAGGATGCTATAGTTATTATAACAGCCCCTAAATATACCCCTGATCCTACAGCTAATCCTATACAAGCTGCAAGGCATATTGATGCTGCAGTAGTTAATCCTTTTACACTTCTTTTATCCTTAAGGATAGTACCTGCACCAAGAAAACCTATGCCTGATATATATTGTCCTGCCAATCTAAATAGATCATTATTTCCTCCATTAATGCGATAATATTCTAGGGATGTAATTTGAATTAAAAGACCAACCATCCCTACAAGCACATGGGTTCTTATTCCTACAACCATACCTTTCTTTTCACGATTATAACCAATTGCTCCTACAAGAACTATGCAAAGTAAAGTCTTAAAAATAATTTCTAAAATAACCTTTATATTTACGCTTCCTATAATTTCTTTTAACATCTTCCTTCCCCCTTTTTCTTAAGACCTTAACTTTGTACTCTTATTATCTGGAGAGATTATTTATAGTATAAATCAAAAGGAGTAGATTTTGTTCTACTCCTTTTTCTATCTATGATTTTAATTATTTTCAAGTATTAAACATTAACAATATTTATATAAATTTAATTATCATCTCCCTTACAGTAGATTAGATAATTGGATCATCTCCCTCTGGGCTGCTTCATAGTTATTCATATCACTATGGTGCCAATAAACTATTGCTTCTTCACGGACAATATTAAGGTTTGAGCATTCCTCCTTTCCCTTAGTCTTAATAAAAGACTCTATATCATTTGATATTATCATCGCCAAGCATCCCTCCCTTTTCACACATATATGGTTAAGTTTTTATAGACAAAAAGGAGTCACAAAACATCTTTTGTGACTCCTTTGTCTTATCTATATTAATATTATACTATGGCAAATAACCATTGTAAATATTTCCCACTAACTTTTTTAGAAATTTTATTCACTTTCATACTTAAAACTTTTTTCTCTTTTATAATAAGTATAAGCTAATGGTATTACTGCTGCAAACCAAGCAACAGGATCTGCAAGACATATTCCCATAAATTCTAAAACTTTAGGTAAGGTAAAAGCTACTACAGCTCTAGCAACAAGTTCATAAACTCCAGCCATCATTGGAATAAATGAATCTCCTATTCCTTGAAGTGCATTTCTATAAACAAATATTAACCCTAATGGAATGAAGAAAATTGCTGAAATATTTAAAACTTGCTGTGCATAAGATAATATTTCTGCATCTGGATTGCTAACAAAAATCATTACAAAATATTTTCCTAAGAAAATAAGTACCATGGCAGAAATCAAGCTTGTAATTATAGAAATTTGTACGCACTTCTTAACTCCTAATTTAATACGGTCATATCTTTTTGCTCCTATATTTTGTCCACAATATGTTGCCATTGTTACACCTAAAGTAGTAGCTGGTTGCATAACTAACTGTAATACTTTTGAAGCAGCTGCATAAGATGCAATTACTGTAGATCCAAATATATTTATAGCACTTTGTACAGTCATTATTCCTATGGCTGTTATGGAAAATTGAAGTGCCATAGGTATACCAACTTTTAAATGTTTTCTATAATACTTTTTCTTAACTTTAAAATCTTCTTTTTTAAGTCTTAATATTTTATATTTCTTATAAGTATAAATTACACATAAAAGCGCTGAAACCCCTTGAGATATTACTGTTGCATAAGCCGCTCCTGCAACTCCCATTTTGAAGTTTATAATAAGTACTAAATCTAAAATTATGTTAAGTACTGAAGATACTATAAGAAAATATAAAGGCGTTTTGCTATCGCCTAAAGCTCTTAATATGGCAGCCATCATATTATAGAATATAATAGCTACATTTCCAGCATATAAAATAATTATGTATGTTGACGCATCCTTCATTATATTAGAAGGAGTGTTCATAAGAGCTAAAAGAGGCTTTGCTGAAATTACGCTTATGAAAGTCACAATTATAGTGGCTATTATTGATAAAGTAATTGAACTTGCAACAGCTTTCTTTACTCCTGCTTCATCTTTAGCACCATACTTTTGAGAAATAAGTACTGCAAATCCGCTTGTAAGCCCCATTACAAATCCATTTACTAAAAACACCATGGAACTTGTTGTTCCTACTGCTGCTAATGCTTCAACTCCTACAAATCTTCCAACAATAATTGTATCAACCATACTATAAAACTGCTGAAATATATTTCCTATTAAAAGCGGAATTGAAAATAGCAATATCAGTTTCACTGGATTGCCTGTTGTCATATCGTTTGTCATTGATTCATCTCCTTTTTATTTTTTCACCAGCATATATAATAACACATTTTTCTACATTGCAAAATAAAATAAATCCGCAGATACGCAAAGCTACATACTTTGTTACATCTACGGATTATAAACACAGTTTCCCCAAGAATAGTGAATAAAATCGACTCCCTGTATAAAAAGCAAATAAACTTTTTACTATTATTTACATTTATAATATACTCTTTACCTTAAATATTGTCAATATAATTTTAGATAAAAAAGGAACATCTTCTAAAAAAAGAAAATGTTCCATAGTAATATTTTAAGCTGTCCTTTTATTATTAATCTCTTCTATTATTCCCCAGGCAATTGAAAGCCATAAATTGATTCCAAAGATAGCACCAAAACTTCCATATAAATATAATTTTTTAAAGAAATCTCCGGCAAAACCATTAAACATAATGTGTATTTCCTTTGGCTCCATTATTGCTATTTGTTCCATAGTGACCTGCTTTAAATTTACAGCTTTTAAAAGTTCACTAGTATTGTTAAATGTAACATTTAATACAGCTTCAATAACTCTACAGATGACATCATCCTTTGTATCCTCTTTAATAAAGTTCACACCGTCATTAATTATCTCTTCATAAATTACATTGATTATTTCTCTATTAGTATCATTGAAGCTTTTATTATTAAATGCAGTTTCAATATAAGCTTTCATACACTCTATAGAATATTCTTTATCAATAAAATCATTTAATGATGCTTTTCTAACTACCTCTTCATAAAATTCATTTGCTATTTTTTCAAGGGTTATTGCAAACTGCTCATTATTAACAACTATATTCAATATTCCTTTAGTACACCTTACTATATCTTCTCTTTTTACTGCTAGCATTACTTTATTTATAGCTGTTTCTTGTATATGCTGTATAAATTCTTCATCTATTATCTTATCTGTGCACTTAATTATTTCATCTATATTATTTACTAAATTATCTCTACTGACCTCTATAACAAGCTTTAACTGGTTACTAAATTTATGACAGATATCTTTTAATGAAGTCAAATCTGTGAAAGATAGAAACTCCTTAAGATTTTCATTTAATATTATGTTAATAGCCTCATCAATAACATCTTCAATATTTTCTTTTACATACTGAGATTTATTAAGGCTTATATATATACTATCTAGTACTTTACTACAATTAATTTCTTTTGCTTTAAGCTGTAAACTCTTTATTGGTGTAGGATAAACAGAATATGATAATGTATTTTGAACTATTGACGTAATTTCTAAATATTTATTATCTAAAAATATAGGCACTTTAATATCTATTATTGTATCTACACATCTGTCAACAATATCATCCCCACCAAACATCATATATGCTCCTCTTTCAAGGAAATTAAGTCCTGATTTGATTTGGTTTCTTACCTTTTCACTAAAATTATTTCTATTGGCTTTTAAATAGTTTTCCCCTTTGCTAATAACATATCTACTTAACTTAGGTATATTACTATCAATATATGCTGCTAGCTTTCCACCAAATACATTGCCAATGGTATTATCACCATCAATTTCTTTTTGTAAAAACCCTGAAATTTCATTTTCAAAATAGCTTTCACTTTCATTAAATATCCATAACATTGATTTATCTTTAATATATTTTCTTAAATTTTCACTTTTTTCTTTAGAGATAATTTCACATAAAGGCTTATTAATGATAGTTTGATATTTATCCTCACCTTTAAGGATTATCTTTTTAATATTTTCTTCATTTAATATGTCTTTACTCTTATTTAGTAAAACGTCCTTTAAGCTACTATTCACATCTGTTCTTATTTTAATAAACTGCTCTTCTTTCATAAACTCTTTACACTTTTTATCAGTTTTTATTTTATCTTCAAGATAATCTGCTGTTTTCTCTGCAAAAATTAATGATAGCTTTCTAGTATCAAGGATGATTTTAGATATAGTTCTTGGCTTTACAATTTTTTCAACACTTACATTTCCTATACCTTCCACTGCTCTTTCTGCTATCTTCGCTTTATTATTTTCTATATTTTTTTTCATTCCATTATATAAAAAGTCTACTATGGTTTCTTTCTTTTCTTTTATTGAATCCATTATTACTTTATAGTTACTTTCAGATATACTGCTGATAAGATATCCCTTAAACATATCTTTTTTAGAACTTAATAGCATTTTTACTCTTTCACCATTTAACAGTTCTTCATCAATAACATAACCTATACCTCTTGCCATGGTATCCTTATGTGCTGGAATATATCCCAAAGAAAATTTCCTTAAGAATGGTATTTTAGCTAAGAACTTATTTCTCTTATATGGATAAAATAACATTTTTAAAGCTATAACATTGGTGCCTACGCCTATCATAGCCATAATAATACAAGATATCACTGTAGAACCTATACTACTTGAAAATCCACTTATAGAAGCATTTCCATAAAATAACCCATAAATACATCCAACAATAAGCCCTAAAATACCTCCAAATACTGATAATGGCTTAAGTTCATTTCCCATAAATGCTTGAGCAAGATCACATATTTCCTCTTCATTAAACTTTATCAAATTATCATAGATAATATTCTTTATATTGCCATTAAGCATTTCTTCAATATTGTTATCTATATACTTATATAACTTATCCTTTGAAGTTTCTATTAATTTTTCTTTATTGCATATATAATCTATAAATTCATCTAAAGTATTTTCAGAATATTTACTTATGATTTCTTTTTCAAGATTTACCACAAGTTTTACCATGAAATTTTCTAATTTGTCTTTTTCATTATCTAGCACCTTAATTAAATCTATTTCAGCTACCTTACTTATTATTCTTGTATTAATAGGCTCTAGTATTTCTCTTTTATTATTCTGTAGCAGCTGTAATAATGAGCTATCTACATTCTTTAAAAACTTAGTAAATTTCTCTTCTGGCAGAAGCTTTTCCATTGGAGTATGAATTACTTCCTCAATTTTATTATTAATACTATTAATAACTCTTGGCTGTAAGTAGCTTAATATTTCTTTTCTTTCTTTATAAATCAATAAGAAAAGCTCTTCTTTCACATTTCTTTTTAATAAATTAACACTTTCTTCTGTAATGAAAGAACTTATTTTTTTAGAAAATATTGATTCAACTAATAGGTTTAATATTTTTTCACCATGTATATTAATCTTTTCAATAATCAGTTTACTTAATGCAGTTATTTTATCTGAACTTATGATATTTGCTTCTTCAAGCTTAACTATTATATCTTTTACCTTATTACTCTCTAAATAAGTTATTATACCTTCTGATATCTTCTTTACTGATTCTTCATTAATTTCATATGAATCTATATAAGAAATAATTTTATCTACCACACTGGCTTTTTCTGATATATCACTAAAAAGACTATCTCTAACTTTTTGTACTATTATCCTTTTGATACTTCCATTCATGCCTTCAATGGATTCATCTATAGAGTCTTCAATTATCTTATTAACTTCATTTTTATTAAATCTAATCCACTCTGATATGCTTGGTATAGCTTTGATGGTCATTTCTTCAATAAACTTTGAAAGATTAATGGATGATTCTTCTGGCAATAACTCATACAATGTAAAATCTAGATCTTTTGCTATTTTTATTAACTGACTTAAAATAGTATTTACGCTATGAGCACCCTTATCTGAATTTATAAGTGCAGATCCTTTTGCAAATAAAGCTGAAGATATTTCTTTTTTTTCTTCTGCAGAAAAATAATCATTTAATGTATTAGATCCTATTGACTTAAATAAATTATTTATTATTTCATCTATATTAATGACATCATATATCTTTCCCATCATATTTGATAATTTTTCTTTATCAGTTAATATCTTTTCTAATGAATTGATTATAAATTCTTCTATATTGGCTTTTATCTTTCTTTCCGTAGCTTCATCAATGATATCTTTTATTATCAAACTATTATTTTGATGATAAATATCTGTTAATAAAACAGAAATCTTATGCTCTGACTTTATGTATTTAAAAGCTTCTTCATAAACAATATCTGTTATATAAGATATATGCTTTGCTGATAAAATTTCTGTAATTTTTACATTGTCTACTATATTTTTTAATAGCTTATCTGATACAAGTTTCATTTTAACTTCTGTAAATTCTAAGATACTTTCTTTGCTTTCTTCAAATGATGAAATATCTTTTATTTTCACATCATTAAATACTTCTTTAAGACCGCTATTCCAAAACTCTTCTACAGTTATGTCTAACTGCTTCTTAAATTCTTCTCCATGTATATGCTCCTTTAATGTCTTTCCATTAATAATATCTTTTTCCACTAAAGTACTTATTTCATCTATAAATTTTTCTTTATTTTTCTTAACTACTCCTCCTAGCTTTAATGGTGTGTATTCCTTAAAAAGCATATTTACAGCATACTTATTAGTAATATATCCTGCCACTCCCCCTGAAATACTTTGAAGTATTAAAAATAATGGGTTTATCAATGTTTTTCTCTCCTTTTATTACTGTTAATTACTATATTATACTACAAAGAAAATTTATCCACAAAATTATTAATCGTTTTCCATTTTATGGTATAATATTCATATACTTTATTTTATGAGGTGAGTTATGGATAAAATTAAATTTAATGGTTTAAGCGAAATTAACAAAGTAAATTGTATTTTAGAATTAAGCAAGAAAAATAGCTTAAATGAAATCAGTACTCTTTTAGGCATAAAGAAAAATTCTATTAAGTCTCTTATGGAAAAATATAATTACACTTTCAATGGAAAAAACTTTTTAAAATATAAGGAAGTATCCAAATCTACAAAAACTTGCATCCCTGAAACTTCTGCTCCAACTGATAGATTATATGCCTTAGAAATGAGAATATTTGAATTAGAAACAATTGTTAGAAACATTAATTATGATTTACAAAATCACAAACAAAATCATCAAAATAATGGTAACGCATTACAAGAAACTTTTTCACTTCAGGATAGAATAGTTTTGAAAGATTCTGTAATGGATACCTTAAATACTTTTTTAAAAAATCATCCTGAATTAAATAAAGATGATGTTATAAATAAAGCAATTTCAGAGTATATAGAAAACTATAGCAGATTAGTTATCTATAATAAAAAAGACAATAAATAGATTGATTTTTTCATTCTATTTACTGTCTTTTTTTATTTATTATTTTTCGCTATATTTATTAATCATCTCATTTTTTAAATTCCAAAGATCAGGTGATAAATCTACATAATACTCCTGTGGATTAGTAAATCTCTTTTGTTCATCCCATAAACTATTTACACTTTCTCTACAATGAGCTTTAATGTCTAATACAGCTGGACTTTCATAAACACATTCCCCATTTAAAAATACAGGAACTTGAAGCTTTTTAGCATAGAAATTAGTTACAAGCTTCTTCTTCCAAGTATGAACTGGATCAAATATTTCATATTCTTTGCTATCATCTATTACTTCATGAGCTAAAGTAATAACATCTGCAATTGCTTTATTGCTTTCTCTATCAAATAATCTCCATACTTGCTTGTATCCAGGATTAGTTACCTTTTCTACATTTTCTGAAAGTTTAATTCTAGGTACTATTTCACCATTTTCTTCCACAGCCATCAGCTTATAAACTCCACCAAATACTGGTTCTGATTTAGCTGTAATAAGTCTTTCACCAACTCCATAAATATCAATCTTAGCATCTTGACTTACAAGATCTCTTATAATAAATTCATCTAAGCTATTGGAAGCAATTATCTTACAATCTCTTAATCCATTTTCATCAAGCATTTTTCTTGCTTTCTTTGATAAATATGATAAATCTCCACTATCAAGTCTAATTCCTTTTAATCTTTTTCCCATTGGTTCTAATACTTCTTTAGCTATTCTTATGGCATTAGGAATTCCTGACTTAAGAACGCTGTATGTATCAACAAGAAGCATACAGTTATCTGGATAAGTTTTTGCATAAGCTTCAAATGCCTTATATTCATCTCCAAAGAATTGAACCCATGAGTGAGCCATTGTCCCTACTATATCTACACCAAAGTCTTTTCCTGTTATAGTAGTTGCTGTTGCATAAACGCCTCCGATTATAGCTGCTCTGGCACCTAATATGGCTGCATCTGCACCTTGACCTCTTCTTGCTCCAAGATCCATTACCACTCTGCCATTAGCTGCTGTAACAACTCTATTAGCTTTAGTAGCTATAAGACTTTGATGATTTATTGATAATAATAGCATTGTTTCAATAAACTGAGCTTCCATTACCTTTGCTCTTACTGTAACAATTGGTTCATTAGGAAATACTACAGTTCCTTCTGGAATTGCATAAATATCTCCGCTAAACTTGAAATCTCCTAAATATTTTAAAAACTCTTCATTAAATATCTTTTTTCCTCTTAAATATTCAATATCATCCTCTGAAAAGCTTAAGTTCTTAATATACTCTATAAACTGCTGCAAGCCTGCTGTAATTGAAAAACTTGCTCCATCAGGATTTTTTCTAAAGAACATATCACAGTATACCACTGAATCAGCATATCCGTTTTCATAATATCCATTAGACATTGTTAGTTCGTAGAAATCCACTAACATACTTAAATTTCTTTCGTTTTTTAAATCCATACTCTTCATCCTTTTTCCTTATATAAAAGGGAATTCACCTCCATCAGCAGATAATATGGCTAACTTTTATTTATATTAACATATTATTATTATTTACATAACTAGTCAATGTCTGAGTAAATTTATTTTTCTAACATTTTAGTAAACTTTGCTATATATCCAATATTCATCACATTCATTTTTAAATATAAATTCACTTGCTTTTACTTTTCCATTTTTCTTATGATTATATAATACTTGTCCATCATTTCCATAGTTCTCATTATCCATATTAGGGTCCATTATTTTAAAATAATTCTCCCCATCAATTTCTTCTACGCCATATATAACTATATAATGACCTTCTTTTGTAAAGTGACCTGGTTTCATTATGGCAATAGCCATGTGCTTTCCATCACTTAGCAATTCCTTTAAAACTTCTGTTTCTTCTCCACTAACTCTTGTAAGCCCAAGCTTGTATTTTTCTTCATTAATTATATCACTAAAAAATTGTCTTTTGGTGTATCCTTCACAGTATCCATTTTCAATAGAGTAATTAGCAAGTTCTACTGGATCTATGGTCCTATCTTTTAAGGTTGAAAGCACCATGGCCATAGCTATTACCCCACATCCCGATGTCCCAATTGTACTTTCTTCAGTATCATAAGGTATTTCAGCCCACTTTGAATCTTCTTGGTTATAATAAACTTTAACTCCCAAATATGTATTTCTTTGTTTCATCATAAAAGCCAATCCTACAAATGAAAATACCATCATTACTGAACATATTTTTAATTTTAATTTCAACTTATTTCTTTTTCTACTCATCTTTCTCACCTAATTCTTTTCTTTTGTTTAATATATTCTAGCACAGCCATGAAAGAATAAATATACTCTTAAGATATTTTTAATAAATAGAAAATATTCTTATGTAAAGTAGGCATTATGCCTCTTTACACCAGCTTGATGATATTCTTGCATCATTGATATATCCAAGATAGCTATGTGCTACTTTCACATTCATTCCATCAAATTCTTCAATTTGACTTTCTGTAAGTTTTTCCACTCTTTCGTCACTACCTAAATATACATCCTTGCTAAAAATATAATTTTTTCCACTGTCTTTTTTAAATATCATTACCCTTCACCCCATAATCATTTTATAGTTTTTTCTCACAAAATTATTATATATTATTTTACTTAAAATCCCTTTTTTGTTTTAATTTTCAGTTTTATGAATAAAATTATTCATTTGTGCATAATTTTATTCATACGTGCATAATTTTATTCATCCTTTGCTTTATATTATATAAATAGAAATCATATTAACTATGATTTCTATTTATTTTATACTGCATAACTAGTATTGGATAATGGATGCTTTCGAATATATAGCTTTCTCTTTTTTTCATATTCTTCTTTTGATATCGTATCTTTTCTTGAATCATGAATTGTATAATCATATCCTTTGTTATTCACATCATACCATTTCAATACTTCTCTAAAACTTTTGCCATCTCTTTGACTTTTAAGAAAGATACCACTACCACGTCCTATATTGTCTAGTGTCCATGTATTGCACCTTATTTCATTTAACATTGTCTTATTATAAGGGAACTGAACATATGCATGGGTATTGTTCATATACATTCTACAGATTGTGGTATCATCATCAAACTTTATTAACAAAATGTCATTTCTCAATCTTTCTTCTCTTATACCTATTTTAAAATAGTCATTTTTTAAATATAAAAATTTAAAGTCTTTTATTTTCTTTTCCTGCCCCATAATAAATCCCCCTTATAACATATATTTATGCAGGAAAGAAATTTTGTTTATATATTTTGTAACTATTTTTATATTTTATATAATATTAATTAATAGTTAAAATTTTATAAAAAAAGAACAGATGTTACTCTGTTCTTTAAAAATATTATTTATTCATTTTTTCATAAACTTTATCTATTACAGCTTTTCTTTCTTCACCTATAACACTGATTAGCTTAGATGGCATAAAACCATTTTTATATACTCTATCTTCATTTCTTTCTATCATAGCTATGATAGTTTCTTCAAATTTCTCTTCAGTTATCATATCTTCTAAATAAGTATCCACTAAATCTTTTATTTTTGAAGCTAATTCTTTTGGATTTCTATATACTGCTCTCATGCTTTTCTCCTTAAACATAAAGTAAAATTTATTAAACATAATGATTTTACTTTAAATTTTAAGTTAATGCAATGAAAAATATTGACTTTTACTTGTTTAAACATATATAACTTATATTGTTAATCAACTTATTAGTTTCAGTTTTATTGATTAATAAATATTTTTTTGGTATTATATGTATATATTTATAAAATGAGGTTGTAAAATGTTAAAAAACTTATATTATCAGATTTTTGATAGAAAAAAATTTTTTTCATCTTCAAATGATTTTAAAGAATTTGAAAATTATAGAATAGGAATTAATACTTCTAGAACAAATATTTGTATTACTTTACTTTTTCCTTTGATGCTTTTTTTATCTTGTTTTAGCGTTTTATTTTATAATAGATTTAAAAGCAATTACTTACATAAAAAAACAATATTCTTTCTTCATATTTTTTTATGTATAATTTGTGTATTGTGGTGTATTTATTATAAACTATTATATAATAATTTAAAATTTATTTATAATCGCATTATTTATTGGACTTTTATCAATTTAATAATATGTGCCACTACTTTAATAGGACTATATAATCCTAATAATTATTCTGAAATATCAGCATATATTATGATTATATTTATTGCTTGTGCCATATTCTATATTCCTCCTGCTACAAGCATACCAACCTTTGGAATATCCTATTTAATTACTATTTTATTTATTTTTTATAATAATTCTATGCCACTTAATATAAAAATATCAGCCTTTATAAGCTGTACTATAGGATTATTATTTTCATTAGTTATCTCATATAATCTATACCTTCATTTTTTTAATAATTATAAAAGAAATTTAGAGTTACTGAGAACTAATAAAAGGCTTGAAGAATTAGAAAGCAGTAAAAGTCTATATTTTACTAATTTTTCTCACGAATTGAAAACACCTTTAAATATAATTTACTCAGCACAGCAAATGCTTAAGCTTATGATTGAAAAAAAAAATATTAATAATACTAACTACATAAAATATTTAAATATAATTAAGCATAATACAAATACCTTAACTAAACTTATTGAAAACCTAATTGATATAAGTAAACTAGAAACCTGTTGCTTTAAGATTAATTTAGTAAATGAAGATATTGTTAAAGTTGTTGAAAATATCAGCTTATCAGCTGTTTCATATGTAAAAGATAATGGATTATCCCTTACCTTCGATACTGATTGTGAAGAAAAAATAATTACTTTCGATCCTGATTTAATGGAAAGAGTCATTTTAAATCTTTTATCCAATGCCATTAAATTTACACCTAAAGGTGGTAATATATTAGTTACCATTAGCACAACTAATGAATATATTTACATTTCAGTAAAAGATAACGGCATAGGAATTCCTGAAAACATGTTAGATTCAATTTTCAATCGCTTTACTCAGGTGGAAGGACAATCAATGAATAAACACGGAAGTGGTATTGGATTGGCTCTTGTGAAATCTTTAATAGAACTTCACGAAGGAACAATCACCGTAAGTAGTAAGGTTAATGAAGGTAGTACTTTTACTTTTACTCTACCTAATAAAAGAACAGATAATACAATTAACAATAATTTCGAAACATCTAAAAGTGAAAGAATTGACTTTGAATTTTCAGATATTAAAAAATAGCAAAAAAGCTTTGATTTTGGTCAAAGCTTTTTTAGGAATAAATTCCACTTTATGGTTATATATCATTTAAAATTTCCAATAATTTCTTATAATAAATATAGTTTAAATGGTCTATATAACCTTCCATACTCTCTAAATACATATTTTCTTCAATAAATGATGCAACAAAATACATTTCTTCTTTTTCTTTTAAATTAACTATACTCTTTACTGATGATTTAGGTAAATTTTTATCTATTGTATTTTCAATAATACTCTTATTATTAAATACTGAACAAATTTGCTCTTTTAATTCATCCTTTTTAGGAGCAATTTTAAATTTATTGCAATCAATATTATATTCTGTCAGCATAAAATTATAAAAACTCTTTATCTTCCATATTGATTTAAGCCATTGATTCTCTTCATACTTTTCAATATTACGTAACTCACTGATAAAAATCTTCTTTTTATTTTCTTCCATTTCATTCTTCTTAAATATGTTTATCTGCCTATAAAACCACTTGATTATTTTTTCTTCTTCTAAAGATAGTCCTTCAAATTGATAAATAGGTAAATAATAGTTCTCATTAATAATATCATAATATAATATTTTACTATGATATTGGGTCTCTAATATATTATGATAAGCCTTTAAGTTATCCTTCCATCTCTCTAGCCTCAAATCCCATTTAAAATCTATAGCTTCCAAACATTGAACAAATTCCTCATTAAGAACTTGTTTATTATATAAACTTCTTTGTAAAGTACACCACTTATAAAGTCTCTCATTTGTTTTATCCTTAGGCACTTCAACATGTCCATTTACTTCATAGAATTTTACTAAATTATTAAAGTTATCATACCAGTTATAAGTAATCTTTTTTTCAATATTTCTAAATTTGCTTATTACATCTTCATGTTCTTCATATAAGGCAAAATTAATTCTCTCTTCACATAATCCTAAAGAAACTCTATATTTATTATTTTCTTCCACACTTTTCATTAAATCATGTTTAAAATTAATCAACTCCAAATTATCAATATTATCTACAAAATCAAATATTATTGGGTGATTATCCACATTTTCACTAGTGAGGCATCTCCCTAACTGCTGATAGTAAACCACTGGCGATCTAGTATTTCTAAGCATCATTATGCCACTGATATTTTTTAAGTGAAGACCTTCGTTTAATTTACTTATAGCAAATAATAGTTTTATTTCATCTTTATTATTATCTTGTTGAAAATCATTTATTTCTCTATTTATGTTATTACTTTGAGATGTTATGATATAACTCTTAATTTTGTTACAAGTAGGAAATGCTTTTTTAAACCATTCCTTTACCATTGGTATCATTTTTGTTAAATGGACATTATTTTCACAAAATACAATAAACTTAATATTAGCCCCATAAGTGAGATGCTTTCTTATTATATCTGAAATATTATTTTCCTTTTGCCATATCTTCTTATAATCTTCAAGTTCTTTCATGTATCTTTTTTTATCTTCTTTAGTAAGGATTTGTTCCTCCATTTGATCCATACGCTTCTTTATTTCTTTGTCAAGATTATAAATTGCTGAAACATAAACAGGATTAGGTAATACTTTTCTTACAATGGCATCAGAAAGACTAAGTGGCGTAGCACAATTTCCTTCTAAAAGTTCTTCTACCATATCTCTATTATTATCTAAAAATCTTATAGGAGTAGCTGAAAAACCTATGATTGCTGCTTCCTTATTTGTCTCAATGATTTTCTTCACTGCCTTACCCCAAGTTTCAGCTCCAGCTCTATGTAATTCATCTAATAATATTAAATCTACATTTATATCATTTAATTTACCACTTCTCTCCATAGCTGCTAGCTTGCTATAGGTATAAAACTTGCAACTTTTAACACACCACGGAGCTATATTTTTAAGCTGAGTTATAATTTCTTTACTAGGTGCTATAAGAATAGATTTTCTACCTAAATAATCAAATAGCATTTGCAATATAATAAAACTTTTCCCTGTACCTGTTGCATTGGAAACAGCAACTCTCTTTTCACTTTCTAAGATAGCTTTTACTTCTTTGTATGTATATCTATTATGGGGCTTTAAGTCTGGCAAAACTATGTCTCTATTTTGCTCTTCACTATAATTGTCTATTAACACTTGTACAAATTTAAAATTTTCTAAAGACATATTTGTCTTATTAAAAATTCTTATACTTTCTATATAGCCATTTAATGATATAATCATAAATTGCCTGCATTTATATTCCTCACTGGCTTTTTCTTCAAACTTTTTCAATTCGGCAATTATATCACTATTATTTAATGGATTAATATAATTCTTAGCCTGTACAATCCATACTATCTTATTAGGATTATCAGGATAAGATAAAAGTATATCTGCTCCTCCATCAAAAGCTCCCCCTTTTATGGTAGCTATAAATCCATTTCCTTCAAAAAGCATGGCTAAAAACTCTTCAAAAAGCTTACCTTTTATATATTTATCAGCTTCTTCTAAAAGTTTTTTTATTTTTCTATAGTCTTTATGTATAACTAATTTTTTTAATTGCTCTAATAATTCTTTCATAGTTTATTTACTCATCTCTTGTTATTTTTTTCGATAAATAAATTCTATCAAATAGATAAAAAAAAAGAAACTCAAATCATTGAGTTTCCTCTTAAATGGTACTAATTCATCATTAACTAAATAAGTCCTTCGATTATTCCACCACCAACAACCATGTTTCCTTGATAGAACACTACTGACTGTCCTTTAGTTATTGCTCTTTGTTTTTCCTTGAAACTAACTTTAACTCTACCATTTTCCATTGGTGATATAACAGCCTCAGCTGGTCTTCCTGAGTATCTAACTTTAGCTTCTACAGTAATTTCACCTTCTAATTTATCAAAAGGAATAAAGTTTACATCTTTAGCAACTAAATCTGTCTTAAATATATCAGTTTCAGGTCCTAAAACTACTTCATTGGTCATTGGATTGATATCTGTAACGAATACAGGTCTTCCAAGAGCTATTCCTAGACCTTTTCTTTGACCTATAGTGTAGTAAACTATCCCTTTATGTTGTCCTAAAACATTACCATTCTTATCTACAAAGTTTCCTGGAACTACCTCTAAAGGTCTAGCTTCTTTAATATATCTTCCATGATCATTATCTGGTATAAAACATATTTCTTCACTATCTTTTTTATTATATACAGATAATCCAATTTCCTTAGCTATTTCTCTAATTCTATCCTTTGTGTATTCTCCACATGGCATTAGAGTATGTGCTAATTGATCTTGAGTAAAGTTGTATAATGCATATGTTTGGTCTTTTCTATCATCATCTGAACGAATTAAAAGATATCTTCCATCCTTTTCTTCTATCTTAGCATAGTGACCTGTAGCAACATAATCAGCTCCAATTCCTCTTGCTTTTCTTAATAGCTCATCGAACTTTAAATGCTTATTACATGCTATACATGGGTTTGGGGTCTTACCATCTATGTATTCTTGCACAAAATAGTCTATTACCTTCTCTTTAAATGAATCTCTAAAATTCATTACATAGAAAGGTATTCCTATCTTATTAGCAACTCTTCTTGCATCATCAACTGCTGAAAGTGAACAACATCCACCTTCTCTTTCTGTGTAATCCTTGTCTTCCTGCCATATTTGCATTGTTACACCAATTACATCATAACCTTGTTCCTTTAAAAGGTAAGCAGCAACGGAGCTATCAACTCCGCCGCTCATACCTATAACTACTTTTTTCTTATTTTCCATCTAATCACACCTTAAATTTTATTCGTGTCCGTGTACTGTATCGTGTAATTCATCGTGATCAGTTTCTTCAAATTCCCAACCTTCTAAGCTTAATCCTTGATTTTTTCTGTAATCGTTGATTGCTTTGTGTATAGCTTCTTCTGCTAATACTGAACAGTGCATTTTTACTGGTGGAAGTCCATCTAATGCTTCTGCAACTGCTTTATTTGATAATTCCCATGCTTCTTCTAATGTCTTTCCTTTGATTAATTCTGTAGCCATTGAAGATGATGCTATAGCTGATCCACATCCAAAAGTTTGGAATTTAACATCCTTTATTATGTTGTCTTCAACTTTTAAATAAACTTTCATTATATCTCCGCATTTAGCGTTTCCAACTTCTCCAATTCCGTTAGCGTCTTCTATTTCTCCTACATTTCTTGGGTTTCTAAAATGGTCCATTACTTTATCTGTATATATCATAATTATCTTTCTCCTTTTCTTTTAAAATCGTACCATAATGGTGACATATTTCTTAATCTTTCTATTATTGGTGGTAATTCATTTAATAATTTTTCCACATCTTCTTCAGTAGATGCAGCACCTAAAGTTGTTCTTAAAGAACCATGTGCTTTTTCATGTGGTAATCCTATTGCTAATAGTACATGTGAAGGATCTAATGAACCTGACGTACAAGCACTACCACTTGATGCACAAATTCCTTCAAAGTCTAATGATAAAAGAATTGATTCTCCTTCTATAAACTCAAAGCTTATGTTAGAGTTACCTGGTAATCTCTTATCTCCTCTTGGTCCATTTAATCTAGCATATGGAATTCTTTCTAGTATTCCATCAATTAACTTATCTCTTAATACAGTTAATCTTGCTCTATTTTCTTCAATATTTTCAGTTGCAAGTTCAATAGCTTTTCCTAAACCAACTACACCTGGAATATTTTCTGTACCAGCTCTTCTTCCTCTTTCTTGTCCACCACCGTGGATTAAGTTATCTATTCTTATACCTCTTCTTATATATAAAGCACCTATTCCCTTAGGTCCATATAATTTATGTCCTGCTAAAGATAATAAATCGATATTCATTTCTTTAACATCTACTGGTACTGAACCTACTGCTTGAACAGCATCAGTGTGGAATAATACTTTCTTTTCTCTACAAAGTGCTCCAATTTCTTTTATTGGTTGAATTGTTCCTATTTCGTTATTAGCAAACATTATTGAAACTAAAATAGTTTTATCTGTTATTGCTTCTTCTAATTGTTTTAAGTCAACGAATCCTTCTTCATTAACATCTAAGTAAGTTACTTCAAAGCCGAATTTTTCTAAGAATTCGCAAGTATGTAATACTGCATGATGTTCTATCTTAGTTGTTATTATATGATTTCCTTTTTTCATGTGAGCTGTTGCAATACCTTTTATTGCCCAGTTATCAGCTTCTGATCCACCACCAGTGAAATATACTTCATTTGGATCACAGTTTATTGCTTTAGCTACTTGAGCTCTTGCATTATCTATTGCCATTTTTGTTTCTCTTGATATTCCATAGAATGATGATGGGTTACCGAACTTTTCTGTAAAGAAAGGCATCATTGCATCTAGAACTTCTGGTTTTACATATGTTGTAGCTGAATAATCCATGTAAGTTGTTTTCATTATTCTTCTCTCCTCTTTAATTCTAAAAGTGAATTTTTATATTTCATTTCATTATAGTCATCTACTATATCTTGTAAAGTTATTGATTCCATGACTTCATCTATACTGTTCTTAATTTTTGTCCATAACAGTCTTGTGGCACAACAATCTATGTTATCACATGATGCCTTATCAATGCAATCTGCAACTTCCACAGGACCTTCTAAAATATTCATAATTTCAGAGATTTTTATTTCCTTTGGTTCTTTGGCTAAAACATATCCACCTTGAGCTCCTCTAATACTAGTAATAAGTTTAGCTTTTCTTAAAGGTGAAAATAATTGTTCCAAATAATACTCTGATATACTTTGTCTATTAGATATTGTCTTAATAGAAACGGGTGCATCTCCATAGTGAATTGCTAAATCCACCATTGCCTTTACTCCATATCTTCCTTTTGTTGAAAGTTTCATTTCTTCACCCCTTTTTATTTCTGACTGTTTTACTATGTTTTACTTGATGTTTATATCTTAGCAAAATACTCGGCTTTTGTCAACAAAGATATAAAAAAAAAATCGACAGCAATTTTCAAATCAAACAAAAACCTGATTTCATCACAGTTGTCAATGTTCCATTAATCTCTTTGCATCCTTTATAGACATCCAACTTGTTACTGAAGATAGCACACCAAATATCCATAAAAGTGAAAAATCACTAACAAAATAATATAAAGCAACAATAATTGCTATTGCTGATATTCTTCCTACACCTATCCAAACTTCTTTAATACAACTTAATTCACACCTATATTCACCTTCTAGATCAGCCTCTGCTATGGAGTTTTGAACCATCACTCCATAAGATAATGCATTTAGTGGGCAGGCTACGCCATACAAAATCAAATACAATATGATAAAATATATATTTTTAAAATACATAGTAAGAATCAATACTGAAGCTATTTGTATATATACACTTATGACATATATCTTCTCCACCCTGCTTTTCACCTTTCCAGCTATCCAATAAGTTATTACAGTTATTAAAGTCATCACTGCAGTAAACCAACCTAATAACATTTCTGATCTTGTTACATCATATATAAGTATATTAATTAAAAATGCCACAGCACCATCTCTAAAAAGAGACTTCCAAGTTATCTTCATAATTATATTAAATTTTCTTAAATCAAGATTCATATAAGTCTTTTTTATAGAAAATTTTTCCCTGCCTGATGGTGGATCTTTTATAAAAAATGTTAACACCATGGCAGATACCATTATTGTAAGTATTGCTGCAAATAAAACCAAATATCCCTTTATTCCAACAAACATTGATATTATGGTAGCTGAAATAATAGGGCCTACCATACCTAGTATTGAATTTATTACACCTACAATACTGTTATAGCTTTTTCTATTATCATTATCAATTAAATCTATGGTCAGTATATTATTTGATAACCAATAAAATCCTTGTGCAAGTCCCGAAATACTACCTAATATCCATACCAAACCACTAGATTTTTCACCTAAGAACAAAATTAAAATATATAATATACAATTTAAAATATTACTAAATATGATACCACTTTTCTTATACTTTTCACCTAAAGGTCCAATTATAAAAAAACCTGCTAAAATCATTATTGCTATAAATAAATTATATAATAATGCTCCCATGACATCATTTGAAGTATTTATTAAGAAAATACTTATAAATACATTGCCCATATTTAATATCAAAAAATTAAGGCTTTGAACTATAATTAGTAGCTTTATATTTTTTTCCTTTAGAATCATCTTTTGTTTCTCACTTTCATTTCATAATACTTTAAATTTATAGTATTTATAAATCTATTCTTTTCTTTCAAAGCTAACAATATTCTTTATAAAAGAATTTACTTATAAAAATTGTCTATATTTTGCATAAAAAAAGATGAAGCTTAACGCACTTCATCTTAATATTATTTACCTTTAACCCTGTTCCAGTATTCTTTCGTAGTTTTTTCCATCTTATTATCACCATATTCATAATACACTTTATTCTTAATATTATCCGGTAGATATTGCTGTTTTACATAGTGATTTTCATATGCATGAGGATACTTATATTCTATTCCTCTTCCCATTTTGCTAGCCCCTTCATAATGTGCATCTTTTAAATGCATTGGAATATCATCTATAGTCATATTTTCTAAATCCTCTAAGGCTCTGTTTATAGCAACATATGAAGAATTTGATTTTGGACTAGTTGCTAGTAGTATTGTAGCTTCTGCTAGTGGAATTCTAGCTTCTGGAAAACCTAGTTCCCTAGCTGAATCAACTAAGGACTTTACAATCAAAGCTGCTTGCGGGTAAGCAAGTCCTATATCTTCTGCCGCAATAACCTGTAGCCTTCTGCATATAGATATCAAATCTCCCCCTTTTATAAGTCTAGCTAAATAATGAATTGCTGCATCAGCATCACTACCTCTAATGGATTTTTGAAATGCACTTAATATATCATAATGTGCATCTCCATCCATATCAAAAGCTATTACCTTGCTTTGAGTTGAATCTTTAACAACTTCTAAATCAATTACTATCTCTTTATCATCATTAGGTTTAGTGGAATTTAAAGCTACCTCTAATCCATTAAGAGCCTTTCTTACATCACCATTACAGTAAGCAGCCAAATATTCTATAGCTTCTTTGGTAACTTTAATAGAAATCTCATTAAACTCCTTACTTCTTAAATTAATGGCTCTATCTAAAGCTTTCTTTATATCTTCTTCCCCTACAGGTTTAAACTCAAAAATAGTAGATCTACTTAAGATGGCTTTAAATATATAAAAATAAGGATTTTCTGTAGTTGACGCTATAAGAGTAATCCTTCCATCTTCAATATATTCTAACAACGATTGTTGCTGCTTTTTATTAAAATTTTGTATCTCATCTAAATATAAGACAACACCATTCATCCCTAAAAAAGTATCTAATTCCTTGGTTATATCTTGTATATCTTTCAAAGATGCATTGGTTGCATTTAATTTATAAAATCTCTTACCAGCTTTTCTAGCTATTATATTAGCAACTGTTGTCTTTCCAGTTCCAGGAGGTCCATAAAAAATCATATTAGAGATATGTCCACTTTTTATAATTCTATCTAGTATTTTATTTTTTCCTAATATATGTTCTTGACCACATACCTCATCTAATTCTGTAGGCCTCACTAAATCTGCTAATGGCTTCATATTTTCACCTCGCCTTTATGTATCTATTTATATATATTACCATAAAAATTAAACACATTTCCATTTTATTTAATATATTATAATGACAACAATTTTTAAGGTGATTTATTGACTATTTTTATTTCTCTTTGTAAAATTCTCTTAAGTTTTATTGTATTCTTTTTTATTTTTTTTATTTTTATCAACAAATTAAAATTACATCTATACAGCAAATTCTTTCTTAAAGAAAAAAAATTATTAATTTCTAAAAGACCTATAAACTCTAAAATTATGTTACACAGCATAATACTCCTTATATCGGTAGTTTTATTTAGTTTACTTGAAAATTATATATATTTATCACCTTTTCAAGCTGGTTCTATTCTTGGTTGTGTTACTGGTATCATAGAAGGTATCTTTCAAAACACCATCTAGTTTATTTAAACTTCAAAAAAGGGGAATTCTAATTTGAATTCCCCTTTTTTGTTGACTAGTACAAAATTTCTTTCAATATAGCCCTTTTAACATTATAAAATTATAACTATATTCAATTATTTTTTCTTTCTTAATAACACAGCACCAATTAAAGTTGATAATGAACCAATTAATCCACTGCTTACTGCTGCACCAGTGTTAGGTAGTTTGTTATTTGAACTATTCTCTAGTTTTATAGAATCATTTTTATTAGCATTACCATTTGCTATCTCATTGTTTGATGGTTTATTTGATGGTTTATTTGTTATTTGATTATTATCTGATGGCTTTTCAGTGATTTTATCATCTTCTTTATTCGATGAATTTATCACTTCTAATTGTATTGATTTAGAAACTGTTGTTCCATCTTCTAAAGTAGCTTCAATATCATATTTATCAACATCAATACCAACATACTTTAAAACTTCAACAGGAATAACTAATTTATCTCCATAAACATAAACTGCAGGAGTTATTTCCTCATTAGAAGCAGTTCTTATATTCATATATTTTACAGGTAATTTCTTACCATTAATAGTAACAAACTTTACATTGCTTCCACTAGGAATAAAATTAGGAATTTCTATACTCTTAAGATTATTTTTATCAATAACAATTGTATTTTCTTTATCAATACTTGGTGGTGTTACCGTATCATCTGATGGTGGCGTTACAGTATCACCTGATGGCGGTGTAACTGGTGGTACTATAACATTTTTATCTTTAACTTCAATGTCTACTGCATTTATTAATGAACTTCCTTCAGAAAATTTAAATGAAATAGTATAATTTCCTTCTACACTAATTACATTAGATATAACATTTGATGGTATTATTATTTTATCATTTTCAATTTTCAGCTCTGTTGCTGATATTTCTTTTCCATTAATATATATGTACTCTAATTTAGTATTATCAAAATTAACATTACTTACTACTAAGTCTTGTTTATTGTTCATATCAAAAGTTAATTTTTGATACTCTATTGTTGGTTTTTTTGTGATAGTATCTTCTTTATCATTTTTATCATCTGATGGCGGTGTAACTGGTGGTACAACTATCGTATTATCATCTTTTGGAGGGTTCACTGCTGAATTACTATCAATTACATTCACCGATACCGCTCCAATAGTAGCTGAACCATCTGAAAAATGTACAGAAATAGCATGTACACCTACAGTTAAATTTAAATTTGATATAACATTTGAAGGTATTGTTATTGTTCCATTACTTTCATCTTTTTTAACATTACTTAATTCAATATTTTGTGGTTTTCCATTTTCATCAGTAATAGATATTGAATTTAAATTTTTGCTATTAAATTTAACTCCAGTTATAGTTATGTCTGATGGCTTACTTTTATCAAAATTTAATGTTTGATTTGGTATAACTGATTCATTAGATGTACTCACAGATTCTACTAAATTAACATCTTGTATCATATCTGCTGAAGTATTTACTACATTTAAAGTTGATGTAACTAATCCTCCAGCCAAAACTAAAGCTAAAGTTTTTTCTTTATTAATTTTTTTATTCTTATTCAAACCTCTTCACTCCTATTTACAGTAATAAAATTACCCCATTTTTATAACTGTCGTAATTTAAAAATTAAACTTAATACATATTTTTTAATTTTACTTATTTATAAAACTCTTGTGTTGCATATACTTTATTTCCAATTTTATATACACCAACACCTATACTTGAAAATTTAGATGATAATATATTTTCTCTATGCCCCTGTGAATTCATCCAATTTGTCATAAATTGCTCTGCTAATGCATTAGCATCAGATACTCCACCTATATAAGCTATATTTTCTCCCCAAGCTCTATATGTAACTCCATCATTTTTCATTTGCGTTGTTATTAAATTACCACTTAAATCCTCATGGCTGAAATAATTATTATCACCCATATCCTGTGATTTAATTCTTGCATACTTTTCCATTGTAGTATTATATGATAAAGTTTCTAAACCAGCCTTAGTTCTTTCTTCATTTACTTTTTCATATATTAAATTTTCAACTTGTGTCATAAATTGATCATTTACTTCACCTAAGTTGCTATTATTTTCCGGTGATGGTTTTATTTCTTCTGATGGCTTTTCATCTACTGAAGGTTTTTGTTCTATATTTGGTTTTTGTTCAATTGATGGTTTTTCATCAATTGATGTATCTTTATCTGTTGATGGTTTTTCAGTTTGCGTAGGAGGTACTATTGTACTTATATCTCCATTTGAAGCATTATTATTGTTATTATTATTTATTTCATCTTTATTCTCTGTATTGTTATTATTGTCATTTCCTATATTAGAATCATTTTCATTATTAGAATTGCTTCCATTCCCTATTATAATTCCTCCATTACAAATAGGTTTATATATATTTATAGTTTGTCCATTTATACATCCAAAATATTTTTTGAATATAACTCTTCTTTGATATACTCCACAATCACTACTTAAATTCAATACTTCTGAATCTTTTACATTATCCTTTATTATAGATGTAATACATCCACTTTTTGCTTTTAATGTGGCTGCTTCTGTGGTTTGGCTTCCTATAGTAGCTGCTATTCCTCCTATTAATGATGTTGATAACATTATGGCAATTAGTCTTTTTTTCATTGGTACCACTCCTTTTTATTTTTTCGAACAATAGCTTGTCCAATATTTTATTAGTTAAAGTACTTTTTACTTCTACTAACTCTGCCTGTGTATAGTTATAACATATTTTTTTAGTTATTGCTGAAATAATAAAAGGAACAATGACCATAATGTACTATTAGTTTATATATAAAGATTTATTTCCATAATATTCTTAAGCAACTTTCCTTATATAATAGGCTTTTAAGCAATTTTCCATTTTTATACTTACCACTAATCACCAGTATATTTTTCTTTATTTAAATCCATCACTTTCTTCTTTTGCTATATCTAAAGTATCATACTCTGTTACTGATTTAATATAAAATCCCTTATCAGTCTTCTTTAGCACAACTTTAATAGGAACATCTATTCCTTCTGCACTGGCTCTGTGTCCTTCATCATTTTCTTCATCCTCTTGATCCTCATAAATCAACTGACCTTCAGCCTTTAAATTCAATAGAAAACATGCAATATACTCTTTACCATATTTTTTAACAGATTTAATTTCACTGTTATATTCAAAAGTACTTAAATCTCCCAAAAATAAAGTATAGAAAAAACGATAATTGCTAGTATAAAAGTTTTCCTCATTAATATAATTACTAAGATTATCATCATATGTTATGTCATAGGAAAGTACCTTATCTACAGTTTCCTTGATATCTTTTTTATCAGAATTACTCACATAACCTGAGCAACCTGATAAAAACATAAAAAAAATTAACATAATAACTATACTTAGCTTCTTCACAATAATTCTCCTAAAAAAGTTTGATATTCAATATTATGTAATTTAGAAATCAATTATGATATCCTTAAATAAAAAAATATCCCTAAATAACTTTCGTTATTTAGGGATACTTCACAAAGCATTAATTTATAAACATTATAGAGTTGATTTATAGTTTGTTAATTATTTTCTTGATTATTTCTTTTTGTTAGCTTTCTTGCTTGTAGCAGCAGCTTCTGCTTGAGCTTCAGCTTTTACATCATATGCATTGATGTACATTTCTTTTAATTCTCTCATTAATGGGTATCTTGGGTTAGCACCTGTACATTGATCATCAAATGCTTGTTCTACCATTTCATCTAATGTAGCATAGAATTTCTCTTCAGTTACACCAGCTTCTTTAATTGTTTTTGGCATATTAACTTTAGCTTGTAATTCTTCTATAGCCTTGATTAATAATTCAACTTTTTCTTCGATAGTGTTTCCACCTAATCCTAAATGATCAGCTATCTTAGCATATCTCCATGCTGCATTTGGATATTTGTATTGAGCAAATGCTGCTTGTTTAACTGGAGCATCAGCTGAGTTGAATCTTATAACTTCAGTCATTACTAATGAGTTTGCCATACCGTGTGGTAAGTGGTGGAATGCACCTAGCTTATGAGCCATTGAGTGGTTAATTCCTAAGAACGCATTAGAGAATGCCATACCAGCCATGCATGAAGCGTGAGCCATTTTTTCTCTTGCTTTAATGTTAGTAGTTCCTTCATTATAAGCATCTGGTAAATATTTGAATACTAATCTAATTGCTTCTAAAGCTAAACCATTAGTGTATTCAGATGCCATTATTGAAACGTATGCTTCAATTGAGTGAACTAATACGTCTATACCAGCGCAAGCTGTTAATCCCTTTGGAGAAGTCATCATTAATTCAGCATCAACGATAGCCATATCTGGAGTTAGTTCATAGTCAGCTAATGGATATTTAACTCCTGTTTGTTCGTCAGTGATAACTGCGAATGGAGTAACTTCTGATCCAGTACCAGCTGAAGTTGCTATTGAAACCATCATAGCTTTTTGACCCATAGTTGGGAATTTGTATATTCTCTTTCTTATATCCATGAATGTCATAGCTAAGTCGTGGAAGTTAACTTCTGGATGTTCGTACATAACCCACATAATTTTAGCAGCATCCATTGCTGATCCACCACCAAGTGAAATTATAACGTCTGGGTTGAATGCAGCCATTTCAGCAGCACCAGCTTTAGCACATCTTAAAGTTGGATCTGGTTCAACATCTGAGAATATTTTGTATTGGATTCCGTTTGCATCTAAAACATCTGTAATCTTGTTAGTGTATCCCATATCAAATAATACTCTATCTGTTACGATGAATGCTTTCTTTTTACCCATATCAGCTAATTCTTGTAAAGCTACTGGTAAACATCCGTATTTGAAGTAAGTTTTTTCTGGAACTCTAAACCAAAGCATATTTTCTCTCCTTTCAGCTATGCTCTTAACATTGATTAAGTGTTTTGGACCAACGTTTTCTGAAACTGAGTTTCCACCCCATGATCCACATCCTAATGTTAATGATGGTGCTAATTTGAAGTTGAATAAGTCTCCAATTGCCCCTTGAGCTGCTGGCATGTTGATTAATGTTCTAGCAGTTTTCATTCTTTCTCCGAATGTTAAAACTCTATCTCTATTTTTAACTTGATCAGTGTAAAGAACTGATGTATGTCCCATACCACCTAATTCAATTAATCTATCAGCTTTATCTAAAGCTTCTTCAAATGATGTAGCTTTGTACATTGCTAATACTGGAGATAATTTTTCATGAGAGAATGGTTCTTCTAATTCCACTGAAGTAACTTCACCAACTAAAACTTTAGCAGTTTCTGGAACATCTACTCCTGCCATTTTAGCTATCTTATAAGCAGATTGACCAACCATATCAGCGTTTAATCCGCCTCTTTCATTTAAGATTATGCTTCTTACTTTATTGATTTCTTCACCTTTTAAGATGTAAGCTCCTCTTTCAGCTAATTCTTTCTTAACTTCATCATAAACTTTATCTAAAACGATGATTGATTGTTCTGATGCACAAATAACACCATTATCAAATGTTTTAGAAATTAATATTGAGTTAACAGCCATTTTAATGTGAGCTGTTTCATCGATAATTGCTGGAGTGTTTCCTGCACCAACACCTAAAGCTGGTCTTCCTGATGAGTAAGCAGCTTTAACCATTGCTGGACCACCTGTAGCAAGTATTATATCTGATTCTCTCATAACATTTTGAGATAATTCAACTGATGGTTCATCTATCCATCCGATTATTCCTTCTGGAGCTCCTGCTTTAACTGCAGCTTCTAAAACTATTTTAGCAGCTTCAATTGTTGCGTTTTTAGCTCTTGGGTGTGGTGAAATGATTATTGCATTTCTAGTTTTTAAAGCTATTAAACATTTGAATATTGCTGTAGAAGTTGGGTTTGTTGTTGGAACTATTGCAGAAATAACTCCGATTGGTTCTGCAACTTTTGTGATTCCACTTGTTTTATCTTCTTCTAAAACACCGCAAGTCTTCATGTCCTTGTATTGGTTGTATATATATTCAGCAGCAAAGTTATTTTTTATAACTTTATCTTCAACTATACCCATACCAGTTTCTTCAACTGCCATTTTAGCAAGCTTGATTCTGTTGTGGTTAGCTGCTAAAGCTGCTTGTCTGAAAATTTCATCTACTTGTTCTTGTGTATAAGTAGCAAATTGTTTTTGAGCTTCTCTTAATTGTTCAATTCTTTTTGTTAACTCTTGAGCATTTGTAACTTTCATTTGAATTCCTCCTGAATTTAAATTTATAATTAATAAATTATTATTGAATTGCTTATTTCTTTCAGGACTTCGTTATATTTTTAACATGTCCACAACCTCATTGTATTACATCGTTTATTTTTTGTCAAACTTTTTTTCTAATTTTTTTCATATTTTTTATCTTATACTAATTCATTTATTGTTTTAACCCTTTTTTATAGCCATTATTAACATTCTCAGACATCTTGTCTATTTTTGTATTTTTCTTCGACATAGATTATTTTTTAACTAACTTCGCATTTTTATTATCACCATTTCTTCCTTTAAAAGTAATTTAACTTCTTATATTAAGGCAATTTTATCTTTATCTTTTTTTATAAAAATAATACAAAAAAAAGAGAAGAAATTAAGTTAGAATAATTTCTTCTCTTTTTATCTGCTATATACTAAAATGTACTTAGCAAACTCCTATCACTGAGAACATCTTTCATATTAGCTCTGCCAAACATTTCAATAAGCTTATCTCTATTTAGTTTTGACTTTTCTTCTCTTTTAACATCTATCACAATCTTTCCTTCATGCATCATTATCAATCTATCGCCACTTTCTATAGCTTGCTTAATATTATGTGTTACCATTAATGTGGTTATTTTCTTTTCATCTATAATTTTATCGGTTATATCCATTATTTTTATTGATGTTTTGGGATCCAATGCTGCAGTATGTTCATCTAATAATAATATTTTAGGATTTGACATTACAGCCATAATTAAAGTTAAAGCTTGTCTTTGTCCTCCAGATAATAAATTTACTTTATTATATATCTTATCTTCTAAACCTAAGTTTAATTTTTTAAGTTCTTCCTTATAATAATTGATACGTTTCTTATCTATGGCAAATTTCATACCATATGGTTTACCTTTATTATCTGCTAAAGACATGTTTTCTAATATATTCATGTTAGGAGCTACTCCAACGGTAGGATTTTGAAATACACGTCCTATATAACGACATCTATAGTATTCCTCTTTTTTTGCAACTTCTTCTCCATCAATAATTATACTGCCACTATCCACAGCTAAATTTCCGCTTATTAAATTTAACAATGTAGACTTACCTGCCCCATTAGAGCCTATTATGGATACATACTCTCCTTTTTCAACATCAAGAGAAAATCCTTCAAACACTCTATTTTCATTAACTGTATTTGCATTAAACACCTTATACATATCTCTAATTTTCAGCACTTTCTCTGCCTTCTCTCTTTATTTTTTTATTTTTAAATTTAAAAATTCCATTATTAGAAGCCAAGGCAATTATAACTATTATTGCTGTAATTAATTTTAAATCATTTGGATTAAAGTTTACCCTTAGAGCAATAGCTATAGCTACTTTATATATAATTGCTCCTAGAATAGATAATGTTGTGCATTTCAAAAGCGAAAGCTTACCAAAAATAGTTATGCCTATAACAACTGTTGCCAGCCCCATTACCACAATCCCTTGTCCCATAGTTACATCAGCATAACCATACTTTTGTGCTTGGATTGCCCCAGCCATTCCCACTAAGCCATTACTAATCATTAAACCAAGCACCTTAACACCATTTTTATTTATACCTAAGGATGATACTACTTGCTCATTATCACCTACTGCAATAAGTAAAAACCCTCTTTTTGTTTTTAAAAATGTATCTATGATAATTTTGCAGATAACCACCATAATTATTATTATAAATATGGATTTCAAATTAGTATTTTTAAATATGGTTTTAGTGCTAAATAATGGAGTATTTGATTTTCCCATAACCCTTAAGTTTACAGAATAAAGAGCTATCATCACAAGTATACCTGACATCAAATTACTTATCTTAAGCTTTACATGTAGAAAAGCAGTTGTCCCTCCTGCAATTGCTCCTCCAACTGCTGAAATTATAATTGCTAACCATGGATTAACTCCATTTATAAGAAGAACTGCTGTTATGGCTGCCCCTAAAGGATATGTGCCATCTACTGAAAGATCTGGAAAATCAAGAATCTTATATGTTATATATACTCCCATTGAAACAATAGAAAATAACAGACCTTCTTCAATGGCATCAATTATAAGATTCATTTAGTTCACTCCTCCAGTTATAATTTGAGCCTTTTCTTCAATTTCTTTAGGTATTTCTATATTAATTTTCTTTGCCGCATCTGAATTTATAGTAATATTCATATCTGATGATTTTTCAATTTTTATCTCTGAAGGTTCCTTTCCTTCAATGATTTCCACTGCCTTATATGCAGTTTCTTTACCTAACTGATAATAATCTATTCCTATAGAACATAAACCTCCCTTACTTACTCCTGCTTCTTCAGCACATAACATCGGTATATTATTGTTTAAACAAATATTACCTACCAATTCATATGCTGATGCTACAGTGTTATCTGTAGGAACATATAATGCATCAATATCTTTTATATTTGCTGATAGATTTTGATTTATTTCATTGACAGTGGTAATTGATATTTCCTTCACTTCTAAATTACTTTCTTTTGCTGCTGCTTTTAATTCATCAACCTGTACTATTGAGTTTGCTTCTGAAGTATTATAGATAACCCCTATATTCCTTATGCTTGGTACAATTTCCTGTAATAAAGCGATTTGCTCTGTCATAGAAACCATATCTGACATTCCTGTAACATTATTACCTGAACTTTCAAAGCTATTTGCTATTCCTGCAGCTACTGGATCAGTTACAGCTGTAAAAACAATAGGTATTTCTTTTGTTGCATTATAGGCTGATTGAGCTGATGATGTAGAAATTGCAAAAATCATATCAACTTCATTATTGACAAATTGCTTACTTATAGTTTGGGCAATGGATACATCACCTTGAGCATTTTCATAATCAATTTCTATATTTTCCCCATCAACATACCCTTTCTCCTTGAGCCCGTCAATAAATCCTTCTCTTGCGGAATCCAAAGCAGAATGCTGTACAATTTGATTTATTCCTATTTTATAAATTTCATCATCTTTTCCTGAATTTTCTTTATTATTTGAGCAGCTATATAATACACTTAACATTATCACCTCACTTAATATAGCTAATAGCTTCATTTTTTTCCTCATCTATTCACCACCTCCAATAAAATATATATTTATTTATATATATATTTCACTGGCCTTTTATTTATTTTAAAAAAAGGAATTAATTTTATTTTTTTAAAATAAAATTAATTCCTTAAATATAATTATTTCTTTTTTATTAAATGATATTTTTCTTCAAAGAAGCTTGTTAATTTACTTAAAGTAGCAATTAATACAGTTTCCTCTTCTTTTTCAAATCCTTCAATTAGCCTATCTATCATGTCTGCATGGAATTTGGCATGATTATCGTAAGCAAGTTTTCCCCTATCTGTAAGATTAACAAGAACTACTCTTCTATCCTCTTCAATACGTTTTCTTTCTACATATTCTTTCTTAATCAACTTATTAATTGCCGTAGTAAGCGTTCCAACTGTAATGCTTAAATCATGAGCAATTTCACTCATAGTTCTAGATCCATTAATACCAATTGCCTCTATAATATGTATTTCAGTAACTGATAAATCGGAGAATTCCCCTTCTTGTAAAGACTTTTCTTCAATTTTTAATATATCACCATATAATTGTACTAATAATCTATTTAAAACAAATTTTGCTTCATTTTTTTCCATAAGCTCACTCTCCATAAAAATATGCCACTCCCATATTTAATAATAATAAAATTTTCTCTCGAAATCAATGAAATAATATCTACATAAAAGAAAAAGTGGAACAAGTTCCACTTTTATAATAAACTTGTTCCTACAAAAATAATAAAAATAGCTATTAAAGATAATACTATACTGGTTTTAAATATTTTTAAAAATGAGTATCTCTTTATCTCACTTATGTTTTCTTTAGGATATATAACTTTTACCTTATCACCAACTTTCAAATCTTTAAATTCATCATAATCATCATATTCAATTATTACCTTTTTATCTTCATTATTCACCTCCAAAATAGGTTCTATCCCAACATAATACACTTTATTTCTTACTTCATTTATATCAACATGATTATAGGGCTTCATCAATATTAAAGTTGCTTCATTTTTCACGCCATTTTTGTACAGCATAATTTCATCTTTAAAAAACCTTATTGCAAAAGCAATCATTATAAAACCTGCAGCAAAAACAAACATTCTCAACACCTTAACCACTCCTTGCTAAATACTAGTCTTACTATCAATTCAATATATTATATGAAGATATTTTTAGTTTCTTGTACATTAAGAGAATATTTCACAAAGTCTCAGTGCTTGATGCCATTTATTTAAAAATATATATTTTTTTAAAATTTTTTTAAATAAAAAAATATGAAATCAGTACCAAATTGCACTAATTCCATATTTTAAAATGTTATAGTTGTACTATATTATATATTATCTTCCACAGCATTTTTTATACTTCTTTTTACTTCCGCATAAACAAGGATCATTTCTTCCTATCTTCACTTCATTAACAACTCTTTGCTCCTGCTTTGTTATTTCATTTTCAGAATATCCATTTAATGACCATCTTTTTATACTTTTAGCTAAATGTTCTAATTCATAAGCCAAAATATTCTTTTCTTCTTCAGTATCAATTTCATATGCATCTAAGAATAAATCTATAGCTTTTTCCATAGGCATTTCATTTTTAATACTTATAGTAAATGAATCCATTTCATCTTTTAGGATTTCTTTATCAATTATAAACATTTCTCCTAAAACTCTTTGTAGATTCTTTCCACATTTATGCTCTTCCATAAAGTCTGGAACACCTGCTTTTATTAAAGTCTTCTTATCAAATTTACAAATATTCTTCTTGTTTTTCTTTTGAAGTTTAGCAATCTTACTTGAATTTTCAACATCAATATGGCATAATCCATCTTCTTCTATAACATAGTCATATCCTAATTCTTCTCCAATTAAAGTTAACTCTTTTATTTTTTCATCTGTAAGTTCAATTTTAAATGCAGCTTCTAAAATTTCTTTTATGGCTGAATATGAAATTACTCCATAATAATATGTACTTCCTGCCATAGCCTTAATTAAATCACTCTTTTCTCTAGCAGCAGCCATAGCTTCTTTTGTTATCTTTTCTTTTAATGATACTCTTAGTTCTTCTGGTAAAATAACATATAATTCTCCATCTATAGATGCTGTAAATACAACGCCTCTATTTCTTAAGAAGTTTGAGTTTATTAATAAATCACATTGATACTTTTTAACACCATCATCATTTATTAATTCCTGTAAGAATCTTATTGAAGTTTCTTCTAATGAATTAATCATATGATCTTCATTATTTATAACGACTTCTCTTATTCTTTCAACAGCTTCGGCTTTCTTTAATGATGTAATACCTTTAACATCATATTTTTTAGCAATCTTAACTAACTCATCTTTAGTCATTTTTTCTAATAATGATGCTAATGTCTGCTCTCCATCTAACTCTTTCCATATCTTCTCAGCACTCTTCATATCAGCCTTTAAAATTGCTTCTTGTAATTTATCCTTATCCTTCATAAAAACTAAGTCACCTCATATCTATTTTCGCAAAAAAATCACTTATTCTATTATATATGTTTTTTAGCTTTAGTCAAAATTTTTTAACTGTTTTAAAATTATTACCATAATTTTATCTATTCTTAGACAAAAATAATACATTAATACCGAATATTACCATAAGGATTTTATAAATGAAAAAGCACATCATCCCAAACGAATTAAAATATTTTTTCTGAACTTGCAGAGCTATAAAATCAACACTATACTTATATATTGGTAACCTAATCTAAGGTATGTATTACTAAATACAGGAAATGAGAGGATTATAAATGAATAAAAAAGATATATTAGAATTAAAAAAACGTTTTAAGAAAAATAACTGTACATTTACTAAAATGTGTGGTTGCTATGTTAATGGAGAAAAGAATATCCTTTTAAAATTTCGAGAAACATTTTTAAATTTAGAAGAAGATGATTATTTTAAATATTTAGAAATCGCCAAAAAGGTCCTTTCTGGAACCATCGGCAATAATTTACTAGAGCTTAATTTTCCTTTAAATGATGAGTATATTAATGAAAGACAGCTTTCTTTAATGGAACTAAAAAAAAGTCAATTAAAAGATGATAAATTACTAGATGATTTTTACAAACTTATCATTGAAAACTATCATTATACAGGAAACTTTCTTATATTAATATTCCATGATGCTTATGATATCATTACTAAAACTACTGATAATGCTAAATTAGATGAATCTGAAGAAGTATACGAGTATATTTTATGCGCTATTTGCCCTGTTGAATTATCAAAAGCAGGTTTAAGATATTTTGAAGATGAAAATGCTATAAAATCACGTATAAGAGATTGGATAGTAGAATCTCCTGCACATGGATTTGTATTCCCAGCTTTTATTGATAGAGGTTCTGACGTTAATTCAATTATTTATTACACTAAAAATGCTAAAGATCCTCATCCTGAATTAATGGAAGAAGCTTTAGGCTGTACATCTAAGCAAACAGCAACGGAACAAAAAGAAACATTTAATGGTATTATTAAAAACGCTTTAGGAAGTGATGAAAAAAAATCTAACCATTTCTTTATGGAAATCCAAGAAAGCCTTAATAATAAAATAGAAGAACATAATACAATCCATGAAGATAGCAATGAACCTATAGTTTTAACTAATAATGTCATTCAAGAAATTCTAACGGAAAGTGGAGTGCCTGAAGAAATCACTACAAAAATTGAAAAATCATATACTGAAAGCTTTGGTAATACTCCACCGCTAGCAGAAACTTTATTAGATAATAAAACATTGGCAGCCAAAGCACAAAAAAGAAAAGAAGAAATGCTTGAAAGACAAGTAAAAATCTTAGAAACAAAGCTTGAAAGATTTAAGCATAATGTATCTGAAGAAACTGCTACAGATTCAAATGAAGATATATTAGAAAATGAAGTTTCTGAAACAATTACTAACTCTGAATCTATTGGTGAAGATTTAGATTATGATATTGTTCTTAAGGTAAAACCAGAAAAAGTATCACAAATAAAATCTGAAGTTATTGATGGTAAAAAATATCTTGTAATTCCTATAGATGAAGATGAGCAAGCTAATGTAAATGGCATAGATAACTTAATATAAATACTTCTTCTACTGATATTTTTATTATTTATCCATATACTAATTAAATAGACATCTTTATTTATATTACAAATATTAGGAGGGCTTAAATTTGACTATAACAAAAAAGCTATTTTTGCGGGGGATGCTTTTGGTGTATGGTTAAACCATTTAGTTAAAATATTAAAAGCTACAGAATTTTATCCTGCTGAAGAATATCATCAAGATTATTATCTAAAAAATCCTTTTAGATATAAAGCATATTATTATGGATCTGGAAGAAAATCATTCATTGAAGAAAACTGGAAAATTTCTGAGCAAAAGAAAAAGGAGTTAAAAAGAATTGGGTGGGCTTAGATATTGTATAAATTCTGCTGCTCTTCGCTTTATTCCTAAAGAAGAGATGGAACTAAAAGGATACGGTGATTACCTTAAATACTTATAGAAAAAATAATGTTAAATAATTTAACATAATCTTATAAAGAAAGGACAATAGATGATATTAAAATTTATCTATTGTCCATAATTACGTTATCTATTTCTATTATGCCCACAGTTATTTCTACACTTGCTACAATCCCCCAAGCAACCAGCATCTCTATTTTTATAAATATATCTTATTGAAATTATTATCCAAATAATTATAATACCTATTACTATTATGGTAAATAAATTCATAATATAACGCTCCTCATATTACAATAATAAACTGCCAATTATCTTTACTAAAAATGCTATTATCCACGCAATTATACACTGGCTTACCACTATTTCAATGGTCCACCTTTTACCAAGCTCATGCCTTACAGCTGCAATGGCTGCCACACATGGCGTATATAATAATGAAAAAACTAAAAAAACAAATGCAGTAAATGAATTAAATAAATTTCCTATTGTTTCAGTAGAGCCCCCTAAAAGTACTGTAAGAGTGCTAACAACACTTTCTTTTGCTGTAAAACCTGTTATTAAAGCTGTAGAAACTCTCCAATCACCAAATCCAAGTGGTTTAAAAATAGGAGCTATAACTCCACCTAAAATTGCTAACAAACTATCAGATGAATTTGCTACTGGATTAAGCCTTAAATCAAAGCTTTGTAAGAACCATATAATTATTGAAGCAATAAATATTATAGTAAATGCCCTAGTAACAAAATCTTTAGCCTTGTCCCCAATTAGTTTTAAAACACTTTTTAAGCTAGGCATACGATAATTAGGCAATTCCATAACAAATGGTACAGGGTTACCTTTAAAGACAGTAGTTTTTAATATAAATGAAAATAAAATAGCTATAAAAATCCCTAAAAAATATAAAGCAACTATCACTAAACTTGCATACTTTGGAAAAAATGCTGCTGTAAATAATGCATATATTGGTAATTTAGCAGAACAGCTCATAAATGGAGTCAATAAAATAGTCATTTTCCTATCTCTATTAGATGGTAAAGTCCTTGTGGACATAATTGCTGGCACTGAACATCCAAAGCCAATAAGCATTGGCACAAAGCTACGTCCTGATAATCCTATCTTTCTAAGTGGCTTATCCATAATAAACGCTACTCTAGCCATATATCCGCTATCTTCTAATATTGATAAAAAGAAAAATAACACTACTATAATAGGTAAAAAGCTTAGTACACTTCCTACACCTGAAAAAGCTCCATCTATTACTAATGAATGTACAATTGGATTAAGTCCATAAATCTCCAATGACCTATCACATATATTTGTAATCCATCCAATAGCCATATCCATTAAATTTGAAAGTGATTTTCCTATAACTCCAAAAGTAAGAAAGAAAATTGTGCCCATTATTACCATAAACATTGGAATTGCTGTATACTTACCTGTCAAAATCTTATCTATGGCCTGGCTCCTTTTACGCTCCTTGCTTTCATGTGGTTTTACCACTGTATACTTACATAAGTTTTCTATAAAATTAAATCTCATATCTGCCATAGCAGCTTGTCTATCTCTACCACTTTCTTCTTCCATTTGAATTATTATATGCTCAAGCATTTTTTTTTCATTGTCTTCCATTTTTAATTTATCTAAGATAATTCCATCAGATTCAACTAGTTTTGTTGCTGCAAATCTTGTAGGTATTTTGGCTCTTTTGGCATGGTCTTCAATTAAGTGAAGAATTCCATGTATACATCTATGAACTGCACCTTCATCTTTACCAGAAGAATCACAAAAATCCATTCTTCCAGGTCTTTCCCTATATTTAGCCACATGAATAGCATGATCAATAAGTTCATCTATTCCTTCATTTTTTGCTGCAGAAATTGGAATAACAGGAATCCCCAAAAGTTCCTCTAATCTATTAATCATAATGGTTCCACCATTTTCTCTCACTTCATCCATCATATTAAGTGCAAGTACCATTGGAATATCTAATTCAATAAGCTGCATAGTTAAATATAAGTTTCTTTCTATGTTGGTTGCATCAACGATATTTATAATTCCTCGTGGTCTATGATTTAAAAGAAATTCCCTAGTTACCACTTCTTCACTGGAATAAGGTGATAATGAATATATACCTGGCAAATCTATTACATTGGCATTAGGATGATTTCTGATTGTTCCCTCCTTACGGTCAACTGTAACCCCAGGAAAATTTCCTACATGTTGGTTCATTCCAGTAAGCCTATTAAATAAAGTAGTTTTTCCACAGTTTTGATTTCCAGCTAAAGCAAAAGTAATTATCTCATCATCAGAAATTTCTTCTCCACGCCTCTTCACATGGTATGATTTTTTTTCTCCCATGCCTGGATGAGTCTTTAAATCATCATCATATTTACATTCTTCAATCTTATGAGCTTCATGTATGTTTTTAATCTTTATGTAGCTAGCATCATCTTTTCTTAATGTAAGTTCATAACCTCTCACTCTTATTTCCATAGGATCTCCCATTGGCGCTATCTTAATTAATGAAATTTCAGTGCCTGGTGTTAATCCCATATCTAAGATATGTTTCCTTAGTGAAATCTCACTACAATCTACAGATTCAATTACTGCATCTTTTCCAATTTCTAATTCTGATAGATTCATCATTAAATTCATACCTTCCTTTTTATTTTAAAACCACCTTATTAATCCATATATAATTATATCACATTTTCCATATTATGTATTTTGATTGTAAATAGATTTTTTCTAAATATAAAACACCATAGAAACCAAACTTTTTTCTATGGTGCTTTTGCTTTTTATACTTTTTTACAGTAAATATTATAAAGCTTAATTATTTTCTTTTTACAGGAATCCATATTTCACTTTCATTTATCTTTAGCTACCCAAAATAATATACTTTTATTATTTACAGCTTCATATAATATTTCTTTCTTATGATGTATTTCTTCCTCAATTAATTCCTTTTCACATTCACCTCCTGATTTTTTAAATGTATCAGGAATTGTAATTTTAAATAATTCATATGCACCTTCTATATCTTTTTCTGTAAGTCTAGTTATTAATAAATTACTTTTCATAATTACACCTCATGAATAACCAATATGTCTTTAACATTATTTTACAGTATATTTGTATTATATCAAAAATATTATAATCTAATCTTGTAATAAAGCTTCTTCATAAAAAAACTAGCAACATATATTGTTACTAGTTTTTTATTGATATTTATATTTTATTTTTTTACACCGGCAATAATAAATCTGCTTTTTTTAATACTGGTCTTATAGCATTATATAAGATTGTTACTACCACCACAGAAACTATAGCATTGATAAATGTTGTAGCAGCACTTAATTTAGCTAAAATCATGGCTGCATCTTGTGGTTGCCCTAATACATACTGCTTATAGAAGAATCCCACCACTGGATCAGCTATAACATTAAATGCTAAACCTCCAATTGCTGCAATAATACTCCATTTTAAAATATACTTTTTATCATTACTTTCATTTATCTTAGCATACTTATGTGCTATTAAACCTGTTATTAAACCAATACATAGCTTTAACACAAAAGTTTTAGGTGCCACTAGTATATAAACAGGATCTAATAAATCTGCTATGGTCATTCCTATAGCTCCTGCTAATCCCCCATACCATCCACCAAGAAGCAAGCTTGCCAAAACACAAAAAGCATTACCAATATGAAGTGATGTTGCATCTCCTCCTGGTACTGGAATTTTGATTTGCAAATAAGTAAATGATACAAAACATAATGCTGCCATTAATGCTGTTTCAGTTAATTTTTTTAATCTAAGTCCGTTTTTCAAATTAATACCCCCTTAATATTTTCACTTATACCTATATTTTACAAATATTTTTATATTTCATCAATTGTATCCATACACATTGTAATTTTCCACTATAGGTATATTTTAATTAATTAAGCTCAAACTTAAGTTGATAGATTATCTTTTTTTGATATAATAATTTTAAAAAACAAGGAGGAAAATTTATGTTTGGAGAAGATACATATAAAGAAGATATAAAATCATTTAAACAAATACATTCAACAGAAGCTGATAAATTATTATCATCAGAAAAACTTACTGTTGTTTATATAGGTAGAGAAACATGTCCATATTGCCGTAAATTTGCTAAAAAGTTAGGTAACTTATATAACAAGCTAAATACTGTAATTTACTATGTAAATAGTGAAGATTTTTCCGATAATGAAATAAGCTCATTTAGAGAAAAATATCATGTTGTAACAGTACCTGGATTTATTGTCAGTAAAAATGGTAAATACGAAATTCATTGTGATTCTTCCATGTCAGAAGATGAAATAATAAATATGCTAAAATAAACTTTTAAAAAAAGCAGCTTAGATTATTAATCTAAGTTGCTTTTCTATTTCTATTGTATTAATCCACGTATGATGGCACCATCATACTTAGCTTGAAGAATTGATGTTGATGGATCATAATTTTCTAAAATTATTATTGTAATATCCTTTGCAGGATCATATTCTGTGTAAGAATTAAATCCATCAATAACACCGCTATGCCTTATAATTCCATCACTGATTATTAAACCAAATCCATATCCACTATCTTCTGAAGGTGTTATAATTTCATTATAAGACTCTTGTGAAAGTAATTTTCCTGTATGGAACATTCTCTCCCATCTAAGTAAATCATATACGTTAGTATATATATTACCAGCTGCAAAAGTAAATTTAGGATTTACAACAATTTCTCCTGATTCAACACTTCCATGACCTTTTGCATCTGTATCCTCTGCACTCATACTTGATATTTTCATTCCACAAGGCTTAAATATATTTTCTTTTATATAATCTTCATATGAAACTCCAGATGCTTGTTCAATTATCAAACCTAGTAGATAATAATTTGTATTGCAGTAATCATATGCTTGTCCAGGCTCAAATTGTAATTCATTTAAATATAAATTATTTAAAATTATATCTGCTGTCCATCTCGAATCTGACACATACTCATCAAAATATGGTTTTTCTCTATAATCATTTAAAATTTTTAAACTTTCTTCATCTTTAAAATACAATTCTGGTGCATTTAAATAATCAACAAGCCCAGATCTCATTTGTAATAATTCTCTTACTGTTATCTGATTTGCATATTTAAAATTTGGAAAATACTTATCAATGGTATCATCAAGATTTACTTTCCCATCTTCCACCAATTGCATTATAGCTACTGCTGTAATTTGTTTTGTATTTGATGCTATAGCAAAACGTGTAGTTAATTTATTTACTATATTATCATCATAATCTGCATTTCCATAAGCTTTAGCAAATTTAATTTCATTGCCTTGTGCTACCAATGCTACTCCTTGAAAACTCTTATATGCACTTTCTTCATCTAAATATTTTTCCACCTCTTCATAGCCTGGAGCTACTATTTTTTCCAAAGTATCATCTTCTGATATAATATCAGTTATTTCTTCCTGAACGCTTATATCATATTCATCATTATTATTCTTACTTTCATTAATCTCTTTAGCTTCAACAGCTTTTTTTTGAATATTTGTACTACTTGCTACTCTTACTGTATTCTTATTACATCCAGTTACATTTATCATACATCCTAGAATAAGTAATACTGCCAATAACCTGTGCTTCTTCATAATTTCCTAAACTCCTATACTTACTTCTTTAATTAACCTTAATGTCTAATAAAAAGTATATCATAATTTTTAGCACAAGTACTAGCTTCATTTATTTCTATGGAAATAAATGCCTTATATTTACTATGTAATCTTTGATATAATATTACTAAAAAGAAAAAGGAGGTTTAATATGAATGTTATTGTCTGCCTAGATGATAAAAACGGAATGCTCTTCAATAAAAGAAGACAAAGTCAAGATAAAATCCTTCGATTAAATATAAAGGAATTTATCCATAATAAAAATTTATTTATGAACAATTATTCCTATAAGCTTTTTAAAGATATTGATACTGGAAACATCAAAGTTTCTGAAGACTTTCTAAATTTATCCCATGATGGTTTTTTCTTAGTAGAAGATAAATCATTAAAACCTTATGAAGATAAAATCAATACTTTAATTATTTATAAGTGGAATAGAATTTATCCTGCTGATTTACATTTTGATATTAATGTAAATGATGTGTCATGGGAATTGATTGATTCTGAAGAATTCAATGGTTCATCTCATGAAAAGATTACAAGAGAAATATATAGGAGAACTACTAATGAAAAAACTACTTAATTTTAAAAACTCATTAATTATGCTGATGGCAGCACTACTTTGTTTAAGTGGACTTATTGGTTGCTCGTCCACTTCAGCATCTGATGGTATTGGACAAGCTCTTAATATTATTGAACAAGTTATAGACAGCTCTAATAAGAATAATATAGTTTTAAACAATCCAACTGAAAATTCTAATGAAAGCAATATTAACATTAATAATATCCCTGCTTATTCTGGAAATGACTACATAGTATTAAATAATAATGTGCCGAATTTTTCTGACTCTGATTTAACTACTACTTCATTTGAAGAATATAGCCCACTGGACAACTTAGGTAGATGTGGTGTTGCCTATGCCAATATAGGTACTGATTTAATGCCTACAGAAGGTAGAGAATCTATTAGTTCAGTTAAACCTAGTGGATGGCAATCAATTAAATATGATATAGTTGAAGGTAAATATCTTTACAATAGGTCACACTTAATTGGATTTCAGTTAACAGCAGAAAACGCCAACAAAAACAATTTAATAACTGGAACTAGATATTTTAATGCTACATTAATGCTGCCTTATGAAAATATGGTTGCTGACTATGTAAAAGAAACAAATAACCATGTTTTATACAGAGTAACTCCTGTTTTTGAAGGAAACAACCTTGTGGCAACAGGAGTACAAATGGAAGCAAAATCTGTAGAAGATAATGGAGAAGGTATTGAATTTAACGTATTTGTTTATAATGTACAACCTGGAATAACTATAGATTATGCCACTGGGGATAGTGCACTTGCCGGTGAAGAAATACCTAGTGGAAAATCTCCTGATAATTCATCTTCATCAAATACAGCAGATAGTTCTTCTACTGAAGAAACTATAATTAGAGGAAATTCTAAATCAAAGATATATCACTGCCCTGGACAAAGAGATTATGAAAATATGGCTGACTCTGTATACCTTATTAACTTTAATAGTGAAGAGGAAGCAATTGCCGCGGGCTACAGAAAAGCCTCTAGGTAAAATTAAATTTGCTGACAAATATTAATTATTAAAAATACATAAAGTATGTATGAAGGTTACTTTTCATACATCCTTTTTCATATTTATATTGTTATTTATTTTCTTTATTCTTATTTCTATTTCTTACAGGAACAAATTCTGAAGTTGTATCATCTGGAGCGATATATCTGTAATCTCCATCCTTATCCTTTTTAAGACCTAATAGTGCCATTTTCTTTTTAGTGTTTTTTTGTTTTACAGCCATTTAATTCACCTCAATATTTATATTTACCACTAAAAAGCATATTATTCTTCATTAATTAAAGGAGCTATTATTTATCTAATAACTCTTTAAACTTATTTTCCCACCCAGTATTTGAAGGATTATCATTTCCCTTATTATCTAAATAGTATTTTAATAGCATTATTTCTTCTTCCTGTGATCTGAAGCTTAAAAAGATATTTTGCAAATCATTATTGCTAACTGCCGCCTCTATTCTTGGAACTAGATTTAAAGCAGTATTCTTAACATATTTTATTTCAAAATCATCCTTAATGGATAGCTTCAAACATATGTGATCAACTGCTTTTTCTATTTTTGCTTTTAAATCATCACTATTATTACCTCTAAAATTTTCTAATAATACTTTAGCCTGGATATTAGATATCTCCAAATCATATATGTCTTTATTCAATAAAGTAAGACCAATAGCATTGGTTAATACTGGTTCAAAAATGTTTATTAATAACTCTTCATAATTGCTACAATAGCTCTTTAAAACCTCTATAATATCTTCTTTTTTAAAATTGCTACAAAACTTATTTTCAAAAAGTAATCTTTTAAGATACTCATTAATATATTCAATTCCCTGAAGGTTTTCAGGTAGAGCATTAGACAGCTGATAATCTATGCTACAATTTACCTGGTGAGCAAAAAATCTATAGTTATAATACTTTAAGCCTTTCCCTATTTCAGCTATTGTATCAATATATGATATATTATCTACGCCTATAGAGCTATCTATTACCGCCTCTAATAATTTTTTCCTTTAGCAATATCCTTTTCTATATTAACCCATGCAAACTTTAATATTTTCTCTAAATCTCCATTTTCTAATAACACAACTGATGTTTTTAAATCTCCTAACTCTCTCTTTAATAAAAAGCAAATAGACCTAAGTAACTCCTCTACCACTTCTTCCGGAACAGAACTACTATCTCCCATAGTATATCTTTCTGTTACTTTTCCCAGTAACTCCCAAAGTTTTAATACTATTATTTCTCTATGATTTTCATTTAGATTTTCCAAGTTATTTTCTGTTAAAATATCAAGATATAAATTATTATGATCCATAGCACCCTCCTATTAAGCCTTACTCTAAACCATTAAGACCATATCTTGTGCCACGGCAAAGTTCTTCTAAACTGGTTCCACTTAAATACTCTATTGAGCCTTGACATTTACCATCAAAATCTCTTTTCATAAATTCAATAAGTTCACCATCAGATATCTGCTCCATGGCTTCTCCTTTAAAAAAATAAAAAATATCCTGCAATTCTTCTAAAGTTTCTTCATAATTATTTTGCATAATATATGGTGAATCACAAAATGCTTCAATTAACTTTTTTATTTTTTCAATTTAGCTACTTAACTTATAAAATAATATATAACTTAGAAAATTTCCTCTAGGAATTCTCTCATTTCTTGTCAAGCAGCCTTGCTTTCTTCTAAATAGGGTTCTTTATAATTGGCACCTTGGAAATAAATAGGATTATCTATCTGATTACTCATTTTAAGACCATATCTTCCAAGTATCACATCCTTTTCAATATTTGTTTTTACTGATGGAAAATCATTTGCTGCATTACTCCAAGGTGAAATAGCAATAACTGCTTTTGGTAATGGTATATTATGATCTTTTAAATATAATGTTGTAGCTAATGCTAAGTTACCTCCTGCTGAATCTCCTGTTATTATTATGTTATTACTATCATATCCTTGCTCTAGTATCCATTTATAAACTGTTACTGCATCTTCAAGAGCTGCTGGATATCTATTTGTTGGTGCAACACGATAATCTACACTAAATACTTCTGCTCCCCCAACCATTTCAGAATACTTTACTGCTGTATCTCTATATGGGTCACATAATGCTACTATATATCCACCTCCATGGATTTGAAATATAATATTGTTTGTCCCTTTTTCCTTAGGCACTAAATGCTCAACTGGTATATCATTAACCTTAAATCTTTCATTTTTAAATCCTTTTGGTGGTTGCCATTCTGAAGAAATAAACTCTCCATTAGGTAATTGATCAATATAACCTACTACATTTTCTAATGTTTGCTGAATAATCTGCTCAGTTTCTCTTTTCATACTATGCTCCTTTAATATACCTTAAAAATCTTATATCTATATATCATATTATTATTATGTCTATTTTATTAAAAGTAAAAAATCAAACTTTATTTTTACACTTCTATAACAATAAAGTTTGATTTTTCATCTTCCAAATATAGGTCTATCAACATTTCTCTTATAAATTTCTATAAAAGCTTGTAAAGAAATACTATTTGCAATAATCCCTATTATATTTGCTAATATGGCAAGCTTATTAGGTTCTAAGTATTTAGAATCTATAACATCACCACACTCATTAACTAAGTGTGAATACACTTGATAACTTACATACAATAACATAATTCTTTCAACTAAGTATAAACATGCTCCAATTAATGCTGGAATATCTGGATTTTGAATATTACTTTTACCATTACTTTTACTATTATCATACTTACTATTTATAAGTTCAAAACTTTCTAAAGTAGCAATTAAAAATGAAAAATCTCCTAAAAATCTAATTTTATATGCTTGAAGCTGAATCTTTAATACCACAGTCCATTGAGGAGTTATTTTTATTGTGCAAATGTTCACTCTTTTGTATAACTCTATAGCACCAATTAAATTAATAAAAAAAAGTAATATTAGATATAAGGAAGAAATTGCTATACTTTCTTCTGGATTGGTACTATAATCAATTTCCCCATTTAAATCTCTAAAGTGTATATTCTCATAAGCCGTAAAACTTACATGGGATATTAATATACTAGCTATAAGTGCTAAAACACAACCATTAACTAAAAATACATTTTCATTGGGCTTATGGTCTGATTTATTGCCACATGCTGATTCAAGTAATATAAGTGCAAAATTACAAAAGAATACATCTGCAGTTAAATATATCATTATTGCTTGCAACTGAATATTTAATAAATATAAAATTTTTTGATCTTTTTCAGATATATTCTTTTTCCCTACTTTATGATGTTTTTTATATTTATGCCTCATTACTTTTCCTCAATGATATTAATAATATATTATATTCCTATATGAAAATTTGTATATGATATTTTTTTCTTCATCAAGAAACTTAATAGTTTTCAACTATTCAAATGATTGCATATATATTCATTATATGTTATTATTGTAAAAGTATGTAATATTTTATTTAAATAGGGGGAATTATGAATGAAAAAGATAATAACTTTAACTTCAGCAGTTTTATTAGGTTTAAGTTTTACAAGCTGTGCTAAAAATAATTCTAATGAGGTATCTAGCACATCAGTAGCGGATAACATCATTTCTTATCCTGAAGGATATGATACTACATCTCAAGGCGCATCTTCTTATGCTAACTCAGGAGATCACTTAAATTCAAAGTACTTTGCCCAATTAGACGTTTATAATTTAAAATCTACTGATACACTTACTATTTTACCCAAATTTAAGACATATCAACAAACTAAAGAGTATACATGTGGACCTGCAACTGCACTTATGGTTTTAGAGCATTTTGGTGAAAAAAATTATGATGAGCTTCAAATTTCTGAAATGATGAAATGCCATAAAGATTTAAATAACAATAATACAGAAGATCCTGGTGTTGCTAATGAACGCGGTGAATATGGAACTTCTACTGATAGAATGGTTAGCTTCTTTGAGCAAATAGGTTGGAATGTTACTTCAAGCTTAAATGAAGGAACTCTAGAAGGTGGATATACATTTGATGATCCTACTCTTTTTAGAGACTGGGTTATAACTAACCTTAAAGATAATACTCCTATAATGGTAGAATGGATAGACTGGGCAGGGCATTGGTCAAATATAATTGGTTATGATACTATGGGTACTGATTCTTTTGGAGATGATGTAATAATCCTTGCTGATCCATATGATACTTCTGATCATATGCAAGATGGCTATCATATAGTACCTGCTGAAAGATTCTTCTATATGTGGCTTGACAAAAAAATATTACCTGAAGATCAAGATGTACAACAATGGCTTATTGCTACACCTGCTAATTAAACACTTACAGTCTGTCATTATATTCCTACTTTTCATGATAGGCTATAATAAAAAAAGATAAAATAAAACCTGGGCATTTTATATACATTTTAACACAAAATACACCAATGAAGTATTCTAACAGAGGCAAATCTTAAAACTAAAGAATGTTATTTATTCCTATATAAATATTTCAATAATAAAGAACGTAAAAAAGCGGATTGTTCATACTCCGCTTTTGCTCATCTAATATCTTTAAAATTACCACTGTATTCCCCTACTATCTTCCTCAGCCTTAATAAGGGCAACATTATACGTTTCAATTTCATTTAAACTTATGCTGCTGGCATCTGAGTACCTTGGTACATACCAGCTTTGTGATTCAAAATAACTTTTAAATCTATCTAACTTAAATATATATCCATGTCTTGCATAAATTTCGTTTCTTGCTATGCCAAGTTGATAATCTGAAAGGCTACTTACTTGACTTTGAGATAAATATTCAGTGCTACTTTGTGGAAAAATAAAATCACTACTATAATATACAGGCTGTGGTTTTTCTTGCACAATAATCACCGGATCTGGTTTAGAATCCTCAGTTATATTAATATTTACATCCTTATTATCATTTTTAGCGTTTTGTCGTTCTACCTCTTCCTTAACTTGTTCTTTAATCCGTTCTTCCTCTTGACGTTTTTCCTCCTCTTCTTCCTTAGCTTTCTTATTTTCCTCTTCAAGCTCTGCCCGTACTTGCTCTTTTATTGACTCTATGTCTACCTTTTCTTTATCAGCTGACCTACTACATCCAATAAAACAAGCCACTGAAATAATTGCTACTATTACACTAACAATTTTCTTCTTCATAGCTCTCCTCATTGCTTTTTTATTTGCAGTATATACTATTCATAAAGATATAATTTAATTCATAAATTGCTATAGTAAAAAAAAACGGATTATTACTAATCCGTTTTTACTCATTATTGACCATATTTATAAATTTACTATTATAGGGTAAAAAAATACTTTTATTTTGCTATGCCAATATCTTTTCTATAGTATTTCCCTTGGAAGTTAACTAACTCCACTTTTTCATATGCATCTTTTCTTGCTTCTTCTACTGTAGTTCCTAAACCAACAACAGATAATACTCTACCACCGCTAGTTCTTAAAACTTCGTCTTGTAGCTGTGCTCCTGCTAAAAACACTTTATCTTTTATAGATTCATCAATGGTAATTTCAAAGCCTTTTTCAAAACTTCCTGGATATCCATCTGATGCTAAAACCACATTAACACAAGACCCATCCATCCATTTAACTTTCACTTCATTTAACCTTTGTTCTAGTGCTGCTTCAATAAGCTCCACTAAATCACTTTCCATTAAAGATAAAACTGATTGAGTTTCAGGATCTCCCATTCTTACATTATACTCTAAAAGGTAAGTTCCCTTTTTAGTAATCATTAGTCCAAAGAAAATTATTCCTTTAAAATCAAAGCCTTCTTCCTTAATACCATTTAAAGTCTTTGTCATGATATTTTCTTCAAAATCCTTCATTACCTCTTCTGTAACGTATGGGTTTGGAGCCACAACTCCCATACCTCCAGTGTTTGGACCATTGTTACCATCAAAAATTTGCTTATGGTCTTTAGCTGAAATAAAAGGTATTATAGTTTTACCATCACAAATTGAAAGTATTGATGCTTCTACACCTTCCAAGAACTCTTCTATAACAACCTTTTGTCCAGCACCTTTAAATATGTCAGATACCATAAAATCATCGATGGTATTTAAAGCCATCTCTTTAGTTTCTGCTATAACAACACCTTTACCAGCTGCTAAACCATCAGCTTTGATAACTATTGGGTATTCACAGCTTTCTAAATATGATTTTGCTTCATTACAGTCAGTAAAAGTACCGTACTTGGCAGTTTTAACTCCATACTTTTTCATAAAGTCTTTAGAAAAGCTTTTGCTACCTTCCAGCTGTGCACCATTTTTATCTGGCCCAAAACATTTTAGGCCAGCTTCCTTAAATTTATCTGTAATCCCTTTAGTTAATGGGTCTTCTGGTCCAACTACAGTTAGTGCTATATCATTATTCTTAGCAAAAACAACTAATTCATCTATATCTGTTATATTTATATTTTCACATTTATTTTCTATGGCAGTTCCACCATTACCAGGAGCTACAAATATCTTAGAAACCTTATTGCTTTTAGCCATCTTCCAAGCCAATGCATGCTCTCTACCACCAGAACCAACTAATAAAACTTTCATTTTAAATCCTCCATCATATGAAAATTACGAATTATGAATTACGAACTTAGATAATGATGAATGATGAGTGATGAATGATGAATTGCGGAATGAACTTCTAGGAAGTTCAAAAAATTATATTTTCAGAAATTCTATGAATTTCATCCTTAATTCATAATTCGTAATTCATAATTCATCATTAACCTAATTAGTGTTTAAAGTGTCTTACTCCTGTAAATACCATAGCAATTCCATGTTTATTGCAGGCATCTATTGATAATTGATCTCTTATTGATCCACCTGGTTGAATTATTGCCTTTATACCATACTTAGCACATTCATCAACAATATCATTAAATGGGAAGAATGCATCTGAAGCTAGTATAGTTGCCCCTTGGCCTCTTCTAAGTGCATCTTGTGTTGGCCAAATTCTATTAACTTGTCCACCTCCAATACCAACAGCAACTCCGTCCTTCACTGTTACTATGGCATTAGATTTAACATATTTAACAACCTTCATACCAAAGATCATATCTCTCATTTCTTCATCAGTTGGAGCTTTTTCAGTTACAACTTTCACTTCATCTAAAAGCTTAGTGTCTTCTTCTTGAACTAAAATACCACCATCAACTGTTACCATATATTTTTTAGCACATGGTTTAGTATTACATTTAATTACTCTTAAATTCTTTTTAGCTCTTAATACTTCTAAAGCCTCTTCATCATATCCTGGAGCTGCAATAACTTCTAAGAATATCTTAGACATCTCTTCTGCAGTTGCCTTATCAATAGTTCTATTAATTGCTACAATTCCTCCAAAGATTGAATCTGGATCTACATCATGAGCTTTTTTATAAACTTCTAAAACAGACTCTCCAATAGCTACACCACAAGGAGTATTATGTTTTAATGCACAACAAGCTATTTCTTCAAATTCATTAGCTACTTTCCAAGCAATATCTAAATCTTTAATATTGTTATAAGATAACTCTTTACCATTTAAAACTTCAAAGTCTTCCATAGCTCCATCAAATTCAGTTGATGTGTAATATGCTGCACTTTGATGTGGATTTTCACCATATCTTAAAGATTGTTTCTTCTTATATGATACTGAAAGGTATTCTGGATATTCTTCATCTCCTAATAGGAAGTTAGAAATAGCTGCATCATATGCACTCATAAGATTAAATACTTTTCCTGCTAATTTCTTTCTTAAAGCATAACTTACATCGCCAGTTTCCTTTATTTCATTCATAACAGCTTCATAGTCAGCTACATCTGAAATAACTACAACATCTTGGAAGTTTTTAGCTGCTGCTCTTAGCATTGTTGGTCCACCAATATCAATGAATTCAACTTTTTCTTCAAAAGATAAATTTTCTCTAACCTTTTCAAAGAATGGATATAAATTAACTATTACCATATCAATAGTATCTATATTTCTTTCCTTGATAGTTTCCATATGCTCTTCATTATCTCTTATTGCAAGAATACCAGCATGAATAATAGGATGTAATGTTTTAACTCTTCCATCTAACATTTCTGGGAAATTTGTTACTTCATTAACTTCAGTAACCTTTAACCCATTATCCTTTAAATGCTTGTAAGTTCCTCCTGTTGAAATTATTTCAACACCATTTTCTGATAAGAATTTAGAAAAATCTAATATACCCTCTTTGTTGAACACACTAATTAACGCTCTCTTAATCATATAAAAAGCCTCCTATTTACCAATCTTTACTATTCCGTCTATTATTTGAATTTTCTTATGACCAATAAGCTCTATTGCCTTTGGTAACAATTTATGCTCTTGTACTAATACTCTTTTTTGTATATCTTCTGCAGTATCTTCAAAATACACTGGTACTGTTTCTTGTAAGATGATTGCTCCACCATCTACTTCTTCATTAACAAAATGCACCGTACATCCTGTGTATCTTACCCCTGATTTCTTTACTGCATTATGAACATGCATTCCATACATCTTATCACCGCAAAAGCTTGGAATTAATGATGGATGGATGTTGATTATTCTATTTTTAAATTCTCTCAGTATTTCCCCATCCAAAATTGAAAGATATCCTGCTAAAACTATTAAGTCTACTTTACCTTTAGTCAGCTCTAGTATTTTATTTGAAACTTCACTGCCATATTCTTTTTTAGATACAACAAAAGTTTCAACACCTGCATTTTTTGCTCTTTCCAAGCCATAAATACCTTCCTTACTGCCAATAACCATTTCCACTTGATAGTTTTTGTTTTCATAATCTAAAATTGACTGGAGGTTAGAACCTCCACCAGATACAACTACTGCTATTTTAAGCAAACTCCTTCACCTCCAGCTGTAACAACGCCAATTTCGTATGCCTTTTCGCCCATAGCTTCTAATTCATTTAAAATAGCTTGTACATCAGCTTCATTTACACATAAAACAAATCCTATACCCATGTTAAATGTATTATACATATGATCTCTAGCAACGCCTCTGCTAATCATATCTTCAAAGATTGCTGGCAATGGATAGCTGTCTTTTCTTATTTCAGCTGTAAGCTCTGCTCCATTAAACATTCTTGGAACATTTTCTATAAATCCACCACCTGTTATATGGCTCATCCCTTTAATATTAAACTTTTCAATTAAGCTTAATACTGGCTTTACATATAATTTAGTTGGTGTAATAAGCGTCTTCCATACCTCTTCACCATTAAACTCTTCATTTAAATCAGTATATAGTTTTCTTACTAAAGAAAATCCATTAGAATGTACTCCTGATGAAGCTATACCTATAAGCTTGTCACCTGGCTTAATGTCTTTTCCATTGATGATTTTATCCTTATCTACAATACCTACAGCAAAACCTGCAATATCATATTCTCCTTCTTTATAGAACCCTGGCATTTCAGCAGTTTCTCCACCAATTAAAGCACAACCTGATTCTACACATCCATCTGATACTCCTTTAACTAAATCGGCAGCAACTTCTGCTTCTAGCTTTCCACATGCTATATAATCTAAGAAGAATAATGGCTTTGCACCATGACATAAAATATCGTTAACGCACATAGCAACACAATCAATACCTACTGTGTCATATTTCTTTGTTTTAAAAGCTAACTCTAATTTAGTACCAACTCCATCTGTTCCTGATACTAGCACTGGCTTCTTATACCCTTCTGGTAATTCAACCATTCCAGCAAAGCTTCCAAGACCATTTAAAACATATTGACTCATTGTCCTACTTGCATATTCTTTTATAAGCTTTACTGACTTATAACCCTCTTCTATATTAACTCCAGCTTCTTTATAAGTTATCATTATAAAACACTACCTTTCTTAAACACCTTTTTCACTTTCAATTGGTGTTGCCACAGGGTATACACCGCTAAAGCAACCTACACAGTATCCTTGATCTTCTTTAAAGCATTTATACATGCCTTCCATTGATAAATATCCAATAGAATCACATCCGATAGCTTCTCTTATTTCTTCTAATGAATGATTAGCTCCTATTAAATCTTTTCTATATGGAGTATCTATTCCAAAATAACATGGGAATTTAACTACAGGTGAAGCTACTAAGAAGTGTACTTCCTTTGCTCCTGCCCTTCTTAAAGATTCAACTAAATGCTTAGAAGTTGTCCCTCTTACAATAGAATCATCTATTAATATTACCCTTCTATTTCTTACATTAGCTTTTAATGGATTTAACTTTACTGCTACTGCTCTTTCTCTAATTTCTTGAGATGGTGTAATAAATGTTCTACCAACGTATCTATTTTTAACAAAACCTGTATCATATGGTATTCCTGAAGCTTTTGAATATCCTATGGCTGCCGGTATTCCTGAATCAGGTACTGCCACAACCACATCTGCTTCAATATTATGTTCTTTATATAATTGTTCACCAGCTTTTACTCTTGTTTCATGTACATCAAGCCCATCAATTACTGAATCTGGTCTTGCAAAATATATATATTCAAATGCACATGTTTGACATTGAGTATTTTCTGAATATCTGTATGAATTAATACCATTTTCATCTATAACTATTATTTCACCTGGTTCGATATCTCTAACTAGTTCTGCACCAACAGCATCAAGGGCACAACTTTCTGATGATAAGATATATCCTTCATCAATCTTTCCTAAACATAAAGGTCTTATTCCGTGTGGATCTCTAACACCTATAAGCTTATTTTCTGTTAAGATAACCATGGCAAAAGAACCTCTTACTGCCTGAATAGCATCTAAAATTGCTTTTTCAACACCTTTCTTAGCTCCTCTAGCTATAAGGTTTGCTATAACTTCTGAATCTATTGATGTATGGAACACATGTCCAGCCTCTTCCAATAACTCTCTTATAACATCTGCATTAACAAGCGTTCCATTATGAGCCATTGCAATAGATCCTAATTTGCTTTGACTTAAAAGTGGTTGAGCATTTTCTATTCTTGTATCACCAGATGTTGAATATCTAACATGTCCAATAGCTACATTTCCTTTTAAGGTTGCAAGACTTTCTTGTGAAAAGGCTTCTGTAATAAGCCCCATTCCTTTATGCATATTTATTTCAGTGCCATTGGCAACTGCTATTCCCGCACTTTCTTGTCCTCTATGTTGAAGTGCATATAATCCATAATAAGTCATTGAAGCAACATCCATTTCCCTATTTGAATAAACACCAAACACACCACATTCATCTTTAAATTTATCATTGCTTGGATCCATTATAATATTGTCTACCTTAAGACTCATCCTTAATACCCCCGAAATCTTTTTACTTAGAAAGTCTGCTTAATATTTCAACGTAGGCATCTTTAACATTTCCTAAGTCTCTTCTAAATCTATCTTTATCAAGCTTTTCTCCAGTTGTTGCATCCCAGAATCTGCAAGTATCTGGTGAAATTTCATCTGCTAAAACTATTTCTCCGTTATATCTTCCAAACTCTAATTTAAAGTCTATAAGATTAATGTTAGCTTTTAAGAATAATCCCTTTAAAACTTCGTTAATTTTTGCTGTTAATTCATATATTTTATTTAACTCTTCAAATGTAGTTGCTCCTATAGCTACTGCATGATAGTCATTTATTAATGGATCTCCTAGAGAATCATCTTTATATGATAATTCAAATACTGTAGTCTTAAGCTCTGTTCCTTCTTCTAATCCTAATCTCTTAGCCATTGAACCAGCTGCCACATTTCTAACTATTACTTCTAGAGGTACTATTTCTACCTTCTTACATAATTGTTCTCTATCATTTAACTTTTCAATAAAGTGAGTTGGTACTCCATTTTGTGCTAAAATTTCAAATAATGTAGCTGTTATAGCATTATTCATTACACCTTTATCTTCTATTTGACCTTTCTTTTCTCCATTGAAAGCAGTTGCATCATCTTTGTAATATACAATTACTTCATCAGCTTTATCTGTAGCATATATTTTCTTTGCTTTACCTTCGTACATCATTTCTAATTTTTCCATTATAGATCCACTCCTTCACCATTTTCAGCAATAAATTTTTCTTTCATATCTTTTCTATATTGAATTAATTTAGCTTTAAGCTCTTTATCACCAATTGATAACATTTGTACAGCCAACATTCCTGCATTGTAAGCATTATTGATTCCTACAGTTGCCACTGGAATTGATTTTGGCATTTGCACTATTGAAAATAATGCATCAAGACCTTCTATTGCTCCTTTACAAGGAACTCCTATGACAGGAATTACTGTTTGTGAAGCAATTACACCTGGAAGGTGTGCTGCAAGGCCTGCACCAGCAATTATTACTTCACAGCCTTCAGCTTCTATATCTCTTAAAGTTTCTTCTAACTTTTCAGGAACTCTATGAGCTGATAAAACATATGCTTTATATGAAATACCAAATTCCTTTAAACAGTTAGCAGCTCCCTTCATTATTTCCGTATCAGATTTTGATCCAAAAAATATTGCAACTCTCATAAAAAACGCTCCTATCTAAAGTATTTAACACCTGATTCAAAGATCTTTTGATCGAAGTTTCCAGGAACATTTACATATAGGTCTTCTCCAATTCTTTCAGAGTGTCCCATCTTACCTAAAACTCTTCCATCAGGACTTGTTATTCCTTCTATACCTAAAACTGAACCATTTGGATTAAATGGCATATCCAGTGATACATTTCCTTCTAAATCTACATATTGAGTAGCTATTTGATCATTAGTAATTAATTGTCTTAATAGCTCTTCATTTGCAATAAATCTACCTTCACCATGAGATATTGCTACATTGTGAATATCCCCTACATTTACTTCACTAAACCAAGGTGATTTGTTAGATGTAATCTTAGTTCTTATTATTGAACTCATATGTCTATTGATATTATTGTAAGTTAATGTTGCCATATCCTCTTCTATATCAACTATTTCACCATATGGTACTAAACCTAACTTTATTAATGCTTGGAATCCGTTACAGATACCTAATACTAATCCATCTCTATTTTTTAGTAAATCATTTACTGCATCTTTAATTCTTTCATTTCTAAAGATTGTAGCAATAAACTTTCCTGATCCATCTGGTTCATCTCCTGCTGAGAATCCTCCTGGAATCATTATTATCTGACTTTCTCTTATTTGTTTTTCCAATGCTTCAATTGATTCAAGTAATGCACTCTTAGAGTAATTCTTAAACACTAACTCTGTAGTTTCAGCTCCTGCCTTAGTAAATGCTCTGTTACAATCATATTCACAGTTTGTTCCTGGGAATACTGGGATAATTACTCTTGGTTTAGCAGTCTTGATGCTTGGACTACTTGGTAATATTATTTTCTTTTCTTCAACTTTAATTTCTGGAACTGATTCTTGTGACTTTTCAGTTTCAATTTTAAATACTGTAGATAATTTCTTTTCATATATGCTTATTAAATCATCTATATTGAAAGTGAAATCATATTCTTCTGATATAATTACAGGCTTTTCTATAGTTTCACCAATTACTTTATAGCTACATCCCTCAAAGGCTTTATTTAAATCTTCATCAGCTGCTACTTCTACTATTACACTTCCATAATTTAAGCCAAATAGCTCTTCCTTGCTTAAACCATGGAATTTAATACCAATCTTATTACCAAATGATATTT
>ULYJ01023326.1_pt1 | contig 70472 bp, 69 predicted proteins | sample 1962111 | NCBI WGS metagenome assembly ULYJ01 (sample SAMEA4835861, study PRJEB28245) | human gut metagenome | biome: gut microbiome; material: fecal sample | place: Denmark | collected 2008
GATTCTGGTTTTTTGTTACTTTTTTTAAAAACTACTTGTAATTTTAATAAAAGAATAATAAAATAGATATATCACAAATAAAATGAAATAAACAAATTTAGGAGGAACTAAAAGTGAAAATAATCTTAGATGCAATGGGTGGAGACAATGCACCAGATGCAAATATAAAAGGTGCAATAAATGCGGTAAATAAAGTAAAAGCTGAAATTATATTAGTAGGAAAAGAAGAAGTAATTAGAAGCAAAATAAAAGAATTTTATGGAAAAGAAATGGAAGAAATTTCTGATAGATTAAAAATACATAACGCAACAGAAACAATAGAAATGGAAGACCAACCAACAGTTGCAATAAAACATAAAAAAGATTCTTCAATGGTAGTTGGATTTAATATGCTAAAACAAGATGAAGGCGATGTATTTATATCTGCAGGAAATTCAGGGGCATTACTCGCAGGAGCGACACTATTGGTAGGAAGAATAAAAGGAATAGATAGACCAGCACTTGCAGGAATATTACCAGCGTATAAAAGTCAATTATTATTAATGGATTGTGGTTCAAATACAAATTGTAAACCAATAAACTTATTACAATTTGCTCAAATGTCTTCAATATATTTAAGAAATACATTTGGAATTGAAAAGCCAGCAATAGGACTTTTGAATATAGGAACTGAAGAAACAAAAGGAAATGAACTTGTAAAAGAAAGTTATAGATTATTAAAAGAAAAATCAGAAGAATTGGATATTAATTTTGTAGGGAATGTAGAAGGTAGAGATGCTTTTTCAGGTGAAATTGATGCAATTGTAACAGACGGATTTACAGGAAATGTATTTTTAAAAACAACAGAGGGATTAGGAAAATTTGTTAAAAAATCATTAAAAGAAAGTTTATTAAAAAATGTGTTGTCAAAAATCGCAGCAGTACCATCACTTCCAGCAATAAATAGATTTGCAAATACAATGGATTATAAGAGATATGGTGGAGCATTATTCTTAGGGGTAAAAAAACCTGTTGTTAAAGCACATGGAAGTAGTGATGAAAAATTATTTGAATATACAATTATTCAAGCAGAAAAATTTGTGGAAAATAAAGCAGTAGATAAAATGATAGAGGCATTTAATAAATAATTTAATTGAAAATGATAATATTATAACTGAACGTCTAGTATAAAATTAAAATAATTTATAAATACACTTGACAAATATCTTAACATATAATATAAAAGTATTATAAAAAAGATATACATACAAAAGGAAAACTTGAGAGGAGGTGAACTCGAATCATGAGTTCAGAAGAAATTTTAGAAAAAGTAAAAGCTATAATTGTTGAACAATTAGGTGTAGCAGATACAGCTGTAACAATGGAAGCATCTTTTATTGATGATTTAGGAGCTGATTCTTTAGATATAGTTGAATTAGTAATGGCTATAGAAGAAGAATTTGATATAGAAATTCCAGATAGTGATGCAGAAAAAGTTGTAACAGTTGGAGATGTTGTTGACTATATAAAAGAAAATGTTTAGTGAACATATATAATAAAAGTGAGATTGCATAAATTCAAGCAATCTCATTTTTTCTAAAATAAAGTATTAATAATATAAGAGTAATTTTTTAAAAAATAAAGTAAATAATCATTCCAATTTTTATGTCTTATTTCAGAAGTACAATAAATAGAATAATTTAAAGGTTCACTATTTGGAATATGAACTGTTACAGAACCTAATTGAGAGTTTTGGTATATAGGTGTTTCAAAATATAAAGGACAATTTATTTCTACTTGAATGGAATTAATTAAATCTTTTATAATAGGGATAGTAGCATTAGATATATTCTCAAGTTTTAAATTTATATTATCAGATATTCCTTTATTAATAATGATTTTATTCAAGTTTTTATTTTTCCAATTTTCAAAACTGTCATTTATAATTTTTTCGATATTTACATTTTCAAAATTATCAAAAATGTAATTAATTAGTTTTATACTATCTTGAGTTCTAAATTTTTTTGTATCAGCACCAAGTACAACACAAATAATATCTATATCGTTTCTTTTGCAAGCTGTTACTAGGCATCTGTTTGCACCATTTGTGAAACCAGTTTTAATTCCATAAACACCATCTAGATTTCCAAGTAATTCATTTGTGTTTGATAATTGTTTTGGATAGCCGTTGATAGTTATGGTATATTCTTTTGTTCCTACAATTTGAGCAAATGTTTTATTATTTAAGGCATAATTTGATAGTAAAGCAAGTTCATAAGCTGTAGTGTAATGTTCATCAGAATCTAAACCGTGTGGGGTTTTAAAATGAGTATTTGTTAGTCCTAATTCTAAGGCTTTTTGATTCATTTTTTGGGCAAAACCTTCAATGTTTCCGACCGACAGTATTCAGCTAAGGCAACGGCTGCATCATTACCGGAACGCATCATAAGACCATACAATAAATCTCTAACGGTAATTTTGTCTCCTGATTTTAATCCTAATCTTGAACCTCCTGTTCCTGCTGCTTTTTTTGATATTTCTACAGTTTCATCTAAATTACAATTTTCTATGATTATTGTTGCTGTCATTATTTTGGTTGTTGATGCCATTTTCCTTTTTTGTTTTTCGTTTTTTCCATAAAGTATTGTGTTTGTTTTTCTGTCTATAACGATACAGGCTCTTGAATTTGTGTCTGGAATTTGTATGTCTTTTTCAGGGGTTGTGGACGATTCTAGTATTTCACTGTTTATATCAATTGTGTCATCTTCTATATCATCACAAATTGAAAATGGTTGCATGATAAAAAGAAAGATGAAAAATATGGTGGTTAGTTTTAAAATATTTTTTTTCATGGTACACCTCTTTAAAAATATATGAGTTAGATATTTAGAGTATTCATAAGAGTTGCAATTCATGATTTATTTTATATGAACCGTGAATTGTAACTAAAACTTCAAAGGCATATATCCCTAAGAAAAAATTTAAAAAATATAAACATTTTACATAAATATTGATTTTGTAACAAAAATGTAATATAATTGTAATGTAGGCGTAAAAAATATATATGTCATACAAAAAGCTCTTCCGTAAGCTAAAGAAAGGGCAAAAAAAAATCAAATAAAAAAACGCTATAAAAGCTATTGACTTCAAGGCTTTAATGAAATAAAATTAAAGTAATGTTATTTATATAAGAAGGAGAAGATTTTATTATGAGTAAGAAAAGAATAACTTTGTCAATCATGAGTATTATATTTGCAATTATACTTATGACAATTCCAAATACAGCAAAAGCAAAAACACCACTTACAACACCAATGTATTTTGGAATAAATGAATATAGAAAAGGAACTACACCAGATAATTTAGCATATGCTATTGGAAATCCATTAGCAAATGGTTCAACAACAGAATCAATTGTTGGTGCTAAAATATGGCAAATAGTAAAATATGATAATAGAACAAGCGATACATTCGTAACTGGAAATTATTATTGTGTTAGAGCAGGAGTAGGTTTTAATGATACAACAACAAAGGCAGAGTATACAATTTCTTATGATTTAAAAACAGAAAAATCAGAAATATTAGCTTCTGGAAATCCAGTATTACAAAGTATAGTAAATAATGGATATTTCAATAATTTATTGGCATTAACAGATTTAGTATATTTAAAAGGTGTATCAACAGACACAGAAAAAACAGCATTACTAGAAGCTGCGGGTATATATGCTGAAGATTATACAAATCCATTAACAGAAAGTGATATAGAAGCAGTTCAACAAGCTGCAATGTGGTATTTTACAAACCATGATGATACAGTATTCAACAAAGTATATAATCAATTTGGAGATGAAAAAACATCTTGGTTATTTTATAGAACATTAGATATGGCACATAATGGGGAATCATACAAAAGTTTAAGTGATTATGATTTGCACTTTAATAGTTTTGGTTCTCAAACTGGTGCAGGAAAAGATAGACAGGAACAAGCAGTATTATTATATAATTACTTAATTTCAACAGCAAATAAAAATGCAGCTGCATATGCAAATGGAACAGCAACATCAACAACAAAAGTTACATTATATGCAAATGCTACTCAACAAAATACACAACCAATTATATTAATTGAAAGAACACCAGATGTAAAAGAATTTGACTTAGCTTTAAGAAAATATATAACAAAAGTTGATGGTAAAACTCTTGAAGGTAATAGTTCAAGAATACCAAATATAGATACTTCAACAATAAAAACTGGTAAAACTGCAACATATAAACATAGAAAAGATCCAGTAACAGTTTCTAATGGAAGTGTTGTTACATATAAATTAACAGTTTATAATGAAGGAGAAAAAGCTGGTAGGGCAACAAAAATTGTTGATCAACTACCAACAGGATTAAAATTAAAAACAACAGGAACAGTAACATCAAGTAAAGGAAATAGTTATTCTGTAGCTTATGATGAGTCTACAAATAAAGCTACATTTACAACAACAGGAACTCAAAATTTAAATGCATATGATGGAAGTACATTAGATGCAGATACAATTGAAATAGAATGTACAGTTACAGCAACAGCAAATACAAATAGTGATAAAGTGTTAACAAATGTTGCATGGATTTCAGAAGAATATGATGCAGTAACAAAGGAAACAATAACAAATCAAAATGGAAAAGATAGAGATTCTGAACCATCAACAACACCAAGTGTAAATAAAGACAATATGGAAAATTATACAGGAAATAATAATAAATCTGATTTAACAGATTCAAATAATTATTATAAAGGACAACAAGATGATGATGACTTTGAAAAATTAATTATTAAAAAACAAAATGAGGGTTCATATAATTTAGTATTAGTAAAACAAGATGCAAATGGAGAACAATTAAATAGTAAAGCAACATTCGTTGTTAATAGTGTTACAAAAGAAGTAACAGGAAAATTAACAATAGCAGAAAATGTAAAAATAACATCAGAAAATGTTGGAAATAATGATGTTTATACTATAAAAGAAACAGTAGCTCCAGATGGATATTGTAAATTTGATGGAACAATAGTAGTAACAGTTGAAAAAGTATTAGAAGGTAATACATATAAAGTTAAAAATGTAACTCGTAAAGTTGTAGATGATAAAGGAAATGATATAACATCACAAAAAGGTCAAGATGCAACTGTAGAACTAAATGCTGATGGAAACTTATATGTAAATGTAAAAGACTATCAATTTGATTTAAAATTAATTAAAAGAATAGTTGAAGTAAATGGAACAAAAGTACCTGAAAGATTATTAGGTGTTGATGTTACAAAATTAGCAAATGGAACAGCAACAACAGCTGATTATGAAATGGATAAAAATCCAGTATCAGTAAAAACTGGAGATATAGTTAAATATACATTAAGAGTATATAATGAAGGTGATGTTGATGGATATGCATCAGAAATTTCAGAAGATATTCCAGAAGGACTAGAATTCATGTGGTCTGAAAAAGATTCTACTGAATTAGATGCAGATACAACATTATCAAAAGAAGAAAAGGAAGCTATTAAATATAACCAAGGAATTTGGGATATTAAAAATATTAACAAAGATACAAATAAAGTTGAGTTAGTTTCAACAGATTATTTAGCAAAAGGAAAAGGTGCTGAAATAACAAAAAATGGAGCAAACTTAATAAAAGCATTTGATAAAACAAAAGGATATGTAAACACAATAAATGATAAAAATCCAGATTATAGAGAAGTATCTGTTTATATGAAAGTTGTAGCTGACAATGCAACAAATGAAATCATCAGAAATGAAGCTGCTATAACAGGAGATACAGATAAAGATGGAAATCCAATTGATGATAGAGATTCAAGTCCAGATAAATGGATTAAATATGAAGATGATGAAGATTATGATAATGTAATTTTACAATCATTTGATTTAGCATTAAGAAAATTTATTATAGCTGTAAGTAAAGATAAAATAATAGAAGATTCTGAATATTTGAAAAATTCAAATGGTTCATATACTAGAGCACCAGTAGTAGATACATCAAAATTAAATACTGTAGATGAAAATGGTAATATGATAACAACAGCAATTTATAATCATACAAAAGAACCAGTAGAAGTTACAAAAAATGATATTGTTGTTTATATGCTAAGAGTATATAATGAAGGAAGCATAAGTGGATATGCAAGTGAAATTAAAGACCACTTACCTCCATATTTACAATTTGTTGAAGGAGACTTTAATGATAAATATGGATGGAAAGTATCTGAAGACGGAAGAACAGTTACTACAAATTATTTAGATAATTATATTATTGAAAAAGCAACAACAAATGATGATGGAAAAATAATATTATCTTATAAAGAAGTTCCTATTATGTGTAGAGTAACAGAAGATGCACAAGGAAAGATTACAAATATTGCAGATATAACAAAATATAAAGATGAAAAGAAACAAGATGTAACAGATAGGGATTCAAAAGAAAATAATGTTGTATTACCATCAGATAAAGACTTACCATCATATAAAGATGATGAAACAGGAGATTATATACCTGGTCAAGAAGATGATGATGACTTTGAAAAATTAGTTGTTAAGAAATTTGACTTAGCATTAAGAAAATTTATTACAAATATTGGTGATAAAGATGTAACAACAAGAATACCACAAGTAAAATATGATAGTGAAAATAATAAAATAACATATGAACATTCAAAAGAACCCTTAGATGTTGTAACAGGTGATATTGTTACATATACAATAAGAGTATTTAACGAGGGTGAAATAGATGGATATGCATCAAAAGTATCTGATGATGTACCAGATGGCCTTGAATATTTACCAGATAATTCTATAAATAAAGAATATAGATGGGTAATGTATGATAAAGATGGTAAAGAAACAACAGATGTTAAAAATGCAGTAAAATTAACAACAGATTATCTATCAAAAGAACAAGGTGAGGCAAGAATTAAAAAGGATTCTTCATTAACAGAAAATCCTGCATTGTTGACAGCTTTTGATGGAACAAAAGAAATATCAGATACAAATCCGGATTATGCAGATGTTAAAATTGCATTTAAAGTAACTGAACCAAATGGTTCAAGCAAAATCTTGGTAAATAGTGCACAAATATCTGATGATACAGATAAAGATGGAAATCCAATAGATGATATAGATTCAACACCAGATAAATGGGTTGATGGTGAAGATGACCAAGATAAAGAATATGTTAAATTAACAGAATTTGACTTAGCATTAAGAAAATGGGTAACACAAGCAATTGTTATTGAAAATGGAAAAGAAACAGTAACACAAACTGGACATAAACCAGAAGATGATCCTGAACAAGTTGTTAAAGTAGAATTAAATAGAAAAAAATTGAACTCGGTAACAGTTAAATTTAGATATTCTATAAGAGTAACAAATGAGGGTGATATTGCTGGATATGCAAAACAAATTAGAGATTATATTCCAGAGGGATTAAAATTTGATGCAAAAGATAATCCTGATTGGACTGATGAGGGAAATAATGTTATAAGTACAAGAAAATTGGAAAATACGTTGTTACAACCTGGTCAAAGTGCGGATGTTGAAGTTTTACTTACTTGGAAAAATGATAAAAATAATTTAGGCTTAAAAGTAAATACAGCGGAAATTTCTGAGGATTATAATGATAAACATGTTCCAGATAGAGATTCAACTCCAAATAATAAGGTCCCAGGCGAGGATGATATAGATGATGCACCAGTTCTTTTAGCAATAGCTACAGGTCGTGCAAGATTGTATATTACATTAACTTTTGCAGTGTTAGTAACATTGGCTAGTGGAATTGTATTAATTAAGAAATTTGTATTATAATATAAAATAAGACATTTGGTATAAACCATTTGTCTTATTTTTTGTGTTATTGATAGTCTATATATCATTTATATTATATAGACTGTGAATGCCAATATTTTTTCTTTTTTAGTTTACAATTAAAATTTGGTATGTTATAATTTCATTAGTAGAGAGGTGTTATAAAAATGAATCAAATACTTTCAACAAGTATGCCAGTTAATGAAAAGAAGATAAAAAATAGAAATTCTAAACCTATAGAAATAGGAACAATATTGCGTATTTTTGCAATAGCTTTATTAATATTTGGAACATTTATGATAGGTATGGGAATTTATTCAATTATAGGAAAACAGGGAAAAAGTCAAAGTGAAAATTTACAACCATCAATTTCTATTGAAGATAAATCAGAAGATACAATATTATTAAAAGTAGTTCATAGTAAAAATATTTCTAAATTAGAATATAGATGGAATGATGAAGAGTCAACTGTTGTAAATGGAAATAATGGAAAATATATAGAAAAAGAAATAAAAGTTCCTTCAGGTACAAATACTTTACATGTTTTAGTTGTGGATGCTGATGGAAATGAGATTCCATACGAAAAGCAATATGAACGTCAAAGTAATATAAATTTTGAGGTTTCTGGTAATAAAATAAAAATTACATGTGAAGAAGAAAATCAAATTTCATATATGACATATAGATGGGATGAAGAAGAAGAGAAAACTATACAAATAAATGATACAAAAATAAACCAAGAGATTGAAGCATTAAAAGGTTTGCATACATTGACAGTTATAGTAGTTGATGAAAACAATAATACAGATACAAAGGTACAAAAAATTAATGGGGTGTCTAAACCAAAGGTTAGTGTTGCTTTAAGTGATGATGAAAAACATTTTGTAATTAAATCATCTGATGATGAAAAATTATCAAGTGTAGAGTTTAAATTAAATCAAGATGATAATCAAGATTATATAGTAAATTTGGATGATAAAGATATGAAAGAATTTAATTATACTTTGCCAATGGAATTACAAGCAGGACAAAACTTTATTGAAGTGTTTGTTAAAAATTCTAATGGTGTTACGGAAGAGACAGGTCTTGTTAGATTTGATAAATAATTAAATAGCTGCAAGAAGGAGGAACAAATGATACAAGAAATATATATAATAGATGATGATGAATCTTCAATAATGGTATTTAAGAAGTTATTTGAAAATGACCATGAATATAAATTTATAAGTGTAAAATCAGAACAAATAGATATAGCTTTGAAGAATATTCCTTCAATAATAATTGTAAACGAAGATGCAATTAAAGTTGATGTTATTGAATTATGTAAAAAAATAAGAAATGATGATGATAATAGTATAACTCCTATAATAGTTGTTTCTTCTAATTCAAATAGACAACATAGAATAGAGATATTAAAGGAATCTGTTGAATATTATATAAAAAAACCTGTAAATACACAGTATTTGTACTTTACAATAAAGAATTTAGGAAGATTGATTAATATAAATAGAAGAATAAGTCCTTTAACTGGATTACCTGGAAATGTTCAGATACATGCAGAATTAAAGAAAAAAATTTCTAATAAAGAAGAGTTCTCAGTACTATATTTGGATTTGGATAATTTTAAGGCATATAATGATATTTATGGATTTTTAAAAGGTGATGAGATAATTAAGTATACAGCTGATATAATATTAAGATGTGTCCATTCATATATACCTAATAATAGTTTTGTTGGTCATATTGGTGGAGATGACTTTGTTGCTATTATTCCTACTTTGAATTGTGATAAAATTTGTGAAAGTATTATAGCAAATTTTGACGCTGGTGTTAATGCCTTTTTTACAGAGGAGGATGTAGAAAATGGGTATATTGAGGTTGCTAACAGAAAAGGTGTTATTGAGCAATTTCCTCTTACATCCATTTCTGTTGGGGTTGTTGAGGCTGATAAAGGTAGATTCGCAAATATTCTAGAAATAGGTGAAGTTGGAGCTCAAGTTAAACATATGGCAAAATCTATTATGGGTAGTAGTTATGCAATTGATAGAAGAAAAAAATAAAGATATATTAAAGAGAGTAGAAAAATCTGCTTTCTTTTTTTGTTTGCTAATTAATTGGTTATAACAGTAATAAAAATCTAAAAATCATAATAATGATTAATAAGTAAGGGGGAATGTTATGTATGTTATAAAAAGAAAAAGGATAACTTTAATTTTACTTGCAGTTTTGTTGGGTATATTTGTATATTCATACGAGGGAGCAAAAATAAATTTAGCTGAAGAAACACAAAGTACTACAGCAACGCCTGTTTCTGGAAAAGTTATAGTGGTTGATGCTGGGCATGGGGTGCCAGATGAAGGAGCACAAAGTAGTAGAGGGACAACAGAAGCGGAAACTAATTTAAAAATATCATTAAAATTACAAAATTTATTAGAGCAAAGTGGATGTACAGTTATATTAACACGTTCAGATGAAAATGCAATTTATGATTTGGATAAGACAACATTAAGGGAAAAGAAAATATCTGATATTAGAAATAGAGTTAAAATTGGAAATAGTTCATCTGCAGATTTATTTGTAAGTGTGCATTTGAATAAAATTCCACAGCAACAGTATTGGGGATGGCAATGTTTTTATAATAGCAAAAATGAGAAAAGTATTAATTTAGCAAAAAAAATACAATCGAATTTAAATGAATCAATTCAGAAAGATAATAAAAGGGTTGCTATGAAACTTGATACTGTATATATTATGAAACATGTTGAGATTCCTATTTCAATAGTGGAGTGTGGATTTTTGTCTAATCCTGAAGAGGAACAACAATTACTTGATGATGAGTATCAAAATAAATTGGCTTGGGGGATTTTTAATGGAATAATTGAGTATTTTAATGAATAAATTTTTTTAGGTGATTATATGTTTTTAGTATTTAGTAAAGAAAAGATATTTACATATTTAGTATCTATATTAACAGTAACATTATTATTTGTTGGAGTTGCAAATTTTCAGGTGAAATCTGGAGATACTATAGAAACATCAGCAAAAGAAGGAAAATTATTGCCAATATATAAGGTGAAAACAGATAAAAAGAAAGTTGCTTTAACAATGAATTGTGCTTGGAATGCTGATGATATAGATAAAATATTGGAAGTTTTAAAAGAAAATAATATAAGAATAACTTTTTTTATGGTTGGTGATTGGATTGATAAATATCCTGATGCAGTAAAAAAGATAAATGATGCTGGTCAAGAAATTCGGAAGTCATAGTGATTCACATCCACATGTAAATAATTTGAGTTATGAAAAAAATATTGAGGAGATTGAAAAGAGTAATGATAAAATAGAAAAAGTAATTGGTTCAAGAACAAAATTATATAGAGCTCCATATGGAGAATATAATAACACTGTTATAAAAGCAGCAACTGATAAAGGGTATTATACAATTCAATGGAGTTTAGATACTTTAGATTATACTGGACTTACAGGTGATGAGATGTGGAATAGGTTGGATAAAAAGTTAGATTCTGGTGATATAATTTTGACTCATAATGGAACTAAACATACAGCTGATTCTTTGGATATGTTGATAAAAAATATTAAACAAAAGGGGTTTGATATTGTTTCTGTTTCCGAATTGATATATAAGGATAATTATAAAGTGGATTCTTCAGGAATGCAGATACGGATTGTAAATTTTTTCAAAGACTTTGAATTGTAACTAGTGTAGTAATAATTGGCTATATAATAATCAAACTATTATATTTTAACAATATTCTAAAATTATCAAATTTCTATCAAATTATTGGTATAAAAATTAGTGTTATGTATATAATTTAATATATCATAATTCTTCAAATACAGGAAAAATCTACATTTTTTGAATAAATTTAACTTTTTATGTAGACAAAATAAAAAAAAGGGTGTATAATAGTAAATGTAGTAAAAAGAGAAGCACAAAGATAAATATACATTATTGATAAAAAAATAAGGGAGGAAAAAAATTTGGATACAAATTATTTAGAAAACAACTATTTAACATTAGTTGGAAAAGTTACAGGAGAAAAAAAATTTAGCCATGAAATATATGGAGAAAGATTTTATGTATTTAATCTAGAAATAGCAAGATTAAGCGGAAATGCAGACATTATACCAATAACAGTATCAGAAAGATTAATAACAGATGAGATGTTAACACAAGGTAAAAACTTATTAGTAAAAGGACAATTTAGATCATACAATAGTTATGAAAATGAAAAAAACAGATTAATTTTAACAGTTTTTGCTAAAGATGTTGTTGAAGTGGAAGAACCAGAGCAAGAAGAAGAAAATGAAATGGTGAAAAAAGATATGATAACAAATGAAGTTGTTTTAGTTGGTTATATTTGTAAAAAACCAATTTATAGACAAACACCATTTGGAAGAGAAATAGCTGATGTATTATTAGCTGTTAATAGAGCTTATAATAAATCAGATTATATTCCAACTATTGCATGGGGAAGAACAGCAAGATTTTGCCAAAACTTAGAGGTTGGAACTAAGGTTAAAATAGTAGGTAGAGTTCAATCTAGAATGTATGAAAAGAAACATGAAGATGGAACTGTTGAAAATAGAGTTGCTTATGAGGTTTCTGTTGGTAGTTTAGAAGTCGTTGAAGAAAGTGAAAATGTTGAACATAAGGAAACAGAAAATCAAGAGGCTGTATAGAATAATAGAGTTATAAAACAGTGTAATTGTAAAAAATTATGCTGTTTTTTGAATTATGGTGAATTATAAATTGACAAAAAATTTTTGGAATACAGTCCAAAGTAAATGTAAAATAAATGATGAGAAAGAACCTTTTACATCATTTATTTTACATAGACTGTGATTTGTAATTACTTTTTTCAGATTTGTTCTAAAAATAAATATATTTAGTAGCATTTTTTATTTTTATTTGGTATAATCTTATTGAATAATTAATGAAAGGAAGAATGTATGAAAAAGGATAACGAAACAAAAAATGATAGAAAGATAAAATCTAAAAATGATTTAAATTCAAAGCAATTAGATAAAAAAGGAAAATTAAAGAAACATATTAATATAAATGTTAATTTTACAATTGTTGCAATAATTTTAATTGCAATATTTTGTGTAGCTGTAACACCAATCACATTTCAAAATGATACATATTATACAATAAAAATTGGGGAACTAATAAAAAACAATGGAATAGATATGATGGATCATTTTTCATGGCATGAAAATTTGAACTATACATATCCACATTGGTTATATGATTTTTGTACATATCTTGTGTATTCATTAGGCGGATTTAAAGGTGTATACATATTAACATGTATTTTGTCAGCAATTTTAGGAATTTCATTATTTTTTGTAAATTCAAAAATAACAAAATCTAAATCTGTATCATTTGCAGTAACAATTGGTGCAATTTATGTATTAAAAAGCTATATTGCGGCAAGAGCTCAATTAGTAACGTTTATTTTGTTTATATGGGAATTATTTTTTATTGAAAGGTTTGTTGAAAATGGAAAAATAAGATATGTTATTGGACTTATTACTATTTCAATATTAATTGCAAATTTACATGTTGCAACATGGCCATTTTTCTTTGTATTGTTTTTACCATATGTAGGAGAATATTTTATAGCTGTGCTAGCTGATATAATTATTTATAAGAAGATTAGACAAATGGTAATTAAACATAAAATGAAAGTTGCTCAAAAGAATAATAATTTAGAAAGATTGAAGGAGTTACAAATAAAGCTAGATGAACAAAATGATAGAAATAAAAAAATAAAAGCAAAAAGAGAAGACGAAAATAATTCTTATAAGATTGTTATTAGAAGAAAAGATAATGTTAAATATTTAATTATTGTAATGATTATATGTGCATTTACTGGATTATTAACACCACTTGGTGATACACCTTATACATATTTATACAAAACAATGAAAGGTAATACAACTCAAAATATTAGTGAGCATTTGCCAATGACAATTACAAATAATACAGAGGCAATGTGTATAGTTATAATATTTTTAGCAGTTCTCATATTTACAAAAACAAAGATTAGATTATCTGATTTATTTATGGTTACTGGTTTGTGTTATTTGATGTTAAAAACGAGAAGACAGCTTTCAATGTTTACAGTAATTTGCTCGGTAATATTAGGAAAAATGTTGGTTGAATTGATTAATAAATATACGAAGTGTGGAATAGATGAACTTGAAAAAACATTTAAGCATATTGGTGTTGTTGCATGTTTAACATTTTTAATAATATTAATGTGTTGTGATGCTATAAAACCAAAGCTTGATGATTCATATGTGAGTACTAGTTCATATCCGGTTGCTGCGTGTGATTATATTTTAGAAAATATAGATTTAAGTACAGCAAGATTTTACAATGAATATAATTTCGGAAGTTATATGTTATTTAGAGGAATTCCTGTTTTCATTGATTCAAGGGCTGATTTATATGCGCCAGAATTTAGCGGAAATAAGGATGAGGATATATTTTCTGATTTTATAAATACATCGTCAATATCTACATTTTATGAAGATACTTATGAAAAATATAATATTACACATGTTATTTTAGGTAAAAAATCAAAGAATAATATGTTAATTGTTAAAACACATGATAAAAATTATAAAGAAATATATTCAGATGATAATTTTGTTATTTATGAGAGATTAAATGCAAAAGTGCAAGTTGAAAATAATGATTAATTAATGAAAAGGGAAGTGCAATTTTGATAGTAGATGTAAAAAAATTAGAAATTGGAAAAAGAATTGACTCGTATTTAGCAGAGAATACAGAATATTCTAGAGCACATATTCAAAAAATGATAGAAAATGGAAAAGTATTGGTAAATGGAAAGAAAACGAAGGTATCATATAAAGTACAGAAAGATGATGAAGTATTTCTTGAAGAAGAGGAACCAAAGGAGGTTTCGATAGAAGCTCAAGATATTCCAATAGATGTTTTATATGAAGACAAGGATATTATAGTTGTAAATAAACCAAAGGGAATGGTTGTTCATCCTGCAAATGGAAATCCAGATGGAACACTTGTAAATGCAGTAATGGCTATTTGTAGGGATTCTTTATCAGGTATTGGTGGAGAAATTAGACCAGGAATAGTTCATAGATTGGATAAAGATACATCAGGGGTTATAGTTGTTGCAAAAAATGATAAGGCACATATTAATATGAGCGAACAAATTAAGAATCATGAGGTTGAAAAAACATATATTGCATTAGTTAAAGGATTTGTTAAGGAAGAAGAGGCAACAATAAATATGCCAATTGGGAGAAGTACTAAAGATAGAAAGAAAATGGCTGTTAATAAAAATGGAAAAAATGCAGTTACTCATTTTAAGGTTCTGGAGAGATTTGGAAATTATACGTTATTAGAGGTTAAAATTGAAACAGGGAGAACTCATCAGATTAGGGTTCATTTGTCTGAAATTGGTTATCCTGTTGTTGGTGATACTACATATTCAAATGGTAAAAATGAGTGGGGAATTAAAGGACAATGTCTTCATGCAAAGTCTTTAAAATTTAAACATCCAATTACTGGTAAAGACATGTTTATTGAGGCTCCATTACCAGAGTATTTTGAAAATGTATTACTAGAATTAAGAGAAAAAAATAAAAACTTATAGTTCAGTGGGGAAATTTTTTGAAATACTTGTGAATGATATTTTTCATATTTTTAAGAAAGGAAAATTAATGGAAGAAGATAGTATAAGATTACAGAAATTTTTAGCAAATAGTGGAATAGCTTCGAGAAGAAAGTGTGAAGAACTAATTTTAGAAGGAAAAGTTTCTGTTAATGGAAAAATTGTAAATGAACTTGGAACTAAGATTAATCCATCTGTGGATAAGGTTGAATTTTGTGGAAAACCGGTTCATAATGTAGATAAAATGGTGTATATTTTGTTAAATAAACCAATTGGTTATGTTACAACAGCAAAAGACCAATTTAATAGAGATTCTGTTTTAGATTTAGTTAAAGTAAAAGAAAGAATAGTACCTGTTGGAAGACTTGATATGTATACATCTGGAGCCTTAATTTTAACAAATGATGGAGATTTTGTTTATAAAGTTACACATCCTAAACACGAGATTACAAAAACATATACGGTTACTTTAAGAGGAATTATTCAAAATGAAGCTGTTGAAAAATTAAGAAATGGTGTTGAGATAGAAGATTATATTACAAGACCTGCAAAAGTTAAAATTTTAAAAACAGATGCTGAGAAAAATATATCCAGATTAGAGATAACTATTCATGAAGGAAAAAATAGACAGGTTAGAAAAATGTGTGAAGCTGTTGGCAGTAAAGTAATTGCTCTACATAGAAGTAAAATTGGTGATATATGTGTTAAAGATTTGAAAATTGGAACATGGAGATATTTAAAAGATTTTGAGGTTAAGAAAATTTTATTTTAGGCTATTGATTTGACTAATATTTTGAGGTAAAATTATATTTGAAGTGATTTGTTCAGAGATACGAAAGAAAAGGGAGAATAATATGAATTCATTTAAATTTTTTCCAGAGGGTTGGAAAAGTGAAAATATAGAAGAAACAAAAGAGGATATTTTACAAGGTGTTGTTACGAATTGTGATAATAATTATAATTTACATGTAAAAACTGAAAATGGATTAGAGGGAATTATACCAAGAGCAGAAATTGAGGCTATAAATATAGATAAAGATGGAATTCCAAAAGCAAATTTATGTGAGGGAAAAGTACATAAATGTGTTCAATTTAAATTGAAAGAAAAAGATGGAGATAAATTTATTTTTTCAAGAAAAGATGTTCAAAATGAAGTTTTGGATTGTGTAAAACATGATTTAAAAGAGGGAGAATGTCTTAAAGGAATTGTTAAAAATATTACTCCATATGGTGCATTTATTGATATTGGTGGAGGAGTAGTTGGGCTAGCATATATTGAGGATTTATCTGTTGCTAGAATAAAATCTCCATATGAAAGACTAAAAATTGGACAAAATGTAAAAATTGTGGTAAAATCTATAGATAGAAAGACTGGAAAAATAAATTTATCATATAAAGATACTTTAGGAACTTGGGAAGAAAATGCTAATAAATTTCAAACAGGTATGAAAACTACAGGAATAGTAAGAGAAACCGAAAAAAATAAAAATGGAATATTTATTGAACTTACACCTAATTTAGTAGGAATGGCAGAATATAAAGATGGTTTAAATTATGGTGAAAAAATAGATATTTGTATAAAAAAGATTGATTATGATAAAAAGAAAGTCAAATTAATTATAATGTAAGATGTGGTTTATTATTTAAATTAATAAAAATTTATTATTTTAGGGGAGGAATTAAAATGGTTGAAGATAATGAAATAAAAGCACAAGTATCACCATTTGCAATTAGAGAAGGAGAAATAAAAACTTTTGATGGCAAAGATGGTTATGTTTCAATGAATCAAATTGTACATAAGATAAATATAGGTCATATTACAGATATTCATTTTGCTATATTAGATTTAGTAAACGAATTTGAATTTATAACATCAAGACAAATATATCAAATGCTAGAAATAAAAGGAATAGACCCCAAATCTCAGGATAAATTAAATAACAAATTAGATGCTTTAGTAAAATCTAAAATATTAACTAGATATTATTTTACATCTGATGAGGGAAAAGGAATTTATAGAATTTATTGCTTAGAGAAAATGGGAAAATATTTATTGACTTCAAAAGAGGTTGAATGTAAATGGCAACCTTCTGATAATACAAAACCAGTTCCAATGATTAAGAAGAGATTGGCTGGAAATCAAGTATTGATTGCATATTTAAGAAAGGTAAAAGCCTTTGATAGTTATACAGTTAAACCAGCACTTACTGCAAAAACATTAGGAAAAGTATTTAAAGCAACAGGTGGTTCTGTAAAACTTACAAAAAATAATAAATCAATTCAATTTTTATTTGAAGCTGTTAGAAGAGAATTTGACTGGAAAAAGAAATTAGTTGAAAAAATGAATTTATATAAAGATTTTTATGAAAACTTTCAACCAGGTGATTCTGGATTTGCTGGTTTACCTCAATTAATTTTGGTTTGTGAAGACGAAAAACATATGGCAGAATGTTTTAAAGAAATTGTAACTAATAATGTTGAAATTCCACAAATTAAATTGTTATTTACTACTGATTTAAGACAAAATAAAGAAACATTAGATGAGACTTTAGTTGAATTTAAATTGGTTGATGGTAAATATAAAATGGAAAATGTTGAACTTAAATTGTTAGGATAATTGCTTTTTGAGGATTTTAGACAGTGTCCGTGCTACTCAAAATAAATCTGCTTTAAAAGGTGTAAAAAATATTCAAATAAAAAATAAGTATAGAGCGTTTTAGGTAATTCTTAAAATGCTCTTTGCTATTTTTATAGTTTTTGTTATATATTGTAAAAAAATAAATTTAAATAGGTAAATATGTTCTTGATTGCACAAAAATACATTAAAAAGATATTTTATGCAATTAGTTGCATAAAATATTGACAAAAATAAAAAAGTAATTTATAATTTATTGTGGGGTGATATTTATGATAAAAAGACCAGAATATTTAGATACTCTTATAAGATTTAAAGATAAAGATTTGATAAAAGTTGTAACAGGAATAAGAAGATGTGGTAAGTCAACATTGTTTGATTTATATTGTGATTATTTAAAAGAACAAGGAATAGAAGAAGAGCAAATAATTAAAATAAATTTAGAAGATAGAAATTATAGTGAATTAGATGATTATATAAAGCTATATGATTATATTGAGGAAAGGCTTATTCCGGAAAAAAACAATTATGTATTTATAGATGAAGTCCAAAATGTACCTGATTTTCAGAGGGCATGTGATAGTTTATATATTAAAAAAAATGTTGATTTATATATTACAGGTTCAAATGCATATTTATTATCGGGAGAACTTGCAACATTACTATCAGGTAGATATATAGAAATAAAAATGATGCCTTTATCATTTAAAGAGTATATATCTTATGTTGGAGAAATGGATTTACAAAAAAAATATAGGGACTATATTACGAAAAGTTCTTTTCCATATGCTCTTAATTTTGAAAATAAAAAGGATAGAAATTTTTATTTGGAAAGTATATATAATTCTATAATTTTAAAAGATATAGCAGAAAGAAAAAGAAGTATTGATATAACAATGCTAAATAGTGTAACAAGATTTATGTTCGATAATATAGGAAATTTATGTTCTACAACTAAAATTGCTAACTCAATGATTTCTTCTGGAAGAAAAATATCAGTTCATACAGTTGATAGTTATTTACAATCATTATTGGATAGTTTTGTTTTATATAAAGCAGAAAGATATGATATAAAGGGAAAGCAATATTTAGCAAGTGGTTATAAATATTATGTTTGTGATATAGGACTTAGATATTATTTGCTTGGTGATAAACCAGTGGATGCTGGACATATACTTGAAAATGTAGTTTATTTGGAGTTATTAAGAAGAGGCTATCAAGTATATGTTGGAAAGAATGGAGATTCTGAAGTTGATTTTATAGCAATAGGAGAAAATGGTGAGGAATATTATCAAGTGTGTTATTCTGTAAGAGAAGAAAATACATTAAAGAGAGAACTTATGCCATTAGATACTATATCAGATCATAATCCTAAATATTTATTAACAATGGATGATGAACCAATAATGTCTCATAATGGTATAAAACAGATATATGTATTAGATTGGTTATTGAATAAGTAAAAAATCCTAGGAAATACCTAGAATTTTTTTTGCTCTTTTAACATCATCATCATTTGCAACTCGCACACCATCTAATTCATATTTTAGCCCTAACTTTTCCCATTTATATCTACCCATATCATGGTATGGAAGAATTTCAATTTTATCAACAGTATTTAAACTTCTTATAAAATCTTTTAATTGTAATAAATCTTGTTCATTATCAGTATAGCCGGGAACAAGAACTTGTCGAATCCACATATGAATATTGTTTTCACTTAAATAATGTGCAAAAGCAAGTTCTTTTTCATTTCCAAACCCAACTAGATTTTTACATTTTTCAGAATTAATGTGTTTTATATCTAGTAAAACTAAATCTGTAAGAGAAAGTAATTTTTTTATATCATCTGTCAAAGCTACCATACCTGATGTATCAACACAAGTGTGAATATTTTCTTTTTTTAGTTTTTCAAATAATTCAATTAGAAATTTGACTTGTAGCAAAGGCTCTCCACCAGTTACAGTCACACCGCCATTTGGACAAATATAATTTTTATATTTAAGTATTTTTTCAAATATATCATCTAATGATTTATATTCTCCACCATTCATATCCCAAGTATCACGATTATGGCAGTATTTACATTGTAAATGGCATCCTTGTAAAAATAATACAAATCTTATACCTGGACCATCTACTGTTCCAAATGATTCTATTGAATGTACTTTTGCGTAGTATTTTAAATAAATATCTTTTTTTTCCATATTGTTTCTCCTATAAAGATTGTGAACCAATGGGGACGTTCTTAAAATGGTTGTGAACCAATGGGGACGTTCTTAGATTGGTTGAAATTTTAAATTTAAATTTCTATTTTTTTTCAACCAATCTAAGAACGTCCCCATTGGTTCACAACCATTTTAAGAACGTCCCCATTGGTTCACCTTTTTGTTTTTTTAAATTTTTTCATGAATAGTTCTGTTTACAACATCTAATTGTTGTTCTCTTGTTAATTTGGTAAAGTTGACAGCATAACCAGAAACACGAATTGTAAGTTGAGGATATTTTTCTGGATGGTCCATAGCATCTAGTAATAAGCTTCTATCAAAAACATTTACATTGATGTGATGACCTGTTTGTTTGAAGTATCCATCTAACATATTAACCATATTTGTAACTCTCTCGTCTTCAGTTTTTCCAAGAGTTCCAGGTGTTATTGAAAATGTGTAAGAAATACCATCTTCAGCTTCTTCAAATGGAAGTTTTGCAATTGAGTTCATAACTGCTAATGCTCCATTTGTATCTCTACCATGTAGAGGGTTTGCTCCAGGTCCGAATGGGGCTCCAGCTCTTCTTCCATCTGGTGTATTTCCAGTGTTTTTACCATAAACAACATTTGATGTTATAGTTAGTATTGATAATGTTTGTTTTGAATTTCTATATGTTTGATGTTTTTGCAATTTTGTTAAAAATCTTTTTACAACACATACAGCAATTTCGTCAACTCTATCATCATCATTACCGAATTTTGGGAAGTCTCCTTCTATTTCGTAATCAACTGCTAGACCTGTTTCATCTCTGATTACTTTAACTTTTGCATATTTTATAGCTGATAGAGAGTCTGCAACTACTGATAATCCAGCGATTCCACATGCCATTGTTCTTAAAATTTCTCTATCATGTAAAGCCATTTCGATTGCTTCATATGAATATTTATCATGCATATAGTGAATTGCGTTTAAAGCTTTTATATAAATTTTGGCAACATATTCCATCATTTGGTCAAATTTTTCTAATACTTCGTCAAAGTCTAAGTATTCAGAAGTTATTGGTGCATATTTTGGTGTAACTTGTTTTCCAGAGATTTCGTCTCTACCACCATTTATAGCATATAATAATGTTTTTGCTAAGTTTGCTCTTGCACCGAAGAATTGCATTTGTTTTCCAATTTTCATAGGTGAAACGCAACAAGCAATGCCGTAGTCATCTCCTAATGTGATTCTCATTAAATCGTCATTTTCGTATTGAATTGAAGATGTTTTTATTGATAAGTCTGTTGTATATCTTTTAAATCCTTCTGGTAATCTTGTTGACCATAATACTGTTAAGTTTGGCTCTGGGGCAGGACCTAAGTTTTCTAGTGTGTGTAAAATTCTGAATGAGTTTTTAGTAACTAATGTTTTACCATCAATTCCCATACCGCCAATACTTTCAGTTACCCAAACAGGGTCTCCACTGAATAGTTCGTTATATTCAGGTGTTCTTAAAAATCTAACTAATCTTAATTTCATAACAAAGTGGTCCATTATTTCTTGAACTTGTTCCTCTGTTAATGTTCCATCTGCTAAATCTCTTTCAAAATAGATGTCTAAGAATGTAGATGTTCTGCCGATACTCATTGCGGCACCATTTTGGTCTTTTATTGCTCCTAAATATCCAAAGTATAACCATTGAACAGCTTCTTTTGCATTTGAAGCAGGTTTTGATATGTCATATCCATATTTTGCAGCCATTACTTTTAATGCTTGTAATGCGTCAATTTGTTCTTTCATTTCTTCTCTTTCACGAATAATTTCTTCTGTGAATTCATTTGTATCTAAAACTTCTAATTCTTCTTTTTTAAGTGCTATTAAAACATCAACACCGTAAAGAGCAACTCTTCTGTAATCTCCTATAATTCTTCCACGTCCATATCCGTCTGGTAGACCTGTTATTAAATGACTACTTCTTGCAGCTCTTATGTCTGGTGTATATACACTGAAAACGCCGTCATTATGAGTTTTTCTTATTGTATGAAAAATTTTATCAACTTCTGGGTCGACTTCTCTTCCATATGCTTCACATGATTTTTCTACGATACGAATTCCTCCAAATGGCATAATTGCTCTTTTTAAAGGTGCGTCTGTTTGTAGACCTACTATTTCTTCTAGGTCTTTATCAATGTACCCAGCATCGTGTGCGGCTACTGTTGATACTGTTTTTGTGTCTATGTCTAGTACTCCGCCTTTTGAGTCTTTTTCTTTTTTGTATAGTTCTAGTACTTCATTCCATAGTTTTTTTGTCTTTTCTGTTGTTCCTTTTAAGAAACTTGAGTCTCCTTCATATGGTGTGTAATTGTTTTGTATAAAGTCCCTTACATTGATTTCGTGTTGCCAGTCTCCTGGTTTGAATTTGTTCCATTGTTCAAATTCCATTTTTGTACCTCCTTATTTTTTTCTTCTTTTAGTGTGTTCTTTTTTTCAAATATTATGATATCATAAGTGAGGTTTATTATCAATTATTTGGAGATTTTTTTTATAGAATTTTGAAAAAAGAAAAAGTGTGAAATTTTTCACACTTTGGTATTTGATTTTTTATTTGATAAAAAATATTTTCATATTATAGGAAAGTTCTCCGAACTTCCTATAATATAAATACTTTGCACAGAAATTTGCATAAAGCAAATTTCGCGCACGAACAAAGACGCGGACTTAAAAATGTATTAGTAAGTGATAATGTTAGTAATGTCCGCTTTTGTTCTTTGTTATTTTCTATATTTCTATTTGATTCCATATATATGTGAAATATATTGTTTGTTCCATATATTTAGATCAGATTTCCAAGCAATATAAAAAGTTTTATTATTTATAAATCCTATATCAAATCGGCTAAATATACTACTATTTACATAACTTGAGGTTTCTATTGTAGGATATCCATAATTTTGTTTTATTATATCTACTGGAAATAGAGTGGAATAGTATTCTGGAACTAAAGCAGCGTCACCATATGTTGCTGCTATAATTAAAATAAAACTATAATCTTCGATATTATAATTTCCATTTAATGTACAACCACCTGAAATTTGTTTTGCATTTGAGTTAACACAAGTATCATAATTTCCAGACCATAACAAATCTTTATTGGTAGTAGAAGAATCTCTATTACTAGAAATAGTATTTACACTATCAATTTGGGCAATATAATTATTTAGAATTTCATTTTCTTCTTCCTGTGCGTTCTCACTTTTTTGCTTTGCTTCTTTTGTCTTTTCAAATATACCTGTCTGTGTTAAAGCAGATATTGATATTCCTGCTAGTATTAGTAAAATTATTATAGTAATAACATTATTTTATGACTAACTCTCAACCAACTACTTGTAAAGTGCTTTCTTCTTGCTCTTGGTCTTGCAATTCTGCAACATTTAAAATACTGAATTTATAATATATTGTAATTTCTTTATCTTGTGATACTTCTATTTTATCAACTAATGACACTAACATTTCTCGAGTTACCTCTTTAAAACTTACAAACTCTTTCACTATTTTCATTATATCTACTTTTGGTGCTTTTTCTTCTTCTTGTTCTTGTTTAAGTATTTCTATTCTTTCTTTAATCGCTTTTCTTTCTTCCGTGTACATTGTGTACATTCTTGTAAAATCTTCTTCTTGTATTCTTCCTAGACACTTTTCCTTGTATATACTGTCTATGATGTTGTTTGTATCTTTTAGTCTTTTCTCTTGTAATTGAATTTGATTCTTAATGCTAAATTTATTGGTTAGAAACCTATTCTTTGATTTGTCTGCAATTCGTTGATACTTTTCTTCTTGCAAGAATTCCATACACCTATTTCGTATCTGTGTTAATACTGCCTCTGTTAATTTATCTAAATTGTTACTATGTGGCGTGCATAACCCTAAATGTGTATTTGTTGCATATGTGTTACACCTTAAATAGAAAGTGGTCTTGTTCTTTTTCTTTTGTGGTACTAGGCTCAATTTCTTTCCACACTCTTTGCAACATATTAAACCTTTAAGTAACCAATCGTATGATTTTGTTCTTACACCAGTTCTACTTTCTATCATATCTTGTACTAGATTAAATGTTGCTTCGTCTACTAATGGCTCGTGCATTCCTTTTCTTATTGTTCTTTCTTCTTTTGGTACAATTTTAACACCTTTTTTCTTGTAACTTATCTTCCTTGTATTTCCATTCGACACCCAACCTAAATAAGTCACATTTTGCAATATCTTGCATACGGTGTTTCTATTCCAACCCCTTTTAATTGCTCCTTGTCTAGTATGGTCGTTTCCTACTACCTCGGATGGTACTGGTATCTTTTCGTCTGTTAGTAACTCTCCTATCTTTGTTGGTGTCATACCACTTTTTGCTAATGTAAATATTCTTTGTACTATTGGTGCAGTTTCTTCGTCTACTATATAATGGTTTTTATCTTGTGGGTCTTTCTTGTAACCATATGTTGGGTATACTGCCATTACTTTGCCTAATTCTGCTCTTGCTTTTTTTCCGTTTCTTATCTTTTTCGATGTATCTCTTAAATACCAAGAATTGAAAAATGCTCTTAAATGTATCTCGTCATCTACTCTACTTATGTCTGCTAACTCTCCCGTATCTATATTGTCGTCAACTGCAATAAATCTTACACCCTTTAACGCAAAAAATTCTTCTAAACTATCTGGTACTTTGTCCGACCTTCCAAATCTCGATAAGTCTTTTACAACTACTAAATTGATTTTACCATTTTCAATATCTTCTAGTAATCTTTCAAATCCTGGTCTGTCAAAATTTGCACCACTAAATCCGTCGTCATAATAGTGTTGGTATTTCCTAATGTCATTTGTCTTGCAAAAGTTCTCTAGTATTATTTGTTGTGTTTCTATACTGCCACTTTGCTCACTCTTTTTGCTTACTGCTCCATTGATATGCACAACCTCGATTTTCTCATTTGATAATCTTTCATACAAACCTGCTTTATATTTGTCAGGGTTTAAAATCTTAATCATAATTAACCTCTTTCCAAAATAACAACAAGTTTCCTCGATATGATTATAATATTTAAGGGGTAGTTTTTCAACTCCCCTTGTCAACTTTTTCACCTAAATATGAAATAAATACTTCTTCTAGTACTTCTTCTAGTGTTTTTGAGTTTTCTGCAAACTCTTCATTTATCTTATATTCGTTTGTCATAAACATATCACCACCTATTGCTATTTTTTCATTGTTTTATTTATTCGTTGATTTTACATTCTTTAAACTATTAACTTTTCAATGTACTACTGCACTTTTAATCAAATCGTGCATTTGCAAGTAACTACTTGCCCTAAAATTCTTTGATTTGTCCTACTCACCGTATGACATTTGATTCTTGCTTCTCTTTCTGCTAAATATTCTTTAAAATCTTCCATTGTATATTCTCTTCTTTCATTTGAATATTTATCTACTTTTATTTCTTCTGCAACATTGCTTTCTTGATTTGTTCCAACTTGCTTCTCCATTGTTGCTCCCCCTTACTGATTTTATACTAGGGGCATTTTCTGCCCCTAACTTTTAGATATTTATTACGTCTATATATTGTAAAATTTTATCAATGGTTTCATCCTTGATAGGCAAATTATCAATATGTCCTACTACAACTAATGTGTCTATGTTTTCTTCAAAAATGTCCGCTAATAGTTCGTAATATGGTACTAACTCTCCGTCTCCTGCGGTATAATAACGGTCAACTTTGATACCATTATTTGTTACATAGTCTGAAAGTCTTTTTAATTTAAACTGCAACTCGTCGTTACAAAAGTAACTAACAACTGCTCCTACAACTTTTTCTTCTTTTGTTTGGATTTTTTCTTCATCCTTTTCCATTTCTTTTACCTCCTAATATTTAATTTGTACTTAAATATTGCTATTGCTTTTTAACTGAAATGGGTGTAAAATAAGAATATACTATAATTACAAGTACCACTTGCGAGTGCTATTTGTTCTTATAACTTGTTTATGATAGAGAAATGGTCGACCAAAACTTGTTTCTCTATCTTTTTTATTTTACTAGACTTACACCCTCTGCTGATGTATAATATTTATAATGTGGTGCTGTGCTTTTAGGTGCTGTGTCAATGCCATAAAATCATTAAGTACAATTCCATAATAACACATTTTAAAAATATTGCAATACCTACTGCCACAATTGTTTCAAGTGATTTGTATTGCACAATATAGGGGGTATATATGAGTAAAAGTTGCGTACAACACAACAATCAACCAAAGACAAATGCACACAATTTCTCAAATCTAAAAGAGGCTATTTATCAATGTGGTCTTACTAATACTGAATTGGCTAAAAGAGTTGGTGTAAATAAATCAAGAATAACTGCTTGGCTTAAAGGTAGTAAAGATTCTGACTTTCCTAATGAAAGTAACTTACAAAAGTTGCTTATAGTGTTAAATAATATACAAACTGAAAAAGGTTTAAAACCTTATACTATTGAATATTTAAGAGGCGACCACAAATGTATGACAATTGAAAATGAGGAAATTTACAATAGAATTAAACTAAAAGACAATGCTATTGATACTTTAGTAAATATTGCTCAAAAAGATATAGAACCATATTCTCTTATTCCAATTGACCCATATAACCACTTTACTTATATGGGTACTGCTAATTATGTGATTAGTCAAATGGAATTATGGGAAACATTTTATGCTGAAACAAGAAAAGTACTAAAAGAGATAAGACAACATTATGGAATGGAATACTACCAAAATGTAATAAATTCATTAGATGTATATAATTCCGCTGAATTAAATAAAACCATACATAACATATTCAATAACTACATTAAGGAAATGCTAAAATATTACTTTCCTAAAGAATAAATGCAAGTACCCAAAATGGTCGTTTATGGTACAATTAAAATGATACTTTTGCAACTCTAAACTTTGCTTGTGCTTTAAGTACTGCTATTTCAATACCTTTTGGCTTAATTATGACATTCTTAAAAAAGTTTCAAAAACTATTACCGAAAGGCTTGATTTATGGGAATATTTGCGGTACTATCGTGAACATGGAGGTAGGAAATTATGTTAATAGGGTATAAGAGGGTTTCAACCCAAAATCAAAAATTAGATAGACAAACCGATTTGCTAAACGAGTATGGGGTTAAAAGAATATTTGAGGAAAAAGTTACTGGTACTAAAATCAATAGAGAGGAATTGAATAGAATGCTAGATATGTTACGAGAGGGAGATGTTGTTATAGTTACTGACTTGACTCGTTTATCTCGTAGTACTAAAGATTTATTTGAAATTGCTTCTGCAATAGAGGAAAAAGGTGCTGGAATTAAGTCATTAAAAGAAAGTTGGCTAGATACTACAACACCACAAGGCAAATTGCTTTTCACTATATTTGCTGGGTTATCACAATTTGAAAGAGATTTAACTGCACAAAGAACAAGAGAGGGGTTACAAAGTGCTAAAAGTCGTGGTGCTAAACTTGGGCGACCTAATAAGTTCCAAGAAAAAAAAGATACCATACTAAATATGTACAACTCAAATGACTATTCTATAAATGAGATTATAACTGCTACTGGAATATCTAAAACGAGTCTGTATAGATTAGTAAATGCTCAATAGTTGATAAAAGAGAATGCTTTTGTTTGCATTCTCTTTCTTTCGCGTATGAGGTTTTGATTTAAAACATTTTTATTACTTTGCTAATATAAGTTGTTGTCTAAATTCTGCAAGGTGATCTTCTTGCATTAAATATCAAGTCCAAAAATTGTTGTTTTAACCTCTTGTTCAATTTGGTTTTTAACAATTGACGATATATATATATCACTTTCACTATTTATATCAATATCATTGTATCTATTTGGTCGTACTTGTTTAACATACCATAAAAGTATTCTATCACTACTACTGTCAATACTAACTGAATTCTTGTTGTATATAGTCATATCTCGTCTTGTATTATAATTTATATCTTTAATGCCATATTCATTTTCTAATAAATTAAAGATTATTCTTTCAATATCAAGATTAAAATCACCATAACTTGATACATATTCTATACTTTTAAAGTTCCCATTGCTATCACTTTCTATTTTAAACAAAGGAATAGTTATAACATCTGCAAGGTTTATCTCACTTGTCATTACAAACACTTTTACAAAACCATAATTACTGCCTACTTTTATATCATCCGAAATAGTTGTTTTAGTTTCATATGTATTTATATTTAATGGTGTCTTTTCAAATTCTTGTATAAGTTTTGCTTGTAATTCTTCTGCATTTATTTTACCTAATTTACCTTTGATTTGATTTGATTTTATCATAGGCATAACAACACCTACTAATATTGCTACTACTGCAATGATTATTATAATTGCAACAATTGCTATAAACACTTTCTTGTTCATTTTTACTTTCATTAAATTTACCCCCTTAATATTCTTTCCTTTTGTGCGTTAAATTCTGTTTCTGTTATAATTCCACTTTGCTTTAATTCTGCAAGTTTTTGTAATTCTTCATATTTGTTATTTTCACTATTAGACTGATTTGTGTTGTTTCTTGGCTTTATACATATTGCAACCACAATACCAATTATTCCTAATAAGAAACCTACCCAATAGGCATTTTTATTGCTTGGCAATATCTTTCTTGTTATATACCCACATATTAGACCTACACCAATTGGAATACATATGAATACTAAATTCGGGTCAAACCAAAGGGTCATTCCCAAGAATTCTATTCTTTGAAAGGGTGCTAATATACCTATAATTGTACCAATGATTCCTATTACTAAAAGTATTTCATATGTTGGTATGTTTATTTCAATGTTTTCATTATCTTTGCTCATTTAAATTCCCCCTAATAATAATATAAATTACTATACATAATCGCACCTAATGCACTATTGATAAATGTTACTACCAAAAATATGATAGATAGGGTCAACCCTGCAACTGCTTTTGTTCTATTGTTAGATTTCAAACCTAATGCACTAAACACAATTCCGCATATGGTTACTGGAAAACCTATAAGTGGAATAAACCACGCTAATATAGAGGCTAAACCTAATATAAACCCAACCATTGCAATTGTTGATTTCTTGTCGGTTTTGTTTCCATTACCTAAATTGCTATTCAATACTTTCTGCTTTTCTATCTCAAACTCGGTTTCTGTTATTGCACCGCTATCTTTTAGTTGTTTTAACTTTTCTAAATCGTCAACCACACTCAAACTTGCTCACCCCTTTTCTGCATAATGCCTATTGTATCATTCTGCATTGTTCGACATTATTTGACATTATAATATCATACAAAATATTGTTTTGCAAGTAGTATTCTAAAAGTAATATATAGAAATATAAAAGTAGTAGATGTATAAATTCTACTACTTGTTTTCTTCGTATTCAATTATATCTTCAACTCTACAACCTAGAGTGTAACATATCTTGGCTAGTACATTAAAGTCTAATCTTGTTGATGTGTTATTCCTTAAATTCTGTATTGTTTGGAATCTTACATTTGCACTTGTGCTTAATTCATATGTCGATATATTTCTTTCATTTAACAACTCGTCCAATTTTACTTTGATGTTTCCATATTCTAGTTCTTGCATTATTGTTTTAATTTCTTTTTCCATACTCACAACTCCTTGTATTCCTTTGAAAGTATTGTATAATATGTACTACCCTTGTGTTAATCTCTTGTTGCGTACTACTTTACAAGTAAGTCGTATTTTGGTATAATATGTCGTAGAGAGAGGTGAGTATATGTCTAAATACGAAATTAAAGAATTACTTGGTGCTATTGCTTTTGCAATTGTAAATGTAGTTATTGCATATTTAATCACTACTGAATTTGGAATTCAAAACATAGTTTTATACGAGTCATTTGCTACTGCTATGCAATATACTATAACATACGAGGTTATAATATTTATGGCTTTGTCTTTGGTAGAATGCTTGGTATATCACTTTAAATATGAGAAATGTGAGATGTAAGAGTAAGTACTGCTCTTACTTTTATTATGTCCAACTTGCTTTGAAATTATTTACCATTGATTTTAGTTTTGAATTTTGGGCTAATACAACTTGGTGCTGTTGATATAAAAAGTGTCTTAAAACTAATCGTCGTAATTCTAAAATCGGTACTATGTAATAAAATAACTAGGAAAGGGGTGAATTCCTAGTTACTTTTTCATATTTTTCAATGCGTTTTGTTTCTCAATATCAAGTTGCTTTGCGAAACAATAACCATATATGAAACTTTGTTCTGCTTCAAAATTGCTCAACTCGTCTCTGTAAGTTTCCCACCTCTTGAATAATTGTTTGCCTTCGTCTGTTAGTACCTCTTGTATGTCGTCCTCTGTTTCTAAGATTTTATTCATAATTGACTTATATAAATCACTTGTTTGAAATGACTGTACTATAAAGTCGTGGAATAATTGTATCAACATTGTATATTGCTCATTGTTTTGCTTTAGTTGTGTGCCAAAATTTGAATTGAATTCTTGCATAAATTCGTTACGCATATATTAACACCACCTTTCACTTTTTCCTTATATAAGGCTTAATGCTAATATACCGCGACCCTTTCAATAAAACAAGTCCCTCTTGAAAACTTTTCAAAAATATTTATGGTGCTACTGATATTTTCACATATACCATTGTTTGCTATGATACACTGATATTTTCAAATGCACCATATTTTGGGCTAGTTGCTAGTTTTGGTCTTGTCAAGGGGTTTTTGGCTAGTTGCTAGTTTTAAACTTTGGCAGGTACTTTTCAAAATACTATAAACTGCTTGTCATATATTGTTTTCTTAACTCTTTTATCTCTAGTATATCAATTTTTCCGTTTCTATCATTTCTTGCTACTACATTGTATTTAAAATCTCTAAAATTGTATTTTGATAGAGTAGGGCAAGGAACACTTGGTATATTTGTATCAATAAATGGCTCTATTTTGTTTCCATTTCCGTCATATGCTTTTACAATATAACCCTCCGTATTGTGCTTTGTTGCGAGGTTTGATTTTAAACTAATTTCTACTAAAGGCTTATAATAGTGCATTACTTGGGCTTTTACTTGCATATTCTTTGCGACTTTTAACGCAATGTATGTTGTACCAATGAATGCTATCTTTCGTGTGTCTTTAATCATAAAGTAAACTAACTTTAACAAGTCTGCATATGCTACTACATAATTAAATTGACTTGCAGTTAACTCGTCTAGTATTACAATTCGTGGGCTACCACATATTTTGGAATATGATATAATTTCTTCTAATGTTACTTCTTGTAGTTGTAATGTTTCTAACTTTTTCAATTTTAACACCCCCTAAAAATCGTCATTCAAAAAGTTTAGTTGTATTGTTTCCAACATAAAATTGCTCGTGCTTACCAAACTATGAATATAGTTGCTTGTGGCTTGGTCTACTGACATTTCTGTTACTCTCATTGTTATATCATTTATTAGTTCTATTTGATATGTCAATAAGTCTGTTATATCTAATCGGTCGCAGTTTTGTAAATTTTCGTGCAATACTTTTCTACTTTTATCTGTTTTAGTTATTTGTCTTGTACTTACCATTTAACTACACCCCCTTATCTGTTAAATGTGAATATTGTATATGCTTTATCTAATAATGTTTTGGCTTTAAATGTAAGGGTTGAAATATATGCAAAGTCTGTATAATTTATATCGTCAATTGTTTCTGCACATTCTATTAAGTTTCTAACAACTTGACTTGTTGCATAAATTTCATTCTTTAAAGATGTGTCATTCAAGTCTTGTCGTATTTCCAACAAATGCATACATTCAACTCCTTTGTACTTATTGTCTTTATTCATTAATATTTTACTGACCTTTTACCACACATTACAATTTCCATTTCTTCTTATGCTTTCTCTTGTAATAGGTATGTTTATTTTGGGTATATCTATTGTGTCAATGTCAAAATATTCATTTTCTGCTTTCTCTTTTGCTAGTGTGTATAAACTTTCCAAACTCTCAAACTTTGAGTCGTTGTCTAATGTAACTGGGTTTATTCCAATTAAACTTAACTTTTCAATATACTTATCAACTGTTGCCTTGCACCATACTCTCTGCTCGTCATTCTTTACCTTGCTTACTATTTGTTTATTATTCTTTGCTATTGTATTTTCTACACCATACTCATTTGCAGTTGATACAAATTCTTTCAACTTGCTTTTCCAATTATCACTATAACTAGATTCGTCTATTATTGACATTATACTTTTTAAATCACAACTTTTTCTTCCGTCTATTTTAACAATATTTATTCCTAATGTTTGTAAAATGTTGAGATAGGTGTTTACTGTCGCACCACACCACATTTTATGGTCTACTGCATTATTGCTTTTAGTTACACTACTTATACCTCTTTCGCGTACTGCTGTTATAAATTCTATCAACCTTGGTTTTTCACTTTTGGTTAATTGGTCTGTTTCATTTATCATATCAATTGCTTTATCTAATTTGTAGTATTTGCCCGTGTACAAGTAGTCTTTTAAGTATTCAAAGAAATGCTTGTACATACTTTCTTTAGACCAATACGCATAAATGCTTTTCTCTCTTTGGTGCAATGTCATTTGCTTATCTGTTGTATCTTGTGCATATATTTCCTTTAACAACTTTTCCAACAACTCTGGCACTATCTCGTTGTCGTCGCCTTTACATTGCTTTTCCAACTCTTTACTTGCATTCTTGATTAAGACTTTCGAGTTTTGTACCTCAATTCTAAAAATATTCTTGTACTTATCATATTCGTGTGGGTGCTTTTGGTTATATTCCATTTCACTTATTCCTGTCTTGTGGTATTGCTTTAAATATGCTTTTAAATACTTGTCTAATTCACAATGGTACTTGTCATATATGTTAATGGTTTTCTGCCCACATTTTGATGTTAAGTATCTTGATGTTTCATATTCATTTACTGCTTTAATGTTTCCATATGAATTTCTGTGCTTATCAAGTAATTGTAGATATTCACTAATCACATCATTTTCAAGTTTCAAGTCTACACAATAGTCGAATCTGTGAACTTTTAGTTGTTGATACCTTACATTTACTACATTGCTTATAAGTGTCTCTGGGTCACTTATACCTAATATATAGGCTACTGCTTTACATACTTTGCTTATATATTTATCTCTGTCGCTTAATAATATATCTTTCTTGCCAAGTACTTTGTGTGATGTTGTTGTGATTATTAAACAATGGAATTGCTTATAGTACTTGAAATACATATCCTTGTATATAAACCCTACACCTGTACTTTTCAATTCTGCATCCTTTTCTGCTTTTGCTTTACCATATTCAAGATATGCTTTACCACTTTTGGTTTCCATGTACGATAATGGTCGGTATTTTATACCTAGACTAATTAGTCTGGCAATTTCTAACTCACATTTGATTATCAAATTTATGCTATCATTCATATTCATTCCCCCTTAGAATTTTTTTATTATCTAAGTTGGTTGAAAGTATTGAAATAACAACATTATAGATATGTTTATATATAATTTATTATATACTTATACCTTATATCTAATGCTCTTGTGCCTCAACATATAAAAAAAGACTTTACATTTCTGTAAAATCTTCTATAATATATGTATCAATATTTTAAACTACTGCTCCGAGGAAACCATTGCTATTTCTAACTTTTATAAGATAGTCATAATGTAATATCATTGTGATAACTAGTGCAATTAATGTTATACCTTTATTATTTTTCTTTTTCATTTTTTTCTTTTACTTTCTTTTCTTTTGATTATTGTATAAAATTATTTTAGCATAACCGAATTTATTTTGCAAGTAAAAATGGGTGCATATTTTAATAAGTTTTTATTATAAAATACTTGCAAGGAGGATACATAGTTATGAACAAATTAAAAATTCCAGAAAATCATAGTGGTGTAAGTAAAACTTTAAGATTACCTGAAAATATTGTAGAGGATATTCAACATCTTGCTAATATAAAAAATTTATCTTTTAATAAAATAGTAATTACTTTATTAGAATTTAGTTTAAATAATTTGGATGAAAATGATAGAAAAAGGATTGATGAATTGCAAAAATAGAATTTTTGTCATTTTTTGTCGAAATGTTTTTATTGACATTTACTGTATAGCATGTTATTATGTAGACATGCTTTTATACATATTTATTGGAATTAATTTTGCAACTTAGATGGTACATAATAAAATTATTTCAAAAAATTTTTTCGAAAAAATTTAGATCTTAAAAATCCAAAAAAAATATCAAAAGAGGGAGGTAATGCTTATAAAAAATGGAATATACTGCAAAGTAAATATTGACAAAAATAAAAATGTACAGTATAATGGAAACAATACAGAAAACTTTACATTAAATAATAAAAATATGAACAAAAAAATTAATAATGCAGATGATAAAATATATAGAAAAATGTTTGATGTTAAATTTGAGGCAGTTCAATTTATTAATGAAAAATTAAATTTAAAATTGAGTGAGGAAGAATTAGAAAAGTATAACAGAAGTTTTGTAACAAATGTATTAAGTAATAGAACTGCAGATATCATTTATAAAATAAAAGGGAGAAATGTGTTTTTTCTATTAGAACATCAAACAAAGAAAGATGTAACAATGCCGTGGAGATTGGTGGAATATAAGGTAGAACTTTTACAAGGTGCAATTGATATTAAAAAAAGAGGAAAAAAGAATTTTAAGATACCATTAGTTATTCCAATTGTGTTATATACTGGAAGAGAGATTTGGAATATAACAGATGAAATTGAAAAAATACAAGAAAAATTAGAAGGATTTGACGAGGCATTTGGAAAGTATACTTTAATAGATATTAATAAAGATAGCGATGAAAAATTATTAAATGAAAAAACATATTTATCAAAAATTTCATTATTGGAAAAATATAAAAGAGATGGAACTTTGGCAGAATGGATAAAGAAGATTTTAAATGAAATTAATGAACATCAAGATAAATACAAAGGAGAAGGAAAAGAGGTTCTTTATTTAATGATTTCTAAAGTTTTAAGTTCATTTGTAGGAAAAGAAAAAACAGAAAAATTATTATTAAATTTTGAGAAAGAGGGTGAAGATATGTTACAAATATTGGAAACAATTGAAGAAGAAAAGCAAATGTTCATAGATAGGGGTAAAAAAGAAGGAAAAAGAGAAGGAAAGAAAGAAGGTAGAATTCTTGAAAAAAATAATATAATAAAAGAAATGCTAAAGAAAAATATGGCAATTGACTTAATAGCAGAGGTAACACACTCAACTAAAAATAATATACTAAAAATTGCTAAGTCGTAAGTGATTTTTGTTGTGGGTTATAATATTTGATTTTTGAAAATTAAAAAAATAAAAAGGCAACACCATTATTTGATGTTGCTTTTTTTAAAACTCTCTTCAAGTTGAAGCTTTACCAAATCATTAGCAAGTCTACTAATAACTTTTTTATTATAGTCATTTAATTGTGAATAATCTTCTAAAAATTTATTATCAACTAAATCTGCAAAAGCGGAAGAACTTGTATCAATCAAACCACTAAAAAGAAAATCTGTAGAGATATTAAGTGCATTACACAAACTAACAATAGTAGTAGCACTACCAAAAGCTATACCACGTTCCAATTGGCTGATATATCTTGGTGATAAAGAAGTTTTTTCTGCAAGAACTTCTTGTGTGTACTTAGTTTTAGTTCTAGCTAATTTCAATTTTTTTCCAATATTTTTTCTTAATTTTTTTTCGATTTCTGTCATAAAATACCTCCAAATATATAAGAATTATTTAGTTTTGAGTATATCAATCATAATTAAATAATAACACGAAGTATTAGTACGAAAAGATTTTATTTGTAATACTGTTAATAGTATAAAAAATAATTTTAAATATCAGATAGAAAACAGAAAATATTGTAAAAAATTTCAAACATAAAAATATAATAAAAAAATTTATAAAAAAATAAAAAAATTTTAAAAAAACTATTGCAAAATAAATAAAGTTATATTACAATTTACATTAAGTGGAGAAAAGTGGTACAAAGTGGTAGAAAAGTGAAAAGAGGTGAAGACCATTGTTAATGGGTGAATATGAGCATACTCTAGATGCCAAGGGCAGATTAATAATGCCTGCAAAATTAAGACAAGACATTGGAGATAAATTCGTTATAACTAAAGGATTGGACGGATGTTTATTTGCTTTTTCACAAGAAGAATGGTTGAACTTTGAAACAAAACTAAAATCGCTACCACTATCAGACAGAAATGCAAGAAACTTTGTTAGATTTTTCTTATCAGGAGCAACTGAATGTGAAATTGATAAACAAGGTAGGTTTCTAATTCCAAATAATTTACGTTCAGCAGCAGAGCTAGAAAAAGAAGCAGTAATAATTGGAGTAGGTACTAGGTTAGAAATATGGAATAAGGCAAATTGGGAAAAATGTGACGAGAATATATCTGTAGATGAAATTGCTGAAAATATGACTATGCTTGGTATATAACTTGCAAAAGTTTATATAGAATACAAAAGACAGAATTACTAAGGAAAACTATACAAAAGATGAAAAATTCAAAAGATAAGTTTACAAAAGAAAAGGTTACTAAAGAAAGCATTAAGGTAGCTAAAGAGAAGATTACAAAAGATTAAAGCACAAAAGAAAAAAGTACAAAAGATTAAAGTACTAGAGATGATATGTGCAAAAGAAAATTAATACTAAAGATTTTACAAAAGATAAAAAATTACAGAAGAATATCAAAAGAACATAAGTTAAAAATCCAAAGAAAAGATTACTAAGGATTTTATAAAAATACCAAAAGAAAAAACATATAATGCAAACAGCTGGTACTTTTACCAGCTGTTTTGCGTCTATAGATATTTGGAAAAATAATATTTATAGAATATGTAATATCAAAAACTTTTAAGAGGTGAAAAATTGGAATTTAAGCATAAACCTGTAATGTTGGAAGAATGCATATGTGGGTTGAATATTAAACCTGATGGAATATATGTTGATGGAACTCTTGGAGGAGCAGGACATAGCAGAGAAATAGTAAAAAGATTATCAAAAGATGGATTGCTAATTGGAATAGATAGAGATGAAGATGCTCTAAAAGCAGCAAAAGAAAACTTAAAGGAATTCCAAAATGTAAAATTCGTTAAAGATAATCATGACAACATAAAGCAAATTTTAGAAGACATCGGAATAGAAAAAGTTGATGGAATCTTACTTGATTTAGGCGTGTCTTCATATCAATTAGACGAAAGAAATAGGGGATTTAGCTATTTAGGAGAGAATGAACTTGATATGAGGATGGATAAAAACCAGGAATTATCTGCGAAAAATGTTGTAAATGAGTATCCAGAAGAAAAACTTGCAAATATCATATATGAATATGGTGAAGAAAGATTTTCAAGACAAATAGCAAGAAACATATGCGAATATAGGAAAGAACATTTAATTAATACTACAAAACAATTAGTAGAAATAATAGAAAAATCAATTCCAAAATCAAAACAAAATGATGGACATCCTGCAAAAAGGACATTCCAGGCAATTAGAATTGAAGTAAATGACGAAATTAAACCATTATATAATACAGTAAAAGATTGCATAGATTGCTTAAAACCACAAGGAAGATTATGTATTATAACATTTCATTCTTTGGAAGATAGAGCAGTTAAAAATGCAATGCTAGATGCAAAAGGAAAATGCACTTGCCCACCTGATTTACCATATTGTGTATGTGGTGCAAAATCACTTGGAAAAGTAATTACTAGAAAACCAATTGTAGCTACAAAAGAAGAACAGGAAGGAAATAGCAGAAGCAAAAGTGCAAAACTTAGAATTTTTGAAAGGGAATAAAAAGAAAGAGAGGTGAAAAATAACTTATGGCACAAGCAAAGTATCAATATGGAACTAGCCCTAGAAAGTTAGAACCAGATTATACTAGAAAAACAAGTCAAAGGCAAAAAAGAAAACCATTAAAAGTTGTCAAAGAATTGCCTAGACAACAAATACAAATTTCTAAAGAACAACGTAAAAAACAAATGAAAACAACAGTTACAGTTGTTGGGTTATTTTTGTTGTTATTAACCATAAGTTGTAGAAACTCTCAAATAGATAGACAATTTGATCAAATTCAAGATCAAAAGAAACAGTTGGCTGCTTTGCAAAAAGAGAATGAGCAATTAAAAGTTAGTATTGAAAATAGTGTAAATATTAGCAATATTGAAAAGGTTGCTAAGGAAGAGTTGGGAATGCAAAAATTAAGTGGTAAGCAAACAGTATATGTTACTTTACCTAAAAAAGATTATGTTGAATCTGCTTCAGAAAAAGTGGTTATTGAAAAAAATAAAACTTGGTGGGAAACAGTTGCAGATAAAATTTTGAATTTTTAATTTTATTGATAAATTTTAAAATTTGCTATAAGAGAAATTTAATGAGAATAAATTAAAACACTTCTAATAAATATTATTAGAGGTGTTTTTTATGGTGAAAATAAATTTATCAACAAAAAAGAGGATGAGAGTAACACTGTTTATAATTTTTTTAATAATTGTATTGTTAATTGGAAGATTAGGATATGTACAAATAATAGATGGAAAGAAATTATCAAAATTGGCATATGAACAACAAACACTGGATAGAACAATAAACCCGAAGAGAGGAACTATTTATGATGCAACAGGGCAGGTTCTGGCACAAAGTAGTACTGTTGAGACTGTTACTGTAAATCCTGGAAATATTGATAAGAATGATAAAGAAAAGGTGGCAAAAAAACTATCTGATATTTTTGAGTTGGATTATGAGAAAACCTTGAAGAAAGTTTCTAAGAGAAGTTCTATAGAAACTATTGCTAAAAAGGTTGATAAGGAAAAGACTGATGGACTTAGAAAATGGATGGAAGAGGAGAATATCACAACAGGAATAAACATTGATGAAGATACAAAAAGATATTATCCTAATAATAATTTAGCATCTCAAATTATAGGATTTTGTGGAAGTGATAATCAAGGACTTGACGGAATTGAAGCAAAATATGATAGTGTACTTTCTGGAACAAAAGGTGCAATTAAGAGACATACTGATGCAAAAGGTGGAGAAATAGGTGAAGAGGGAGAGACATATGTTGCAGCTAAAAATGGAAATGATGTTGTTCTTACGATAGATATGAATATTCAATCAATTGTAGAAAAATATTTGAAAGAAGCATGTATTGACAATAAGTGTACAGATGGTGGAAATATTGTTGTTATGAATCCACAAAATGGTGATATTTTAGCAATGGCAACATATCCAGATTATAATTTGAACGAACCATATGCAGCATACACAGACGAATTAAAGGGGATTTGGGATACAACAGATCAGGCAGAAAAGACAAAAAGCTTACAGGCTGTTTGGAGAAATAGAGCAATTACAGATACATATGAACCTGGTTCAACGTTTAAAACTATTACTGCATCTGCATCTCTTGAGGAAGGGCTAGTTACAGATATAGATAAACAGGGGCAATTCTGTTGTACAGGTGGAATTGAAGTTGCGGGAGTAAGAATAAAATGTTGGAGATATTATAGACCACATGGGGCAGAGAGTTTAAGACAGGCATTAATGAATTCGTGTAACCCAATTTTTATAGGTCTAGGTCAAAAAATGGGTGTTCATACATATTATAGCTATTTACAGAAATTTGGTTTATTAGAGAGAACTGGAATTGATTTGCCAGGTGAGGCAGGAAGTATATTTTTGGCTGAAAATAAGGCTGGTCCTGTTGAATTAGCAACAATAAGCTTTGGCCAAAGATTTGAAATTACTCCAATTCAGTTGGTTACAGCTGTTTCTTCAATAGCAAATGGTGGAAGTTTAGTCCAACCAAGAGTTGTTAAATCTATAATCGATAGTGAAACAGGTGAAAAAAATGATATTGAAACAAAAGTTAAATCACAGACAATTTCTAAAGAAACATCGGAAAAAGTTTTAAGTATGATGGAATCTGTTGTTTCAGAAGGTACTGGTAAAAATGCTAAAGTTGCAGGTTATAGAATTGGTGGAAAGACAGGGACTTCTGAAGATGGTGTAAATACTAATAAATATGTTACATCTTTTTTAGGTGTTGCTCCTATTGAAAATCCACAAGTAGTTTTGCTTGTTACTTTGTATAACCCTACTGGTGAAGGTGGACACCAAGGCGGTGGTGTCGCGGCTCCTGTTGGAGGCCAAGTGTTTAGTGAAATCTTGCCTTATTTGGAAGTATCACAGGGAAATCAAGATGAAGTTGAACAGGTTGAACAAGTCCAAGTTCCTAATGTTGAGGGATTAAGTATTAAAGATGCGGAAAAAGCTACTAAAGAAGTGGGGCTGGAGATTAGTGTTCAAAATGATTCAGAAGAACTTGATAGAGAGAATACTATTATTAAAGAACAGTCTCCAAGAGAGGGAGTTAGTGTGAATAAAGGAAGTAAAATTTTTGTGGAATTTTAAACCAATTGAACCAATGGGGACGTTCTTATGAACCAATGGGGACGTTCTTAAATTGGTTGAAAAATTAATAATAAAGATTTATATTTAAATTTTATAAATTTCAACCAATTTAAGAACGTCCCCATTGGTTCATAAGAACGTCCCCATTGGTTCAAAAATATTAGTACAAAATTCCCAAAAAACTCTATACAAAAAGCAAAAATAGTTATATAATGTAACTAAAATTATGAGCAAAAATTTGGTCATAAAACATATTAAAATGAAGGGATGATTCTAAATGGAATTAAAAAAAATATTAGTAGGATTAGAAGGGATTAAAGCAAAAGGAAATGTAGACTTAGAAATAAAAGGAATTGAGAAAAATTCAAAAGAAGTAAAAGAAGGATATATGTTTGTTGCAATAAAAGGTTTTTCAGTTGACGGACACAAATTTATAGCAGGAGCAATTGAAAATGGTGCAATGGCAGTAATGGTAGAAGAAGGATGTGATTTAAAATCATTAAATATACCAGAAAATGTAACAATTTTAATGGTACCAGATACAAGAAAAGCATTAGCAATATGTTCATCAAACTTTTATGGTAATCCATCAGCACAATTAAAATTGATTGGTGTTACTGGAACAAAGGGAAAAACAACAACAACATTTATGATTAAAGAAATATTAGAAAAAGCAGGTAAAAAAGTTGGACTAATAGGAACAATTGCAACATATATAAATGGTAAGAGAATTAAAGATAGTGATAGAACAACACCAGAAAGTTTGGAGTTACAACAAACTTTTAGACAAATGGTAAACGAAGGTGTAGAAGTTTGTGTAATGGAAGTATCCTCACAAAGTTTAAAATTACATAGAGTTGATGGATGTCAATTTGATATAGTTTTATTTACAAACTTTTCAGAAGACCATATAAGTGAAAAAGAACATCCAACTATGGAAGATTACTTTAATTCAAAATTAAAGTTATTTGAAATGTGCAAAACAGGAATAGTTAATGCAGATGATTTACATGCTGCAAAAATACCAAGATTATTCCCAGAAAGCAATATAGTAACATATGGTATTGATAATTTTGCAAATGTTTTAGCAAAAGATATAACAATTACAAATTCATATGTTGACTTCAAAGTAAAAATAACAGACAGAAATGAAAGAGTAAAAACAGGAATACCAGGGAGATTCAGTGTTTACAATTCATTAGCTGCTATTTGTGTAGCACAAAAATTTGGAATCAATCCAGAAGTTATAAAAGAAGCTTTAGCTGAGGTTAGAGTACCAGGAAGATCAGAATTAGTGGATAATAAATTAGAATTAACTATAATGATAGATTATGCTCATTCTCCAGAAAGTTTACAAAATATTTTACAAGCAGCTAAGAGCTATACTCGTGGAAGAGTTATTTCTGTATTTGGTTGTGGTGGAGACAGAGACTCTGGTAAGAGACCAATAATGGGTGAAATATCAGGTAAAATTGCTGATTATACAATAGTTACATCAGATAACCCAAGAACAGAAGATCCACAAAAAATTGTTGACCAAATTGAAGAGGGAATTAAAAAGACAAAAGGTAAATATGAGGTTGTTGTTGATAGAGTTGAGGCTATTGAACATGCTATCAAGATGGCAAATAAAAGAGATATCATTATTTTAGCTGGTAAGGGACATGAACCTTATCAAGAAATAAATGGTGTTAAACATCCTTTTGATGAGAGAATTATAGTAAAAGATATTATAGAAAAAATGAATAAATAGTAAATATAATTTGTAGAATTTAAAATTTGATAATATATTGTTTTTTTATACCTTGGTGTCGCAATTTCCATATTTTAAATATACTTATATGTAAATTGCTCCAGTTCGCACTCGCTTGTGCTCGTTTGATCGCTTACGCGGTATTTCAAAAACAATATATTATCAAAATATGGTAAATTATGAATATTAAAAAAATAACAAAAGATGTAAAAGGAAAGGTTGATTAAATTGGATTTGGAAATAAAAGTATTGCTGGCAACATTTGTTATTTCAGTAATTTGTGGATTAATAACAATACCAATATTAAAAAAATTAAAAGTAGGTCAAATAGAAAGAGATGATGGACCTGCATCACATTTAAAAAAGCAGGGAACTCCTACGATGGGAGGAATTATAATGATAATTGCAATAATTATTGCAGTTACAGGTACATATATATTTTTACATTTAACAGGAAATGAAGAAGTAGCGAAAAAATTGTTACCAATGTTATTAATAACAATAGGATATGGATTGATAGGTTTTATAGATGACTTTAAAAAATTAGTTTTAAAAAATACAGAAGGTTTAAAACCAAGTTATAAAATGTTAGGACTTTTAATTATAGCTGTTGCATATGTTTTATTCTTAATATATGGTTTTAAAATAGGAACAGAAACATATATTCCAATTTGGAAAATGTATATAAATATTCTAGAAATTTTATATATTCCTTTGGCAATTATAGTTATATTAGGAACAACAAATGCAGTAAATCTTACAGATGGAATTGATGGGTTATCTTCAAGTGTTTCTGCAATAATTATAACAGCACTAACAGTTATAGGAATAAATAATCAAGTATATGAAGTATCAATATTTGGAAGTATTGTAATTGGTGCAACATTAGGATTTTTAATGTTCAACTTACATCCAGCAAAAGTATTTATGGGAGATACAGGTTCTTTAATGCTTGGTGGTGTAATATCAGGGTTAGCATTATATTTAAAAATGCCATTATTATTGCTTGTTATAGCAATAATACCTGTTTTAGAAACATTATCAGTTATAATACAAGTTGCATATTTTAAAAAGACTGGAAATAGAATATTTAAAATGGCACCTTTACATCATCATTTTGAGTTATCAGGTTGGAAAGAAAATAAAGTTGTAGTTGTATTTTCTTTGATAACTTTAGTTGCATGCTTTATAGGGCTAAAAATAGTGTAGTAGGAGGATTATAAATGGCAAAAAAGAAAAAAGAAAAAAGTTTTTCAAGCTTTTTGAATAATCCGTTTGATTTTACATTAGTAATAACAATTTTGCTATTACTAGGAATAGGCTTAGTTATGGTGTTATCAGCAAGTTCACCATCAGCACTTTCAGAAAGTGGAAATAGTTATGCTTATTTTTCAAAACAATTATTGTTTGCTATTTTAGGAATAATTGCTATGGCTTTTATTTCTAAAATAGATTATAGATTTTATCAAAAATTTTATAAACATGCTTGGTGGATATCAATAATATTATTAGCTATTGTTATGTCACCATTGGGAAAAGAAGTAAATGGTGCAAAAAGATGGATTTACCTAACAGAAACATTTTCATTCCAACCATCAGAAATGGTCAAATTCTTAATGATTATTTTTTATGCAGGACTTTTAGTTAAAGATAGAGATGAGCTTCCTTTGTATTGGAAGGGATTAGTAAAACATATGTTATATCTTGTACCAATAATAGGCCTTTTACTATTAGAACCACATATGAGTGCATCTATGGTCATAATAGGAATTGTTTGTGTAATGATGATAGTGGCTGGCTGTAAGTTTAAACACTTTGCATTAACAGGAATTGGGGTTGGAATTCCTGGATTAGCAGCACTTATAGCTTTAGAACCATATAGGCTAAAAAGGTTTGTAACATTTATGAATCCATGGCAAGATATTAAAGGTGATGGATGGCAAGTTGTTCAAAGTTTATATGCTATAGGTTCAGGTGGATTATTTGGAGTTGGACTAGGTGATAGTAAACAAAAATATTTATATATACCAGAGCCACACAATGACTTTATTTTCTCAATATTAGCTGAGGAACTTGGTTTTGTGGGATGTGCAGTTGTATTAATTTTATTTGCTGTATTTATTTGGAGAAGTGTTTTAATAGCAATGAAAGCTCCTGATATGTTTGGTAGTTTAATTGCTATTGGTATTACAGCTTTGGTTGCTATACAGGTTATTATAAATGTTGCAGTTGTTACATCTTCAATGCCTGCAACAGGTATGCCTTTACCTTTCTTTAGTTATCGGTGGTACGGCGTTGTTTATTTTGTTGTGCGAGATGGGTGTTCTGCTTAATATTTCGCGTGCTGGTGCAAAAGGGAATTAGGGACGTTCCTTAAAATCCCTTTTTTTAGGGAAAGGGGGGACACTCCTTTTAATATTAAAATATAGATTAAGGGTATATAGGAGTGTCCCTAAATCCCATCAAAAAGGGATTTTAAGGAACGTCCCTAATTCCCTTTAAAGGAGAGTGTTATGAGAGTTATTATTGCTGCAGCAGGTACAGGAGGACATATAAATCCTGGTCTTGCAATTGCAAATAAAATAAAAGAAGAAGAAAAAGATTCAAAAATAATTTTTATTGGAACAACAAGAGGCTTAGAAAATGATTTGGTTCCAAGAGCAGGTTATGAATTAAAAACAATTGATGCTTATGGTTTAAGTAAAAAGATATCAATTGAAAATATCAAAAAAATGTATAAAACATTTAAAGGTCTTGGAGAGGCAAAAAAAATAATTAAGGAATTCAAACCTGATATTGTAATTGGAACTGGTGGATATATTTGTGGAGCAACAATTTCTGCCGCACATAGTTTAGGGATTCCAACATTATTACATGAAAGTAACGCATTTCCTGGTAAAGCAGTAAAAATGCTTGCTAAGAAAACTGATACAATATTAGTTTCTTTTGAAGATGCTAAGGCAAGAATCAAAAATGCAAAAAATATTGTGTGTACAGGTACTCCAGTAAAAATTGTGAAAAAAGATTATGGAATAAATGAAAAATTAGAAATAATCAAAAAAGCAGGGCTTAATGAAACGAAGCCAATTGTTTTAATATTTGGTGGAAGCCAAGGTGCTCAAAAAATTAATGAGGCAATTTTAGATATTTTGAAAAATAAATTAAATAAAGATTATCAAATTATGTGGGCTACTGGTCCAAAACAATATGATATCATTAAAGAAAGATTATTGGACAAAAACATTAATATTAATAATATAGAAAATGCCAAAATTGTACCATATATTTACAATATGGAAGAAATTATGAATGTTTCTAATTTGATTGTTGCAAGAAGTGGTGCAATGACAATTACGGAGATTTCTAATTTGGGTAAACCATCAATTTTGATTCCATTACCAAATGTAAGTGGTGACCATCAATTTCATAATGCAAAGGTTTTGGAAAATGTTGGAGCAGCAAAGATTATTTTAAATGATGAATTAAATGGTGAAATTTTGAACAAACAAATTGAAGAAATAGTTTTAGATAAAAATATAGAAATACAAATGTCAAAAAATGCTCTTAAAGTTTCTACGCATGATGTTGAGGATAAAATTTATAAAGAAATTTTAAAATTAGTGAAAAAATAATGATATAAAATTTAATTTGTTTTTAATTTTATAATATATTGTAAAATATGAAATAAATTAGATTTATATGAATTTATAAGGAGAATGAAAAATGTATAAAAACATAAAATCTAAAATTATACTAATTTCTGTATTAATAGGATTAATACTTATAGGAGCTTTAGGATTTTTATATATAAATTCTTTAGCTCAAATTCCACAAGTTATAGATGGACAAGATGCCAATATATTGGTACAAGCAAAAAAAACAGTTGCTATAATAATTACTATTTATGTTTTGGTATCAATTATAATTTCAGCATATTTATCAAAATTTGTAATTTGTCCAAAGAACAAATATATAAAAAGTGATGAAAAAGCCGAATTAAAGGATAAGCTTAATGAAGTTTCATCTAGAAAAAATCAAATAGAAACAATATTGTTACATATGACAGATGGTATTATAGCATTTAATATGAAAGGTGAAATTATATTAATAAATCCAGCGGCTAAGAAATTTTTGAGTATTAGTCCAGAGGATAATACATTTGATGATATATTTGGAAAATTTAAATTAGATATTAATACTGAAAAAGTAATTTATTTGGATAGTTGGACATCTACAGAACAAAGAATTCAAGTTGATGACCAATATGTTAAAGTTTTATTTGCACCATTTAAGAATGAGGAAGAAAGACCAGATGGTGTAATTGCTGTGATTCAAGATATTACGGAACATGTTAAATTGGATAATATGCAAAAAGAATTAGTTGCGGACGTATCACATGAATTGAAAACCCCAATAACATCAATAATGGGATATGCAGATACACTATTAGAAGGTGGATATGACGAAGAAACGCAAACTAAATTCTTAAATGTTATTGCATCAGAATCTAGAAGAATGGCGCGTTTGGTTACAGATTTATTAACTCTTTCTAGATATGACAGTAATAAAAAGAAAACGAAAAAGGAAACATTTGATTTAGGTAATTTAGTTAAAAGATGTCAAGAAAAATTAGCTATTGAAATAAAGAAAAAAGGTCATACTGTAAATTCATTTGTTACAGCAGATGTTCCACCTGTTTATGCTGACAAAGATGATATTGAACGTGTGGTTTTAAATATTTTAACAAATAGTATTAAATATACACCAGATAATGGTGAGATAAAAATTTATGTTGGTTTTGTTTATAATGATGCCTATATTAAGATATTTGACAATGGTATTGGTATTCCAGAAGAGGATTTGTCTAGAATTTTTGAGAGGTTTTATAGGGTGGATAAAGCTCGTACTAGAGAAATGGGAGGTACTGGTTTGGGACTTTCTATTGCTAAAGAGATTTTGGATAAGAATGGTGGAAGTATTGATATTAAAAGTAAAGTTGGAGAGGGGACGGAGGTTGTAATTCGTATTCCAACTAAACAATAAAAAATGGGATTTTGAGTTGTGACTCTTAATCCTATTTTTTTGTAATAAAATAAATAGATAAAAATGATTTGTTTCTTATTTGGTGTTCGAAAAATATTCAATAATATCTGTAATTGTACAGTCTAAATAGTTGCATAATCTTGACATAACAAATATATCAAAACGGACAAGTTCACCTGTCATCATTCTTTTTAGAACTTTAAAGTCTGTATTTGTATCTCTCATTAATTTATTAATGCTAATATGTTTTTCTTTTAAAATATCATCTAATTTAAAAAGATAATATCCATTTTCCATTTCAAGTTTTACCATTGTAATCTCCTGATAAATAATATTATAATTTTTTTTACAAAAACTTATAAATAAATTATATAATTTTCATTGGATACTTGACTATTGGTTATATAACCAGTATAATGTTGTTAGAAATTTTTGGAGGGATACAAATGAAAATAAAAAAAGAAAATGGAATAACACTTGTTGCTTTAGTGATTACAATCATTATTTTGTTGTTACTTGCTGGTATTGCAATAGCAACTTTAGGTGGAGAAAATGGGATATTTGCTAAAGTGAAAAAAGCTAAAAAAGCACAATTAGAATCAGAAATGAAAGAACAGTTAATAATGAGATTACAAGAATTGCAGGTAGCTAAAAAAGGGGAAGCAACATTAGATGATGTAACACAGGATTGGGCAAATAAAGTTATATCAACAGAATATAATCCAAAATTAAAAGAAGATGCATCATATAATGGTAAATTGATGGTTATGAATAAAGATAAAACAACTGGAAAATTTATGATTGACCAAAATTTAAATATAACAACTGTAGAATATAATACAAATAGTGTTGAAGTAGAATATACAACGGTATCAAGAAATGATAATAAGGTAAAAATAAATATTGTTGTAACAGATAAATTGTATGGAATAAAGCAAATAGATTATCCAGAAGGAGATCCATTGAAAGTTGTTGAAGGAAAAAAAGAACAAATTTCTATAGATTATGAAGTCGAATTAGGAAAAGAATATAAATTTGTTATAACTTCAGGGGATGGAAAGAAGACAGATAAAGTAATAAAAATAGATAACTATTTTTATAAGGTAACAAAATGTTTTTGTAATGGAGTATCTATAGATAATAATGTAGAAAAAGTATCGTATAATAATCCATATATAGCTAATATAAATATAACTGAAGGATATACAATAGGAATATTGAAAGTAATGATGGGAAATGAAATTATAATAGATGAGACAACTGTTAGAAATATAAATATACCACAGGTAACAGACGATTTGAAAATAATAGTAATATTAAATCCATTAATAAATTGTGATGATGCACAAAGTCAAAAGTTAGAGGTTGAAGTTAAATATCCAGAAATAAAATATTTAAATGTAAGAAATGAATATAGTGTAAATGAAAATGACTATATGGAATATAAAGATAAAGTGGAGATAAAGGATAATTGTGTGTTTAGCGCAAGAGTTGTTGATTTAGATAGTGGTGAAGTATTGGTAAGTTCAAAAAAGGAAATAAATAATATTTTATATGAATGGGAAGTTTGGAATTTAGATGAATATACAGGGTATACAGTAAATGAAGAAAATAAGGATAGTAGTAGTCTAGGGGGAGTACAAGGATATTGTATTGCAAGTTCTAATGGCCCTACAACTAGTTCTGGTAAGGTATTTACAGTATATGATGGATACAAAGTTGAAGATGGAAAATTTGTTGGGACTGGGAATGAGTATCAATATACACCGGGGCAATATAATAGTTGTATAGGAAAATATGTGATAAATTATAAGAATGAATGTGCAAAAGTAGATAGAGTTTGGCTTTACGGACCAATTAATGGTAAATATTATTATCCGTATTTAATGACAGATTGTTTATTAACGATAAAGATATCTACTGTAAGTAATAAAGGGACTATTAAATATGAGAATATAACAAGTAATGTTAAAGATAAATATCCTGTTAATGGAAAATTAGGAAATTATTGGTATGTATTAATAGAAAAGTGAAAGTAGGTAATAAAACCTACTTTCACTTTTCTATTTTAAAATGCCATAGTTTCCACTAACAGGGTCTTTAAACAAACCAATTTTAGGAGTAAAATAGGTAAAAGTAATAAAACAAATTAGTAATAGTGTTATAAAAAATAATACAATATAACTATTACACTTAAAATCAGATACCAAAATTTTGTAAGATACAAGCTCACCTAAAACAACAGCAACGAAAAATATACTAATATTAACAAAAGCAAAATTTGTACCAACTATGCCAGTATAAGTGTAGAAAAAAGTTATTGTAAATAAAATTGCAGTCAAAATACCTAATAATTGAGCACATAAAAAATTAGAAGATATTTTTCTAAAATAGAAATATCCCAATATAGTTGTTAGGAACATTGGAAAAAATAGTAACTTTAAGTGTTCCCAAGTACTTTCATTTACAGCGCTAAAAGATGCTACAAATGTGTTGTTTCCAGACCATTCATATGTAAAATGTAATAGTGTGCCTAATATCATTACAAAGATTCCACTAAAAATAGTGAATTTTAAAATTTTATTTTTTTTCATTTACTCACCTCTATACAGTATATGAAAAAATCCTTGATAATACCATTAAAATGTTATATCTTTAATAAAGAAATAATATTGAAAAATTAAAAAAATAAGAAAACTTGTGCAGTAGATTAGGAAAGATGAGACAAAAAAATTTGTCTCATTTTTCTGTATTTTCGGTAATAAAAATATTGATAAATCTTACAAATTAATGTATAATATACAAGATAAAAAAAGTAAGGAGATAGATACAAATGAATGAAAAAGTAAAAGATATATTAGAATGGATTTATTGTATAATAATAGCAGTAGTATTAGCACTACTATTTAGATATTTTATAGGAACACCAACAATAGTAAAACAAGTATCAATGTATCCAACATTAGTACAAGACCAAAGATTATGGCTTAATAGATGGGGAAGAACAACGAAAAAAATGCCTAATAGAGGAGATATAATAACATTTGAAGCACCAAGCAAAAAAACATATACATATAGTGAAATAGATCAATCTAATCCAGTTGCAAAATATGAAAATGAACCAACTTCTTTATGGAGTAAATTTACATATCATGTTCTAGAAATTGGAAAAGATAGTTATATAAAAAGAGTTATAGCATTGCCAGGTGAACATGTTGAAATCAAAGATGGAAAAGTTTATATAAAAGGAGAAGAATTACAAGAAAATTATCTTCAAAGTGGAATTGTTACAGATTTAATGGGAGCAGGATTTGATGATTTCGTAGTTCCAGAAAATTGCGTATTTGCAATGGGAGATAACAGAAATCATAGTACAGACTGTAGAGCATTTGGATGTATTCCATTAAATAAAATAGAAAGTAAAGTTTGGATAAGAATTTGGCCATTAAATTTATTTGGTAAAGTTAAATAATATCAGAAAATAATTTATGACATATAAAGTTAATAAGGTATTTTTTTATATATTAGGAAAGTTATGCAATCTTCCTAATATATAAAATTATATTGCACAGAAAATTTATTTTATAAATTTTCGCGTACAAACAAATTTACTGAATAAATCTTTGATTTTTTCAGATTTGTTCTAATGAAATAAATCATTTAAAACTAATAAGAATTAGGAGATAGGATGTTTAATAATATATTAGGAAATGATAATATAAAAGAATTGTTAATAAATGCAGTAAAAAACAATAAAGCATCACATAGTTATATGTTTGTTGGTACAGAAGGAATAGGGAAGAGATTAATAGCTAAAGAATTTGCAAAAATGATTTTATGTACTGATGAAAATAAATACTGTAGTAAGTGTAAATCTTGTATGGAATTTGATGGTGATAATAATCCGGATTTTCGAATAATTGAGCCAGATGGAAATAGCTTGAAAATAGAGCAAATAAGAGAATTTCAAAATAAAGTGGCAGAAAAACCAATTATATCAAATAGAAAAGTTTATATAATAAATGATAGTGATAAGATGACAACAGAAGCTCAAAACTGTTTATTAAAAACTTTAGAAGAACCACCGGAATATGTTACTATAATTCTTATAGGTTCAAATGAAAGTGCGTTTATAGATACTATAAAATCAAGATGTATGATATTGCGTTTTAACAAAATCTCAGATGAAAATATTGTGAAATTCTTAGAAGAAAATTATCAAACTAAAGTAAATAGTCAAATTATGTTAGAAGCCTTTCAAGGAAGTATAGGTAAGGCTATTCAATTACAAGACAAACAGTATGAATATGAACAAATTGAAAATGTTATTGTTAATTTAGAGAGTAGAGATAAAATAGATACTTTGAATAAGGCAGAGGTTATCTATAAGGCCAAAGAAGAAAAGTTTGAAATTTTGGACTATATAAATATTATTTTATTGGATTTGGCAAAAAAATCTGGTAAATATGCAAGTTGTATAAATATTGTGGAAGATACTAAAAGAAGATTACAATCCAATGCAAATTATGATATGAGTATAGACAATATGTTGCTTAAATTATGGGAGCAAGTTAATTAATATTAAAAATTGAATACATATGACGGAAAATAAAAATAAGGAAAGGAAAAATAAACTTGAAGAATATAGTAGGAATAAGATTTAAAAAGTTAGGAAAAATATATTTTTTTAATCCAAAAGGAATAAAAGTTCAAAAAGGAGATAAAGTAATAGTAGAAACAGCTCAGGGAGAAGAATATGCTGAAGTATTAATTCCTAATAGAAATGTGGAAGATGAAAAAATAGTAGCACCATTAAAAAAAGTACTAAGAATAGCTACAAATAGTGATATCAAAAGATATGAAGAGTGTAAAAAAATAGAAAAAGAAGCATTTAAAGTTTGTGAGAAAAAAATTAAAGAACACAAATTAAATATGACTCTTACAGAAGTTGAATGTAAATTTGATAATAGTAAAATGTTATTTTATTTTACAGCTGATGGAAGAGTTGATTTTAGAGAATTAGTAAGAGATTTAGCAGCAGTTTATAAAACAAGAATTGAATTGCGTCAAATAGGTGTAAGAGATGAAGTTAAAAGAATTGGTGGAAATGGAGTTTGTGGTAGAGAATTATGTTGTTGTACATTTTTAAATGATTTTGAAGCGGTATCAATAAAAATGGCAAAAGAACAGAATATATCATTAAATCCATCAAAAATTTCAGGAAATTGTGGTAGACTTATGTGTTGCTTAAAATATGAAGACGATGTTTATCTAGATAAATTAAAGCATCTTCCTAATGTTGGAGCAATTGTTAAAACAGAAGATGGTGTTGGAGAAGTAGATAATATTGAAATTTTAAAAGAAAAATTAAGAATAAAGTTTAAAGGTGAAGATGGTTATACATATAAAAAGTATGATGTAAAAGATGTAACAATAATTAAAGATGTTGCTAGAGAACAGGTTGATGAAGAAGAAATTCAAAATAAAAAAGAATTAGAAGAACTTGAAAAATTAGAGCAAGAAGATAAAAAAGTTTTAGGAGGTGAGAAGGATGGCATATAAAATTACAGATAAATGTATATCTTGTGGAGCTTGTGCTGCTGAATGTCCAGTAGGTTGTATTTCACAAGGCGAAGATAAATTTGTTATAGATGCATCTGCATGCATTTCTTGTGGTACTTGTGCAGGAGTTTGCCCTGTTGAAGCACCGGAAGAAGAATAAAAAAGAGGAAGGGGATTGAGGGACGTTCCTTGAAATCCCTCTTTAAAGGGATTATGGGACAGCCCTCACATGAATTTTTGTAATAATTTTAATTTAGGACTGTCTTAATAAATTTTAATTCAAAAATTTTTCAAATTTGAAATGATGTAAAATCAAATAAATTAAGTCAAAATAATTTAAAATCAATTTTTTATAAATCAATAAATATTTAATAAAAGTTACAATAGGTTATTATTTTATATAAGATAACTAGAGTGATTTTCAGTCAAAATTTAATATGAAAAAATAATTCAAATCAAAAAATATCATAATTAAGTTAGAATTAATTGGAAAGGAGGTATAATGCCTAGAGTATCAAGAACATCAATAAATTCAAAATATATTCATGTTATAACACAAGGAATAAAGAAGGAATATATTTTTAAAAATGATAAGTATAAGAAAGAATATACAAAACTATTAAATGATATACTAAATGAATATGAAAATACAAAGCTTTTAGCATATTGCATTATGGATAATCATGCACATTTGCTTATATATACGGACAAAATAGAAGAGTTGTCAAAAATAATGAGTAGAGTTAATACTTCGTATGGGATTTTTTATAATAAACATAGAATGAGAGTAGGGTATGTATTTAGAAATCGATACTATACACAGGAAATAGCAGATAAAGAACACTTATTTAATACATTGGCATATATTCATAAAAATCCTGTAAAAGCAGGAATGGTAAAAAATGAAAATCAGTATAAATTTTCATCATACAAAAATTATATTCAAAAAAATGTAAATATAGAGGATATCAAGTTAATTTTTGGTACAGAGGATTATCTAAAACAATTTAAATTTATTCATAAAAATTTTTCGTCAGAAAATATCGTAGATGTTAAGGAAGAACAAGAAAAATCAGAAGAAAAAATGAAAAAAATAATTATACGATTTTGTAATGAAAATAATTGGGAATTAGATTATATAAAAAAGAACAATTATTTATTGTTATTATTGATTAATAATATAAAGAATAATTGTGATGTGACAAATAAAGTGATAACAGAATATTTAAAGATAGGAAAAAATAGAATTTCTAATATTTTAAAGAACAGTATAGTTTAATAATAGATGGATATGCGAATCAAAAAAAATAACAAAAAAGGGATTAAGGGGTGTCCCCAAATCCCTAAAAAAGGGGAATTCAAGGAACGTCCCTAAATCCCTTTTCCAATTGCTTCCAAATCCAAAAGCTCTTGCCATCTTGCATCAACTTCTTTTTGGAACTCTTCGATCATCCACTCATTACCAGGTTTAAACATATGCTTAAACCTCTTTTGAGGTTTCAAGAATTCTTCAATAGGAAGTTTTTTAGCAGGTTTATAAGAAATATGATAAACACCGTCAACAACTTCATATAAAGGCCAATAGCAAGTTTCAACAGCCAATTTATTAATTTTCATTAAATCTTCTGTTGCATAACCCCAACCTCTAGGGCATGGAGCCATAACATTTAAAAATGTTGGACCTTCTGTATAAATTGCTTTTTCAGCTTTTTCATATAAATCTTTCATATTGTTTACTGCAATTGATTGAGCAACATATGGTAAGTGATGTCCTACCATTATTTTTGTTAAATCTTTTCTTGACTGCATTTTACCAGGGATGACTTTTCCAGCAGGTGATGTAGTTGTGTCTGCAAATTTTGGTGTTGCAGATGAACGTTGAATACCTGTATTCATGTATGCACCATTGTCATAGCAAACATATAACATGTCATGTCCTCTTTCCATTGCTCCTGATAGTGATTGTAGACCAATGTCATAAGTTCCACCATCTCCACCAAATGCGATGAATTTTGTGTGTTCATCTTCTGGTAATTTTCCTTGTTTTTTTAGTGATTTGTATGCAGCTTCTACTCCTGATAAAGTAGCAGATGTACATTCAAATGCTGTATGGATAAATGAATCTGTCCATGCTGTGTATGGGTAAATAAATGTTGATACTTCCATACATCCAGTTGCAGTTGATATTACTGCGTGGTCTTCTTCTTTTAGTGCTCTTAAAATGTGTCTTGCAACAACAGGTGCTCCACATCCAGCACACATTCTATGACCTTCTGTAAATCTTGAAGGCTTATTTGCAACTATTTCTTTAACATTATATGCCATAATTTTTTCTCCTTTCGCGTTTTACTCGTAATAAAATAAAATCTTCTATTTGTTCATATCTGTTCATAATAAAATAAAAATATGAAATTTATTATTTATTATTTTTTATTTCTTGGTTCTTAGTTCTTAGTTCTTAGTCCTTAGTCCTAAATATCTATAAGGATTTTCAACTATTCCGTCTTTAGCAATTTCAGCTAAATCTGCATAAACTGAATTGATTTCTTTTTCAGTTGTGTCTCTACCACCAATTCCATAAACATAATTAACAATTGGAACATTTTGTTTTGCAACATACATGCTAGAAACAACATCTTCAAATAAAGCTCCGCCGATAGCGTTTAAAGAATCAGACTTATCTAATACTGCAACAGCTTTTAAATGTGACAATGCTTTTGCAACTTCTTCACCAGGGAATGGTCTGTAAACTCTGATTTTTAATAAACCAGCTTTAACTCCTTGCTCTCTTAATTTATCAACAACAGCTTTTGTTGTACCAGCAGTTGAGTTCATACAAACAATTGCGATTTCTGCATCATCTAATTTATATTCTTCAAATAAATCATAATGTCTACCAGTCCATTTTTCGAACTCTTTTGAAACATCTAAAATAACTTGTTTTGCGGCTTTCATAGCATTACCTTGTTGAGCCTTGTGTTCAAAAAGGTAAGCTTGTAAATCTAGTGGACCAATTGCCATTGGTTCTTTTTTATTTAATAAATAATGTTCAGGGTGATATTCACCGACAAATTTTTTAACATCTTCATCATTTTCTAATTCAATATTTTCAATTGAATGTGAAGTTATAAATCCATCTTGACAAATCATAATTGGAAGTTGCACATCTTTATTTTCAGCAATTTTGTGAGCCATCAAGTTATTATCATAAGCCTCTTGATTATTTTCAGAAAATAACATTATCCAACCAGCGTCACGAACACCCATTGCATCTGAATGGTCATTGTGTATGTTAAGAGGACCAGATACGGCTCTATTAACTAAGTTCATAACAATTGGAAGTCTTAAACTTGAAGCAATGTAAATCATTTCCCACATTAAAGACAAACCATTTGCAGATGTAGCAGTCATAGCTCTTGAACCAGCAGCTTCAGCACCGATACAAGCACTCATAGCACTGTGTTCACTTTCAACAGCAACGAATTCAGTATCAACTGAACCATTTGCAACAAACGTTGAAAAATATTGAGGAATTTCAGTTGATGGTGTGATAGGGAAAGCAGCAACAACATCAGGATTGATTTGTTTCATAGCAGTTGCAACGGCTTCGTTACCACTTAATCTTTCTCTTATACTCATTATTCAGCACCTTCTTCCTTCATGACAATTGCACCAAATGGGCAAGCTTTAGCACAAACGCCACATCCTTTACAATAATCATAATTATAATCTTCTCTTTTTAAAGAACCTTTGCAAACAGGAATACTATTATCTGGACAAACAGGGTAGCATAATCCACATTGTTTGCATTTTTCTTCTATCCATACAGGTTTAACACTTCTCCAGTCACCAGTTTTAAATTCTCTGGCATTACCTGCTTCATATATGTTTCCACCTATTGTTAAATCTTCCATAGGTGTTGTTTTATCTATATTTGACATGATTTTCTCCTTTCTAAAAGTTGTCAAAAGGGACGCCCCTTTTTGACAAGTAATAGGGATTCTTAATCCCGTTAAATTTTTTTAACTTCTTTTAAAGCCATTTCTAAGGCTTTCATGTTTCCATCAATAACTTCTGGCTTTTTAGCAAATTTATGTTTAAATGAGCCTTTCATATCTTCTAAGAAAGCTTCATCAGACATAATTCCACTAACTTTAACAATTGCAGCAAGCATAGGTGTATTTGGAAAATATCTTCCTAATGCTTCAATTGATATTTTTCTTGCATCTATTGTGTAAACATCACCTTTGTAACCATTTAACACACTTCTTAAATAGTCTGCAGATTTTGTTGTATTAATTACAATTGCACCTGTTTCTTTTAGACCTGCTGTTACTGGAACAGTTTCTAATAATGTGTCATCAACAACAACCACATAATCTGGTTCATAGATGTTGCTGTGAACTGTAATTGGATTGTCACTAATTCTGTTATAAGCAGTAATCGGTGCTCCCATTCTTTCTGGTCCATATTCAGGGAAACCTTGAATGTATTTTCCAGTATTAAATGCGGCGTCAGCTAATAATAATGATGCTGTTTTTGCACCTTGACCGCCTCTACCGTGCCATCTAATTTCTATTAGGTTATTCATAATATTATTGCCTCCTTTAAAAATTATCGAATAAAAAATAAAATGATTAAAACTTTATTATATTATTTGATTTTGCACGTTTTATATACGCACATAGTATGTATCTAGTATATGTCAAAAATAGAGTGATGTCAAGGCGGTTTTTGAACTAGGGAGTCAGAAAAATTAAGAAGGGTAAACAAAAAAGCAAGAAAAATTGTCTTGCTTTAAAAGTATTAACCAAAGAAATATAAAATATAGATTAAGAAATCTTCTTATTATTGTCTATACTAATTAATTCTGATATATCACATTCTAAATATTTGCATAAATCTTCTAAATATTTGAAAGAGATAGAAGATGTTTCACCATTTATAATTCTATTTAAATTCCTATTTGTTATATTCATATTTTGACATAGCCAGTATTTAGATTTTTTTCTTTTTTTTAATAATTTTTCTATATTAAAATTCAACATAAAATTCACCTCGGAAAAATTTTATAACAAAAGAAAAATATAAATAAGCTATTTACAAGTAGGCTATTTATGTATATAATAATTACAAAAAATTAATAGTTTTGGTATGATAAAAATAAAATAGAAAATACTTATACATAGGAGGAAACATATTGAATATATATGGAAAAATAAAGGAAAGGGAATTACACTAATTGCTTTAGTGATAACAATTATTATTCTGTTGATTTTGGCAGGAGTAGGAATATCAGCATTAATACAAACAGGATTGATGGAAAAAACAAATGAAGCAAAAGAAAAACATATAAAATCCGAAATGAAAGAACAATTAATAATAGCAATATCACAATTACAAACTGAAAAAAAAGGAAATGCAAATATTAATGATGTAACACAAGATTATATGCAGAAAGTATTGAATGAATATAATATAGAAGTAACAGATAGTACAGAAAATACAAAAAAAGTAGGAATGTCTAAAAATAATATAACTGGAAATTTTATAATAACAGAAAACTTAGAAATTAAGGAAATTTCAGAAAATATAGTTAATATTAAAATAAGTTCAAGTTATGAAATAAAAAAGTATAATCAAGATAAATTAAAGTTATTAATAAAAATAGAATCTGAAGAAAGTAAAATAGATAGTATAAAATATCCAGATGGTAATGTTTTAAACTGTGGAGAAAATAAAGCAGAGTTTTATTATGATGTTATAGATGGAGAAAAATATAATTTTATAGTGAGTTCAAATGGAAAAGAGGAAACATGTACAATACAAACCAAGGGAATGACTAAGAAAGATACAATAGAAGTTAATTCTTTAGAAGAATTCTTGGAATTTAGAGATATTGTAAATGCTGGATATAATTTTAAATCTAAAATGGTTAGTTTAAAAAAAGATTTGGACTTTGGAAAAATTTGTTACAAAGTAGATGGAACTGCTAAAAATGACATTAGCTGGGAACCAATAGGAAATGATACAAGTCAATTTAGTGGAACATTTGATGGTGAAGGACATACGATAAATAATTTTTATAGTAATATAGAAGATTCTATGCAAGGATTATTTGGGTATGTATGTGACGGAAAAATTATAAATACTACAATTAAAGGTAAAATTTCTAATGATAATTCAACATCATATGGAACTGGTGCTATTAGTGCTAAATGTAAAGATGAGGAATTTGAAAAATGTATAAATTATGTTGAAATACTTAATAATTCAGCAAAGTTAATAGGTGGAATAGTTGGAGAGATAGAAGAAGGAGATGTCAAAATAACAAAATGTATTAATTATGCAGATATAGAAGGAAAACAAAATGTTGGTGGAATAATTGGAGTTAAAGCACAAGGAAATATTATAATCGAGGAATGTTGCAATTTTGGAAATATTAAAGTAAGTTATATACAGGTTGGAGGAATAATAGGTGGAACTTTTGCAGGAAATAGCTATATAAATAATTGTTTTAATACTGGAAAAATTATAGGAACTAATATTGATAACCTAGGGAGAATTGGTGGAATAATTGGTACAGCTTACTCATGGAATGGAAGTGAAAATATAACTATTAGTAATTGTTATAATATTGGTGATATTTCTAAAGAGGGTGAATATGGTGGGATTCTTGGATTACTTTATTGTAATACATCAAATTTTTCAAATTGTTATTTTGAAAATTCATGTGACAATGGAAGTAATACAGGAATACAGTCAATAGATTCAACAACATTGAAATTATATGCAAGTATTTTAGGTGAAGCTTATACCAATGATAGTAATAGCATAAATAATGGATATCCAATTTTAAAATGGATGGTTGAATAAAAGCAAGAAATTTTCTTGCTTTTTCAATTATACTATAGTAAAATATAAACAACAATAAATAGGTAGGAGGAAAAAATGAAATTAAAAAACAAGAAAAATTTTTGTATATTAATTTTAGTAATAATTTTTTTAATATCTATATTAGTTATTTTAAACAGTAAACAAATACAGAAAATAATTCAAAATAGAAAAACAGAAGAAGCAAACAAAGATATATCATTTCAAATATATTCAAATGAAAATGACATATTAAAATTTTTAGTAACAGTAAAAGATACAGAAGATGGGATAAAAAAAATAATTTATACATTAGAAGATGGACAACAAAAAGAAATTGATTGTTATGGAAAAACACAGGTATCAATGGATTATGAAGTGGTGCAAAATGGAAATTATCAATTTAAAGTAATTAATCAAAAAGATAAAGAATTAACTAAAGGACTGGTAATAGATGATGACTATAGGAATAACTTAATTCCTATAGATGTAGCAACAGAAAAAAGTATTGATACAAGAGGAAAAGTAAAAATAGAATATCCAGAAAATGAAAAAATTACGAAAATGTATAAAATTGGAGAAAATGGTAAATGGACAGAGTATAATGGAGAATTTTCAATTGATTCGTATGAAATAATTAAAGAAAATCTTCAAAATAAAAATACAAAAAAAGTTGATATATATGCTAAATTAGAAGATAAAGCCAACAATATAGTACAAATAAAAAAAGAAATAGACAACATAGATGTGGATATGCCGGAAGAACCAAAAGTAAATGTTTTAAAGGTTGATGAATATCCTACATTAACAGAGGAGTGGGTAATAAATAATAGTACAGTATCTATTAAGTATGATGATAGAACTGATATAACTAACTATTACAGTACAGATAATGGAGAGAATTGGATAAAATATACTAGTGATTTGCAACTTGATGCTGCTACAATAATTGCAAAAAGCATAAAAAATGATAGTGGATTAGAAATTAGTAAAAAAGACTTTATAAATGCATCAGCATTGAATGCAGTAAATGCAGTTGCATATGATGGAGATGAGACAACTGGAATTTATTATGGTGGAAGGGATGGAACATTGACACAATATTTGAATGTTGATAGTTCAATACAAGGAAAATATATAAATTTTTTGGGACACGGAGAATTCAATTATTATGGAACGGCTTGTGGTATATATTTTTATAATAATAATGAAATAATAGAAACTCATTCATATGGAGGAGAGCTAGTTACAACCAATTTAAATGAAAATATATTATGTCCAGAAAATTGTACTAAAATAAAAATTGAGTTAATAGGACATGAGTACTATAAGTTTTATTTATATGAAATTAGACCAGCGGTTATTCCTAAAATAAATTATGAGTTTGTATATCCTACTATTAATTCAAATGGAGTACAAAAACCTTATGAAAATATAAAATTTGAATTTTTTAATAATTTGATAAGTAGTGAATATAAAATAAATGATGGAGATTTGATTAGTTATACACTAAATGACGTAATAAGACTGAAAATTGGAGATACAATAACAGTCAAAGCTAAATATCCAAGGACAGTACAAACGGCAAATAGAACAGCTAAATATTTAGATGATGCTTTACAAAAAAATGCATATGATGGAGATGAGACAACTGGAATTTATTACGGTGGAAGGGATGGAACATTGACACAATATTTGAATGCTGATAGTTCAATACAAGGAAAATATATAAACTTTTTGGGACATGGAGAATTCAATTATTATGGAACGGCTTGTGGAATTTATTTTTATAATAATAATAATGAAATAATAGAAACTCATTCATATGGCGGTGAATTGGTTGAAACTAATTTGAATGAAAATATATTATGCCCAGAAAATTGTACGAAAATAAAAATAGAATTATCTGGACATGAATACTGTAAATTTTATTTATATGAAATCAGACCAGCTAATATGTAAGAAAAATACGAGTTATATGTATTTCAGATATTATTTTTATTGAACTGTATATAAATTTAATTTGGTAAAAAAGCAGGAAAAAATTTCTTGCTTTTTGTCATTTCTTATAGTAAAATGTAGACAGAAAAAAATCAAAAGGTGAGAATATAAATGTATTTAAAAAGATTAGAATTACAAGGATTTAAATCCTTTGCAGATAAAACAGTATTAGAACTAATGCCAGGAATAACAACAGTAATAGGACCAAATGGTTCAGGAAAAAGCAACATATCAGATGCAATTAGATGGGTACTTGGAGAACAAAGCATGAAATCATTACGAGGTACAAAATCTCTAGACATCATATTTGCAGGAACTCAAAATAGAAAGTCTTTAGGCTTTGCCGAGGCTTCTTTGGTGTTTGATAATTCTGATGGTGCATTGCCGATTGAATATACGGAAGTAACTGTTACAAGAAAAATCTATAGAAGTGGTGAGACTGGTTATTATATAAACAAAGTTCCATGCAGATTAAAAGATGTATTGGAATTATTTATGGATACTGGTATTGGTAAAGATGGATATTCAATTATTGGACAAGGTAAAATTGATGAAATTTTGAGTAACAAATCTGAGGATAGAAGACATATTTTTGAAGAGGCTGCTGGTATTGTTAAATATAGGACAAGAAAGCAAGAGTCTGAGAAAAAGTTGGAACATACAAAATTGAATCTTTTAAGAATCAATGACATTTTGACTGAAATTGAAGGTAATCTAGAACCTTTACAAATGCAAGCAGATAAGGCTAAAAAATATTTGAATTTAAGAGAAGAATTAAAAAATATTGAAATTGGTCTATTTGTTTATAATATAGAAAAATATAAGCAAGATTTAGAAAAAGTTGTACAAGATATTGAAATTATGCAGTCTCAATGCAATGACGAAGAAGGCAGACTAGAAAGAGTAAAAATCTTAAAAGAAGAGTTAAAATCAAGTATTGATGAAATTACAGAAACAATTGAAAATATGTCAAATATAGGTTTTGATAGTCAAAAACAAATTGAACAATTGAATTCTGATATAAATGTTGCAAAGGCTAGAATTGCAAATAATAATGAAAATAATGATAGATATTTAAAAGAAATTGAAGAGCAAAATGCTAAGGTTCAAGAATTGAAAGACGAAATTGAACAAAAAGAGGCTAAAAAAGATAACTTAAAACAAAACAAAGAAAAATTTGAAAAAGAGTTAAATGAAAAACAAGCAGAGTTAGATAAATTAACAGAAAAATTATCTTCAAAAGAGTTAGAAATTGAAGGATATAAACATACTGTAGAAGAAAATACAGACAAAAAATATGAACTTCAATCAGAAATAAATGCTCAAAACATAAATTATCAAAACTTTGAAAAAAGACAAGCACAAATAAAACAAGAAATGCAGTCAACAATTTCTGAATTAGATGGAACTCGTCTTAATAAAGAAGACATTGCAAAGCAATTTAATGAAATTGAAAACAAAAAAAATAAGGTTCAAAATTCATTAAATGAAGTAGCAAAACAAAGAGAAGAAGCAAACCAAAAAATCAAGTCATTTGAAAGTAATATAAATATTTTATCAAGTGAAATGAGAATAAAAGAATCAAGATTGAAATTTTTGATAGAGACAGAAAAAGAAAAAGAAGGATATATCAAAAGTGTTAAATCATTGCTTAAAGATTGTGAAAATATCAAAGAACTTGGCAAAGGTATGAATGGTGTTTTAGCAAATATTATTGAAGTTCCAGACGACTTACAAACTGCAATTGAAATGTGCTTGGGAGCAAGTCTTCAAAACATAGTAACAGAAACAGAAACAGATGCAAAAAGATTAGTTGAACATTTAAGAAAAAATAATTTAGGAAGAGCATCATTTTTACCAATTTCATCTGTTAGAGGTAAAAAATTAGACAAGATAAAAGGCAATGAAAGTGGTGTTGTTGGAATTGCGTCAGACCTTGTAAAATACAACAAAAAATATGAACAAATCATTTTAAATTTACTAGGTAGAACTGTAATTGTTGACAACATGGATACTGCAATTAAAGTTGCAAAACAAAATGGATATACATTCAGAATTGTAACAACAGAAGGTGATTTAATAAATCCATCTGGTGCAATTACTGGTGGTTCAGTTGCTAAAAAGACTGTTAATATTTTAGGTAGAGGCAAAGAAATTGAAAAACTTGAAAAAGAGATAAAAAATCTAAAACAAAAAATTGAAAAACTAGAAAATGACAAGCAAAATTACGAAGAATCAATTGAAGGAATTTTAGAATTATCTGCAAATCTAGAAAAAGAACTACAAGAAATTGACATCACATATGCAACTGAAAAACAAAAGGTTATTTCAATAAATGAAAATATTGAAAAACTTGAAAAACGTTTGAATAGACTAAAAGAAGAACAAGCAAATCTTGAAAAACAAAAAGAAGAAGCAGTTTCAACAAAAGGTGATTTACAAGTTGAAATAAATAAAATTGTTGAGCAAAACGAAGAACTTTCTAAAATAATTACTGAATTTGCAGAATTAAATAAAGATGACCAAAAATATATTGACGATTTGAACTTTGATATTACAAACTTAAAAATTTCTGTATCATCATTTGACGAAAGTGAAGCATCAATTCAAGAAATTCAAGAAAGAATTAATCAAGAATTAGAAAATGCACATACAAGTATTGAAAATAAAAATGCACAAATTGAGCAAATCAAAAAAGACAATGAAGACTTAGAAAAATCAATACAAGAGACACTTCAAAAAATAGAAGAAGTTAAAGAAAGTGTAAATAGCAGTAGTTCAAAAATTGAAGAATTGAAACAAGAAAGAGCTCAAAAGAGTGAAAAACTTTCAAAACAAGAAGATGAAATCACTGATAAATTTAAAGTAATTGAAGACTTGAAAGGTCAACTTGTAAAATTAGATGTTAAAAAGACAAAAATTGAAGAAGATATTAATGGCATTATCAACAAAATGTGGGAAGAATATGAACTTACACCTAATAATGCAGAACAATATCAAAAACCAGAAAATGTTGCATTAACACAAAGAAGAGTTAACAACTTAAGAACTGAAATTAGAGAACTTGGAAGTGTTAATGTGGACTCAATTGAAGAATACAAAAACTTAAAAGATAGATATGACTTTATGAGCGAACAACGTTTAGATCTAGAAAATACAATGAGCAAATTAAGAAAAGTAATTTCAGATATGACTCAAATTATGAAAGAACAATTCAAAGAAAAATTTAAGGTTATAAACAAAAACTTTGGTGAAGTATTTGCAGAATTGTTTGGTGGCGGAAAAGCAGAACTTACATTAGAAGACGAAGAAAATATTTTAGAGTGTGGAATTGAAATTACTGTACAACCACCAGGAAAGAAATTGCAAAATATGATGCTTCTTTCAGGTGGAGAAAAGGCATTTACTGCAATTGCATTATTATTTGCAATATTGAAAATAAATCCAGCACCATTCTGTGTATTGGACGAAATTGAAGCAGCACTTGATGATGTAAATGTATTTAGATATGCTGATTATTTGAAGAAGTTTACTGATCATACTCAATTCTTAGTTATTACTCATAGAAAGGGTACTATGGAAGTGGCAGATACTGTTTATGGTGTTACTATGGAAGAGAGTGGTATTTCTAAGTTGTTGTCTATGAAATTGAAACAATAGAATTTATAAAAAGTAGCAAGTGAAAATTTGCTACTTTTTATATTCTAGAAAATTTATTATAGTATGATAAATTTATGTATTATGCTTTATATATAATATAAAAAACTGGGGATTAAGTAATCTCCAGCTCTTTGGTACAATATACTTAATGCTTAATGCATCAAGCGTTTGCAATCTTTTTTTGTAAGCTGTTCAGCACGTAAATTCATGCGGATAGCTTTTAAATTACATGCTTTCATGTCCTGAGGATTGTTGCAAAGTACAGTATTTTCGGTTTTATTATAGTTACCTCGATTGTACTCAGCAATCCATTTTAAGAAAGCAAGTATCCGGTCCTCTGTGCTAGTAATGGTGAAACTTACACCATTTATGTCGCTTACTGTTAAAGATTTTTCACTCATACTGTTACCTCCTAAGTTGTTTAATGATATTATTATACAACATTTCAAATTAAAATGCAACTAATTTCAGAAATCCAATAAAAATTAGTAGTAAACCAGAAATAATTGACCAAATATTTTGTGGTAACTTACAAAAATTTCTAATATGAATTCCTAAATAAGAGCCTAAACAAAGAAAAATTAATTGAAAAGTACTTACTAAAAAAGGAAATAAGCTTAAATTAATATCAGCCATTGAACCAGAAATACCAATGCAAAAACTATCTAAAGAAAGAGCTATGGCCAAGATTAAAGCTTCTTGAGGCTCAATTATCTTTGAATGGTTGAGATCAGAAGATATTGGACTATTAAAAACATTTTGGTAATCTTTTTCTTTTTTTGAAGCTTGAAAACATATGTATATTCCCATGCAAATCAAAATAAAACATCCCAAAAAATTTGTAAAAGAATTTGGAAGTATATATTGAATCATATTTCCAAAAAATATTGATATATATGTTGTAATTAGTGAAATTGCAAATAAAATTATTTTACTTAATTTTGATATTTTTGTATTTTTAATTCCGTATGTCACACCTATTCCCAAGGAATCTATACTACTTGATATTGCAAAAAGTATTGAATTTACCATAAAAACACCTCTTACAACATAATATGACAAAAAAATTTGGGTGTTACAAAAAAACTGAAATGATAAATTCATTCCAGTTTTAGTAATAAATATATAATTAAATTATGCAACTTTTATACCAGTATCGATAACTTCTTTAATAAAATAATCAGATACCTCATCAAAATCTTTCTTTTTTATAGGATGGGGTTCAATTCTTGCATCTATATCCCAAGTCATTCCCATTAAATTTGCCATACATTCGTAAATATCATCAAAATCATCGGAAATAATTGCTATATCAATATCGCTATTTTCATTTTCAGTTCCTTTTGCATATGAACCAAATAAAATAATTGTAGTTACATTATATTGTTTTTTTATTTCAGATATAAATTTATTTATAATGTTTAAAACATCTTTATTTATTGTTTTTTCAACCATTCCCTAACCTCCTTAATATTTTGAATTTGTTCTGAAGTATATTCATTAGTACATTTTTCATTAAAACTTTTTTTATAATCATCATATCTAGCACTAATATTAAAAGTATTAATAACTTGTATTTTCTTTCTTATTTCTTCAGGTACATTTAAATTGGCTTTTTGAGAAAGTAATATTAAATTGTGAACTTTTGGCGCTATAGGATTTTCAGGATTACATTTTGCATATAGTCCTTTTAATATTTTTTCAATAACAAGATGGCCAATAAATAAACACCATGTATTTTTTTTATTATTATATAATACTTGCATTGTATCATAGTCACTATCAGAACTTTCAAACCAATAATTCATTAAATCTACATTATTCATATTATAAAATCTTCCTTTACTAAAATTAATATATGTAATTTTAAAATATTTATAATATATTTATACCACAAAATAGAAATAAAGACAATTGTTTTGGAATAAAAAAGTAATAAAAAAGTACAAGCCACATATATTTAAATAACAAATATACAAAGGAGTGAATATTATGTGGCAAACATTAAGAAAAGAAGAAGTATTAAGGCAATTAGGCACAGATGAGAAACAAGGATTAACAGAAAAAGAAGTAAAAGAAAGACAAGAAAAATATGGAAAAAATAAATTAGAAGAAAAAAAGAAAGAAAGCTTTATTGTAAAATTTATAAAACAATTTAACGATTTTATGATAATCATACTAATAATAGCATCAATAATATCGGCAGTTGTATCAAAAATACAGGGAGAAAATGACTATGTAGATTCAATAATAATCATAGGAATAGTAGTATTTAATGCATTAATGGGAGTAATTCAAGAAGCAAAGGCAGAAAAATCAATAGAAGCATTAAAACAAATGACACCACAACTTGCAAAAACAATAAGAGATGGAAAAACAGTTGAAGTAAATGCAGAAGAACTTGTAAAAGGTGATATCATAATTTTAGATGCAGGAAATTTTGTACCTGCAGACTGTAGAATTTTAGAAAGTCATAACTTAAAAATAGAAGAATCATCATTAACAGGCGAAACACAAGGAGCAGAAAAAGATGCAGATATTTTATGTGGTAAAAATGCACCTTTGGGTGATATGAAAAACATGGCTTTTATGGCTAGTATAACGGTAAATGGACATGGAAAAGCGGTTGTTACAGATACTGGAATGAGTACAAAAGTTGGACAAATTGCTAATATGATTATTGAAGATGAGGCTCCACAAACACCATTACAGAAAAAATTAGGCGAAGTTGGTAAAATATTAGGGTTAGCATGTTTGGCAATATGTGTAATAATTTTTATTATGGGACTAATAAAACATATAGAACCCGTTGAAATGTTTATGACGTCTGTTGGACTTGCAGTTGCGGCAATTCCAGAAGGATTACCTGCAATTGTAACAATTATGCTTTCAATTGGTGTTACAAAAATGGCAAAAAAGAATAGCATAATTAGAAAATTACCAGCAGTTGAAACGCTTGGAAGTAGTAGTGTTATTTGTTCTGATAAAACAGGAACTTTAACGCAAAACAAAATGAAGGTTGTTGATGTTAGAAGTCAAAGTAAAAAATTTATTATTGAACTAGCAACATTATGCACAGACTGTGATGTAAATGTGGAAAATGGAGTGGCAAAAGTTTCTGGTGAACCAACAGAGAAGGCAATTGTAGAAGAATGTATAAATGTTGGAAGTACAAAAAATAGATTAGAAAATTTTATGCCAAGAGTTAATGAAATTCCTTTTGATTCTAATAGAAAAATGATGACTACAATTCACAAAATTGGAAACAAATATAGAATTATAACGAAAGGTGCACCAGATGTACTATTACAAAAGTGTACAAAGCAAATAGATTCAATAAGTGAAATGACAAGTCAATATAACATTAAAATTAGAAGTTTAGAAAATTTAAAAATTCAAAGTGATAATAGACAAATGGCACAAAAAGCATTGAGAGTAATTGCGGTTGCATATAAAGATTTGGATGTGTTGCCAAGTAAAATTGATTCACAAAATATAGAGAATAATTTAACATTTGTGGGACTAATTGGAATGATAGACCCACCAAGAGATGGCGTAAAAGAAGCGGTTCAGGTATGTAAAAATTCAGGAATAAAAACTGTTATGATTACAGGTGACCACTTAGAAACAGCAAAGGCTATAGCAAAAGACTTAGGAATTTTAGAGCAAAAAGATATGGCAATAACAGGTCAAGAACTTGATAAAATGACTCAAAATCAATTAGAAAAAAATATAAAAAAATATTCAGTTTTTGCAAGGGTAACACCAGAACACAAAGTAAGAATTGTAAAGGCATGGCAACGTAATGGAGCAGTTGTTGCGATGACTGGTGATGGTGTAAATGATAGTCCGGCTTTGAAAAATGCAGATATTGGGATTGCTATGGGAAAAAATGGTACAGATGTTGCCAAAAATGCAGCAGATATTATACTTACAGATGATAATTTTGTTACAATAGTTGAGGCAGTAAAACAGGGAAGAAACATATATGATAATATCAAAAAAGCAATACATTTTTTAATTGCAACAAATATTGGAGAAATTGTAACAATTTTTATTGGACTTGTATTAGGCTTAAAATCACCACTTCTTGCAATTCAATTATTATGGATTAATTTGGTTACAGATTCTTTACCAGCAATTGCTTTAGGACTTGAAAAACCTGAAAAAGATATAATGCAAAGAAAACCAGTTGATAGTAAAAAAGGAATATTTGCAGATGGTTTGTGGAACAAAATTATTGTTGAAGGAATTATGATAGGTGTTCTTACTCTTGTTGCATTTAGTATTGGAAATAAATATTATGGCTTAGAAGTCGGTAGAACTATGGCATTTTTATCAATAGGATTTTTGGAATTGATTCATAGTTTTAATGTTAAAAATGAAAGGTCTATTTTTGAGGCAGGACTTTTTGAAAACAAGTATTTAGTTGGAAGTTTTGTTTTAGGAATTTTTATTCAGGCTATAGTTGTTGTGATTCCTGTTTTTGCAAATGTTTTTGAGGTTGTTCATTTAAATTTAACTCAATGGATTATTACTGTTGCAATTTCTATTTTGCCTGTTCCAGTTATTGAAGTACAAAAGAAATTGGATTTTAGGAATAAGGATTCAGAGAATAATAAAGAAGAAAAACATTATACAGTAACAAATTTTGGTCAATTGAAAAAGTAAAATCTATTTAGAA
>ULYJ01046311.1_pt1 | contig 69555 bp, 55 predicted proteins | sample 1962111 | NCBI WGS metagenome assembly ULYJ01 (sample SAMEA4835861, study PRJEB28245) | human gut metagenome | biome: gut microbiome; material: fecal sample | place: Denmark | collected 2008
AGTAAGTACTATATCTACTTCATCTGGCGATATTTCTTTATAATGGCTTTTAATTACTAGCTTACTAAGCTTGTCTGAAAGGCGAGTAAAAAGTAACAAAAGTTTAATATCATCACTAAGATTACGTATTTCATTAATATATTCTAAATCCTTGCCTTTTTTATCAGCACTATGATAATTAACTATACAGAAAACAAGTTGCAAATCATAAAGTGATGAAGTTAATAATCCCTGGTTTTCTAAGAAGAATCTTGCTCCTGCTAAATTATGTTTCTTATTAAGCTTTCTTACATCGTGGATAAGGCAAGCAAAATATAATGAAGGTCTATAAGCTGGATCAGCAGTGCCCAAAAGCTTTAAAAAATACTTGTCAAACATATTGACAGCTAAGTCAGCTACTATTTTGCTATGTAATTGCCTATAGTCCATGATATCTTTAAAGGAATCTTCATTTTCATAAATTTCGCCATAAAGTTCTCTAGATTTATCCCATAATATATTACTTAATCTTAAAAGATTTTCTTTATTCAATGATAGTACCTCCTAGTTTGTTTTATTGTGAAATTTATAATGAAACAATTATAAAACTTGTTATAAATATTATACATAATAAAAATAACTAATTCAGTATTTTTGAGGACTTATTTAACAAAAATGTAATTATTTTAAATTATATGGAAATATATGGTATAATAATTATTGTTAATAAGTATAAATGGTGGTGAGTAAAGGATGAGGGTAAAAAATAAATATGGTTTTATTAATGAGAGAGGAAGCTATAATTTTGACTTTAATGATGAAAATGAATCAAAAACTTTTATGGTCAGTTGTATTGTGGTAAATGAAAATCAATTAGAGCAATTAAATACAGAATCATCATTTATAGTTAAGGATTTTCTTAAGGCAGATAATTTAATTGATGAGGACTTAAAGTGGACAATGAAGAAAGTAGCCCTTAAAGATTTAAGCCATTTAGATATAGAGATATTTATTTTTTTAGTGAAGAAAGAAAGACTTAAGGAAGAGTACGGAATAAAAGATAAAGAAAGCTTCTTGGAATTTTTAAATGGTATTTTATATACAGATATTATAGCAGCTTATCCTCATATAAAGCTTATAAGTAATGAATTAATAGAAAAAGAGTTCTTGAAGGAATTTGATAAATATTTGATTGAAAAGCATTCACCAGATCTTTTAGGAGAATATGATGTTGTTTTTGTAGATGAAGAGAAGGAATATTCATTTTTAGATATAGGTTCTTTTATTAGTGATATTTTATTTAATAAATATGAAGGAAAAAGTGATTTAGCAGAATATGAACAGTGCTATGAAATAATTAGGGAGAAAGTTTTACCATTAGCTTCTTGGCCAAGGACTCCAGAAGAGTATATGGAGAATTTGCAAAAGTATATTAGAGAAGAATTTGATGAAGATATAGCATATAATTCCATTAGAATAGCTTTTGATTTTATAAGTAATAATGGTGGCACTAAAAATGAAGCCAAATATGCTCAAGTTTTATGCCTTAAATATTTACTAAGTATATTATTAAATTATGGTGAAAATAGATATGTATTTTCAGAGGAAATACGCAAAAACTTAAGCTGTGTTACTGGTAGAGAATTTACACCACATTATTTTCAAGCTAGAATAATTGCTCCTTTAAGAGATAGTGGAATATTAATTGCCACCAGTAAGAAGGGGTATAAGATACCTATAAGGGAAAGTGAAATATTATCATTTATAAATCAGTCAAGTTCGGTAATAAAGCCAATGGTTGAAAGAATAAAGATATGTAGGGATAGTGTTTTAAAGGCTACCCATAATAAAGTTGATGTATTAAATAATGATGAATATAAATATCTCAAAGAAATAATAAATATAGAAGGCCATAAAGTATTAAAGTAGACTAAATAAGGTATATTGCAATATGGTAATTGAGATTAAAGAAAGCACTGGGAAGAAATTAATTCTCAGTGCTCTTATTAGTATATAATGAACTATTCTGCTTTAAGTTTTTATACATGTTACCAATAAAAGTTTCAAAGGAAGAACATATTTTATCTGATAAACAAACCATGATGCTTTCACGATGATGAGGTGGTACTAAGGTTAAAGGAAACATATGATTTTTGATTATATCTATTTCCCTTTTGTTTAAATCATAATGCTTTAATGCATTGTTAAGTGCTGTTTTAGGATGCTTGAAGCCATGAAGCCTATGTGATTTATCATGAATATGCCAGTCGTATAAGAAGTAATCATGAAGTAATGCACCATATATAAGGCTTTTTTCATCACATTTAATATTAAAAAACTTAGCAAAACAATAAGCGTAATATGCTACGGCAATACTATGCCAAAGGCATGTAGTATCTCCATGTTGCATAAAGCTGTCAAGTTTTAAAAAATTAGTTTCTTCACATATATTTTTTAAACAGTCATTAAAAAAAGACATTTGTTGTTCATTTAGCTTAAATGTTTTTTTCTTTAGCTTTAAAACACTTAAGTGAAGAGTATTAACAAAAAACATTATTATCACTTCTTTTTTATAATATTATTTTAAATAATTTAAGTTTAAATTTCATAAGATTATTTTAACATAAATGTAAACAAATTATTAATAGAAATAAAAATATTTTATGAAGATTTTCTTGAAAATGTATATAAAAAAAGAACAACCTGCCAAGGATGTTCTTTACAAATAAAATTTGTTTTAAAATGTTTTTTTACTCCACTTGGAAGCTACTAAAACCGTAAATTAATAATAACAATAAAATAACATAAATTCAACATGAAAAATTATGCAATAAAATTTCCAGAACGTTTGTGCGAAAAAGATGAATAAAGTTGTTATCTAAGGTCAATAATCATTAATAAATAAGGCATATATGGAGGAAGTATTTATGAAGGTTATTGTGAAAAAGTGTAATGGAGGAGAATGGTATGGAAAAGCTTTAAATCATTCTTTTGAAGTTGTTAAGAAGGTAGGCAATAAATATTATGAAGTTAAGGTTGATCCAAAGTTTGCATATCTTTTAAATGGCAGAAAAAAGGCTTATATTTATACCAGTGATGCAGATGTGATTTAAGAAATTAGCCACTAATCAGTGACTAATTTCTAATAGTAGGATAAAGTTTTATTTTAGGGTTTTTATTCTTTACTTGATATATATAATTATTATTAATAAAATTACGTAGGAAATTAAGCTCTTCTTCTGTTTGTAAAGTAAAAGTACATCCATAATAAAACTTATTATCTTTTACATATTTTCTTACAGTATCAGTGACTATATTCAAAGTCATATTTTTTAAAGGTAAGTCAATGTTAAAATGAATATCATCTGGTATATCTAATGTTGATTCTAATAATATGCCATTAATACTTATATCTCTAGCTTTCATTAAAATAGGTTTCTGTAGATTAAAAGTATTTTTATTACCTCTGTTTATACGTTTTACATGAAGAGGTATGCTTACAGTCATTCTGTGATTTTTCCTTCTTTGTTTTTCTTCTATAAAAATAACGCAATCTATTGTTAAAGCATTATTATATAAGGCTTTAGCTATGCCCTTATAGATTATGCAGCCATTTGTTTTAGTAAAAATATTTATTATAAGAGTTTCGTTGATTTTAATCTTATCTGTGTTGTTAAGATGGATTGACATTTGATCGCAGGCAAATGATACAATTACCCCATCAGATAGCTTATTTCCACTATCAGATTCTACAGTTGCTGAGTGATAAGAATACAAAGTGGTACCTCCTTATTTAAAAAGTATAATTTATTATCGGTATAGTTGTATGGAAAATTAATAAATAATATTATTTATTTGAAAAAAACACAAAAAGTTTCCATAAGCATAATATATTTATAAATCAATGATTTAATAAGAGGATGAAATGGCAAAGGAAATAACTGATATTATAGAAGAAATACATGAATATTTTAGCGGATATAATGAATTTGTAAGTGCTGAAATGGGAGTTATGGCAGAGGAAATTAGGGAGGCAGTCTATGCAATTAATAATAGGAATTTTAGAATTGGCCTTGAAAAATGCGATTTTGTAACTGAAAAAACAGTAGAAGGTGGTCAGTGCTTAGCTAAAATCATCTTACCAGAGATACAAGTTCCAGAATTAAAGCTAAGCTTATGCAAAAAGACCTTGACATTAGAAGATAGTAAGATAAATGAGATATGTGAAAAGTTTAAATCTATGATAAAATTACGATATTTTATTGATGATGATGAAATAAGATATTATAGTATGGAAGACGAAGGCTGGAATAGGATTGATTTAAGAGAGTCCACTACCAAGAAGAAGATTGAAGAGGTTGGGGAGAAAATCAAGACTGCCACCAATACAGCAGTTGAAAAAGTAAGTAAGCAAAAGAAAATAGTTACTGATTTACAAGATAATATAACAGATGCATTGAAAAAAGTAGTGAATACATTAGAGCTACCAATGCCATGCCTTCTTATAAGAAAGAATAAAATTAATATAGGCATAGAAGTAAAATATCCATGTAGTTATGATGCAGTTATAAGTAAAGTTTTGCTACTTGCACAAAAATCATCAATGGCAGAAGTCCTTAAGGTTATCTTAGGAGAAATGCTTCAGGTTGTTACAGATATTAAGATAAATATTGAAGATATCTTAAGAGAAGCAGTAAAAGCCGGAGTTACTGCTTTTAAGGAGACTTTAATTTCTACCTTAAAGCTTTTAAACGTATCAGATATTAATTATGATTATGTAATTTGTAAAGGCATAAATGAAACAAATTTAGGAAAATGGGTTGAGCTAAAATCAGATTTATCTAAAGCTATTACAACTAATTAATAATACGCATCAAAGTGATGCGTATTTTTTTAGCCATGAGAGTAATTACTTATTCTAAAAGATGTAATTTTGAATCCTTAAAAATAAATTCATCAGCATTATTTATATAATAGGTGAAAATATATTTCCTTCTAAGATTTTTATAATTATTAAAATATATTTCAATTATAAATTCCCGATTTTCACAAGGTGTCATTATACTATATGAAGTTGAAGCATCTAGATTTATTATGAACTTATCATCATTTTGAAGGAAAATATTAGTTTGATGATTTTTATCATGACTTATATATTCCGTATTTACACCGCCATAGAGTTTCCAAAAACAAATTGTAGCACTTTCTTCATTAGATAATGATACTTCACCAAGAATTTTCCAATGGGTACGTATTGAATTATTACAACTGTATTCTTTAAGTTTCTTTATAGCTTTAAGATATAACTTCATTTCCGAGCCTCCTTTTAAGCATATATAAATTAATATTTCTATGGAAATTACCTAAATCCTTCTAAAAAATAAAAATATCTATAAAAAAAGAGAAGCTATAAAAATAGCTTCCTGTATAAGAAAATTAAGTAATATTAATCTATTAATTTATATCTCCTCTAGGAGATAGCGTAAACCCGTATATTATAGTAACAAAGGAGGTATATAAATACAAGAAGTAGTTTGTGGAATTATTGGTATACAAAAGAAAATGATAGCAAAATAATAAAATTTAAGACATGAAACAGCAACAAAACAATTAACTTATAAAAAATACTCAAATCCTCTTATGGATTTGAGTATTTTTTTAGTTTTTATTATAAGATACTGAAGAATCAAAGTATGGAGCGTACCAACCATTTTTATCAGCGCTTGGAGCTGCTGTATATTGAATATCATTAAAATATAGAGATATTTTATTTACTTTATAATTATATGCATAAGTATTAACTAAAGTGTATATTAGTTCATATGCTGAAGCTGGATCAAGATTCATATATTTTTCAAATGAATTATTGAATTTAACTGTAAGAGCACTGTTAGCAGTATCTACTGTAGCATTGCTGACACCAATTTGATCAGATAATACTATAAAGTCGGAGTTGTAGTTATTATTTTGTAATGCAGAAGTTAAAGCAGATACTAAGGCGTTTTCTTCAACAGTAATATCTTCATCTACATAATATCTTGTTCCGTCAACTGGATTATAAAAGAATAACCTATATGTTTGTGACGAAGTACTAGATTCTTCAGTGGCAGACAAGTTTTCAGCAGTAGTAATAGTATTAGAAGAAGTAGTAGTTGTTTTTTCAACAACTGAGGAAGTATTGGAATCTTCTTCTGAATTTTCAGATGTAGTTACATCAGAATCGCTGGTAGTGATTTCACTATCTTGTGAAGCAGATTCATTAACGGATAATGCATCATTTATTAAAGTTTCAGCTTCAGAATTACTACTGGTATCATCACCATCTAAAGAACTCTTTACTTGGCTACAGCACATAAGTGATAGAGAAAGGAAAAAGCAACAGCTTATACTTAAAAATTTTCTTTTCATAAATTCTACTCCTTACTAAAAAAATATCATACCTATATTATATTACCAAATAATGTAAAATAGAATAGGTATTTTAATAAACTGGAATTAAATTTAAAAAAATATTATAATTAAGGGGGTTATTGATAAAACTATAAGCAATAACTAATTTATACAGGGGTGATGGTTTGAAAATTTCAACTAAGGGAAGATATGGTATAAAGGCGCTTATAGACCTGGTAATGAATTCTGAAAATGAAAGTGTAACTTTAAAGACTATATCAAAGAGACAAAACATATCAGAGAGATATTTAGAACAGATATTTTCTGCATTAAGAAAGTCAGGAATAATTATTGGAAGAAAAGGTGCACAGGGAGGGTATACTTTAGCTAAAGATCCTAAAGAAATTACAATTAGTGAAATACTTAGAGTTCTAGAAGGAGAATCTCTTTTAGTAGACATAAGTAATGATGGAGTAGATGAATTGGAATCATTTATTAATGAGAATCTTTGGAAAGGGATTAATGATAAGATAAATGAATATTTTAAATCTATAACATTACAGGATTTAGTTGATAAATACCAATTATCTAAAGAAGGAATAATATATTATATATAAATAAGGACAGTATTATCTGTCTTTTTTTATTGCAAAAAAATGCCGAATGTTTGAAAAATAGTTGATAAAAATATTCGCATAATATATAATAAACGTATATTTGTGGCGAATAATGGCAAAGTTATTCGGGATTAGGGGGATGAAAATGTTAAAAAGTAAAAAAAGATTTGTTTCTTTCATGGCGGCTATGGCTGTTTGTACAGGTTTATTACCTATGAATAGCATAAAAGCTTATGCAGAAGTAAATCAGGGAGAAACAACTACAATTCAAATTTTAGCTACAACAGATGTACATGGAAAGTTTAAAAACTATGAGTATGCAACTACTTCTGAAGCAGCTGGAGGATTAAACCAAGTAGCTAAAGTTGTTAGTGATGCAAGAGCAGAAAATGAAAATACATTAGTATTAGATAATGGAGATACTATTCAAGGGAATTATAATCATTTATTCTTAACTGAAGAGTATTTAAATTCAAATATTAATCCTATGGTATTAGCTTTAACTGAAATTGGTTATGATTCAATGACATTAGGAAATCATGAATTTAACTATGGAATGAATATATTAGATATTATAAAAAATCAATTAGAAGCAGGAGGTACTAATGTTTTATGTGCCAACTTATATAAAGATGGTGAAAGAGTATTTGATCCGTATATAATAAAAGAATATGATGGTATCAGAGTTGCTGTAATAGGTGTTGTAACTAATCATATTACAAAATGGGATGCAGATAAATTAGTTGGATATACACCAACAAACCCAGCGTTAGAAGTGCAAAAAGTTATAAAGGAAATAAAAGATAAGGATCTTGCAGATTTATATGTAGTAAGTTCACACGTAGGTGTAGAAGAAGAGTATGGTGATGGAGATGGAGCTTCAACAATTGCAGAATTAAATCCGGAAGTTTCTTTAATAATTGCTGGTCATAGCCATCAAAGTGTTGTAAGCCAGTATGTAAATGGAGTATTAATAACTCAACCTAAGAATGCTGGACAAGCAGTTGCAAAAGTAGAATTAGAAGTTGAAAAAACTGCTGATGGTGTAAATGTTGTTAATAAAGAAGTATCTCATGTTTCATTAAGTGCCACTTCAGAAGTAGATGCTAAACTAGATGCTGAGTTAGAGCAAGCTCATCAGTTAGCTTTATCAGATGCAAATAGCGTAATTGGTACTTTAAAAGGAAGTAACTTAGCTGAGGATAATGAAATAAAAGGAATACCTCAATCTTTTGTAAGTGATCAAGGTGTTACAGATTTAATTAATGAAGTTCAACTTTACTATAGCGCAAAACAATTAGCAGATGCAGGAATAAGCATGGAAGATGGTTATCATGTATCAGGTGCAGCAATGCTTTCAGCAACTTCAAATCTTTATGCTGGAGATATAACTAAGGCAGGTCTTGCAAATATTTATAAATTTGATAATAAGTTATATACGGTAAAAACTACAGGTAAGCAAATTAAAAAGTACTTAGAGTGGACAGCACAATTCTATAATACATTTAAAGATGGAGATTTAAATGTATCATTTGATAGTAACTTTGCATCATTTAAGTATGATATGTTATCAGGAATTACTTATGAAGTAAATATTTCAAAAGAAGTTGGCGAAAGAGTAGAAAATATTAAGTTTAACGATGGTAAAACTATGGAAGATAGCGATATAGTATATTTAGCAGTTAATGATTACAGATACAGCTCTAATTTAGCACCTATCTTTGATGAAGGTGAGCATGAAAAAATATATGAATCAACAAATGATTCATTATCAGATGTAAGAGATATGATTGCTGATTATATCGTTAATGTTAAAGGTGGAGTTGTTGAAAGAAAGGTAGATAATAACTGGACTCTTACAGGTGTTAAATATAACGAAGCTTTAAGAAATGAAGTAGTAAAATTAATTAATGATGGTACAATTAAATTAGAAATAAGTTATGGTATTGCAGCAGCTTCTTTAACTTTTGAAGATGTTGAAAGACAACTTACAGAAGCAGGGCTTACTGAAAAATTAGAAGAATTAAGAAAATTAAATGAAGCAGGAAGCAGTGAAGAAAAAGAACCTTCAAAGGAACCTGGAGAAGGTTCAGAAGGAATAGTTGAAGAGGAAAAAAATGAATCTTCAGATAAGAAAGATGATACAATTGTTGTAGAAGGAAACAAAAATCCAGAAGTAAATAAGGGAGATAAGCTACCGAATACAGGAGCAGAAATTTCATTTGCTATTGTTTTAGCAGGTGCGTTAGCTTTAGTAGGAGCTGGTTTAGCATTAATTAATGAAAAGAAGAAAATATCATAATAGTTAGAGGGAGCATTAGCTCCCTCTATTATTTTTTTGTAATAAAAAGTATAGAAAAATACTATAAATAAAAAGGAAAGTAAAATTATAGGGGGATATTATGGATTATTTAGAAGGTGAAAATTTAGAAGTATTTGAAAGTCATAAGGCAAAGGTCGTTGAAAATATAACTAAAAGTAAATCAATGGGAATGAATAAGATTACAGCAATTTTGGCAATAGATGATGAAGATGAGATAATACAAGGAGCATTGATTAGTTGGCTAATAAAAGAAGGATATAGAGTTTCTTTAAGAAAAGAAGATTATAATATTTTAGTTATTGAATGGTGAGAATATGATGTTTTATTTAAGGCTCTAATTTTTAGAATAAATAGTGATTATTTTTTTGAAAAATGGAGCCTTAGTAAAGTGTTAAAAAAGGAATACGAAATATGATGATTTATATAAAAATATTCGTGTTTTGTAAGTATCAGTATACTATGTCAGTATTGCTTGATTTAACATAAAAAGTGCAAGAAATTATATACGAATAATGAAAAAAATATTGATATTTTAGTTCGCATAAATTATACTACTATTAGAAAATAAAAGTATAGGAGGAAACAAATGTTAAAAAGTAAGAAACTTGCAGCTGTTTTATGTGCTGCATCATTATCGTCAAATTTAGTTAATTCAGCAATATCTGTATGGGCTGATGAATTAGCAACTATTAACCAACCAACATTAAAGAAAATTGATGTTTTAACTTTTAATGATTTTCACGGAAATGTATTAAAAGATGGAAAGAATATTGGAGCAGCAAGATTAGCAGGCGTTATTAATGAATATCAATTAGCAGATGAATTAGATGATACATATGGAGTTGTAACAGTGTCTGCTGGAGATTTATATCAAGGGACTGCTATATCAAATCTTACTCAAGGAGCTCCAGTTACAGAAATGTTAAAGGAAATTAACCTTGCTGCTTCAGCAATTGGTAACCATGAATTTGACTGGGGTGCTGATAAAATAGCAGGCTGGGCAAATGATGGAGGATTTGAGTTTGTTGCAGCTAATATAGTTTATGAAGGAACAGATACAATAGTTGATTTTGCAGAACCTTACATAATAACTGAAAGTGAAGGAGTAAATATTGCTTTTATAGGTATAGCAGGTGAAGATACTGTAACAAGTACAAAGGCTGAAAATGTAGAAGGACTTGACTTCCTAGATGCAGTAGAAACATTAGATAAATGGACTCCTATAGCAAGAGCAGAAGGTGCAGATATTGTCATAGCATTAACTCATAGTGCTGCAACAGAAAATTCTGATGGAACTATTACAGGTGAAGCAGCAGAAATAGCTGAAAATGCTGAAAATATAGATGCAGTAATAGCAGCTCATAATCACAAATTTGTAGATGGAATTGTTAATGGTATTCCAGTTGTACAAGCAGGTTACAATGGTAGAGGTTTATCAGTTATAAGCTTTACATTAGATGAAAATAACAATATTGTGCAATCTGAAGGAAATACAAGAAAGCTTTATGAAGAAGGAGAGCTTCCTGTAAATAAAGTAGTTGAAGAAAAAGTAAATGAAATTAATGAAAATCTTAAACCTATATTAGCAGAAAAGGTTACAGATTTACCATTTGATTTAGAACATGATAGAAATAATGGACTTACACCACTTGGAGTAACAGTTGCAGAAGCAATGAAAGAAATTGGACAAACTGACGTGGCTATTGCAAATGGTGGAGGAATTAGAGCACCTTTAAGTGCTGGAGATCTTACTGTAGGTGATATGTATACAATCTTACCATTCGATAATCAATTAGTTACATTAAAGGTTACAGGTGCAGATCTTAAGTTATTAATCGAACATGGAATCAACCCACCTTCATTTGGATGGGGGCAATTTGCAGGATTAAAAGTATGGTATGATCCTGCAACTGATAAAATTACATCTATGAGATTAGAAGATGGAACTAAAGTTGAAGATGATCAATATTACACAGTTACAACAATTGATTTCTTATTAACTGGTGGAGATTCATATGACTTCTCTAATGCTATAGACGTAGTAGATACTTGTGAAGTAATGAGAGAAGGTATCCAAGCTTATTGGAAAGAAAATGGTATTAAAGCATATGACTATAATTTACTAATTGCTGGAGAAGACACTACAGTAGATGAACCTTCAAAAGATGAAGTTGTAGGTGGAGATACTGCAGCAGGGGATAAAGAAGAAAACAAAGATGAAGTTAAAGATGAAATAGTATCTGATGACAAAATAGTTGTAGGTGGTACTGAAACTGGAAAAACTGAAAATGATAAGAATACTTCAAAGTTACCAAACACTGGTGCACCAATATCAAGTGTACAAGTTGTATTAGCTGCAATGATAGTGATGGCTATAGGAGCAGGTATGCTAAGAAATGAAAAATCTAAAGTAGAATAATAAAATATATTATAAATAAGCTGATATTAAAATGTTTTTAATATCAGCTTTTTGTTATTAAATTTTATAAATTTAGTAAATAATAGTAAATAAGTTAGTATATATAGATAGTATAAATGAAAAATAGTATTTAATAAATAAATCTCAAAGTCAAAATAAAGTCTTTATAGATAATAGTTATGGATTATAACTATTATTCAAATAAGTATAAAGGAGTTATCAAATGGGAATTAAAATTGTGCTAGTGGACGATGATAGTCTTATAAGAGAAAGTTTTAAAATAATGCTTTCTTATGATGAACATATAGAGATAATGAAAGTCTTTGGAGATGGTATGGATGCTATAGAGTATTGTAGCAAAGAAAAAGTGGATATAGCACTTTTAGATGTAAGGATGCCAAGAATAAATGGTATCCAAGCTACTAGAGAAATAGTAAAAAGAAGCAATACAAAGGTTATTATCTTAACCACTTTTGATGAGGATGAATATATTGCTGAAGCAATGAAATTTGGAGCAAGAGGATATATTTTAAAAAACAGCACATCAAATAAAATATTAGATACTATTAAAAATATTTATATGGAAGATTTAATGTGTAAAAGTATAGCTTGGTTAGGAAAAGAAGTCTTTGGTGAAGAAACACTTGGAAATGAAAAGGGGATATCAAGTTTTACAAGAAAAGAAAAAGAAATAGTAAAAGAAATTGCAAGTGGCCTTACTAACAAGGAAATTGCTAAGAAGCTTTTTATTTCTGAAGGAGCAGTGAAGAAATATATAAATTCTATCTTAAGTAAAACTGGACTTGTTAACCGGGTTCAAATTGCTATGTATTATTTGAAGGATACTACTGGTTAAATATATAATATGTCTTTCCATAGATATAACATTTGCAACTTTATCTATATGGATAAGGTGGTTTTTTAGTGAAAAAGTTCACGAAAATTAAAAAATATTGAATAACAAAGAAAAAAATGGAAATAATTATTCATAAAAGGAGTGATTGATTATGAATAATAATTTCCAAGAATACAATGAAAAAGAATATAATAATGTAGAGAAAAAGGAAAAGAAAAAAAGTATTAGAAATAAAGTGACACTATTTATAGTTTTACTTATAGTATGCTTTTTCTCAACTTATTTTATTGTAGATAGATTAACTAATAGCAAACATAAAGATGTCAGTGATAATCAATCTAAAACAATAGTATATAATAATACCAATTCATTAAGTGATGATATGAAGATAATACTAAAAGTAGATGGAATAGTAGAAACTTCAGAAACTTTAAAAGAGTTTAAACTTGATAATAACATTGACAATGTAAATGAACAATTTCTAGTAGACTACTATGCTTCTAAAGGATATAGTGTAGAAAGTTTAAGTGAAAAGAAAGTTGTCTTAAATAAGGATGAAGAAGTAATACTTGAACCTAATAAATACTATTTAGGTGAAAAAGATGGATATTTTGCAATATATAAAAGTGATGAAAATGGCAAGGTATTTATAGAAGATGAAAGTGATGTATATAGAAGTAGCAAAATGGTAAATACAATTCCTAAGGATGATCAAGAGGCTATTAAGAGTTTTAAATTTGGATATGATACAAAGGATGAAGCAAAAGAAATACTAAGCGGATACATTAGTTAATTATTAATTAACCAGTGGTGAAACCATTTTTATGCTATTCTCCCTTTATCATATGTCCTAGCGTTTGTATAACAAAAATGATAAAGGGGGACAATAAAAATGTAAAAGAAATAAAAAAACAAAACTAATAAATATCAAAAGTATTTAGTAGCAAAGATGAAATGGAGGGAAGTATATGAATATAGTTCCAAGCAATGAGTATTTGCTAGTTATGCCTAGTGGTAATGTAAAAGGTTTTGATGATTATGCAATGGCAAAAGCGTATATAAATAATTATTATTACTATAAAACTAGACGAGTTGAAGAAGTAGGAGCATATGATGATTTAACCAATGATTTTGATGATATAGTAGATACAGTTTGTTATAAAATTGGCATAGAAGAAGGAGAATGTCAATTATACTACACTTCTGATATAATTGAAAAGTTGCAAGATGAATTAGTATTTAATGAAGAAAAAGAAGAGGTTATTTCTAAACTAATGGCTCCTAAAATAGAGTTTAATACATACGATTATGCTCTTGATAATATTTTTCGAGATGTGCAACCAATTGATATTATGGAACAATATGGTGACCCTATTACAGGACAATAGTTAAATTGATGAAAATTATATAAAAGTAAATAAGCTGACAAACAATATTATTTGTTTTGTCAGCTTTTTTGATTGAAAAATAGCTATTAAAATGTTAAAGTAGAATGTAGACGAAATAGTGGGGCAGGAGGATAAATGTAGTGTACGAATATATCAAAGGAAAATACATGGGAATAAATAAGGACTATATAATTATTGAAAATAATAATATAGGATATAAGATATTTACTTCCGGTGCAACAATGGCAGAAATGCCAGGAATAAATGATGAAGTTATGCTTTACTTAGAACAAATAGTGAGAGAAGATTTTATTGGGCTTTATGGTTTTAAAGATAGAGAAGAATTAGAAATGTTTAAGCTTTTATTATCAATTAGTGGTGTAGGAGCTAAAGCAGCTTTATCTTTATTATCTATCAGCAGAATAAATAATCTTAAATATGCTATTATTATGGAAGATGATAAACATTTATGCAGAGCCCCGGGAATTGGTAAGAAAACCGCTGGAAGAATTATATTAGAGCTTAAGGATAAAATTAAGAAAGAAGATATAATGAGCGGTGTTGATATCCAAGAAGGATTTGAGGACTTACAGCCAACGGTAAATGCAAATACAGTTGGGGAAGCTTTAGGTGCATTATTAGCTTTAGGATATTCAGAAAAAGAAGCAGAAACAGCACTTAAACAAGTAGATAAAACTGCATCATTGGAGGATATTATCAAAGATTGTTTAAAAGTTTTAATGGGATAGAGGTGAAATAGTGGAGAGAATTATTACACCAGTTGAATTGATGGAAGATGGTAACAGTGAATTAAGTTTAAGACCACAGAAAATCAATGAGTATATAGGACAGGATAAGGTTAAGGAAAGGCTTAATGTATTTATTAAGGCAGCACAATCTAGAGGTGAAGCTTTGGACCATGTCTTGCTTTATGGACCTCCAGGTTTAGGGAAGACCACATTGGCTAATATAATTGCTAAAGAGATGGAGGGAGACCTTAAGATTACATCTGGTCCTGCTATTGAAAGAGCTGGAGATTTAGCAGCTATACTTACAACATTAAAAGATAATGATGTTTTATTTATAGATGAAATACATAGGTTAAATAGAAATGTTGAAGAAATATTATATCCTGCTATGGAAGACTATGCATTAGATATAGTTATAGGAAAAGGAGCAGCAGCAAAGTCAATTAGGCTTGATTTACCACACTTTACACTAATAGGAGCAACAACTAGAGTAGGGATGCTTACAGCACCACTAAGAGATAGATTTGGTGTAATGTGTAATATGGTTTACTATACAGATGAACAACTTAAGGAGATAATAGTAAGATCTGCCTTTGTTTTAGGTTGTCGTATAACAGAAGAAGGTGCCATGGAAATAGCTAGGAGATCAAGAGGAACTCCAAGAATAGCCAATAGGTTATTAAAGAGAGTAAGGGATTATGCACAAGTATATTCAGATTCAGTAATAAGCTATAAGGAAGCTAGGGCGGCACTGGAATTATTGGAAGTGGATAATAAAGGCTTTGATAATGTGGATAACAAGATATTAGAAGCTATTATAGATAATTTCAAAGGTGGTCCAGTAGGAATAGAGACTTTATCTTATTATATAGGTGAAGAATTAGGTACTATTGAAGATGTATACGAGCCATATTTGTTACAAAAAGGCTTCATTGTAAGAACGCCTAGAGGAAGAATGGCTACAGATAAAGCATATGAACATCTTGGACGCACAAGAGTAAATAAGAAAAATAAACATCAAGCAAGTTTTTTTGAGGATTAAGGAGTAAAAGATGAAAACAAGTGATTTTAACTTTCATTTACCAGAAGAGCTGATAGCTCAGCACCCTTTAGAGAAGAGAGATACTTCAAGATTAATGGTGTTAGATAAAGCTACTGGTGAAATAGAGCATAAACATTTTTATGACGTTTTAAATTATTTAAATCCAGGAGATACTTTAGTATTAAATAATACTAGAGTATTGCCTGCTAGATTAATAGGTGAAAAGGAAAATACTGGTGGGAAAATAGAATTCCTTCTTTTAAAAAGAATAGAGGGAGATAAATGGGAATGTTTAGCTAAGCCAGGTAAAAGAGCAAAAATAGGAACAATCTTCACTTTTGGTGAAGGAAAACTTAAATGTAAAGTTGTTGATATAGTAGAAGAAGGTAATAGAATAATTGAATTTATCTATGATGGTATATTTGAACAAGTTTTAGATGAACTTGGAGAAATGCCTCTTCCACCTTATATCACTGAGAGATTAGAAGATAGGGAAAGATATCAAACTGTATATTCTAAAGAAAAGGGATCAGCAGCAGCACCAACAGCAGGTTTACATTTTACAAAAGAACTTTTAGAAAAGGTAAAAGAAAAGGGTGTCAATATTGCATATGTAACTTTACATGTAGGGCTTGGAACTTTCAGACCTGTAAAGGTTGATGATGTAAATGAACACGTAATGCATTCAGAATTCTATCATTTAGAAGAAGAAGATGCTAAAATTATCAATGATACAAAGAAAAATGGTGGAAAAATAATTTCTGTTGGAACTACTTCCACAAGAACTTTAGAAACTATTGGTGATGAAAATGGAATGGTTAGAGCACAAAGTGGATGGACTAACATTTTCATATATCCAGGATATGAATTCAAGGTAGTAGATAAGCTAATAACTAATTTCCACTTACCAGAATCAACGCTTATAATGCTTGTATCTGCTTTAGCAGGAAAAGAAAAGGTTATGAATGCATATAATGAAGCTGTAAAAGAAAGATATAGATTCTTCTCATTTGGAGATTCAATGATTATAAAGTAACATAAGTTAAAGGACGTGAAATTTTGAGTAAAAAATATACTTTATTAAAAAAAGAAGGCAAAGCAAGAAGAGGTAGATTTGAAACTCCTCATGGAACAATAGAAACGCCAGTTTTTATGAATGTTGGTACTTTAGCAGCCATTAAAGGTGCAGTATCATCAATGGACTTAAAGGAAATAGGATGTCAAGTGGAATTATCAAATACATATCACTTACATTTAAGACCATCTGATAAAGTTGTAGCTGAAATGGGTGGATTACATAAATTTATGAATTGGGATAGACCAATACTTACAGATTCAGGCGGATTCCAAGTATTCTCATTATCTGGTATGAGAAAGATAAAAGAAGAAGGAGTGTACTTCAGTTCTCACATAGATGGTAAGAAGATATTTATGGGACCAGAAGAATCAATGCAAATTCAAAGTAATTTAGCATCTACAATAGCAATGGCTTTTGATGAATGTATACCAAATCCTTCTACAAGAGAGTATGTTCTTCAATCAGTGGCAAGAACAAACAGATGGCTTGACAGATGTATAGCAGAAATGAATAGATTAAATTCACTTCCTGATACAATCAATAAAGAGCAAATGCTATTTGGTATTAACCAAGGTGGATGTTATGAAGATATAAGAATTGAACATGCTAAGCATCTTGCTAGTTTAGATATGGATGGATATGCAATAGGTGGGTTAGCTGTTGGTGAAACTCATGAGGAGATGTATAGAGTAATTGATGCAGTAGTTCCTCATTTACCAGAAGATAAGCCAATTTACTTAATGGGAGTTGGTACACCTGAAAACATACTAGAAGCAGTGGAAAGAGGAGTTGATTTCTTTGACTGTGTTCTTCCAGCAAGAAATGGTAGACATGGACATTTATTTACTGCTAATGGTAAGATAAACATCATGAACAAAAAGTTTGAAACAGATGAAAGACCAATTGATGAAGGATGTCAATGTCCAGCATGTAAGCATTACACAAGATCATATATTAGACATTTATTTAAGGCAAAAGAAATGCTAGCAATGAGACTTGCAGTATTACACAACCTTTACTTCTATAACAATATGATGCAAGAGATAAGAGATAATCTTGATAATGGTACTTTTGCAGAATATAAAGCAGCTAAGCTTGAAGCATGGGGATGTAAAAAAGATAAATAAAATACTTTGTCTATATTAGACTCAATGATATAGGCAGTATTTTTAATAAATATTAAAAATATGTTAAGTTTATATTTAGAATTTGACAGTATATTTAAAATGAAGTATGATTTATATTGATACAAAAAAGTTATGTAGATTAAATACGGAGGGTGAATTTAATTATGGCACAAGCTTTAATTCAAATAGTAATACCTTTTGCAGCTATGTTTGCAATAATGTATTTCTTATTAATATTACCAGAAAAGAAAAGAAGTAAAAAATATAATAACATGTTAGCTGAATTAAAAGTTAACGATGAAGTTTTAACAAGAGGCGGAATCGTTGGAAAAATCATCACAATAGATGAAGATCAATTAGTAATTCAAAGTGGTCCAGATAGAGTTAGAATAAGAGTAACAAAGAACTCTGTTGCACAAAAAATAACTAAAGACGCATAAGATGTAAGGAATAATACCTTCTACTGTTTCATATTATGAAGCATAGGAGGTGTTTTTTTATATGGACTGGAAGAATTATTTTTCTTGTGTCTTAAAGGGGTTAATAGGTTCTATAGCGGTAACAGTAATTTTGACGGCAATATTATCTTTGTTCATGACATTTGTTGAAATAAGTGAATCTATGTTTAGTGGCCTTTATGTTGTTATTACTTCTCTTGGTTTGGTATTTGGAACAATTTTAGCAGCAAAGCTTCATGGCAAAAATGGATGGTTAGTTGGACTAGCGGTAGGAGTATTTTTTTACATAGCACTATATATAATAGGGGTATTATTGGGAGCCAGTTCAAAGTTTGGATTTTATGAAATTGTAAGATTTGTATTATGTATTGTAGTAGGTTTTTTATCAGGAATGCTTGGTATAAATATAGGTGAAAGCTAAATAATTAATAATTGATAATGGAAAATTAATAGTTAATAAAAAATCTCATGGAGGATTTTAATAAATTTAACTATTAAGTATTCATTATCAATTTTTTTTTATAAAATATTGTTTAAAATATTATGGAAAATATTACTAAAAAGGTTTACAATATAAATGTAAAAATTTTACAGTTAGTTTTATGGAGGGGGATAAATGTTTAGAGGAAAGAAAAAAAAGAGAAAAATCTATTTAAGCATTATAACATTAATAGTATTTTGCTTAACTTTAGTACCGTTTCCAAAAGATGCATTACAAGTTCAGGCGGATACTGTAAATCAAAAGGAAACTATAGCTACAGCAGTAGTTGTAGGAGACTTTATGGATGAAAATAACTTAGGAGAGGATTGGAATCCAATTAATAGTTTGGCTCAGATGAAGCTATATAAGCAGGATATTTATGAAGAAACATTTAAATTAAAGCCAGGAGAATATAATTATAAAATAGCTATGAATGGTAGCTGGGATGAAAGCTATGGTGATAACGGAGAAAATATAGCCATAAAAGTAACAGAAGAAAGTTATGTAACTTTTAGATTAAATTATAAAGAAAAAAAGGTTTATGACTCAATAAATAATCCAGAGCAGTTTAAAAATAAAGCTGTGGTTACAGGAAACTTTGAAGGAGTAATTGAAGGCGCTTCAAATTGGAATGTAGATGGAGATTTAGTACTTAACTATATTGGTGGGGGAAATTACTTAGGTACTTTCAAGATAGCAGAAGAAGCTAGAGCTAGTGAGCATGAAATTGAATATAAGATTGCGTACAATAGTGGGTGGAATAATGGTGAAGTAGCTGATAATGTTAAGATGACTATACCAGCTGGAACTGAAGAAGTAACATTTATGGGAAATTACTTAGAAAATTTTGCAGTAGATTCCATAAGTATTCCAACTTTAAAGAATACTGTTTCACTTATAGGTACATTAAGAAATAATGAAAATATTAACTGGGCAGAAGGTAATACTGATTATGATATGTATAGGATTGATCAATATACTTATGGATATTCTTTAAAGTTAGCAGCAGGCACTTATAGCTATAAAGCCGTTGTAAACCATAGCTGGGATGGAGGAGGAATACCATCAAGTGATAATAAATCCATTAGCCTTGAAGAAGATATGGAAGTTTTGTTTATTGTAAGTTTAAAGGATGAAAAAATCATCGACTCTGTAAATAATTATGATGATATACTATCAGCTTTAGATTTTAAAGAAGATGAAACACCAGTTATTCCTGAAGAACCTGAAGAGGTGGTGGAAAGCCCTATAATTAATGAAGATGGAACAGTAACTTTTAGAGCAGCATATAAAGGTGATACTCTTAATTTAGTTGGTTCTATGAATGGATGGGATAATCAAGGAATTGCCATGACAAAAAATGAGGAAGGTATTTTTGAAGTTACTTTATCTTTAGCAGGAGGTCAATATGAATATAAATATTTCCCAACAAGTGGTAGCTGGGATAATGGTTTCTTAGATGCAGGTAACAAAAATACAAGTAATGGTAATTCGCTTTTAAATATGCCAGGCCTTGAAATCATCTTAGATGATAGTATTGAAGCTGGTAGTGAAAGAGAATTAAAGGCAAATTTATATGATGAAAATGGAAGTTACACAGAAGCTAATCCACAATGGGAATTAGCAGAGGAAGTTTATGGCGTATCAATTGAAGGTAGCACTTTAAAGGTAAGTAAGGATGCAGATGAATCTAAGACAATCAAGGTAAAGGCAACTGAAGGAATATATACATGGACAAAAGAAGTAACAATAATTTCTAGTATGTATACTTATATTATTAATTACTTTAGACCAGATGGAAATTATGATTCATGGCAATTATGGCTTTGGGAACCTAGTAAGAATGGTGCAACATATGAATTTAACAAAAATGATGTGGCAGAAGAAGGTTTTGCCCGTGCTGAATATAAGTTTTCATCAAATACTTTAAATTTTATTGTTAAAAAGGGAAACTGGGAAGAAAAAGACCCTGATATAGATAGAACAATAGAAGTACAAGAAGGAAATACTGTTGAAGTATGGCTTGTATCTGGTGATGAAAATGTTTATTACACAAGAGATATGGCAGAGACTAATGCTAAACTTAAGGCAGCTATGGCTGATAGTTTAGATGAGATATTAGTTACAGCAAGTGCTGAAATTACTGATGAACAGTTATCATCCTTTAAGCTTATGGATGTTGAAGCTAATGAGGAAGTAGAAACTGAAGTAAGTAGAGTAAATGAAAATTCAGTGATGCTTAAACTAAAAAAGAAGTTCTTCCGTATGGTTGCTAGTGAACTTGATGCAACTAAGCTTTATGAAGTAAGCAGTAATGATTTTGCAGCTGTGGAAGTTACCATGAGAAAGATTTTAAATGATGAAAAGTATTATTATGATGGAAATGATCTTGGACTTACTTATGGAAAAAATAAGTCTAGCTTTAAAGTATGGGCACCTACTGCCAAAGATGTATCATTGATGCTTTACGATGATGCAGGTAAATACGATAGTGATGGATACGTAAATAATAATACTAAAGGTAATGAAGTAGCAATGGAGAGAAATGACAATGGTGTATGGAATGTAGAAATAAGCGAAGACCTAAATGGTAAGTATTATTTATATAAGGTATCTTTTGCAAATGGTGATGTGAATTATGCTGTGGATCCATATGCTAAAGCAGTGGCAGCCAATGGGCAGAGAACTGCAATAATAAATCTTGATTCTACTGATCCAGAAGGATGGGAAAAAACAGCAAAACCAGCATTTATGGATATGACTGATGCCATTATTTATGAAATGCATATAAGAGATTTCTCTATATCAGATGATAGTGGTATGTCAAATAAAGGTGAGTTTCAAGCTTTAGCAGAAGAAGGAACAACATTATCTGGCACTGATATTTCTACAGGTGTTGATCATTTAGTTGATTTAGGCGTAACACATGTTCAAATACAGCCTTCATATGATTATGGTTCTGTTAATGAGCTAGGAAGTGATACTCAATATAATTGGGGATATGATCCATTAACTTATAATGTACCAGAAGGATATTATTCCAGTGATGCAGCAAATCCAGAAGCTAGAATTAAAGAATTTAAGGAAATGGTAGAATCTCTTCATAAGAATGGTATAAGAGTTGTAATGGATGTGGTATATAACCATACATTTTCAATAGGTGGTGCTCCTTTTGATGATGTAGTACCAGGTTATTATTATAGAGTTAATGATAGTGGCAAGTACACAAATGGTTCAGGATGTGGTAATGAAGTAGCTTCAGAAAGACCTATGGTTAGGAAGTATATTAAAGATTCTGTGAAATATTGGGCACAAGAATATAAGATAGATGGATATAGATTTGACCTTGCAGGACTTATTGATACAACAACAATTATTGAGCTTACTAATGAATTAAGAGCAGAAATTGATCCTAATATAATTATCTATGGTGAACCTTGGCAGGCAGGAGGTAGCTCTCTTAGTGCTTCAATGCAAACACTTAAAGGATCACAAGCTGGAAATGGTTTTGGTGTATTTAATGATAACTTTAGAAATACCATAAAAGGTGGCAGTGATGATGCAACTACAGGTTATGCTACAGGAGCTTCAGGTAAGGAAGCTGATATAGTAAAAGGTGTAATGGGGTCAATTGATGACTTTACCCAAAATGCCAGTGAAAGTATTAATTATGTTACAGCTCATGATAATTTAAATCTTTGGGATAAGATTGTTGTGGCAGCAGGCCTTAATGATGCAGCAGGATTTTTAACACTTCAAGATGGTAAGCTAAGTGGAGATAGTGCAGATAAGTATTCATCTGTTGATGAAGCTGTTGCAAACAGCAATCCTTATTACATGATAACTGAAGAAAATCCACTTGATAATGAGTTAGTAAGAAGAAGTGTATTATCTACAGGAATAATCATGACATCTCAAGGAATACCATTTTTCCAAGCTGGAGATGAATTCTTAAGAAGTAAATATGGAGATCATAACAGCTATAAGAGTCCAGATGCAATAAACAAAATTAACTGGAGCAATAAAGAAAAGTTTAAGGAAGTATATGATTACTATAAAGGACTTATTGAACTTAGAAAATCACATCCAGCCTTTAGGATGAATACAAGAGATGCCATAGAAAGCAATCTTGTAATTTGTAAGAGTGAAGATAATGTAGTAGTTTTTGAATTAAAAGATTATGCAAATGGTGATGGATGGAAGAATATTGTTGTAGCTTATAATGGAAATACTTCAGAAGAAAAAATAACATTGCCAGAAAAGGCTAATTGGAATGTGGTGGCAGATGAATATAATGCAGGTATAGAGGTATTAAATACTTTAGAGGATACTAATACTGCATATGTAGCACCATTATCAATGATGGTGTTATATGATGAATCTATTGAAGGTGAAGAGCAAATTCCAACAACAATAGAAGTTGAAAATGAGGAGATTGGAATTAATCCAGGTGGATATAGATTTGTACAGCCTGTAGTAAGAGATCAAAATAATAGAGTAATAGATAATGCAGATATAGAATGGATAGTATCAGATGATAAAGTTATTTCAGCTGATAAGATTACTGGAAAGGTAAATGGTTTAGAGTTAGGCATAGCAACTTTAACTTTAAAATGCGGCAATGCTGAAATTGAAGTTAAAGTTAATGTAGAAGAATTAAAAGCCAAGAGTATTGAGATATATGGTGATGATAAAGTATATGCTACAAAGGAACTTCAATTAGGTCTTAAAGTGAAAGATCAATTTGGACAGGAGATTTATAATTACGATGTACAGTGGTCATCTTCTAATGAAGCAATTGCCACAGTAAATGGATTTGGCGTTGTTAAAGGAAAAGCTAAAGGAAATGTAGAAATTACAGCAGTTATTGATGGAGCAAGCGCTGTAAAATCTATAACAATAAATAAATATACAAAGAAATATATAGAATTCACTTATGTAAGAGAAGAAGAAGATTATGAGGGATGGAATATATGGACATGGCAAACAGGTGTAGAAGATGGGCAAAAAGACTTCCAAGAAGTTAAGGATGGAAAAGCTGTTTGTAAATTTGAAATAGCCCCTGATACATCTTCTGTTGGATTCGTTTTAAGAAAAGGTACTGATTGGAATGAAAAAGATCCATATGATTCAGATAGATATATAAGTATAGATCCTTTTATGACCATAACAAAAGTTACTGTTACCAGTGGAGTAGGAGAGTTCTTCCAAGTACCAGCCATAGAAAATGCATCAATAAATCAAGGTAAGATAAGTTTTAAATATAGAGATGAAGATCTATATGAAAAAAATGCACAAGATACTATTGAAAGGGTAGTCGTTCATGTGGAAAGCCCAAGTGGCATTGTAAATGATTATGATATGGCTTATGATGAAAAGAATCAATATTTTGAATATATCCTTGATAATATAGAATCAGGAGTATATAAATATCGTTTTATAGTGACTAAAGATGGAGGAGAAACTTCTACTGAAGAATATGAAATAGAATATAAGAAATTAGCTATAGATGTGGCTGCAGATGTTTCATTAAAAGAAGTAAATTATAATCAAAATACTATAGTTAATGTTTCTTTAAGTGGTGATGATGTATCAAAAGAAAATATTAGAAGTATTTATATGGATTTAAGTAGCCTTGGTATGGCAAGTAAAGTAAATATGAATTTAGATTTATTATTTGAAGGAAAAATAAGACAATCTATAGGTGTTAAGGATAGTGTTACTGCTGGAGAAAAAGAAATAAAAGTTATAGTAATTGATAAAAATGGAGAAGAGCATTGTACTTCTACAAATCTTACTGTAACATCAGTTATTTCTAGTGAAGATGAACTAGATTTTGGCTTTGATGAATCAAGAATATATTTTGTTGTAACAGATAGGTTCTTTAATGGAGATAGCAGCAATGATGATCCTAATAATATTGGCTATGATAAAGAAAATGCTATGACATATCATGGTGGAGACTTAAAGGGACTTACTGAAAAAGTATCATATTTAAAGGATTTAGGCATCAATACTATTTGGATTACTCCAATAGTTGAAAATACAGATTTTAATCAAATGTTTGCTAGTGGTGGACAGCAATATTCATATCATGGTTATTGGGCAAAAGATTTTGAAAGTCTTGATCCTCATTTAGGTACTTTAGATGATTTAAAGGAATTAATTGATACTGCTCATGATAATGGTATAAAGATTATGGTGGATGTAGTTCTTAACCATGCAGGATATGGAATGAAGGAAGTAGAGGAAAATAGTGCAGCACCAAATTATCCAACAGATGATGATAGAGCAGCATTTACAGGTATGTTTAGAGAAAAAAGCGGCAGTGATTTTGAAACTGAAGAGGTAAGTGGACTTCCAGACTTTAGAACAGAAGATCCTGCTGTTAGAGCGCAAATAATAAAATGGCAAAGTGATTGGATAGAAAGAGCAACTACTGATAAAGGAAATACCATTGATTACTTTAGAGTTGATACAGTAAAACATGTGGATAATGCAACTTTAAAGGAATTTAAGACACAAATGTCAATTATTGATCCAGAGTTTAAAATGATTGGTGAGTATTATGGTGCAGACATTAATAATACAGTTGGAAAACTTGATAATGGTGAAATGGATGCATTATTAGACTTCTCATATAAGAATAAAGCTAGAGATTTTGTAAATGGTAGCATTGAAGAAACATCTAAGTACCTTGATGAAAGGGCAGCACTTATTGACAATACAAATCTTTTAGGACAATTCTTAAGCAGTCATGATGAAAATGGATTCTTAGCAACAGTAAATTATGATTTAAATAAGCAGATGATTGCATCAGCTCTTCAAATAACAGATAAGGGAATACCAGTTGTTTATTATGGAGAGGAATTAGGAGAATCAGCACTTACTGAAAATGATGCAAATAGATATGATATGCCATGGGATAAATTAGAAGATGAAAATTATTCAGTAATATACAATCATTATAAGAAACTGTTAAATATCAGAAAAGATTATTCTATGGTTTTTGCTAAAGGTAATAGAAAGACTATAGCTGCCAGTGATGAAGAGGGTTATACAGTATATTCAAGAAATTACAATGATAAATCTGTTATTGTTGCATTAAATTTAAAAGAAGAAGTTAATGCAGTGACTGTTACTACTTCTTATAAAAAAGGGGATAAACTTGAAGATTTATATAATGGTAAAGAATATACAGTAGAAAGTGATGGAAAAGTTACCATTGATATACCTGAAACATCAGAAGGAGGAACTGCTGTTTTAACATTTAAATCAGCTGCAGATAATACTATAATTACTGTAATTAAAGAACAGGTAGAAAAGGTAATAAGAATAGTTAAAAAGATTATAGAAATTATCTTTGGAAAACACAGATAAAATTTTTCAAAGTTTATATTAAAAGAAAAGATAACTAGAAAAAGTTTCTAGTTACCTTTTCTTTTTTATATGTTAATTAATTCGAAATTAGTAGCAATATATTATTAATATATGTGTATTTCAAAAAAGTTTTCTGTATAACTTTAAAAAATTACAATTATACCAATAAAAATATGATATTTTCATAAAAAAATTAGCTAAAAAAGAATAAAGTGAGAAAAATAATATTTTTTGGAAAAAATAACACGAAATATAATTAAAATAGTGTATAATTAGTTCGGAAAGAGGAGGGGTATAATGTACAAAAGTAAAAAGAAAAAATTATTAAGTATTTTTATGGCATTTGCATTAGTACTAAATTTAATAGACATACCTCTAATAGCAAATGCCAGTGAAAATGAAATTGTGGAAGTTTTCAATGAAGGCTTCAGCGGTAACAAGAATCAAATAGCTGCAGGGGAAGGCTGGATTCTTGAACCAAGTAATATGGGAGGATATGATTCTCAAGGAAACTATGGAAAAGAATCTCCATCAGCAAAGCTTGATAAAAGCGGTAGATATATTGAGACTCCTTCATTTGAACTAGAAACAGAAGGTACATTAAGCTTTTGGATAAAAGGTCAAAATGTTAGTGAATCATATTTATCGATCAAAGGGTTGGTAAATGATCAGTGGACTGATCTTTATGTATTAAAAGCAGAAGATGGAAGCCTGCCAAATAATGTAGGACAAAAAGTTACATATGAAATCCCTAGAAATGTAACAAAGCTAAGATTAGAATACACTAAGGTAACAAGCAATGTAACAATAGATGACATTGTGCTTACTACTGTAAAGATTGATGAAGATGAAAAAGGAACTATAAAAATAAGTGATGCTAGAGCTGCAGAGCTTGGTAGCAGCGTAAAAGTAAAAGGTATAGTTACTTTTAAAGAAGCTTCAGGCAATGGATATAACTATGCAATTCAAGATAAAAGTGCTGGAATTGCCATAAGAGGAACTGAAAGTTTAGAAATTGGCGATGAAGTTATAGTTGAAGGAAAGACTTCAGAATTTAAATCTTTAGTGCAAATTCAAAACGAAAGCGTTGTTGTAAAATCAAAGGGTAATGAGTTGCCAGCACCAAAAGAAGTAACTGTAGCAGATATAATTAATAATAACGGTGGAGAAAACTATGAATCACAAAGAGTTAAATTCATAGGAGTAAATCTAGGCACAATTAATACTTCAGGAAATACAGTAATGACTGATACTGAAGGTAACAGTATAAATATTTACAAAATTCCAGAAGGTGTTACTTTTACAAGTGATGAACTAGTAGATGTTGTAGGAATATGTTCACAACATAACAACTATCAAATAATGGTTGTATCAACTGAAGATATAGTTAAGTCTAGCTTAATTATTGAAGATTTAGAAGGTCCTGAATTAAAGATAGTATCACCAACAGCAACTACAACTAATGCTAAACCAACAATAAAAGTATCTTACACTGATATGACAGCTGTAGATTTACAAACAGTAAAATTATATGTTGATGATATAGATGTAACAGCACACTCTAATGTATCAGAAACAAGTGTTATATATGTACCAGGTGAAGATTTAAGTGTTGGAACTCATACTATAAAAGTGGAAGCTTGCGATACTTTAGGTTTCAAGAGCGAAGTTAGTGGACAATTTGAAGTTAGGGAAAAAATCAATACTGATGAATTAAATGTTTATTTTGGACAACTACATTCACATTCAACAAACTCAGATGGTGCAGGAACAGTAGCAGAAGCATATGATTATGCAAAAAATGTTGCTGGAGTTGACTTCTTAGCTGTTACAGACCACTCAAATTCATTTGATAACTGTAATGATGCTTCAATGGAAGATGGATCTGCCAGTGATGAATGGACAAGCTCTAAAGCTTTAGCTGAATCAATGACTGATGAGGAATTCGTTGCAATATATGCTTTCGAGATGACTTGGTCAAATGGTATTGGACATATAAATACTTTCAATACTCCAGGTTTTGAAAATAGAACAAAGCCAGAATATAAGGCTACAGAAGCTTTACAAAATTACTATAATAAATTAAAGGAATTCAGCCAGTCAATATCTCAATTAAACCATCCAGGAGATACTTTTGGAGATTTTAATGATTTCTCTCATTACGATGAAGAAATCGATGCAATTGTAAATATGATTGAAGTTGGTAATGGTGAAGGTCCTGTAAGAGGAAGTGGATATTTCCCTTCATATGAATACTATACAAGAGCATTAGACAAAGGATGGCACGTAGCTCCAACTAATAACCAAGATAACCATAAAGGTAGATGGGGCAATGCTAATACAACAAAATCAGTTATATTAGCAGAATCGTTAACAGAAGAAAGCATTTATGATGCTATGAGAAATTTAAGAGTATATGCAACGGAAGATGAAAATTTAAGCATTAAATATACTTTAAATAACGAAATAATGGGAACTGTATTAAATGAAAAGCCAGAAGAAGTTAATATCAAGGTAGAAATATCTGATGAAGATGCTGAAAATATTGGAACAGTATCAGTAATTGCTAATGGTGGAAAAGTAGTAGATTCTAAGAAATTAGATTCAAATAAGGGGACAGTTGAATTTAACTTATCACCAGATTATTCATACTATTTCATTAGAGTAGATCAAGAAGATAAAGACATTGCAGTAACTGCACCAGTATGGATAGATGAAGTTGAAAAGGCTGGAATAGCACAAACTACAACAAGTACTACAATGCCAATTAAAGGTGAAGAATTTGCTATTACATCAAACTTCTTCAACAATGAAAGTTCAGACTTAGAAGTTACTAATATCACTTATTCTATAGGTGGTAAAGTAGTTCATGAAACAAGCAACTCATTTAAGGTTGATTCTTTAGGTACAGCAAATTATACATTTGATTATACTCATGGAAAAGCAGGTAACTTTAATATTGATGTAAAGGCTACAGCTGTAATCAATGGAGTAGAAAAAATTTATACTGATGTATTAAAGATTGATGTTAAGGATCCATCAGTGGTAAGCAGAGTTGTTGTAGATGGAACACATTTTAATGATTATGTATCAGGATATTATGCAAATAACCTAGGTAATTTTACTACTATAGCTAATAAGGAAAATATTGCAGTTAACATAGAAACAGAAAAAATAACAGATGAAATGTTAGAAAATACTGATTTATTAGTAATATCAGCTCCAGCAAAGAAAAGTTCAAATGCAAATGGTATAAGTTATCAACCACAAGAGTTCAGTGAAGAATTTATTGAAATGGTAAAAAGATATACTGATAATGGTGGTAGCTTAATAATATGTGGTATAGCTGATTATCAAGATGGTACTGGGGATTATGCAACTTCAACACAGTTAAATAAATTATTAGCAGGTATAGGAGCTACATCAAGAATTAATAATGATGAAGTTGTTGATGATGACAATAAAGTTAATAGCCAAAACTTTAGATTAGCATTTACAAACTTCAACATGGAAAATGAATTCTTAGCAGGTGTTGTTGATGGGCAAAAATATAGCTTCTACAATGGATGTTCAGTTTCATTAGACGAGAAAGCTGTTGAAGAAGGAAAAGCTACTTGGCTTGTAAAGGGTCATGACACAACATATTCTATCGATTCAAATAAAAATACACCAGGTACTAGTGTAGCAAAAGGTGATGTTGTTGCTTTAGGTATGGAAAAGCTTAATGGTGGCGGAAATATGTTCATAGGAGGAACTATATTTATTTCTGACTTTGAAGTACAAGCATCTTTAGATAACTACAATGATTTACAATATACAAATTACAATATAGCATTAAATATATTGGATTCAATTAATAGAGAAATAAATGTTTCACCAATTAAAGAAGCTCATAATGGGGAATTAGGAGATTTCTATTGTGTAGAAGGTTATGTAACAGCTGGTACTCAAGCAGGAAATGCTTTCTTTGATACAATTTATATCCAAGATAGTACTGGAGGTATTAATATATTCCCAGTTGCAGGTATCGATTTAAAACTTGGACAAAAAGTTAGAGTAACTGGTCTTGTTAGTGAATACGAAGGTGAAAAAGAAATAGATTTAGAAACAATAGAATTAATTGATGAAAGTATAAATCTAGTAGATCCAACTAAGCTTTCTACAGGTGATGCAGCTAAGAAAGAAAATGAAGGATTATTAATTTCAGTAACTGGTAAGGTTGTTGAGATAGGTGAAAATAACAAAGAATACATGATTTTAAATGATGGTTCAGGTGATATTAGAATATTCTTAAATGGATATGTTGGTGCTAGTGATGGCTCATTAAATGTTGGTGAATTCAGCAGTGATATCAAGCTAGGAGACACAGTTACAGCAATAGGTCTTGGTTCAACAGATCCATTAGGAGCTAGATTAAGAGTAAGAGACTCAATTGAAGTTAAAAAAGTAGAAGAAGTAGTGAGTAATGAAGCAGTAAATAAAGTAATTGAACTAATTGAAGCAATTCCTGAAGAAGTTACTTTAGAATGCAAGGCTCAAGTTTCAGAAGCAAGAAAGGAATATGATGTATTGACTGCGGAAGAAAAAGCATTAGTTACTAACTATGAAAAATTAACTAAAGCAGAAGCTGAAATTAAGAAACTAGAAGATGCTAATATTGGTGAAGACAACAATGATCATAACACAGGTAATGGCTCAGGTAATAACACTGTTGGAGGAAATACACAAAATGGAAGTCCAAATAATGGCTCTGGTAGCATAACAGTTAATGGACAAAACGGACAAAATGTAAATAATGGAGATAATCCATCAGTAAGTATCCCTGTAACAGGTGGAACTGATACAACTTTTGTATGTCTATTTGGTTTATTAATTATATCTGCAGGAATAATAATAGTAGCTAAAAATAGAAAAAAAGAAGCTTAAAAAGCTTCTAAGTACCAAATAGCCCTTTAATATTAAGGGGCTATTTTTTTAAAAGAAAAATTCAAATATACCCATAGCTATTATAATAACTGCAGAAATCAGTGGAGAATATTCACCAAAAATTTTAGATAAGTAACGTGATCCAAGTTTTAATCCTATGATCATTGTAATTACGCTAAAAACAAAAGTTAAAATGGTGGTAAGAATTATGCTTATACCTGAAATACTAGCCCCAATTCCTAAAGCAAGATTATTTATGCTTAATGATAATGCTAAGGTGATTGCTTCACTTATTTCAATGTTTCCAGAACCATCTATGTCGGCTGTTTTGTTAAATTCAATTATTTGGTCGTAATCTAAAGAGTTAATAAATTCTACTGAGTTTTCCTCTGTATGTTTATGCTCTTTTTTATAATAATCCCAAATCATATATAGGCCAACTATTATTAGCAAGGTTGAACCTATATAATTGCAAATATCAGCGGGAATATAGTCACAAATAAGGCGTCCTAAACACATAGCAAGAAATGTTGTTAGTGTTACAATTATGGAAATTACTAAGTTAATAATGAATTTTATTCTAATTTGTTTTACTCCATAGGCAATGCCTATTATCAAACTGTCAATACTTGATGAAAAAGCGAGTAAAATAGAAGAAAGAATATGCATTTTTATACTCCTTTAATTGGTATAATATCTAATATATTCGAAAAAACTAAAATTAGTTACTTTAATCTTTGGTGACATGTAGAAATACATTACTATATATGATAATATACAAATAATAGAAAGATAAGGTAAGGGAGGTATAATATGAATATAAGGATTAAAAATATAGATTCCGGTGAATTAAAAGGTACTATAATTCCTATTTTTGAAAATAAAATCAGTAAGCTATCAGGAGATGATGATATTTTAAAATCTATTCCTTTTGAGGGAAAAGCTGATGAAGTATTTTATACAACATACTTAGATAAGGGATTAAAATATAGAATTTATGTAGGATTAGGAAAAGAAGAACAGTTAAATGGAGAGGTATTAAGAAATGCTATTGCTAGAGGCATTAAGCAAACTAAAGCTCTTAAGCTTAATAGTTTTGCAATAGAAGTTTTTGAAAGCAATAAGATATGCCTTCCAGGTATTATAAAATGTATAACAGAAGCTTCTGCAATGACATTATATTCTTTTGATAAATATAAGAGCAAAAAAAGTAATTACAATCCTAAAATATATATTACAAATGTAGATGAAGGAAAGCTTGTAAAAGCTAATAAAGTATTAAATGAAACTTTAAATATTGTAAGTAGTATTAATATGGCTAAAGATTTAGTAAATGAGCCAGCTAACGTAATATATCCAGAAATACTTGCCAATGAAGTGGTTAAGATAGGTGCTGAAAGTGGCTTTGAAGTGGAAGTAATTCATGAAGAAAAATGTAGAGATATGGGAATGCAGGCCTTTTTATCAGTGGCAAAGGGATCTGTTCATTCACCTAAACTTATTGTTATGAGATATATGGGTGATGAAGGTAATAAGGAAGTGTTGGGCTTAGTAGGTAAAGGGCTTACTTATGATTCAGGTGGATTTTCCTTAAAGCCTCCTACAGGTATGATTGATATGAAGGAAGATATGGCTGGTGCAGCAGCAGTAATTGGAACAATGAGTGCTATAGCTAAAAATAAGCTTAAGAAAAATGTGGTGGCAGTGGTGGCTGCTTGTGAAAATATATTATCTAGAGATGCCTTTAAGCCAGGTGACATCATAGGTTCTATGGCAGGGAAGACTATTGAAGTAAATAATACTGATGCAGAAGGAAGACTTACACTTATTGATGCTATAACATATATAATTGAAAAGGAAGGAGCTGGCATGATAATTGATGTTGCCACTTTAACTGGTGCAGCAATTCATGCTTTAGGAAGATATACTACAGCGGTGGTTTCTAATAATGATCAGTTTTATGAAACTTTTATGGAAGCAACCAATGTTACAGATGAAAGCTTTTGGAGGTTACCAACCTTTGACCATTATAAGAAGCAGCTTAAGAGCAAAGTTGCAGATTTAAAGAATTCCGATAAAACTGGAGCTGGAACTATAACAGCTGCAATGTTCATTAAAGAGTTTGTGCAGGATAAGCCATGGATACATTTGGATATTGCTGGAACAGCATCTACTGAAAGCCCAATATCTGAGTATATGGGATGTGGAGCAACAGCAGTACCACTAAGGACATTATACTATTTTATTAAAGGAATGCGAAAGGATCATATAGATAATTAAGAAATAAAAGATGTGTCAATTTTTTGATGCATCTTTTATTTTTGACGGAACAAAATGGAATATGCTACTATCTAATTAATATAAAAGAAATAAAAGGAGAATATTATGAGGAAAAGAATTATTGGACTGATTTTAATTTTTTCAATTATCATGGTAGGATGTACTTCTAAAACTAGTGAAAATTTAAGTTCAGCATCACAGGCATTAGAAATGGCTCAAAGTGATTCTAGTGTCAGTACAGAAATGTATGATATGGATAGTGGAGCTACAGAGGAAAGTAGTGTCAATGGAGAGAAGCTTTTAGAACCAGAAAGGAAAATAATAAAGAGTAGTCAGTTATCCTTAGAAACAGCTAAATTTAATGATGTTATTAATTCATTGGAAGATATGGTAAAAAGTTATGGCGGATATATTGCATCATCCAGTATAGATGCTGAGGGAATAAATAATAATTATCAATGTTTAAGATTTGCCAGTTATAAAATAAATGTACCTAGTGATAAGTTAGATGATTTTTTAGATGAAAGTAGTAAACTAGCAACGGTAAGAAATAAGAGCACCTCAGCGGAGGATATTACAGCTCAGTATTATGATAATGAAAGCAGATTAAAATCACTTCAAATACAGGAAGAAAGATATTTAGAGATATTAAAAACTGCCACTGAAGTTAAAGACATAATAGAAATTGAAAATGCCTTAACTGATGTAAGATATGAAATTGAAAATTTAACCACTTGTCTAAATAAAATAAGTAACTTAGTAGATATGGCTACTGTAAATATTAATATACAGGAAGTTTCGCAGGAAACAGTGGCACAATCAGTACCAAAGACATTAGGAGAAAAGATTAGTAGTTCCTTTGTTAATTCTTTAAAGAAAATAAAAGAATTCTCAATAAATACAGTTATTTTTATTATAGCAGCAATCCCTTATTTAATAATAATATCAATTTTTTTAGTATTAAGTTTAGGAATTTATAAAGCAATAAAAAATAAGAAAAGTAAATAAGTAGTACAATTAATATGAATTTAAGCCCAGCATAATTTGCTGGGCTTAAATAATTTTAGTAGTTGATTCCAGCAGCTTTGATGTTATTAACATCTCCTTGGCTACATGGTGTAACTCCATATGTCATATTACAATGAGGACATCTATCAACTAATATTTCCATAGTAAAAGTTTGTCCACAAGAACAATTTATTTCGTAAGCGTTTCTTAATTTAAGATCAGCTTTTCCTTTACTTCTTACTAAATCTACTACAGCTTTTCCGTCATTTCCTAAGTTTGAACATCCGCAACTCATTTTAGTACCTCCAAATTTAAATGTATATTTATTTTGCACATTTAGTATAACCTATGAAGGCATATTAAGGCAATATTAAAATTTATATATTATCTCTAAATTCTCTTGGAGTAAGATGATATTTCCTTTTAAATAGCTTATTAAAATATGATAAATTGTTAAAGCCACATTCTAAAGAAATATCTGTAATTGATGAAGAGGTGGATTTTAATAATTCAGCAGATTTTTCTAGTCTATAGTTATTAATATATTTTAAACAAGAAGTACCAGCATATTTTTTAAAGAATCTCATAAAATGATATTCGCTGAAATTACATAGCTTGGCAATTTCTTCAATGGACATATCTCTATTGAAATTTTCCTGTACATAATTAAGTACTGTTTTCATTTTATTTTGAATATAATCAGTAAGTTCATTGTGAGTATTTTCCTTATGAACATAGTTATATTTATATAAATTTGCAAAAAGGGAGAATAGCATTGATTTTAGCTCTAATTCATAAGCAATATCTTTTTTATCATATGTGAATATTATATTTTTAATAATCGAATAAATTTTTTCATAACCAGAACTTTCAGCATTGATTATTACAGGTAGTTTATAACTTTTATTTAATAATGGAGAGATATAATTTAATGAACATCCATCAGTAAGATGGCTTTTTAGCAAATCAAGACTAAAGATTATAGTTGTCCACTCCATTTGGTAACCACTGATTTTATTTATGGCATGAAGGCTTTCAGGAGAAATAATAATAATATCACCTTCTTTTACTTGGTATGTAGTAAAATCTATTTTATATTCGGCTTTGCCTCTTAAAATTAAGGTCATTTCTATTTCTTTGTGCCAATGAAGAACTACGTGAGGAAAAGAGTCAGTTATTTCCCCTTTATAAGTGCTAAGTAAGATATTAAAATCTCCATGATTTTTATTTTCCTTTAAATTAAGTAAATCTGAATTCATAAATCCTCCTAGAGCAGTTTTGTTATATAAAAATGTAATTTTTAATGAAGTATTAACATAAAAACCGATGTATAATTACAGTAATATATTAATAATAACATAAATTGGTTATTAATGAGGAGCTAATTATGAGAAGTGAGAAAGAAAAAATGATTAATGGCGAAATGTATTTATCAGCAGATGAAACTCTAGTAAATGAAAGAATAAACGCTAGAAGGCTTACTAGAATGTATAATAATACAATTGAGACTGAAATTGAAAGAAGAAGAGAAATATTAGAAGAACTTTTAGGACAAGTAGGAGAAAATATTTTTATTGAACCAACCTTTAAGTGTGATTATGGATATAACATTAAAGTAGGTGATAATTTTTATGCAAATTTTGATTGTGTAATATTAGATGTATGTCCAGTTAATATAGGAAAAAATGTATTTTTAGCACCAGGTGTTCATATTTATACAGCTACTCATCCCTTAGATGCAGAGGAAAGGTGTAGTGGCGCTGAATATGGAAAGCCAGTTACCATTGGTGATAATGTATGGCTAGGTGGAAGAAGTGTAATTACACCGGGTGTAACCATTGGAAATAATGTAGTTGTAGCAGCAGGAGCTGTTGTTGTTAAGGATGTGCCAGATAATGTAGTGGTAGGAGGAAATCCTGCTAAAATAATAAAAGAAAATATATAAGTATATGAGGGTATTATGAGAGAAGAATTTGGAAAGTTATTAAATTATACTGTTGATGAAAATATAGTGAGCATTGCTTATGAAAAAAATGATGCATATGTAAAGGTTATTACTAAGAATATAGTAAATTTCTTCGTACCAAAGGTTTCTAAGGAAAGAAAATCTAAGGCTATAGAATATTTAGATAATAATATATGTAACTTTACAGTGGAGAAAAAGGATAGCAGTATTAATATTATTACAGAAGCTCTTATAATAAAAATTTATGATGAATTTTTGATAGATATATATACCATAGATAATGAACTAATATGTTCAGATCATAGGGGAGATAGAAAGCCATTTTTAAGACGTAGTGGTGATTATACTTTGTTAGAAGATGAGGGACATGAATATGCTAAAGAAATAGAATATAAAGTATTTGTTAAAAAGTCTATGAATAAAGATACTTTATTTTACGGGTTAGGAGAGAGAACAGGTTCCTTAAACAAACGTGGATATCATTATAAGAATTGGAATACAGATAATTCAGCACCACATGCAGAAACATTTGAAGCTTTGTATAAATCAATTCCATTTTTAATAGCATTAGAAAAAGGAAATGCTTATGGAATATTCTTTGATAATCATTTTGAAACTCATTTTGATATGGGAAAGGAAAATAGCAACTATTATTACTTTTCAGCAGTAGATGGTAATATTGATTACTATTTCATTAATGGGCCACAAATTAAGGAAGTAGTGGAAATGTACACATATCTTACAGGAAGAACACCGCTTCCTGCAATTTGGACTTTAGGATATGCTCAAAGCAGATGGACATATGCCAATGAAGAAAGAGTGATGGAAATTGCTGATAGCTTTAGAGAAAAGGGTATTCCTTGTGATACTATATATTTAGATATTGGTTACATGGATAGATATAAAGTTTTTACTTGGAATGAGAAGAGATTTAGTAATCCACAGGAAATAATGGAAAAGTTAAAGGAAAAAGGGTTTAAAGTAGTAACAATTGTAGATCCAGGAGTTAAGAAGGAAAAAGGATATACTATATATGATGAAGGTCTTAAAAATGGATATTTTGCCACTGATAAGGATGGAGTAGTTTATGTAAATAAAGTATGGCCTGGTGATGCAGTTTATCCTGATTTTATGAATAGCGCTGTAAGAAATTGGTGGGGAAATAATCAAAAGATTATGCTAGATTCAGGTATATCAGGTATTTGGAATGATATGAATGAACCTGCAAGCTTTAATGGGCCATTACCAGATGATGTGATGTTTAATGATGATGGAACTCCTATGATGCATAAAGAGGCTCATAATATTTATGGACATATGATGGCTAAGGCCACATATGAAGGTTTAAAGAAAGCTACAGGAAAAAGGCCATTTGTTGTAACTCGTGCATGCTATTCTGGTACACAAAAATATTCAACTGTATGGACAGGGGATAATCAAAGTACTTGGGAACATCTTAGAATGTCACTACCAATGCTTATGAATTTAGGATTAAGTGGATTAGCATATTGCGGTACTGATGTAGGTGGATTTGGTTTTGATTGTACTGGAGAGTTATTAAGCAGATGGGTGCAAGTAGGTGCATTTACACCATTTTTTAGAAATCATACTTCACTGGTAACTAGGGACCAGGAGCCTTGGGCTTTTGATGAGGAGACAGAAGAAATAAATAGGAAATATATCAAATTAAGATATAAGTTTATTCCATATTTATATGATGCTTATAGAAAATGTGAGCTTGATGGTACTCCAATACTTAAGCCATTATTATATAATTATCAAGATGATAAAAACACTTATGAAATAAATGATGAGTTTTTATTTGGGGATAATATTTTAGTAGCACCTGTAGTAGAAGCTGGCGCTAGAAAGAGGCTAGTATATTTGCCTGAAGGAGATAGTTGGATAGATTATTGGACTAAGGAGGAATTTACTGGTGGTCAGTATATCATAAAAGATGCCCCATTAGATACATGTCCTATTTATATAAAAGCTGGTTCTATAATTCCTATCATGGAAGAAATGAATTATATAGGGGAAAAAGAAAATAAGGTACTTCATTTAGAAATTTATAGTTCTAAAAATGGAGAAGGACATATGAAATATACTCATTACTGTGATGATGGTGAAAGCTTTAATTATAGAGATGGAGAATATAATGAATATAGGATAGAAGCGTCTATGGAAGAGGAAGTGAAGGTAAAAATTAACCTTATCCATGATGGATATAATAAAAAATATGAAAGCTATGACTATAAAGTATTTTAACAAATTTGAAAATGGAGCCTCTCACTTCCAGGCTCCATTTTTATATAAAAAATTATTATGTTTTTGATAAAGCTTCTAAAGCATAGGCTAAGTATAATTGAGTACCAATGATTACGGATTTTTCATCTATATTAAATTTTTCATTATGATTAGGATAATCACAACCAATTTCATCATTACCACTACCTACAAAAGCAAAAGCACCAGGTATCTTTTTTTGATATACAGCAAAATCTTCTCCCAGCATTATAGGAGGCGTTTCAATGAAAGTTTTTTCATTGAAGATTTTTTTTGCACCGTTAATGGCAGTATTTACAACATTTATATCGTTAATTACTGCAGGATGAGCTGAAGACTCATATTCAATATTTACTGTTGCTCCGTAACTTAGAGCAGTAGCATAGCTAATACGCTCAATGGATGCTTTAATATGTTTGGCAGTAGAAACTGAAAAAGTACGGACAGTACCTTCAATAAAAGCTTTGCTGGAAATTATATTATGAGTTGATCCAGATTCAATATGGCCTACTGTTACCACAGCACTATCAAGAGGATTTATCTCACGGCTGACAATTGATTGAAGATTCATCAGTATGGCAGCACATACTAAAGAAGCATCAATACATTGGTGAGGAGTGCCAGCATGACCAGCTTTACCGTTTATATGAATTATGAATTTATCTGAGGCAGCCATTCTAGGGCCAGCTTCAATGGAAATTTTTCCACAGTCTATATCTGTAAATACATGAAGACCAAATATTTCATCAACATTATCTAAATAACCATGTTCGCATATTAGCTTTGCACCTTTGGCATTTTCTTCAGATGGTTGGAATATAAGAAGCACTTTACCAGGAAGTATATCTTCATATTTTTTTAATATAATAGCAGCACCTATAAGGGAAGCCATATGTGCATCATGACCACAGGCATGCATAACACCTTCATGAATTGAAGCATAAGGCACACCAGTATTTTCTGTTATTTTTAAGCCATCCATATCACAACGTAAAGCCACTGTTCTTCCTTTATCATTACCTATGGAAGCAATTATTTCTGTGGTTACTTCATTTAAATATGGAACGTTTATCTTATTAAGTTCTTCTTTGATTTTTTTATTTGTTTCATATTCTTGCATACTTAATTCTGCATGCATATGAAAATACTTTCTTAAATTTTTAATATAGTTAGCTATAAGTTTTGTTTCAACTACAATATCTATCATTCAAATACCTCAAAAAAGAATATACCTAATATATATATGCAATACCTATAAAAAAATTATTATAAGAAGTAAGATAAAGGTATATTGACAAAATTAAAGTCTATGGAAAAAAGATTCATAGTAATCTTATTTTTATAGAAATTTTGCTATAGTCAACCAATTATTTACCAATATAGGAAAAAGTAGTTAATTTATAGTATAATTAAATTTATAATATAAAGTAAAGGAATTAATAATGAGAAATCTATTGAAAGATAAGAAGATAATAATTTTATTAATTAGAGGTTCCATGTTTAATAAATATTATATATGAAAAAATTAAGGGGAGAAAAGAATATGAGAAAGATTGAAAGTAAGAATTATATTTTTAATTATAATGAAGGATCAGTTGCAGAAAAACAATTAGAAAAGATAATTAATATTCAGGAAACATGCTTTGAGTTTATATGTAATACACTTGAAGTGAACATGCCATGTAAGATTAACTATTATCTTTGTGATAGTCCAGAGCAGGTTGGTGAAATTTTTGGTGATAATGAGCCATGTAATGCATTTGCTTGTGAACCTAATAATATATATGCAGTTTATAATGAGGAGATAAAATGTATAGGCTTCCATGAAGATGCCCATGTAATTTCATATAATACCTTAAGTATTCCTCCACAAACTTTTATCAGAGAAGGTTTAGCAATGTTTTTTGATAAGGGATATTTAGGAATACCTAATTACAATTGGGTAAACTATTTTATTGATAATAATCTCTATGTAAATATAACAAAACTGGTAGACAATGAAGAATTTAAAAAAGTGAATTTTGTAATTACTTATACCATTGCAGGAGCTTTTACTGAATATCTTCTTTTAAGCTTTGGCATAGATACTTATAAAGAATTTTATAGCAATTTAAATGATGATATAGAGGGAAGTTTTCAAAAGGCTTTCAAAAATTCATTGGAGGATATGGAAAATAATTTCTTAAATTATTTAAAGGCATTAAAAAATAATGAAGATATTAATGAATTGTTAAAGAAGTATTGCAAAAGATGTAAAATTGTTTAATGGTATTATTTAAGGATTATATTATATGAAATAGCAGCAAAAATTTTTGCTGCTATTTCTGTTTAATTATTTTGAAAGGGTGGAATATAGCTGGTAGAACATATTTGTTATGATATAATTGTGTATAAACACATATAAGAATCGGGGTGAAATATATGGATTTAAATGAAATGCTTGATCTTATATTGCTATCAGGATCCAAGATAAGCAGAATTGAAGGGAAAAGACTTTATCAAAATAAGCTGGTAAGTGATATTAAAGGTAAGAAGATAGAAAGTATATACCACATATATGGAAAAGTAAAAGATGAAAAGATTGATAAATATTATAATGTTCACATAAAAGTAGACCTAAGGAATAAAAAAATGGCAGGTGGAAATTGTAGTTGTGAGGATTACATAGAGAATAAGAATTTACATAGAGATTTTAAATGTAAGCATATGATGGCTGTAGCATATAAGTTTTATATGTTAGCTAAAAAGGATAAGAAGAAAAAAGGCACAAAAGAGCCTATAAAGATTGAAAAAATCCAGGTTAGAATAGAGCCAAGGCTTAAAGCCATTAAGGAAAATGGTATTGAAAAATATATTGCTGAGTTTTGGATTGGTGATAATTCATTAGCACTTATGAAATCTATTAATGAATTTATTTATTGCATGGAAAATAAGAGATTTTTAAGCCTTAATGATAATTTTGTATATAATCCTCATAAACATATACTTAATGAAGAGGCAGAAAGAATTATTAGTTATATTAATAAAAAGATAAGTAGCAAAGATTCCAAAGAAAAAAGAATAATAGGAAGATACTTTGAAATTAAAGCAGAGGATTTGAAAGAATTCTTAATGCTTTTAGAGAATAATAAAAGTATATTCTTTAATTATGACTATGTTAATTACAAGGCAGAAGTTATTAAAGAAATGTTACCAATACATTTTAATATAAAGCTTAAAGAGGAAAAGATATCAGTAACAACCACCAATAAGATGCCTATTCCTTTAAATAATTCTTTAGAAGTATTTTTATATGATAGGAAAATATATTTGCCTAATGAAGAACAAATTAAATTCTTAAAAGTAATATATAAGCCACTAATGGATAAGGGACAGGTTATTCTTGCAAATAATGAGGAAAATCTAGTGAAAATATTAAGAATTCTTTCTAACATAACTGAGGATATATCATTAGGAGAAGGAGTTAAAAGATTAGTTACAAGTTTAATAAAACCAGAATTTTATTTCACCAAGGTCAATGATGATATTTACTGCAAAGTAGATATAAATTATTCCATAGGAAAAATAACTTTGCTAAAGGATATAAATAAGTTAAGTTTTATTCGTGACAATATATATGAAGAAAAAATAGTTATGGAAATGGAAAAACTTAAATTTATTAGAGATGATAGTAAATTTAAATTTATTGGTGAAGATGAAGATATATATAATTTGCTTTCAGTTAGATTTAAAGAACTTTTAAAAGAAGGTAAGGTATATCTAACAAAGGACTTTAAAGATATAAGGCTTATTAAAGGAAAAGATTTAGACTATTCATTTATAGAAGAGGATGAAGGGTATTATTTTAAGGTAAAGGGTTTTACTATTAAAGAGCTAAATTCAGCTTTACATGATATGAAAAATAAAAAAGGATTTTATAAGACAAAAAATAATAACTATCTTGATTTAAAGGATAAAACAGTAATTAGAATATTAAATATTCTAGATAGCTTGGATATATCTGATGATAATATAACGATAGATAAAAATAAGATGCTTTATATAAATGAAAGTTTAAAAAATCAAGGAACAGCTTTTGATAAAGGTGAAGAAACCATAAAGGAACTTGATAAAGGCTTAAGTAATAGGCAACAGAGGGAAGTACCTGATGATTTAAATGCCAAACTTAGAAACTATCAAGTAGAAGGATTTAATTGGCTTAATGAAATTGCCAACTTGAAGGTTGGAGGAATTTTAGCTGATGAAATGGGACTAGGAAAGACAATTCAAATAATAGCTTTTCTATTAAGTCAAAAAGGTAAAAAATCAATTGTTATTAAACCTACATCTCTTATATATAATTGGCGAGATGAGTTTAATAAATTTGCACCAAGTCTTAATGTGGGAATAATTCATGCAGATAAAAAAAGCAGGTCTGTAATGATGGAAAAAGAGTTTGATGTAATTGTAACTACCTATGGTCTTATAAAAAATGACTATGAATATTATAAAGAAAAGGAATTTGATTTCTGTATTATAGATGAGGCTCAAAATATTAAAAATTCAAAGGCACAAAATACCAAGTATGTTAAAGCAATAAAAGCTAGTTGCCGTATAGCATTAAGTGGAACCCCTATGGAAAATAACTTAATGGAATTATGGTCAATTTTTGATTATATTATGCCAGGATATTTGTTAAGTGAGGCAAAATTTAAAGAAAAATATCTTAAAGAAGATATGTATGATGAGCTTAAAGAGCTTATTAAGCCATTTATATTAAGAAGGCTTAAAAAGGATGTAATTGATGAATTGCCAAATAAGATTGAAAAGAAATTCATGGTGGAGATGGAGGAAAATCAAAAGGCCGTTTATCAGTCTTATATAAAAGAAGTGAGGCAAAAGCTATATAGCGGAGAAGACAATAAGATTACAGTATTTTCTTATCTAACTAAGCTAAGGCAATTATGCTTAGATCCATCACTTATTTTAGATGATTATGTAGGGAGAAGTGCTAAAATAGAAGCAGCTCTAAATATTGTAAATATGGCAATTGCAGAAAATAGAAAGGTACTTATTTTTTCACAATTTACATCTGTGCTACAAAAATTAGGAGATGAATTATCAGAAAAAAATATAGGATATTTATATTTAGATGGTAGTACAAAAGCCAATAAAAGAGTGGAGATGGTGAAGGAATTTAATGAAAGTGAAGAATTAAAGATATTCTTAATTTCTTTAAAAGCAGGAGGTACTGGCCTTAACCTTACATCTTCAGATTTAGTGCTACATTTTGATCCATGGTGGAATCCAGCCATTGAAGATCAAGCTACCGATAGAGCTCATAGAATTGGCCAGCAAAATATTGTTGAAGTAATCAAGCTTATAGCTAAAGATTCTGTGGAAGAAAATATCATAAGATTGCAAGAGGATAAGAGAGAACTAATTAATAAAGTCATAAGTGGTGAGGAAATAGGAAGTAATGTCATAGGAAAGCTTTCCAGAGATGAAATAATAGATTTATTTAGTTAATTCTAAATAATATATAGATGTAATTTATATTTATTGACCAAAGAAAGAAAATAGTTTTAAATAGATTATGTAAAGAAGAGTTGGGAGGAAATGGTTATGAAATATAATGTGAATAGAGAGTTTCTATTAAATACGTCAAAGGAAATATTAAGTTTTAATAGTCCAACAGGATTTTGTTTTGAAATAATAGATAAAATTGAAGAAATGTTAAAGCCTTATGGATATAATTTTCAAAGAACTAATAAAGGTTGTGCAGTTATAACAATACCAGGAGAAAGTAATGAGAGAGTTGTAGGGCTTTCTGCTCATGTGGATACTTTAGGAGCTATGGTTCGTTCAATAACAGGTAGAGGAACATTAAGATTCACTCTTTTAGGTGGACCTATAGTACCTACTTTAGATGGAGAATATTGTACTATAAGAACAAGAGAAGGTAAGCTTTATACTGGTACTTTCTTAAGTACAAGTCCTGCTGCCCATGTTTTTAAAGATGCCAGCACTAAAAAAAGAGATGATGAAAACATGGAAGTTAGAATTGATCAAGTGGTAAAGTCAAAAGAAGATGTAGAAAAGCTAGGTATAGCACCAGGCGATTTTATTTTTATAGATCCAAAGACTACCATAACAGAATCAGGCTTTATTAAATCAAGGTTCATTGATGATAAGGGAAGCGTATCAGCACTTATAGCTATGATTGAAATGTTTAAAAGAGAAAATATAACTCCAAAGTATACTACCAAGATACTTATTTCTACTTATGAAGAAGTAGGACATGGAGCAGCATATATACCAGAAGATATAACAGAAATGATTTCAGTGGACATGGGATGTATAGGAGAAGATTTAAGCTGTAGCGAATATGATGTTTCAATTTGTGCTAAAGATTCAAGTGGCCCATATGACTATAATATGGTAACGGAGCTAGTAAACTTAGCTAAGAAAAATGAATTAAGCTATGCAGTGGATATATATCCAATGTATGGTTCTGATGTTAGTGCTGCTTTAAGAGGTGGAAATGATATTAGAGGGGCATTGATAGGGCCAGGAGTACATGCTTCCCATGGTATGGAAAGGACCCATGTTTCAGCCCTTGAGAATACAATTAAGTTATTAACAGCATATTTAGTTTAACAACAGAAAATTTAAAGTCATAGTATTAACTATGCCTTTTAGTTTAAGTAATAGATAAGTGGTTAAAAGAGGAAATGAGGGGTATTTATGAATGAAACAATTTGTACCATAATGAAAAGAGGCTCTTTAAGGAGATATAAGGAAGAAAATATATCAGATGAGCATTTAGATATTATCTTAAATGCTGCCATGAGGGCACCGACAGCTGGTAATATGATGACATATTCAATAATTACTGTAAGAAGAGAGGAAACAAAGAAAAAATTAGCTATAAGCTGTGATAATCAGCCTTTTATAGCAAAGGCACCTTTAATATTGATTTTCTTAGCTGATTATAGCAAATGGTATAAATATTATGAAGTAAATGGTGTAAGAGAATTTCAAAAGGATAGAGGAGAAACCTTTGCTGGGCCTTCTGCTGGAAGCTTTGTTCTGGCAGTACAAGATGCAGTAATAGCAGCAGAAAATGCAGTAATAGCAGCAGAAAGTCTTGGGATTGGTTCTTGCTATATTGGAGACATAATGGAACAAAAGGAATATCATAAGACATTGTTTAATTTGCCAGAATATGTGTTTCCAGTGGCAATGCTTACTTTAGGATATTATCCAGAAGATTACATGGTGCCATTAAAAGAGAGGTTTGCGGAAAAATATGTAGTCTTTGAAGAAAGATATAATGAGCTTTCCAAGGAAGATATTGATGATATGTTTAGAAAAAGGGAGCAATTATTTACTGCAAAGAATAAATATAATGCTAAAAACTATGCGCAAATGCATTATAATTTTAAGGTAAAAGCACCATTTTCTAAAGAAATGCAAAGGTCTGTAGAAGAAGCATTAAAGGAATGGGATAAAAAGGAATAAGGAAAAAATTTTAATACCATAAGATAAAATTAAGCAGCGGAAGTAATCTCAAACCGCTGCTTTTATAGTGTTTTAGGGAATTAATCATAGGAAAAATTGACAATGAGGGCAAATATGATAATGATGGATGTAAAAAGTATATGGAAATTCAATACATGTATTGAAAAATGTGTATAGAATTTTATTAGGAAAAAGTTGACAAAGTGTTATTCATAATGTAATATGAGTTATACAATACTACATAAAAGGGAGGAGAAAACTTTGAGTGCGTTAAAATTAGAGGTAAAAGGTTTAAAGAAGGTTTTTGGCGAAACTGAAGTTCTACATGGAATATCTTTTACAGTAGAAAGTGGAAAAGCCTTAGGGTTATTAGGAAGAAATGGTGCAGGTAAAACAACAACAATTCGTATATTGATGGATGTTTTCAGAGCAAATAGTGGGGAAATATTAATAAATGGGAAAAAATTCAAACCATTGGATTATAAGATAGGATATCTGCCAGAAGAAAGAGGTTTATATCCTAAAAGAAAGGTTGCAGAACAAATAATTTATCTTGCTACTTTAAGAGGATTATCTAAAAAGGAAGCAAAAGAAAATACTTATAAGTGGCTTAAAAAATTAGGTGTAGAAGAGTATGCAGATAGAAAATTAGATACATTATCAAAAGGTAATCAACAAAAAGTGCAATTGGCTCAGACACTGGTAGCTAATCCAGAAATAGTAATACTTGATGAACCTTTCAGTGGACTAGATCCTGTTAATTCACAAATATTGAAAGATTGTATCAATGAACTTATTGCAGATAATAAGTTAGTAATTTTCTCAAGCCATCAAATGAGCTATGTAGAAGAGTTTTGTGAAGACATTGCCATAGTTAATAAGGGAGAAATTATTCTAAGTGGTAACCTAAAGGACATAAAAAAGAAATTTGGTGAAAATAGGCTTGTATTAAGTGCTTGCAACTATTCATTAGAGAAATTAAAGGAAGTTTGTGAAAATAACTTTTCAGAGCTTGTTGACGTAAATGAAGTTAAAAAGGAATTCATTGTATTGGAATTGAAGAAAGATATAAGTAAGAAACAGCTACTTTTAGCACTTATAAATAGTGGAGTAGATATAGAAAAGTTTGGTGAATATGAGCCTACCCTTACTGATATATTTGTTTTGAAAGCAGGTGATAATAATGAATAATTTTTTTAAGGTAGTAGGATTTGAATTAAACAATTATTTTAAAAGTAAGGCATATATACTGACAACAGTTTTAATTACAGCTTTTTTGATAGTAGGAATATGTCTACCATCAATGGTAGATTTATCAGGTATTATTCCACAGCTAGCTACAGAAGAAAAAGCTGAAGAAGATGAAAAAGCAAAGTCAGAGGAAGATAAAAGTAAATATGCCATTTATGATGAAAATAATATAATAGATATGGAGTATTTAAAGAGTTTTTATCCAAATTCAGAATGGCAAACAGCAAGTAGTAATGATGAATTGGAAAAATTAGTGAAAGATGGACAAGTTGAAGGTGGATTTGAAGTTGAAAGCCTTACAAAGTATACATACTTTGTAAAAAATAAAGGATTACATGATTCAGAACAAGCTGTTTTTGATCAAGCTTTAGGGTATATGTATAAGCAACAAGCTATAAGTGAAAAAGGTCTTGATTTTAATGAAATAGATGCAATATATAATATGCCAATAGAATCAAATGTTAATGTTCTTGGAAAAGATAGTTCAGAAAACTATTTTTACGCTTATATATTAGTGTTTATTTTATACTTTATGATAATCATGTATGGACAGCTTATAGCAACATCAGTTGCTTCAGAAAAAAGCAGTCGTGCTATGGAAGTACTAGTAACAAGTACATCAACAAATAGTTTAATTTTTGGCAAGGTAATTGCAGGTACTATAGCAAGTGTTATTCAAGTAGGGGTAATGCTTGGTGGTGGAGTTATTACTTATAAAATTACTGGAGCAGCTTGGAATGGAATGTTGGATAATTTCTTAGCTATACCAGCTAATATATTATTAACTTTTTCAGTATTTGGATTTGTAGGATATATATTCTATTCGTTTATCTATGCAGCATTAGGTGCTCTTGTATCAAAAACAGAGGATATAGGTAAGAGTATTGGAAGTATCAACTTTATATTTATGATTGGATTCTTTATTGCTATCTTTGGTTTAATGAATCCAGATAATACAATTGTTAAGGTTGCATCTTATGTTCCATTTACTTCATGTATGACTATAGTTACTCGTGTAGCTTTAGGATCTATTTCAATAGTAGAAATGGTAATTTCAGCAATAATTTTAATAGTATCAACTTTATTAATTGGAGTATTTGCATCTAAAATTTATAGAATGGGTACTTTAAGATATGGTAATCCAATTAAATTAACTCATGCAATAAAGTCTTTAAGAAAAAAAGAAGATTAATTTAAAAGAGTATTACTACAGTTAGTTGTAATACTCTTTCTTTATATAACTCTATGTTTAAGATATATGTTGATATTTGATTAAAATCTTGAAAAAGAGTTAATGGTAAATAATGTTTAATATTTACTGTTATTTGTATATAATTAAATAAGAAAGTAATTCGTAGTCGTTATATAAGACGAAGTGGTTTAATTTTAAAATTACTCGATAAATAGGAATTTATAGAGACATTATTTTAACAATAATTGGCTAAAAAATAAGTAGTATGCAATACATTAAGGAGAGAGTTTATGAGTAAAGAATTAAAATTAAGGAAGATTGATGAAAGTAATTTTATTGAATGTTTTAATTTAAGTCTTGGTGAAGGACAAGATAGATTTGTATCACATCCTATCCGTAGTTTAGCACAAGCATATGTATATTATAATCAATGTACACCATTTGGAATTTATAGCAATGATACTATTGTAGGCTATGTTATGGTTATTTATGATTACGACGAAGAAACATATAATATTTGGCATATGATGATTGATGAAAAATATCAAGGAAAAGGATATGGAAGTATAGCAATAAAGTTATGCATAGATTATATAAAATCAAAACCATTTGGGTCATCAAATGATGTTATATTAACATGCAATATAGATAATTCAATTGCAATTCATATTTATGAAAAGATAGGTTTCAAAGATACAGGTGAACGTGATGATAATGAGTTGGTAATGAAGTTAGTAGTTTAATTTATATATCAGTATTTATTAAAATAAACTGATGTGTGAGAGGTTATAACTGCTCTAAAATTCCAATTTGTTGAGGAGTTATACGGAACAATTTTAATAAATAACGAACTAAAAGGACCAACAATTTAGTCGGTCCTTTTTAAATATCTAATTTTCAACATTATTCTTAAACATAGCGTTATATAATTAAAAGAAATAAAGTATAGAAAGTTATAATGAGAGGAATTTTTAAATGAGCATTATTAAAAAAATAAAAAATGTATTATATGTGGCTGTGCCAATTGGATTATTTGCTTTTGGACAATATTTAAATGGTCAAGCTAATCATTGTAAGATTATTTCATCTGTGGAAGTAGAGGCAGTTGTGACAGATAGTTATGCCAAAAAAGAATATGAAGAATATCATAAGAAAGGTAAGACATTAAAGCGAGAACTAACTAGATATTATATAGATGTAAATTATGAGAATTATCAAAGTACCTTTAGTACTCTTAGCGAGGTAAAAAGCAGCAAAGAATCTAGAAATGCAGAAAAAGGTAGTAAAGTAAAGGCTTATTTAATGACGGTTGAATATAAGGGAAAGGAATATATATATTTAGATGACGATACTAGTGTTTCTAATAGCGATATTATGTATATAAAAAGTTTAGAGTAGTATTGAAATTAGTGAGAATAATAGTAAGACATATATAATTAAATTTAACCTAATAATGAATATAGGATAGATGAAAATCTTCAAAACATATTTACAAAATGTAAAAAATGTATTATTATGGAATAGTGATGAGCAGTAAGGTTTGCTTGTTAAAAATAGAGGGGCATCGTTCAACGGTAGGACAACGGATTCTGACTCCGTCAATGTTGGTTCGATTCCGACTGCCCCCGCCAAGAACTTATATTAAAAAAGATGGTAAAGCTTTTTATTAAAGTTTTTCCATCTTTTTTTATTTATATAATTAAGTAAAGAGGATATTGTCAAATTATTATAAATCTGACAATCTACCTTTAGACTTAAGGTGTGCTATTAATTTTTCAGGATCATTCATCACCAGTTCTTTTGGCATTTGTATTTCTTCTAAAAGCTCAATTCCTTTATTAAATACACCTATGCATGTGTTTATATGAGAATCAGAAGTTAAAATAACCTTTGTTCCTATTTCTCTGCAAAGAAGGGCAACTTTCTTACAGTTTACATCACTACCAACTCTTGATGAACCAAGTAATGAACTATTATTTATCTCAATCATAATATTCTTTTCTTTAGCTTTTTTTACTATGGCTTCGTAATCTAGCTCATAATTAGGATTTCCTAGATGTCCTAGAATTTCTACTTTATCATATTTATCCATAACATTTAATATGGCTGCTGTATTTTCTTCCTTTGATTTAGGTTTGAACACAGGTTCATGGAATGAAGCAATCATATAATCAAGATTTCTTGATGATTCATCTGTCATATCTAATGAACCGTCAATGTCTAGTATATTGGCTTCACAACCTCTTAAGATGGTAACTCCATTTATAACTCTAGGTACAACCTTCATATTACCAAAGTACCAATAATGTGGAGCACCAGGCATAGTAGGTGCGTGTTCTGAAGTACCTAAAATTTTTATTCCTTTTTCTGCACAATAATTTATATTTTCTAATAGCGTTGAGTATGCATGCCCACTAACTATACTATGGGTATGTAAGTCTGATAAATATTTCATATAATTCTCCTTAAAATACTAAATTTATTAATATCCTTATATAACTTAGTATATTTCGAAAAGAAAGTTTAATCAACTATATGAAAGGATAACTTAAAGTATTTAAAGAAAATTTAATGAAAAATATTAATTATACGCGTAAAGCAGGTAGAAATATAGTTTCTCCTAAAGGAAGCATATCATTTGGAAGCTCATTTAAATCGATGATAAAATTCATAAAATTATCTATATCATAATTTTTATAATAAGTATCTCTTATTTTATACCAAGAATCACCGTCTTTAATTTTGTATAAAGTACCACTTACAAAAGTACTTTCAGGTATCTTTAAGGTATCTCCAATGGTTAGTTCTTCAGGATTGGTAATATTATTAATAAGAGTAACCAAATTAATGCTGGAGTTTAAATTGCAATATTTTTTATATTTACTGCAAATAGAAGTTAATGTATCACCTTCTTTAATTGTATAGTTTACACAACTAAGTGATGAGGCAAAATCATTTAATGAAAGATAAGTCATATTATATGTTACTGTTGATGCTGAAGAACCAGTGGTGTCTGTTGTAGAACTAGTGGTGTTTGAATTAGTCTTTCTACTGCTGCTATCATTTGTAGAATTGTTAGAATTTGAATTGTTATTGGAATCATTAGTATCAGTTTCTTTATTTTCAATATTGATAGTAGATGAAGTATTTTTTGTAAGAGGTTTATCAGTATAGATAAAATAAAGAAATGCAGGTATGCTTATTACTAAAATTAAAACAATTCCAATTAGTATTTTAGTATGTTTCATTTTTTCTACCTCCTTCAATAAATTTATCTACAAGTATAGCCCAAATTTTTTTAAAATATTCATGGAAAATATTTATTTTAATTAATATGAATTGTATAGTGGAGAATTGGTTAAACATTAAAATAGAAGGAAATATTTGCAAAAAATATATAAAAGTGATAATATTATATTATAAAAAATTAATTTATGAGAATAATATATAAAAGAGTTATATAATAAATAGTGCGATGAAAAGGAAGAGTATTATAAAAATACAGTTTACAGAGAGGAAATGAATCAGCTGAGATCATTTCTAAATATGATTTATAAGAAGACTACCCTTGAGCTATGGTTTAGTATCGTAAGAGAAATGCCATCGGTAATGCCGTTATTAAGAAATAAGATAAATTAAATTTTAATTTAATTTGGGTGGAACCACGGATATAAGCATTCGTCCCATTTGTTTGGGATGGATGTTTTTTTTAACGCTTAGGAAATTATAAAATTTTTAGTATAGGGAATACAAATAAATTAGCCATTTCTTATATACAGTGTTACTAATGCGTTAAAAAGAAAATTATAGGCCCCAAAAGAACCTTAAAAGAAAAATAAATTAATTAAATTTTTGTAAGGACCTATTTTTCTTTTAGAACCTTTTGGTTGGCTAACAAGAGAAGGGGAAAAAAGTTATGACGGAAATTCATATTAATATAAAAGACAATATATTAAAAGAGAAATTTGTAAAAAGAAAGGAAGTGAAAAATAATAGTTATCATTATTTACGGTAGCTATTATATAGATTATGATAAAAGTAAAATTAATGGATGGAAGTATGAAAGAAATAGAGGATGGTAGCAATGGTTATTCTCTAGCCACATCAATAAGTAGAAAATTAGCTAAGGAAGCTGTAGCAGCAAAGGTTAATGGCAAGTTAGTAGATTTAAGTCATGAGCTTAAGGAAAGTGATCAGGTGGAAATAATTACTGTAGACAGTGAAGAGGGGATAGAAATAATTAGACACTCTACTGCCCATGTAATGGCTCAAGCAGTAAAAAGGATTTATGGGAATGTGAAACTTGCCATAGGACCTACTGTTAAGAATGGATTTTATTATGATTTTGATTTAGATACACCACTTACACATGGCGATATTGAAAAAATAGAAGAGGAAATGAATAAAATTATAAATGAGGATTTAAAGTTTAAGAGAAAAGATGTATCAAGGGAAGAAGCCTTAAAGCTTATGAGTGAAAAAGGTGAGGATTATAAGGTTCAGCTAATTAATGATCTTGATGAAAGTGAAAATATTTCCTTATATGAGCAAGGAGATTTTACAGATCTTTGTAGAGGACCACATATTCCATCTACCAAATTTATTAAAGCTTTTAAGCTTACTTCTGTTGCAGGAGCATATTGGAGAGGCAGTGAAAAGAACAAGATGCTTCAAAGAATTTATGGGGTGGCCTTTGCCACTAAAAAGGAATTAGATAAGTATTTAAATATGATAGAAGAGGCTAAAAAAAGAGACCATAGAAAGCTTGGCAGGGAACTTAGACTTTTTGAAATCATGGATGAAGGACCAGGATTCCCATTTTTCCTTCCTAAGGGAGTAGTTCTTAAAAATATTCTTATAGATTACTGGAGAAAGCTTCATAATAAAGCAGGATATGTGGAAATAGAAACTCCTATAATGCTTAATAAAGAACTTTGGATTAGATCAGGACATTGGGATCATTATAAGGAAAATATGTATACATCAATGATTGATGATAAAGAGTTTGCTTTAAAACCAATGAATTGCCCAGGAGGAATGCTTGTTTATAAGAGCGAAGGACATTCATACAGAGATTTACCACTTAGGGTAGGAGAACTTGGAAGAGTTCATAGACATGAGCTTTCAGGAGCATTGCACGGGCTTATGAGAGTAAGAGCTTTTACTCAAGATGATGCACATATTTTTATGTTACCTGAACAAATAAAATCTGAAATTCTTGGAGTAATAAAGCTTATTGATGAAGTCTATGGCACATTAGGATTTAAATATAATATAGAGCTTTCAACAAGACCAGAAGATTCTATGGGAAGTGATGAAGAATGGACTATGGCAGAAAGTTCATTAAAAGAAGCTTTAGATGAAGGTGGACTAAATTATAAGATTAATGAAGGAGACGGAGCCTTTTATGGACCTAAGATAGACTTTCATATTGAAGATAGCTTAGGCAGAAGCTGGCAATGTGGAACTATTCAGCTTGATTTCCAATTACCACAAAGATTTGAACTTGAATATATAGGCAGTGATGGAGAAAAGCATAGACCAATAGTTATCCATAGAGTAATCTTTGGAAGTATTGAAAGATTTATTGGTATATTAATTGAACACTTTGCTGGAAAATTCCCAGTATGGCTTGCACCAGTACAAGTAAAGGTTCTGCCAATTTCTGATAACTTTGTAGAATATGGCAGTGAAGTTATTGGTAAATTAAGAGAAGCTGGCATAAGATGTGAAATAGATAATAGAAGTGAAAAAATAGGCTATAAGATTAGAGAAGCAAGAAATGAAAGAGTTCCATACATGATTATAGTAGGGGAACAAGAAAAAACTCATGGCAATATTTCCTTAAGAAGCAGAGAAGGCGGAGATGAAGGAAGCACATCATTGGAAGAATTCATTGCAAGGGTGCAAAAAGAAGAAAAGGAAAAGAAATAATAAGAAACTCATAGCAGGGTACTTGATAAACTTAGGTATCCTGCCTTTTATCTATATATGATATAATGAAGAAAATGAAGATAATAAAAATAGGGGGCATTTTTATGAAGGTTGTTGATATGCACTGTGATACTATAGGAGCAATATTTGAAAAAAGGAATAAGGGGATAGCCTGTAATTTAAGGAAGAATGATTTACACCTTGATGTAAATAAAATGGAACAGGGAAATTATCTTATGCAGAATTTTGCCATGTTTATTGATCTTAAAAGATATAAAAATCCTTATAAAACATTATTGGGTATGATAGAGTGCTATGATAAGGAAATAGAAGATAATAAAGATAAGCTTGCTAAAGTTTTAAAATATGAAGATATTGTAGAAAATGAAGCCAATGGGAAAATATCAAGCCTTTTAACTTTAGAAGAAGGTGGAGCATTAGAAGGGAGCTTAGAAAATTTACAGCATATATATAAGAGAGGTATTAGAATGATTACTCTTAATTGGAACTATCCCAATGGAGTAGGGCACCCTAATGTAAAAATTAATGTTGATAAAAATGGAAAGATAATTGAAAAGCCTGATTTTACTAAGGCAGATAAGAATAATGGTCTTACACCATGGGGATTTGAACTATTAGAAGCCATGGAGTATTTAGGAATAATACCTGATGTATCACATTTATCAGATGCAGGTTTTTATGATGTATTAAAGCATAGCAAAAAGCCTTTTGTAGCAAGTCATAGTAATGCAAGAAGCATTTGCAATCATGTAAGAAATATGGATGATGAAATGATTAAGCTACTGGCTAATAAAGGTGGAGTCATGGGAATAAACTTTTGTGCTGCATTTATATCACCAGCAACTAATGGACATGTTTTTGGAACTATAAGTGATACCATTGAACATATAAAATACATAAGAAATATTGCTGGAATTGATTGTATTGGTTTAGGTTCTGATTATGATGGTATACCAGGAAATATTGAAATGAAAGACTGCTCATATATGCCTAGGTTGGCTCATGAGTTATTAAAGAATAAATTTACTTATGATGAAGTGGAAAAGATATTTTCTAAAAATGTATTAAGGCTTTATAAAGAATTATTATAATTTAGGAGAATTTTATGAGATATTACATGAAATCAAAGTTATTTAAAATCAAAGAGGATTTTTGGGTTACTGATGGAAGTGGTAATAAGTGCTTTTTTGTAGATAAGGAGTTTTTTACTTTTGGTCTTCAATTTAAGGTTGAACAAAATAATATGATAAGATATAGAGTACGAGAAAAGCTTTTTAAGTTTTTACCAAGCTATGAAGTATTTAATGAAAATAATGATTTAATTGCCAGAGTACGAAAAAACTTCACATTTTTTAGGGATAGTATAGAAGTGGAGAGTAAGTATGGTGACTTTCAAATAGAAGGAGATTTCTTTGATTTTAACTATAGAATTATTGCTGGAGGTAGAGTTATAGCAGAAATAAATAAGGAGATACTAGCCTTTACTGATAATTATTATGTAGATATTAATTATGATAATGAAGCATTTATCATAGCTTTAGTGGTAATTATTGATGATATAATTGATAAACAGAGAAATCATTGATAATAAAATATAATGAGACATATGAGGCTTTCATCACTTTAATATAGAAAGGGGAGTACGAAAGCAACATATGTCTCATATTTTTCATTTGCAAAAAAATATATAAATTAAGGGAACATTAATGTGAGCTTATTGGAGTGAAGTGGTGAAAGAGTAATTTAATGCCCCTTGTCATTTATACCAAAATATTACCATTGCTATCTTCAGTCTTGCATAATGCAAGTATAAATTCAATAAAAGCAATTATGGCAGGAATACATGTCCAAGAAAATAATAAATATAATATTCCAGCGGCAATTTTTCCTGCATAAAATTTATGAGCGCCAATCCATCCTAGCAAAAGGGCAAGGACACAATAAATAACCTTATTTACTGCTTTTTTATTATTGGCTACATATACAGGACTACCTGTTGGTGAATTATTATTGACATTAATGTCTATTTTTTGGTCGGTGGCATTATTCTTTTTTTTAGTTGTATTTATTTTATTGACTACTATACAGCCTTCAGATTCATAAATTTCCACTTCATCATTTATGTCAGGCGAAAAATTACAAAAAGATTTATTAACCTTTTTAATACTACCATCATCAAGGCCGATAAAAATCAAGTCATCTTCAATTTTAATAATCTTTGCCAATGAAATAGGCACCTCTTTTTTATTATTTATACTTTATTAAAGTATATGTATACAATTTGATAATAATACATTTTGCTTAAATAATAGAAAATATTGCTGTATAGACCTTATGGGAGTATAATTATATTAATATATTGACGTGAATTTATAGTGACTTTTAGGAGGAGAATATGGAAATGGAGAATAATAGTTTAGAAGAAGAGGTAAAGGAAGAACTTATAGATGAGGAAACTGAAAAACTACTTTGTAGACTAGATAAGAAAATAAAAATCTGTAATATTGTAACAATTATTTCTACAGTAGTTTTATTATACTCTGTTTATCATATACGCAGATATGGAACTGATTTGTTAAATGCAGGATCATTTATATGTAGTCTTATTTTAGCACTGGGCTCTTATGCTGATGAGCATAGATTTACAGATTATATCTTAGAAATGGAAAATGAAGAATAACAAAATTAAAAGTGAAAAATTAAAATGAAAAATTAAGGAGGAAACTTTCTTTAGGGGAAAGTTTCTTTTTTTATATTACTTATTTTTTTAATGATATAATATAATTACAAATGGAAATTTAAGGAGAATTATGAAGAGGAAGAATAAAAAGATATGTATTACAGCATTAGGAGTCTTATTGGCGTTTATTATATTGATGAAGATTTATCACAATTATCGGCTTGTACAGGAAAAGAGGGAGTTAGAAGAGTATGGAGTGGGAGAAATTATAAATGTAGATGGAAAAGATATTAACGTATATCAAATAGGAAAACAAGATTCCCAGCAAACTATTGTTTATATACAAGGGCTAGGAAGTGGGGATACAATTATTTCAACAAGGCCACTTTTTGATAAACTAAAAAATGATTTTCATATCTATCTAATAGATCGTGCAGGGAATGGTATGAGCAGTGATACAAAAGCTGATAGAACAGTAGAGGAAATTGTAGAAGAATATCGTTTGGCATTGAAGCAAAGTAGTTCCAATAAAAAGTATATTTTAATGGCCCATTCTATAGGGGGAATGTATGCAGAATACTGGGCAAGTCTCTATCTAGATGAGGTTGAAGCTATAATTTATTTAGATGCCACACCAGCTGAATGCTATGTAGAAGAAGGAAAACCTAAAGTTAGCACTCTAGCAATAGCTAAAGCAGAAAATATTTTTTGTAGCACAGGACTACAGCGATTACTAGTTTCCAAAGATATGCTAATTGGTAAGGATGAAAATGATATTTATACTGATAAGGAAGAGGAATTACGGTTATCACTTATGTATAGAAATACTTATTCAAGAGCAACATATTCTGAAATGAAACTTTATTATGATAATGCAAGAAAAGTGCTTAATAGCAGAGAAATTAAAGATATACTTAAATTATATATAGTAGCAAATAGTTATAATGGAGCTTATTTTGATAATGTCTATAAAGAGCGATTAAATAAGGAATATGATGGAGATAATGAGAAAATAGAAGAAAAAATAGAAAAAGGCAAGGAGCTTTTAACAGATAAGTTAGAATATATAGAAGCATTAGGGAATATAGATATAAAGTACGTTTCAGGTCCGCATGCGGTATATGAATATGCACCAAATGAAATTGCCGATGCGGTAATAAAATTTTTAAAGTAGATTTGGGGGTTATTGAAATATGAGGAAATGTATTAGATGTACCCGTGAAATGGTCGAAAACCTTGATGTTAAGGTAGAGGGAGGTGCTTATGGACTTAAGATAACCAAGCAAGGCATATTTACAGATAATTTAGGTAAGGTAAGCTGTGCTGTATGTCCAAAATGTGGATATATTGAGTTTTATCTTAAGGATGTTTCAAAAATAAAACAAAAATAAAGGAGTGATATTGATATGAAGAGAAAGATGCTGATATGTTTATCACTTTGTGCAGTTTTATTAATGTCTTGTTCTACTGGAAACTCAGATGGTTCCAATAAATCTACCGATGATAAGACAACAATAAGTGAAAGTGAAAATTCTTCTACTGGTGAAAGTACAGAGATAGTTTCTAATGAAGATAATACAGAAAAGATTTCTGAGAATGTTGAAGGGACTGTTACAATAGAGCAGCCAGTAAAAGAAGAAGAAACTTTACCAGATGATAATGAAATTGCTGATGAAAATATGAGTCAAAAGGTGAAAGATTATATTCTTCTTGGACAAGTGGAAAAGCCAGCGGCAGAACAGTTGAAATGGAATGCAAGATTCCTTGAAGAAGTTGATATAGATTCACTTTATAATGAATATGTAGCTAATGGAGGAAATGCAGTAGATGTAGAAGCTGTAGCTAAGTACGTTACTGAAAATGCACCAATTCCAAGTAACTGGCAAGAAATGTTTAAAAAAGAAATAAATAGCACTTATGGAGAAAAAATAAGTAAAGTAGAATATTTAGAAGGTGACTTGTACACTGCATATGTTATAAAGGATGGAAAAGAAGTTCCTTACGTTACAGTAAATGCAAGAACAGGGTATTTTCATGGATAAAGAAGAAGCAGCAGTAGAAATACTGCTGTTTTTTGTATATAATAAATGTAATAAATGATAATTATTTCAAAATAATAACAGAGGTGAGTTTTAATGAATTACTATATAAGACAAGCTGTAGCAGAAGATTATGATGACATAAACAGTCTTATAAAAGATATACATAATATTGAATATGATAATAGACCGGATGTATATTTAGATGAAGACAATAAAAATGGTAGAGATCATTTTATTGCTTTTATTAATGAAGGCAATAATAAGGTATTTGTGGCAGAAAATAGAGAAGAAAATGAATTAGTGGCTTATGCCATATTAAAAATTGTATCATCAAGGAACATTAATAGAAATAATGGTAAAATAGCGTTCTTAGATTCCTTTGCTATAAAGGAAAAGTATAAATCAGCAGGTATTGGAAATAAGTTCTTTAATCACATTGTTAATTTTGTGCGAAAGGAAAAGGCAGTAGCTTTTCAAATGACTATATGGGAATTTAATAAGTATGCCGTTGAGTTTTATGAAAGGCTTGGACTTAGCATTAAAGAACCTGAAATGGAGCTAAGTTTATATTTAGAGGAGGAAATATCAATTTAGGTACTTCCTCTTTTTAGTATATTTAAGAAAGAATGATAGATAATATATAGAGAATAATACTAGGGATAATAATAGAGGTAATATTTATGTCATATGTAAACTTTAAAGAAGAAAAATTTAAAACAGAAAATCAATTAAAAGTACGAAGGGAAAACAATGCACATATAATTAAAAATCTTACAGAACATAAAGAAAGCTTAAATATTGAATATGATAAAAAATATAGTTTTAGAAACATTACTGATAGGGTTATTAATAATTCTAAAACACTAAAAGAAGATGAATTTTTAGAAATAGCCAATGAAACAATTATATGTGCTAGGTTTATCAATTGTAAGTTTTATAATATTAAGTTTAAGGAATGTAATTTTTATGGATGTATTTTTGAAAATTGTGATTTTAGTGGAGGTGGAGTAATATTTGAAAATTGTACTTTAGTTAAAGTGGAAACAGAAAAGACTCCATCGTTAAATGTTAAGGAAAATTTATCTTGTGAATTTATAAATTGTAATATGTATGTAAAATTTCAAGGCTCTGATATTTCATATTTGATAATAGAAGATTCCCTTATAAAAAATACTATCTTAGAACTTACTAATATGAGAAGCATAATAATTAATAAGTGCAATATTGATAAGATGGAAATAGTAGATAGTGATCTTAGTGGTGGGAAATTTTTAAATAATTATATGATTGATTTTAGCTTCAATGATAATCTTAAAACAAAAATGGATGAAAAAACATTTTTTGATAAGATTACTTTAAAATATAACAATAGAGATGAATACGAGGGTATATATGAAATATATGAAAATATCGCTGATAAATTTAAAGATAATAATTTAAAAAATAATTTTGGTGAATATTATTATTTATGTAGAAACGTTCAAAGAAAATCATTAAAAATAGTACCTAAGTTTTTTTCATATATTAATTGGATTGCTACAGGATATGGTGAAAGGGTTTTAGCACCATTTATAACATCTCTAATTATAATTATTATTTGTGCAATAGCATATTTAGTAGTGGGAATTGATATTGAAGATAATATGGTAAGATATGGATTGCATACTATAAAAAATTTTGATATAAAAACTTTTATATTTGATTTTAATGAAGCATTTACCTTAAGTGTAGGGATGTTTGCAGGGGTAGGAGTAGTTAATTGTATTCCTGGTGCTTATGGCTACGTTATTGCAAATATTGAGATGATACTAGGATTTATTATGATGGGAATAGCAATTGGAATTTTAACTAGAAGGTTTGTTAGATAAAAAAGAAAAAAGATTAATTATCTAAAAATGATAATTAATCTTTTTTATTTGATTTATCATTTTTTATTATAGTTTATGACAGAAGAAAATTTATAATATATAATAAGGTTAAATTATAAAGGATGTGATATGGAGATGGGTTCAAATAAATGTACTTTAAGAAAAGAAATTAAAAATGAAATAGCAAAATACATAGACAATGAATTTATGAATGAAACCATGAAGGAAATTGTTAATTACATAAAGACAACCAGTAAGGTTGTAATTGATGACTCTAATTATGATGAAAGTGATATAGACTCTAGAGTGGAATTAAAAGATAATGGAGCTTTTAATATCCATGATTATATGTATGTGAAGGACTTTCTTTATGAATTATCTTGGGAAGGTTCATATGTTGAAGTTTTAGAAGAAGATGAAGATACTATTGAAGGTAAAAAAGTGTTTAAGTATGAAGGCAAGGATATAGCTACTGTTATATATGAAAAAGTAGATGCTATCATGGAAACAAAGAAAGGTAAGCTATATAAAGAATTTAAAAAGAGATATACTGAAGAATATCTTTTTAATAGTGTTAGGTGGTATAAGAGAAGCCGTGAAGGTAAAATTTATTATGATATAGATTTAGAAGAAATAAGTGATGATAAAAAAAGAAGCTTACAAGAAATGATAAAGACTGAGGTAGGAAATGCCTTTAAAAGCAGATGGGGAAGTCCTGTAGCAAGTAAAGTGTCTTCACTAGAAGATAAATTGCTTTTAGATATATATGAAAGAGGATGCAGTCTTTTAGGAGTAGAAAATGAATATTATATAGAATTTGTAAGTGAAGATAATAGCTATAATGAAGAAGCTCTAATAAAACTTATGGAAAAGAATGTTAAAGAAGCTGTTTCAATGGCTAAAGGTATCAATAGACTTAAGGTTAAGGTTATTAATTCCATTGATAGTAAGCTTGATAATCTTATTAATATGAAGATTTATAAAACTGAAGATCATATGAATTTATTCTTAGAAAATGCTAGAGAAATGGTCTTTGGCTATTATAAAAGCGTAAATTTAAAAGGATTTAGAAATCAACTTATATATAAGGAAGATAAAATTAAGCAGATAATAAGAAGAATAGCTATAGTTGAAAATATCATATACAATAATTATTTAGAGAAAAATGAAAATGCACCATCATTGGAAGAAATGGAAGAGTTTAAGGAGTGTATTCCATGGATATGCTTAAAAGGGTTAGTATGGGCATCAGAAAATATTTATATTAAAAATAAAGCAAAAGATGAAATTAAAGAAATAATTTTAGATAATCCGATAGATGAATATAAAGAAACAAGACGTATGAAAAGACACTTTTATCTTCATGTTGGTGAAACTAATACAGGTAAAACTTATTCAAGTATTAAAAGGCTCATGGAAGCTGAAAGTGGAGTGTATTTAGCACCACTTAGATTGTTAGCCTTAGAAATTCAAGATAAGCTTAATAGTGAAAATATAGCTTGTTCTCTTTTAACAGGAGAAGAAGAGGACATCATTACTTATGCTTATCATGTATCATCTACCATTGAAAAATTACAATTAGGCACGCCTTATGATGTATGTGTCATTGATGAAGCACAAATGATTGCTGACAACCAAAGAGGTTGGGCATGGACGAGAGCTATAATTGGAGTATTAGCACCGGAAGTGCATATTTGTATGGCACCAGAAGCACTTGATATAGTAATTAAGCTAATAAAAGATTGTGATGACACATATGAAGTTATACGTCATAAAAGAGATACTGAATTAATTGTTGAAGATAAGAAGTTTAATTTGGAGAGAGATGTTAAAAAAGGTGATGCTTTAGTTGTATTTGGAAAGAAAAAAGCTTTGGCAGTTTCTGCACAATTGCTTAATAATAACATAAAGACAAGTATTATTTATGGCTCGCTACCATATTCCACAAGAAAAAAGCAGTTTGATAGATTTTTAAGTGGTGAAACTGAAGTAATAGTATGTACAGATGCCATAGGTATGGGAGTGAATTTACCTATAAAACGTATTGTATTTTTAGAAACTAGAAAGTATGATGGAGTGTCCATGAGAAAATTAAGGGTATCTGAAATAAAACAGATAGCTGGTAGAGCAGGACGTAAAGGTATTTACGATAAAGGCTATGTTGCAACAACCAAGGACATTGATCTTATAAGAGATGCATTAAAAGCAAAGCCAAAGAAAATTGAAAAGTGTTATGTTGGCATTCCAGAGTCGCTAATAAATATTGATATAGATATCATAGATGCATTAAAGACTTGGAGTTCTATGTCACTGAAAGGTTTCTATGAAAAAACTGATATTACAAGAATTATTTATCTTTTAAATAGACTTAAAAAGTTGGATATAGATGTATCTAATGAGGATATCATTAAGATGGCAACAATTCCCTTTGAAGAAAATAATAAGACAGTTTTTGCTTTGTGGGAAGAATATTGCATGATGTATAGTGCTGGTGCAGTAAATTTAATGAAACCAACATTAAAGAAAAATGCCAGTGCAAAAAAAGAGCTTGATGAGCTAGAAAGTTATTATAAATCACTGGATTTAAATTATTCCTTTGGTAAGAATTTTAATATGATGATTAATAATAGATTTATTTGCAGTGAAAAAGAAAATACAGCAAATAAGATAAATGAATTACTTTTAACAAACCTTCTTGATCATGAAAGAGTATGTATAGGTTGTGGTAAGAAACTATCTTGGGATTATCCAAGCGATAGATGTAGAATGTGTAAAATAATAAATGATTCTAAAAAAGAAAGATATGATTATAGATTTAGAGAAAGAAGACATGCAGACTATAGAAAAAATAGACGCAGAAGAAGATATTAATACTGATAAAATGTTATATGATATAATAAAGTAAAACTACAATGAAGAGGTAAAAATATGAGTAAAATATTAGTTTTAGCTGAAAAACCTTCAGTAGGAAGAGATTTAGCAAGAGTATTAAAGTGTAATCAAAATAAAGGTTCATATATAGAAGGAAACAAGTATATAGTTACTTGGGCAATGGGACACTTAGTTGGACTTATGGATCCAGAAGGATATGATAATAAATATAAAGAATGGAAGATGGAAACACTACCAATGCTACCAAAGTATATGAAGCTTACTGTGCTTAAAAAAACTGCTAAACAGTATAATGAAGTTAAAAAGCTTATGAACAGAGGCGATGTTAGTGAAATAGTTATTGCCACAGATGCAGGAAGAGAAGGTGAGCTTGTAGCTAGATGGATTATTGAAAAGGCAGGAGTTAATAAGCCACTTAAAAGATTATGGATTTCATCACAAACTGATAAAGCTATCTTAGATGGTTTTAAAAATTTAAAGCCAGGCAGTGACTATGACAATTTATATAAAGCAGCTGTTTGTAGAGCAGAGGCAGATTGGCTAGTAGGTTTAAATGTGACTAGAGCCTTAACTTGTAAGCATAATGCTCAATTATCAGCAGGTAGAGTTCAATCTCCAACACTTGCCATGATAGTTAATAGAGAAGAAGAAATTAGAAGTTTTAAGCCTAAAACATATTATACTTTAGGGGCTAATGCCAATGGATATAAATTATCATGGGTTAACAAGGATAATAAGCCAAGAATATTTGATGAAGAATTTGCTAAGAAAATTGAAGGAAAGCTAAGAAATGCTGAAGGACAAATTGTAAATATCGTAGAAGCTAATAAAAAGAAATATTCACCAGCTTTATATGATTTAACTGAACTTCAAAGAGATGCCAATAAGATATGGGGATATTCAGCAAAGCAAACTTTAAGCATAATGCAAAGACTTTATGAAAATTATAAGATATTAACTTATCCAAGAACTGATTCAAGATATATAACCACTGATATAGTTGCAACTATTCCAGATAGATTAAAAGCTATTGCCATTGGTGAGTATAGAGCCACAGCTGATGCACTATTAAAAACTAAGATAAATGGTCATAAGGGATTTGTAGATAATTCTAAGGTAAGTGATCACCATGCCATTATTCCTACAGAACAAAAGCCAAATTTAGCATTACTTTCTTCAGAAGAAAGAAAAATTTATGATTTAGTGGTGAAGAGATTCTTAAGCGTAATGCTTCCACCATTTGAATATGTGCAAACTACCATTGAAGCAAATGTAGAAGGTGAAAGACTTATTGCTAAAGGTAAAGTGGTTAAATCAAAGGGGTGGAAAAAGTTATATGATCATTTAGAAGAAGATAACTGCGAAGATGATATAAAAGAGCAAGTACTTCCTAAAGTAAATAAAGGTGATAAAGTTAGTTTAACTAAGATTGAATTAAAGACAGGTCAAACTAAAGCACCAGCAAGATTTACCGAAGCTACACTTTTATCAGCTATGGAAAATCCTCATAAGTATATTAATGTAGGAAAAGAAGCAGCTAAGACTTTAGGTGAAACAGGTGGTCTTGGAACAGTTGCCACAAGAGCTGATATTATTGAAAAGCTATGTAATTCTTTTGTTATAGAAAAGAAAGGTAAAGAAATAGTACCTACTTCAAAAGGAAAGCAACTTATAGAGCTTGTACCAGCTGATTTAAAATCACCACTTTTAACAGCTAAATGGGAAAAGCAGCTTGATGAAATAGCTAAAGGTAAGAGAAATGATCATGGATTTATTAAAGATATGAAAAATTATTCTGTGGCTTTAGTGGAAGATGTTAAGAGTGCTAATTCTAAATTTGTTCATGATAATAAAACAGGTAAGAAATGCCCTAACTGTGGTAAATACCTATTAGAAGTTAAAGGTAAAAATGGCACAATGAATGTTTGCCAAGATAGAGAATGTGGTTATAGAGAAAGTGTATCTAGAATTACCAATGCAAGATGTCCTGAATGTAAGAAGAAATTAGAAATTAGAGGACAAGGTGAAGGAAAGATATACGTTTGTACAGGAACTAATTGTAACTTTAGAGAAAAAGCATCTTCCTTTGAAAAAAGATTTGATAAAAAGGGAAAAGTAGATAAAAGAGAAACTCAAAGAATCATGGCTAAGATGAAAAAAGAAGCAGAAAAGGAAGCAATGGAGGATAATCCATTTGCAGCTTTACTTGGCAATATGAAATTTGATAATAAGTAAATTTAAAGATATAGAATTAAAAATAGGAAGTTAAAAAAGTTTTAATTAAATTGACAAAATATATAAAAAATACTTAATATTATACAAAGATTATACGAAAATAATAATATGTTAAATAATAGAAGAAAGGATAATGTATAATAATAAGTTTAAAGTAGTTATACAGGATAAATATGGGGAAAAGGGTGAAAAAATCTTTATCAACACTGAAGTTATATGATAAGATAGTTTTAAGTGCAACTGTTATACTTATAATAATTTCACTAATTCTTACAGTGGTGAGTATAGATAATATAACAAAAAGCAAAATTGAAGAAGTAGAACAATATTTAGCAACTCTAACTATGGATTTTAAAGATAATGTAGATGGTTTTCTTAAGGAAAAAATTGATTTGTTAAAATTTATAGCATCATTTCCTGAAATATACAATATGAATTGGGATGAACAGTATAAATTTTTAAAAGAGAAAACAATATATTCAAAATTTGAGCATATGTTTATTTTGGATAATGAAGGATATGGTTATTATGTTCAAAGTGATGAAATTAAAGAACAATCACATGAAGAGTTTTTTCAGAATATTAAAGATAAAGAAGAATATATAACGGAACCATTTTTAGAAGAGTACCAAAATAGATCAATTACAACTATAAGTGTTGCAATTTATAATAATGGAAATAGAGTTGGAACTTTATGTGGTGCTCTGAATTTAAAGGAAATAAACGATAAGATTCAAAGTGTGAAAGTTAAGAAAAGCGGTTTTGGCTTTGTAATTAATAATAATGGTAATTATGTTGTAAGTAATGATATGAATCTAGTTCATAACAAAATTAATATTTTTGAACTTGAAAATTATGATGCTACATTATTAGATAGTGACAAGAAAAATGATAATGGATTAATGGTAATTAATGGGGAGAATTATTATGCAAATTATTCATTACTGGATGGTGTACCTTGGAAAGTTGTTTTTGTTGTGTCTGTAAGGGAAGTTTTAGAGGAAATTAGAAATATCAAGTATTTACAGTATTTTAGTACAATGTTGTTCATAATTTTGCTAGGTCTTATTGTACGTATAATTGCAAAGTATATAAGAAATGATAAGTTGGTATATATAGATTCATTAACTCAAATTGCTAATAGAAATAAATGTAATTATATATTTACTAGAATTGATAATGGTTACAAAGAAGACTTGGCTATAATATCCATAGATTTAAATGACTTTAAAATTGTGAATGATACAATGGGACATAATGTTGGAGATGAGCTTTTATGTGATTTTGCAAAAATATTAAAATTAACCTTTGAAAAATATGGATTTATTGGACGTATGGGGGGAGATGAATTCATTGTTATATTAAGTGGATATGACGTAACTAAGGTTAAAAAAATTATACGAGAATTTAATAATAATATATTAAGCTTTAATACAATAAATAATAAGAAATATAAAATATCAGCTTCATGTGGATATGCTATAAGAAAAAAAGATGAAATTATATCATTGAAAGAAGTTTATAAAAAAGCTGATAAAAATATGTATCTCAATAAAAGAGAATTAAAACTTGCATCTAATAACAAAGAAGGGGCTGTATCAAAATAATATTTGATACTAACCGATAAAAAAAGGGAATTCGTATTTGAATTCCCTTTTTTGCATATAATATCGTTATGAAAAACTTCAAAAAGAATGTGATACCTATGCAACAAATAGGTTTTCCAATACAGGTCCCTTTTATACCTAAAGAAAATGATCCTGTAAGACTGCTATTTGAAGTTACGGAGGGATTAGATTATACAAATTTATATAAAACATACTCTACATTAGGTAGAAATCCAGCAGTCGATCCAGTCACTTTATTTAGGCTATTAATATATGGAGATATGAATAAAATATACTCCAGTAGAGAATTAGAAAAAGCTTGCAAACGTGATATAAACTTTATTTGGCTTTTGCAGGGGCAAAAGGCTCCGGATCATAATACAATTGCTAGATTTAGAAGTCAACGTTTAGCAAATTGCCTTCGTGATTTATTTAATCAACTTATTATTTATTTAGGAGAAAATAATGAAATTCAATATGAAAATTTATTTGTAGATGGTACAAAAATCGAAGCGAATGCTAATAAGTATACTTTTATATGGAAAAAAGCAACTGATAAATTTGAAAATAAACTACAAGAAAAAATTAAAGATACTTTAAAACATTTAAAAGATGAGTTAGGTATAAAAATCAATATTAACAATGATAAAATAACAGTTGATTTCGTATCTAAAATATTACACAAGTTAGATACTATTAAAATTGAAAATAAAATTGAATTTGTTCATGGAAAAGGTAAAAGAAAAAGCAAATTGCAAAAATACTTTGAATCACTTGAAGAATTTATAGAAAAACAAAGTAAATATGATGAATATAATAGCATCTTTGATGGTCGAAATAGCTTTTCAAAAACTGATAAAGACGCGACTTTCATGCATATGAAAGAAGACCATATGAAAAATGGTCAACTTAAACCAGGGTATAATATTCAAATTGGTGTTGAAGGAGAATACATAGTCGGTGTTGATGTTTCAAGTGAAAGAGCAGATCAATTAACATTCATACCATTTCTTAATAAACTTGAAAATGATTTACCTGAAAAATTTAAAAATGTTATAGCTGACGCTGGATACGAAAGTGAAGAAAATTATAAATATTTAAGTGAACATAATCAAAATCCATATATTAAACCACAAAACTACAAAAAGTCAAAAAGTAAAAAATTTAAAAATGATATTAGTAAGAGAGAAAATATGACTTATAATGCTGAGGATGATTATTACATATGTGCATATGGAAAAAGATTAATTCCTGTTTCAAGCAAAATTAAAGTATCTAAATCTAACTATAAATCAGTAGTGACCATTTACGAAAGTGAAAACTGTAATGGCTGTCCATATAAAGATAAATGTACTAAAGCTAAAGGGAATAAGAGATTTCATGTATCTAAAGATTTTCTTGAAAAACGTAATGAATCTCTTAAAAATATTTCAACGCCCGAAGGAAAAATTTTAAGAATGAATCGTTCTATTCAGGTCGAAGGTGTATTTGGAGTTTTAAAACAAGATTATGCATTTAGAAGATTCTTACTTCGTGGTAAGAAGAATGTATTGGTAGAATTTACATTGCTCGCATTT